>WNFC01005773.1_pt1 | contig 25394 bp, 21 predicted proteins | sample 5400541 | NCBI WGS metagenome assembly WNFC01 (sample SAMN13153342, study PRJNA577476) | soil metagenome | isolation source: 120 cm saprolite under Douglas fir tree site 2 hole 2 replicate 1 | place: USA:California | collected 2015-04-18 | reverse complement strand
TGCCCGAGGAGTACCTGCGGGTTCTGAGCGTCAATCTCGTGGCCGCCTTCGCCCTGTCGCGCGCTGCCTATCCGCACCTGCGCGCCCGACCCGGCGCGGCGGTAGTAAACGTCGGCTCGTTCTTCTCCTCGATCGGGGTGCCTGGCTTCGCGGCGTACGCCTCCTCCAAAGCCGGGATGGAAGGGCTCACGCGCACCCTGGCCGTCGAGTGGGCCAGGGACGGCATACGGGTCGTGTGCGTCGCGCCCGGCTATGTGGACACGGAGATGTTGCAGGGCGCGCTGGAGGACGAGCGCGCCGCGCCACGGCTCCTGTCCCGCATCCCTCTCGGGCGGGTCGCCACCGCCGCGGAGATCGCCGGCGTCGTCTGCTTCCTGGCGTCACCGGCCGCCGGGTTCATCACGGGGGCGACACTGGTCGCGGACGGCGGCCAAGTGATCAAGATCTAGCCATGGGCAGATGAACGTCGAAGATCTCGACTCGTTGGAGGTCGCTTGGAGTCCCCGGCCAGGGGACTTCGAGTCGTCGCCGGTCGGCCGGATGGCGGCACGTCATGGGATCGCCACCTTCGAGGAGCTCTCCGAGCGCTCGATCGCCGAGCCCGAATGGTTCTGGGCTGCCGCGGCAGAGGACGTCGGGATCAACTGGATGCGGCCGTACGAGGAGGTGATCGATCTCTCCGACGGGGTCGAGTTCCCCCACTTCTTCAGAGGCGGCCAGCTCAACTGGGCCGACTTCTCGGTCGACCGATGGGTGCGACAGGGCCGGCGCGAGCAAGCCGCGCTCTGGTGGGAAGGCGACGACGGAGCCGGCGCCGAGCTCACCTACGGCGAGCTGAAGGAGCGGATAGACCAGGCGGCCGGGGCTTTCCGCGCCTATGGGATCGGCCAAGGCGACGTCATCGCCATGTTGCTGCCGATGATCCCGGAGGCCGTGGTCACCCTCCTGGCCGGCGCCAAGATCGGCGCCATCGTCGCACCGTTGTTCAGCGGGTACGGGCCGCAGCCGATCAGGGACCGCCTGGAAGACTCGGGTGCGAAGCTCGTCGTGACCTGCGACGGGTTCCCACGCCGTGGCCGGCCGGTTCGGCTGAAGGAGGTCGCCGACGCGGCCATGGCGGGCATCGACACGGTGCAGCATGTCCTCGTCGTGGCGCGCCTGGAGACTGGCGCGCCGATGGCCGAGGGAAGAGACGTCCCGTGGGATGAGGCTCTCGCCAAGGGGGAGCCGGTCGTCGACGCACCCGCCTTCGACGTCGAGACCCCGTGCCTGCTGATCTACACCTCAGGAAGCACGGGGCGCCCGAAGGGCTGTGTGCACACCCACGGCGGGATGCCGTTCAAGTTCGCCCAGGAGTCGCGTCATGCGATGGGCGTCGAGGAGGGTACGCGCGTCCTGTGGCTAACCGACATGGGCTGGGTGATGGGCCCGTACCTGGTCGCCGCCGCCCTGACCAACGGGGGCACGGCCGTCCTCTTCGAGGGCACGCCGGACCATCCAGGGCCCAACCGGCTCTGGGACGTCGCCGAGCGCAGCCGGACCAACGTCCTCGGCATCGCCCCGACGGTCGTGCGAGCCCTGATGGCGCACGGGGACTCCTGGCCTGATCGCCACGCGCTGGACGACCTCCGGGTGATAGGGACCACCGGTGAGGCCTGGAACATCGAGCCGTGGTGGTGGTGCTTCCGCCACGTGGGAAAGAGCCGGGCGCCGATCGTCAACTTCTCCGGTGGGACCGAGTGTGGCGCGTCGATCCTCGCCGCATCGTTGTACCAGCCGATCAAACCGGCGTCCTTCTCTGGCCACACGCTCGGGATGGCAGCCGACGTGTTCGACCAGGATGGCGTGTCGCGGCGGGGCCAGGTCGGCGAGCTCGTCGTGACGAAGCCTTGGCCCGGCATGACGAAGGGGCTGTGGGACGGGCCCGAGCGATATCTCGAGACGTATTGGTCACGCTTCGACCACGCCTGGCTCCAGGGCGATTTCGCGTACGTCGACCGTGACGGGTTCTGGTACGTGCTCGGTCGCTCGGACGACACGATCATGCTCGCGGGAAAGCGGGTCGGACCGGCGGAGATCGAGTCCCTGCTCGTGGACGACGGGTCGGTGGTCGAAGCCGCCGCGGTCGGGGTTCCCGACCAGGTCAAGGGCGAGTCGCTCGTCTGCTTTGTAGTGCTCTCCGATGGCGCAGACGCCGACTCGACCGTGCTGCGCCTCCACGAGCTCGTGGCGGCGCGGGCCGGCAAGACCGTGCGTCCCAAGGCGATCCACGTCGTCGGTGCCCTTCCAAAGACACGAAACGGCAAGGTGATGCGACGGGTCGCGAGGGCTGCGTACCTGGGCCAGGACGCGGGGGACACGAGCGCGCTCGACAACCCCGAGGTGTTGGGCCTGTACCGAGATCTGGCCACGTGAGCTGATGGCGGGCCGCGGTAGCATCAGTCCCCCACTTGACCTGGAGCGGTGCGCAGGAATGCTTGGCCTGTCGGATGAAGAGACCGCGATCGTAGAGACGGCTCAGGCCTTCGTCGATCGGGAGGTTCGGCCGGTTGCCCGGGAGCTCGAGCACGCCGACGAGTACCCGGAGAAGATCATCGAGCAGATGAAGGAGATGGGCGTCTTCGGCCTGCGGGTCCCGGCTCCGTATGGGGAGTCGGAGGTCTCCACGGCCTGCTTCGCAGCCGTGACCGAGGAGATCGCCCGCGGTTGGATGTCACTTGCCGGCGCCTTCGGTGGCCATTCCGTCGTGTGCCGTCTGATCACGCTCTTCGGGACAGACGCCCAGAAGGAGCGTTATCTACCGTCGTTGGCGACCGGCGAGCTCCGGGCGACGATGGCGCTCACAGAGCCCAGCGGCGGTTCCGACCTCCAGGCCATGCGCACCAACGCGGTTCGTCACGGCGACGACTACGTCATCAACGGGTCCAAGACATGGATCTCCAATGCGCGGCGGGCGGGCGTTGCCGCCTTGCTCTGCAAGACCGACGCGGCTGCCAAGCCGGCCCACAAGGGGATCAGCATCCTCCTCGTCGAGAAAGGTCCGGGTTTCGAGGTCTCGCGCGATCTGCACAAGCTGGGGTACCGAGGGATCGAGACCTGTGAATTGTCCTTCGTCGACTGCCGAGTGCCCGGCGACGCGCTCCTCGGGACGGAGGAAGGCCGCGGATTTGCGCAGATGATGCGGGGCCTCGAGACCGGTCGCGTCCAAGTCGCCGCCAGATCGCTGGGTGTGGGCCGGGCCGCCTACGAGGATGCGCTGGCCTACTCCCAGGATCGTCAGGCCTTCGGAGTGCCGATTTGGCAACATCAGTCCATCGGGAACTACCTCGCCGACATGTGGACGAAGCTCTCGGCCGCCCGCCTGCTCGTGTCCAACGCCGCCCATCGAATCGACAACGGGGATCGAGCCGACCTCGAGAGCAGCATGGCGAAGCTCTTCGCGTCGGAGGTGGCGATGGAGATCGCGCTCAACGCGGTACGCATACTCGGAGGGTACGGGTACTCGACCGAGTTCGACGTCGAACGCTACTTTCGGGACGCACCGCTGATGATCGTCGGCGAAGGGACCAACGAGATTCTCCGAGGAGTCATCACGAGGGAGCTCATCCGGAGGAGCGCACCATGACGAGAGAAGGGCAGGAGAGATGATCAAGCTGTTCAGCGCCGACGATCACCTGATCGAGCACCCAACGGTCTGGCTGGATCGAGTCCCCAGCCGGTTCGGGGACGGAGTGCCGCATGTCGTCGAGGACGAGGGCCGAGAGCACTGGGTCTACGACGACGGGTCGCGTACGCCCGTGAACGAGATCGGGGCCGCGTCGCAGGGGTTGCCCAACAAGACTCAGGCCAACGAAGCCCTCGTGCCCGCACTTCGCTACTCCGACATCTATCCGGGCTGCTACGACCCGAAGGTGCGGGCGGAGGACATGCTGGCGGCGGGCATCGTGGCGTCGGTGTGCTTCCCGTCCTACCCCCGGTTCGCCGGCGTGCGCTTCCTGCGCTTCAAGGACCAGGAGCTGGCCGATGCCTGCATCACGGCCTACAACGACTTCGTGCTCGAAGAGTGGTGCCCCGGCGGCCCGTCGGGGATGTACGTGCCGCTCATCATCCCCTTCCTGACCGACCCGGCGGCCACCGCGGCGGAGATCCGTCGGTGCGCGGCGCTCGGCGCCCGGGGGATAACCATGCCCGAGAACACCGTCCCCCTGGACTTGCCCTCCTTCTACACGGATCACTGGGACCCGGTGTGGCAGGCCTGCCAGGAGACCGAGATGGTCGTGTGCATGCATCTCGGCACCAGCGGTCAGAGGTACATTCCCAGCCCGGACGGTCCCGACCTGCTTCCGACCGTGCTGGTCACGGGGGTGGGGTGCCAGGTCAGCCTGGTGAACCTGCTGTTCAGCCCGGTCTGCGACAAGTTCCCGCAGTTGAAGATCGTGTTCTCCGAGTCCGGGGTGGGATGGGTTCCCTACGCGCTCGAGCGCGTGGACCTGGTGTGGGAGCGCTACGGCCGGCGCGACGACGCCATATCCTCCAGCTCCGAGCCGCCGTCGGAGAAGTTCCGGCGCAGCATGTTCGTGTGCCAGGTGGAGGAGCGGGTCGGCGCCAAGCTGATCGGTGACCTCGGGCCCGAGCGGGTGCTGTGGGAGCTCGACTATCCCCATCCGGACACCGTCTGGCCCTACACCCAGCAGGTGGCCGCCGAGGTGTTCGCCGGGTCCGGCTTGTCACAGGACGCCATCGAGCTGGTTGCCCACGGCAACTCGGAGAAGCTCTTCCGGTGGGAGGCGGCGACGATCTAGCGGACACTAGACATCGATCACACCCACTCCCCCGTCGACCACGACGCGGGTCCCGACCTTCGCGGACCGCTCGGTCATCAGGTCCAGGACCTCCTTGGACACCTTGGACCCGGGGTCTGCCAGCACCGAGTACCCACCTGTGGCCGCGGTCGTCAGCCCCGGTCCCCCCCGCACCTCGAGAGGGTGCACCATCACCCTCCTCGGCAGCCTGTCGCCGCCGACCGTGACCGAGCAGAGATAGTACGCCCGGCACGGATTGTGCTCACCCACCACTGGTGACGCGATCGCAGCGCCCCGGGGGTTCCTCATCAGCTCGACCACATCAGCAGGGGTGCTCGTCGCCGGATCAAGGCCGAGCCGCCGCATCTGCTCACCGGGAACGAACCCCGGCAGTCCGAGGATTATCACCTTCCCTTTGTAGATCTCGATACCGCCGAACGCGCCGTTCCCGTGGGCCACGAACACGTCCGCGCCCGCGTCAATGGCGCCATACGCGAAGGTCCTGGTGTGATCGGGAGGCTCGTCTTCGTGCCACGACGGACCCTGCTGGTGGAACCCCACGACCACGATGTCTGCGTTCTTCTTGGCCGCGGAGATGCTCCGGTAGTTGCGCTCCAGGTCTTCCGGGAACGGCACCGTCTCGAACGAGAAGGATTGATCTCGCTCATAGCGATAGCCCCCGTAGAAGAGCGAGTCCTCGGTATCCCTGGGAAAGTCCGACACCAGGGCTCCCCATGACGGGTTGAGCAGGGCTCGACCGGAGGCCCTCAGCTCCTTCTCGTAATCCCACGTCAGCTCTCGACTGGCTTCCCGCAGCGCTTCGAAGACGCGATCGTTGACGTGCAAGATCGGCTCATAACGGAGAAAGTTGATCCCGGGGCGGTCGGGGAAGGATGGGCCGCCATCGGCGGCAAAGCATCCCCGTGGGACCGGGAAGGGCACGAGGGCCCGACCGCGTACGCCGTTGTCGGCGACACCGATGACCGCCACGCGTCCTTTTGGCGTGTAGACGTAGGCCGGAGCGGTGGCCTCGGAGAGATTGCGTCCGATTCCCGCCCGCGCGATGCCCGCGTCGTCGAGATATTTCATGGTGGTCAATATGCCGTTCTCGGCAAAGTCGGACGCGTGGTTGTTGGCGACGAACACGCAGTTCACATGGAAGTTGCGCAGCTCCTCGGTGACCCAGGGTGGAATGGCGAGGTATGGCGACCCAAAGCCCCCCTGGCCGGCGACAAATCCCGGCCAGGCACGGCCGTCATGTATCGTTCCCTCCAGGTTGACCATCGTGAGGTCTGCCTGAGACATGAGCTCCTGCAATGTACCGAGAGCAGGATCCGACAGCTCGGAGACCCGGTGCTGGAACATCGAATCCCCGACAAACATCATCGATAAATCGGCTGGCCAATCCATTCGCTCCTCCTGGAGGTTTTGCGGCAATTTCCCATCCCCTTTTGGGCATGGCTCCCGTTATGTTAGACATCTGGCCTGGCTCAAGCTAGGCTGCTCGCCATCCGGGCGTCAAGACGTCCAGAGGGCTCCCCTTTAGCATCAAGATCGAAAGGGACACCGAGACATGCGGGACATCAATCACGTGCTGAGAACGACCACGACCTTCGCCAAAGATGGTGCATTCGATCCCGACGCTTTTCGGGAGTACCTCAGCCGTTTTGTCGACAGCGGTCACGGAGTGTACCTGGCCAGCGGTGGTTCAGGGGAGGGCCACGCGCTGACGTGGGACGAGCTCCGCCAGGTGTATCGAGTCGGCGTCGACGTATGCAAAGGCAAGGTCCCGGTCTATTCGAATCAGCCCGAGCAGTACACGGCCAACGCCACGATCGAACTGGCCCAGCTGGCGATCGAGGCCGGCGTCGATGCCTTGAACATCTACGGCCCGGTGGGCAGCCACGCTGAGAAGGCGACCGAGGCAGAATTCGTCGGCTACTTCGACCGCGTGCTGACCGAGATCGATTATCCGGTGATCATCGCGCTCAACCCGACGATCGGCCATTATCCCTCCGCCCCAACGATCGCCGAGATCTGCAACAAGCACAGTCACGTGGTGGGCGTGAACGCGCTCCCGCCTAAGATCGGCATGCTTGCCGACACGTACTTCCTGTCCTTGCAGGAGGCGTTGACACGGGAGGTGGCGGTCTACGTCCATTACATCGGCGCCCTCACGCTGTTGGACATGGGGGCTGCGGGGACGCTCGGCAACGAGCCGAACATCATCCCGAAGACGTTCCGGAGCTTCCTGGACGCGTATAGGGCCGGGGATTACCAGGAGGCCACCAAGGTCTATTCGGACATCCGCCGGTTCGCCCAGTTCGTCCTGCAGTGGGGTGGGACGCCTCGGTGGATCAAGATCGCCATGAAGGTCTTCAAGCTGCCAGGTGGTGAGGGTGGGCTGCGTGAGCCCTTCTTGATGCCGGGTGACGCCGAGCTGGAGCGATTCACGAGCGGGGCGCTGAGCCTGGACATACCAGAGGTGACGGAGCTGGCCCGCACGAGCGGCTTGCTCGCCTAGGAGGTCAGGGGATGCCGTCGCTCGTCGACTTTGCGCTGGACGGTGAAGTCGTCGCCATCACCGGAGCCGGTCGAGGCATCGGGAAGGCGATCGCTCTCGATGTGGCCAGATCCGGCGGCCTGGTCTCGGCGTGCAGCCGGAGCTCATCCGAGCTGGACGCCTTGGCCGAGGAGATATCGGAGAGCGGGGGGACCTGCGCGACCGCATGCGTCGATGTGACCTCCACGTCCGAGATGGCTCACTTCGTCCAACACACGGTGGAGGCGTTCGGGCGCATCACCTCGTTCGTGAACAATGCGGGCGACAACGTGAACAAGGACGCCCTCGATTACACCGAGGCCGAGGTCGATCACCTCATCGGCATCAACCTTCGGTCCGTCTACTTCGGCTGCACCCTGGCCGCCCGGGAGATGATCCGCCAAGGCGACGGCGGATCGATCGTCAACATCACGTCGCAGGCGGGCCTGGTGGGGGCGCCGCAGCGAGCTCCGTACAGTGCCGCCAAGGCCGGCGTCAACAACCTCACGAGAACCCTGGCCGCCGAATGGGCGGTCCACGGCATACGTGTCAACGCGATCGCGCCGACGGTGACGCTGACTCCCCTCGCGAGGAAGACGATGAGCGAACGGCCGGACTTTGCCCGGGAGGTGGGCGAGCGGATCCTGCTCGGCAGGCCTGCGGAGGTTCGTGAGATCTCGGAGCCCGTCGTCTTCCTGCTCTCGAAGGCGGCCTCGATGATCACGGGCCACACGCTCGTCGTGGACGGCGGATGGACCATCGTCTAGGGAGGAGGTCCCCGATGAGCGATCGCTACCCGCACGTCTTCAGCCCGATCAGGCTAGGTCCGGTAGAGATCAAGAACCGCTTCTACCTCTCGCCTCACGGCAACCCGTACGTGGTGGGGAGCGGGCCCTCCGACAGCTTCGCTCATTACTACGGCGCCCGCGCCGCTGGCGGTTGCGGGTTGTCCATCCACGCGGTTTCCGTGATGCCCGGACGCGGAGGGCTTGGGGTCACCCCATATCTGGACGAGTCCCTTCCATCGTTCCGGGCGGCCGCCCGGGTCGTTCATGACAACGGCGGCAAGATCTTCGGGGATGTCCATTACTCGCGGGTCAACAACGAATGGATGTACGAGCCGGGAAGCCCGCGAGCGCCGCTCTTCGCCCCGTCGCCCCTTCAGATGTACGACGATTTCCACGTCACCCACGAGATGAGCGTGGCGAGCATCAAAAAGGTCGTCGAGGCGCACCAGATCTCGGCGCGCAACCTGGCCCGGGCCGGTTACGACGGGTTCGCCCTCAGCTGCACGCACGGAATGCTGGTCGAAGCGTTTCTCTCGCCTTACTTCAACAGGAGAGCCGACGAGTACGGCGGGAGCGTCGAGAACCGGATGCGCTTCCTGGTCGAGTGCCTTCGAGCAGGGCGGGACGGGGCGGGCGCCAACCTCGCCGTGGGCATGCGCTACAACGCGGACGAGATGCTGCCTTCCGGGCTCACCCAGGACGACACCCGCGAGATACTGGCCAGGCTCGTGGAGATGCAGCTTCTCGACTACGTCGAGATCGAGGTTGGTCTGGAGCCCAACCAGCTTCCGATCTCCATCCCGACCTACCTTCATCCCAAGGACATCTACAAGAGCTTCGTGGCCGGCATCCGGGATGCGGCCGGCGACGTTCCCGTCCTCAGCGTCATCGGGCGCATAACCAGCATCGCCGAGGGCGAGGAGCTGATCGCCAGCGGGATCGTCGACATGGTCGGTTCCATACGGGGGTTGATGGCCGAACCCAATCTCGTGCGCCATGCCGCCGAGGGCCGCGAGGATGAGAGCCGCACCTGTCTGGCCTGCAATCTGTGCATGCGGATCAACGCTGTCCACCACGCGTTCGGCTGCGCCATCAACCCGGAGACCGGTCGCGAGAGGTCCTGGAGCACCTACACCCCCGCCGAGCGCCCGTCGAAGGTCGTCGTCGCGGGCGGGGGCCCGGCAGGACTGGAGGCGGCCCGGGTGGCCGCCATGAAGGGCCATCGTGTGCTCGTCCTGGAGAGGACCCGTCATCTCGGTGGTCAGCTCCGCCTGTGGGCGCAGCTCCCCGACCGCGAGATCTTCTCGACCACCACGGAGTGGTACGAACGGCAGCTGGCCAAGTTGGGGGTGGAGGTTCGACGGGGTATCGAGGCCACGCCGGACAGCATCCTCGACGAAAAGCCCGACGCGGTCATCGTGGCCACTGGGTCCCGCTACGTCCGAACGGGCCAGAGCGGCTTCATGGAGCATCCCGTTCCAGGCTGGGACCAGGATTGGGTCCTGACCCCCGAACAGATCATCGAGGGAGGGCTTCGACCCAAGGGAAAGGTGCTCCTCCTGGACGAGGAGGGCATGAACACCGGGGCTGGTGTGGCGGAGATCCTGGCGGCGGGCGGTGCCGACGTCGTCATGATCACCCGGGGGATGCAGCCCCTCAGGGCGATGCTGAACACGTTCGAGTACGCGATCGAGATACCGCGGCTCAAGAACCTCGGGGTCAAGCTCGAGACCATGACCTACATAAGAGAGCTGGGCGACCACACGGCGACGGTCTTCGACGTGTTCACCGATGCGGAGACGACGATCCACGACGTGGCCGCGGTGGTCATGGCCACCACGCGCCGAGCTGATCTTCGTCTGGCCCAGCTCCTCGAAGGGAGAGTGGACCAGCTCTTCTCGGCGGGGGACGCGCTGGCCCCGCGGGGGCTCAGCGAGGCCATCCACGAGGGACACCGGTTTGCCCGGGTGATCGGGGAAGCGAATGCCCCCAGGGATTTCACGGAGCTGTACTTCTCGCCCATCAACTACGACATGTTCCAGAAACCGGCTTCGGTGCTGGGCGGGGAATGAACGGACGTCAACCTCGGGGTGTCTGAGGCCTCTGCCCGCCGGGGCCGGAGAGTCCCAGCTCCGTCAGCACGGCGTCCGTGTGCTCCCCGAGCCTGGGCACGCGTGACAGGTGCGGCCGGAGCCCGTCGATGACGATGGGCGGGGACAGCACGTCGACCAACGTGTCATCGACGCCGACCGCCTGCCACTTGTCCAACGCCGCCAGTTGGGGGTGACGGTAGACAGATTCGAGGTCGTTCAGGCGACTGTACGCGATACCCGCGTCCTCGAGCCGCTTCTCGAGGACTGCGGTCGGCGTGGCCGAGAAGGCGAGGTTCAGGGTCTCCCGCAGCTCCTCGACATGCGCGACCCGATGCTGGTTGGTGTCGTATCGATCGTCTGTAGCCAGGGACGGTTGCCCGATGACGTCGCAGAGCGCGGTCCATTCGCGCTCGTTCTGCACCGCGATCATGACCTGACCGTCCTCGGCCTGGAAGACGCCGTAGGGGGCGATGGTCGGATGCCGGTCCCCGGTGCGACGTGGAGATGCCCCGCTGTAGCGCGAATGGGTGACGGGCACGGTCATCCATTCGGCCAGGGCTTCGAGCATGGAGACCCGCACGACCGCCCCCTGCCCGCTGACGCTCCGCCGCAGCAGAGCGGCTAGGACGCCGCTGAAGGCGTACATGGCGGCGGCGATGTCGGCTATCGAGATCCCCACCCGGGCCCGCAGATCGGCGTCCCCTGTGACCTCGAAGAGGCCCGCCTCTGCCTGGATCAACAGGTCGTAGGCCTTCCTGGTCCCGTAGGGGCCGCCTTTGCCGTAGCCGGAGATCTCGCAGACGACGAGCTTCTCGTGCTGTTGATGGAGCATGTCGAGGTCGAAGCCCAGCCGGCCCAGAGCGCCGGGTGCGAGGTTGGTCACGAGGACATCCGCACGATCGAGCAGCGCTTCGAGCGCGGCCCGCCCCGCAGGCAGCTTCAGGTCCAGGGCGACGCTCTCCTTGCTCCGGTTGCACCAGACGAAGAAGGCCGACGTCCCGGCGACCACGTGATCGTAGGAGCGGGCGAAGTCGCCTCCGTCCGGACGCTCGATCTTGATGACCCGCGCACCGAGATCGGCGAGATGCCGGGTGGCCAGGGGCGCCGACACCGCTTGCTCGAGACTGACGACAAGGATGTCACCAAGGGGGCTGACGGGCTCGGTCATGCGCTTCTCCTGGCCCCTCCCCGCCACACGCGCCGGTAGCGCGGCGTCAGCCACTCGAGATGCTCCGCCATCAGTTGCGCCGCCAGGTCGCAGTCCTGCTCGCCCACCGCGTCCGCAATCGCCCGGTGATGGCGTCCGACCGCCGTATGGAAGCTGTGCCCGAGCCGAGTCCGGTCGAGGCAGGTCTGCAGCACCAGGAACATCGGCTCCGCCGTCACCCGGAGAAGCGGATTGTGGCCCATCACGATGAGCACGAGGTGGAAGTCTCGATTGCTCTCGTAGTACTCGTCGTCGCTCCCAGGCGCCTGACCGGACGGCATCGTGCCGGTGAGAGCGGCAACCTCCTCCTCTGTCCGCCGGGATGCGGCCATGCGAGACCCGGGCACCTCGAGAAACGACCGGATCTCCATGAAGTCCTCCAGCGAGAGGCTGGGGGACAGAAGGTTGAGACCGAGCCGTAGCCGTTCCGAGGTCTCGGCCGCCGATGGGCTGGTGACGAAGCTCCCGCCGGTCATGCCCTTCCGGGTCCTGATCAGGCCCTCCGCCGCCAGGCAGCGCAAGGCTTCGCGTACCGTCGCTCGACTCGCGCCGAAGCTCCCGGCCAGATCGATCTCGTTGGGAAGTCGATGCTCCGGCCGGATCTCGCCCGACACGATTGACGACCGGAGCTGCTCAGCTATGCGCTCGTACTCGTACACGGCGTCCAGCATAAGCAAAAGTCAGACACAACAGAGCCGATGACCACCTCTCGCGCCTCTCGATCCAGGTGGCCCGGTCGCGGCGGCGATCGTTAGAGTGCGGCCGTGTCCTCCTGGAACTTCGCCGACGTGTGGGAGCTGATCGCCGAGATCAGGCCCGGCGCCCCGGCGCAGGTCCACGGCGACCGGCGCTACACCTGGTCCGAGCTCGACCACCGGGCTGACGCCATCGCCTCGTGGTGGCTGGATCGCGGGCTGAAGAAGGGCACGCAGGTCGCTCAGTACCTGTACTCGTGCCCGGAGTACCTCGAGAGCATGTTCGCGGCCTGGAAGATCGGCCTGGCGCCGGTCAACACGAACTACCGCTACGGGGCCGACGAGCTCGTCTACCTCTGGGACAACGCCGATGTCGGCGCGGTCGTGTTCCACGGTGAGCTCGCCGGCACCATCGAGGCGATCCGCGACCGCGTGCCGCTCGTCGAGCACTGGCTCTGGGTCGACGACGGCCACGGCCCGTGCCCCGCGTGGGCGACTCCCTACGAGGAGGTGGCGCGACGGCCCGCGGCCCGCGCCATGGCGCCGTGGGGTCGGTCGCCCGACGATCTCTACCTGCTCTACACGGGAGGCACCACCGGCAAGCCCAAAGGCGTGATGTGGCGCGTCGACGACATGTTCGCGCTCGTCAACAAGACGGCCGTCATCCGCTACCCCGAGGAGGGCGGCCTCGACGACGTGCGCTCGATCCTGGGCACGACCGACCGCAACCCTCCCATTTACATTCCCTGCGCGCCGCTGATGCACGGCACGGGTGCCATGGCCGCCCTGGGCGTGATGATCTCGGCGGGCTGCACGGTCACACTCCAGGGGCGCAGCTTCTCGGCCACCGAGCTGCTCGACACGATCGAGCGTGAGCGGGTCAAGAGCATCGCCATCGTCGGTGAGGCGTTCGCCCAGCCGATCCTCGCCGCGCTCGACGCCGAGCCCGGCCGCTGGGACATCACCACGCTGCGCGTGATCTCGTCGTCCGGCGTCATGTGGTCGCCCGAGAACAAGGCGGCGTTGCTGCGGCACAACCCCGGGCTCATGCTGGTCGACACGCTCGGGTCGTCCGAGGCGGTCGGCATGGCGAGGGCGGTCACCACCGCCGCATCGAGCGCGGACGAGGCCCCGCCGACCGCCGCCGCAGGGCCTCCGGCCTTCGTGCTGAGCGAGTCGACCCGCGTGATCACCGAGGACGGCCGCTTCGTCGAGCCGGGCTCGGCCGAGTCGGGGCTGGTCGCCTACCGCGGCCGGGTGCCGGTCGGCTACTACAAGGACGAGGCCAAGTCGGCTGTCACCTTCAAGGTTATCGACGGGGCGAGGTGGTCGATCCCTGGCGACCATGCGACCGTCGACGCCGACGGCACCCTGCGACTGCTCGGGCGCGGGTCGCACTGCATCAACACCGGCGGGGAGAAGGTGTACCCCGAAGAGCCCGAGGAGGCCCTGCGGTCGCACCCCGACGTGGTGGACGCGGCGTGTGTCGGCCTGCCTGATCCCCGCTTCGGTCAGCGCATCGTCGCGCTCGTGCAGCTGCACGACGGCGTCGAGCTGGACGCGCCCGCGCTGATCGCCCACGTCAAGACCCGCCTGGCCGGCTTCAAGGCACCCAAGCAGATCCACGCTCTGGCGACCCTCGGCCGCGGCGCCAACGGCAAGCTCGACTACAAGATGTTGCGCGGCCGGGCCGAGGCGCTCCAGCCCTGACGACGCCAAGCCTCACGGCGCTGCGGCGCGTCAGCCAGGCATGCAGGTGCCGCCGTCGACGCAGAGGACCTGACCGGTCACGAAGTTGGCATCTTCGCTGGCGAAGAAGACGGCGGCGCCGGCGAGATCCTCGGGCTCGAGCGGGCGCTTCATGGCGCTCATGAAGGTGACCATGCCTCTCATCTCCTCAGGCACTATCTTCTTGGTGGCGGCGGTCATGGTGACGCCCGGTACGATGCAGTTCACCAGGACGTTGTGCTGGCCGAGCTGGCCGGCCATGAACTTCGTGAGCCCGACCAGACCCCACTTGGTCTGCCCGTAGGTGAACGAGCTGAGCTCTGTGAAGGGTCCTGCTTGTGGCATCAGATAGAGGTAGGCGGCGTCCGATGACTGGTTGATGATGCGGCCCCAACGCTTTTCAGCCATGGTGGGGCTCACGGCACGCGACATTTGCCAGGCGCCGTGCAAGTTGACGTCGAACACCCGCCTGAGGTACTCCGGGCTGTTATCCGAGATATCGATGTCATAGTACAGAGCGGCATTGTTGACAAGAATGTCGACAGTGCCAAAATGCTCGAGCGTGGCCCGGACGCAGCTTTCGGTGGAGTCCAGATCAGCGATGTCGGTCGGGACGAAGATGGCGTCGCCTCGCCCCTCGAGGTCGGCCAGCGCGGCCTCGCCGCGATCCTTGTTGTAATCAGCGATGACCACCTTGGCACCTTCGTCGAGGAACCGCTCGGCGTAGGCCTTGCCGATGCCCTGACCCGCCCCGGTGATGATGGCGATCTTGTCCTTCAGGCGTGCATCCATGTCTTTCTCCTACTCCATCCCAGTGGGTGTGATCATGTCGACTCAGGACAACAGGAGGTCGAGGGAGTCGTGGTCCTCGATGGCGGCGACATATCGCTCGGTCATCGCCTGGCAGCGTTCGACCGTCTGCATCCACGACGGCGTCACGGCCCACAGGAGGCCATGGAGACAGTGCCTCCGAAAGGCCAGCCATTGGTCGTCAGCGTCGAGGTCAGGTCCGCCGCCCGCGCCGAGCGCCGTGCGGTAGTGAGCCAACAGGGAGCGCTCATTGGCTTGCCGATCCCCGACCGTGAGGGACCCGACGATGAAATAGGCGACGTCGAGCGACAACGCGCCAGCACAGACTCCCTGCCAGTCCAGAAACGAGACCCGCCCGTCGCGGTCGATGTAGGTGTTCCCGACATGGGCGTCGCCGTGAACGAGCGTCTTGACGTCGCGATCCTCGAACTCCCAGAGGCTACGGAAGCTGTCGGCGACGCGCTGCCGGTCCTGCAGCGCGGCAGGCAGGACGGGCGAAGTACCCAGCGCGAAATGCGCGTCCCACGCCGGGGCACTGAGCAGAAGCACGCCGGCCCCGCGGGATGCGGAGAACTGGGGCAAGGCATCTAGCGCGTGCGCCGGGTTCGCCCACATGGCGGCGTGCCAGTGGGCCTGCATCTCCAGTGCCTGCGCCGCCTGGTCGACATCGAACGGGAAGCAAGGATCGCCGAATCGCCCGCCTGCCAAGGCCAGGTCAGGGAGGATGACGATCCCCTGCCCGCGCTCGTCGACGGACGCGAACAGCGAGAGCGGCAGGCCGCATGAGAGCTTGGGTGCGAGCTCCGAGTAGAACCTCGCCTCCAGGGCATAGGCGCTCTGATCGCCGAGGTCTCCTGCGAAACGGTCCCCGAGCGCGCCCTTGACGCAGATTGCCCGCGGTGCGAGCGAGCTCCCGTCCTCGTAGGTGACGCTGAGCCGGACCTTGGTCGCGGTCCCCCAGATGACCTCGGTCACCGTGACTGTCGTGACCGGCACCCCGAGTGCTTGACTCAACCAGTCGCTGGTCAGATCCTCGACTTGGCGCGGCAGCAGAGACACCTGCGTTGGTCCCCCTTGAAGTTCTGGTTGGTTGGTCTAGCGCGCGTCGGTGAGCTCGTCGAGCAGGCGGTGGGCCCTCGGCGAGATACCCTGAATATGGTTATGTTATAGGGAACGAGCCGCCAAAGGCAAGGGGCGGTCGCACCTGCCTCACCGTGCTCGAGCCACGGCGCCGGGCGGTGCTGCACAGGTTGCGGTCGGTGCCCACCCGGTCGGTGCCCACCCGGTCGGTGCCCACCCGGTCGGTGCCCACCCGGTCGGTGCCCACTCACGGAAAAAGCCAAACAAATATATGTTTAGGTTGTTCATGAAAGGCATATAAACGGTTCACCACCGGGACAGGCGGGGGCCTGACGCCGCTTCGAACACCACCTTGCCGCGCCTATTCGGTCGGTAACTCAACGACTAAAAGGAGCCAATAAATGGGCGCGAACGCGCTTCGACGAAGGAGAATCGCGACGTCACCGGTGATCGCGGGCCTGGCTGCCATGGCCCTGCTGATCGCCACACCCGGCGTGGCGTGGGCCGTGGAGCCTGCAACTCCCATGGGATTCGGCACGACGTCAAGCATCGTCGTGGGAGTCAACGCACCGGACAACGAGGTCTGGTGGGGCACCCAGGACCCCAACAGCCCGGCCAAGGTGTTCTTCAGCTTCAATACCACGCCGGCCCTGGGAATCCCGACCCCAGCGCTGATCGCACTCGGGCGCACCCCGGGCGCTCAGTGGTACGGCGGGGCGGCGACGGCCGCCTTCACCACCTCGGACAACCCCCCGTCGATAAACTCGGCGTTCGGTTCGGTCTCGTGGGTTCCATCCGCCCAGGCGTTTCACCTCGTGGTCACCGAGCAGACGCAACTTGGCGTGGTCGGCAATCTCACCGCCGACCTGTGGTTCGCCGGGCCGGCCGGCGGCGCAGGCCTTCCCTCCATCTGGGACGGGCAGACGTCCTACTGGACGCAAGCGGTCGGCACCGGCCACGTCAACGGCACGGTCACCTTCCCGGGCTCAACGGTCGCGACCACGGTGACCAACTGGACCGCAGAGCAAGAGACCGAGTACGGCACCTACCAGCTCGGCCCGGGACCGCAACCCGCCCCCGCCATCCACATCGGGTACGACTACGCCACGAGCTACAATCCTGACGGCTCGACCGACACCATGGATGTGTTCCCCGAGTTCGACGGGGTCTGGCGGGGCATCCTCACCCACACCAGCGCGGCTGGTGTGACGACCGAGTGCGCCGATCCCAAGGGCAGGCTGTCGAACTGGTACGCCGACCCGGGCGGGTTCAGCTATCCCCTGTCCGTCGAGCTGACATGCGGCACCACAACCATCACCTGGACCACGACGCCTGCGGGGAGCCAGGTCCTCTACAACGTCAATCAAACCGATGGCTTTGCGCTGACGAACAGCGCAGGAGTCTCGTCGGTGCCAGGGTCGGTCGCCTACATGCAGCACATCCGGGACACCGGCTACTGGGGACAGACCCCAGCCTGGGGGTAATAGCCAAGAGTCGGCATTGGGGGCCCCGGAGAGACGTCGCCGCGGCGTCTCTCCAGGGGCCTCCCGCCCAAGGCGCGGAGGGAGTGGGATTCGAACCCACGCAGGGTCTCCCCTGAAGGCTTTTCAAGAGCCTCGCAATCGTCCGCTCTGCCATCCCTCCCGGCGCCGCGAGGTTAACGGCCCCCAGCACCACGTATCTGCGAACGAAGCGCCGTGATCCAGGCATCGGCGGCGCGCCACTTGGCCTCGGCGTCGCGCCGGATGGCCGGCCCGTGCTCGCCCGCCGCCGGATAGGACCCCAGGAACTTCACGCCGGCCAGCTGGGCATGCAGGTCCCGCAGGCAGTCGGCCACGACCTCGTCGTCGACGTGGCCCTCGAGGTCGATGACGAAGCAGTAGTCCCCCATGCCGCGCTTGGTGGGCCGCGACTCCAGCCGGGTGAGGTTGAGGTTGCGGGCCGAGAACTGGCCCAGGATGCCGTACAGGCTGCCCGGCCGGTCGGCGTGCTGGAAGCACACCAGGCTGGTCTTGTCGTGGCCGGTCGGAGCCGGGATGCCGCCGCGGGCCACGGCCACGAAGCGGGTGGTGTTCTCCGGGCGGTCCTCGACGTCGGCCGCCAACACCCCGAGCCCGTGCAGCTCGGCGGCCAGGGCGGTGGACAGCGCCGCCGTGCCCTCGGGCTCGAGCGGGGCGCCACCGGCGCGTCCCTCGGCCACCCGCCGGGCGGAGTCGGCGTTGGACGCGGCTCCCTCGACCTCGACGCCCGGCAGGTGCTTGGCCATCCACAGCCGGCACTGGGCCGCGGCGACGGGCTGGGCCAGCACCCGGCGGACGTCCGCCATTCCCATCCCCGGGGGACCGACCAGGTTGAGCCGGATCCCGATCTCCACCTCACGTTGAATGAGGACGTCGCTCTCGAAGATCAGCCCGTCGAGCACCTCGTTCACCGATCCCTCGATCGAGTTCTCGATGGGCACGAAGCCCAGATCCACCTGCCCCGCCGCCGCCAGCGCCAGGATGTCGGCGAACGCCGGGCACGCCACCAGATCGGCGCCGACGAGGTCGCGCTGGGTCAGGACCGCCTCTTCCGAGAAGGTCCCGGCCGGTCCCAGGAAGGCGACGCGGGGTGTCGGGGGGGCGGCCGTGGTCATGGTGAGGGCAGGATAGTGACGGCATGGACACCTCGGCCCTCCGCATTCTGCTCGACGACGTGCGCCGCGGGGCGCTCAGCCCGGACGACGCGGTGCGGCGGCTGCGCCGGCTGCCCTTCGCCGACCTGGGGTTTGCCCGGGTCGACCATCACCGCAACCTGCGCCAGGGGATCCCCGAAGCCGTCTACGGTCCCGGAAAGTCGCCCGAGCAGGCAGCGGCCGTCGTGGCCGAGCTGCTATCCGAGCCGGACGGCGGACCGGTGCTGCTGACCCGGGCGACCCAGGAGCAGACGGCTGCCGCCCTTGCTCACCGCGGGCACCGCGGACCTGCCCGTGGCCGAAGAGTGCGTCGCCGTGCTGCGCGCCCTGGGCTACCGCCCCACCCTCCTCGTCGACTGCGGGGTGGCGGGCGTACACCGCCTGCTCGCGAGCGTGGACGAGCTCGACGGAGCGGACGCGGTGGTCGTGGTGGCGGGCATGGAGGGCGCCCTGGCCAGCCTGGTCGGCGGCATCACGCCCGCGCCCGTGGTAGCGGTGCCCACCAGCGCGGGCTACGGCGCCGGGCTCGAGGGGGTCACGGCCCTGCTGTCGATGCTCGCATCCTGCGCGGCCGGCATCACAGTGGTGGGCATCGACAACGGCTTCGGGGCGGCGTGCGCCGTCGCCCGACTGCTGCCGGGAGCGACGATGCGGCCGTGAGCGGGCTGACCGTGGCGTGGTTCCACTGCTTCGCGGGGATCGCGGGCGACATGGCTCTCGGCAGCCTGCTCGACGCCGGCGCCGAGCTGGCCGAGGTCGTCGAGATGGTCCGGCGGCTCCCGGTCCGGGGATGGGACCTGACGGTCGAGGCCACGCAACGGGGCGGGATCGCCGCCAGCCGGGCGGTGGTGCGGACCGACGAGGACGGCGTGGTCCGTACCCACAGCCACATCGTCGGGATGATCGAGGAGGCCCGGCTCCCCTCCCGGGTGCGCGACCGGGCCCTGGCCACCTTCGGGGCGCTGGCCGAGGTCGAGGGCCGGCTGCACCGGCGCGACCCGGCCCACGTCCACTTCCACGAGGTCGGGGGCCTCGACGCCATCGTGGACGTCGTCGGCACCTGCGCAGCCCTCGAGACCCTTGGAGTCGACGCGGTGGCGGCCAGCGCGGTGGCGACCGGCTCGGGCATGGTCCGCTCCGCCCACGGCCTGCTGCCCAACCCGGCCCCGGCCGTCGTCGCCCTCCTCCGCGGTGCGCCCACCTACGGGACCGACGTCTCCGTGGAGCTGACGACGCCGACCGGCGCTGCTCTCCTCACCGCCGTCGGCGGGCAGTGGGGGCCGATGCCGGCCATGACGATCACCCGCTCGGGCTTCGGGGCCGGGCGCCGGGACCTGCCCACCCTTCCCAACCGCACCCAGGTCGTCATCGGCGAGACCGAGGCCGAGGCCGCCCCCACGCCGGGCCAGCCCGTGGCGCTCATAGAGACCAACCTCGACGACGCCACGGGCGAGACGCTGGCCCACACCGTTGCCGCCCTGCTCGAGGCCGGCGCCCTGGACGCATGGGTGGCCCCCGTCCTCATGAAGAAAGGGCGGCCCGGTCACGTGGTCAGCGCCCTGGCCGACCTGGCCCTCGCCGGGCAGGTGGCCCGGGCCATGCAGGTGGAGACCGGCACGCTCGGCGTGCGCTTCCAGCTGCGACGGGCTGCCGGTGCGGGTCAAGGTCAGCCCGGGCCGGGTCAAGGCCGAGCACGACGACGCCGCCCGGGTGGCGCGCCGCACCGGGCGCCCGCTCCGCGAGGTCGTGACCCTGGCCGAGCTGAAGTGGCGGCGCGACCGGGGCCCCGAGGACGACGACGCCAGCTGAGTGCCAAGCGCAAAACTACTTGGGCGGGCTCCCTTAGACCGGGGCGTCGCGACCGGGAAGATGGCCTCCGGCCGCCCAAGTAGCTTTGCGTTCGGCGCTGAGAATCACCGGAACTCGAGCGTCAGCACCTGCTGGTTGTCCGCCAGGTCGGTCTCCCCGTCCACGGGCACCACCCGCACCGTGAGGACCTCCGTCGCCCCCTGGATCGGGTGGAGGTCGCCCAGCGTCAGCGCCTGTGACTGTCCCGCGGCCAGGTCGACGAAGTCCCGCACCGACTCGACGCTGTTGCCCGGCCCGGTGAGGGAGGCGGTCACAGTGACGTGCTTCTCCGGCTCGTTGCCGGTGTCGGCCACCACGGCGTTGACCTTGATGGACCTGGTGGTCGCCATCACCTGGGCCTGGCCGTCCTGGCCCAGCGCCGACGGCGAAGGTTCGGCGAGCACGACGGCAACGTCGTGGACCGGTGCCAGCGTCTGGCTGGACCGCAGGGCCGCCACGAACACCCCCAGCTGCGCCCGCCCCCACGTCGCCGGGTCGGTCACCCACTGCGACACGGGCAGGGCGCCCTCGGCCCGGACGTCGGAGGGAATGTCGTCGAGGAAGAGCTGGTAGGCCCGGTCGGCGGCGACCATGTCCTGGCCGGCGTTGCCCAGGTCGGACACGGTGGCGCCCACCGGCGAGGTGGCGAGCGCCGAGGTCATAGAAGTCTGGAGGGCGACGGCGGCTTTGGCCCGGATGGCGAGCGCGGCCACGAGCAGGTCGTGCGCCCTGCGCAGCGTGGCCGGCGGGGAGGCGGTGCCGACCGACGCCTCCACCGACTGGGCGTCGCGCACCACCCCGTCGAGATGGCTGACGATGCCTGCCCGCCCCAGGGCCAGGGCCCGGCTGCGGACATCCGAGACCCGGCTGCCCTCGTCGGACGAGCGCGTGATCAGGGGGCGGACCCGGTCCAGGTAGGCCAGTTGGCTCAGGCGCCGCGCCGGGGCCGGCGAGCGGGCCGAGATGGCCGCGTTGACGGCGAGCACCAGGGCGGTCAGAGCCACGCCTACGAAGAGCCAGCGGGGGCCGCGCCGGCGGCGGCCGGGAGACACCATCGCCGCCGCACCCTAATGGGAACGGCCGCCGGCGGGGCTGGGGCCCCGGCGTGCGGAGGAGGCCGGGGTTGGGGCCCCGGCCGGGCCTGATGGGAACGGCCGCCGGCGGGGCTGGGGCCCCCGCCGTGCGGAGGAGGCCGGGGTTGGGGCCCCGGCCGGGCCTAATGACGATGCGTCAGGGCTTCATCCCCACGCAGGCCCGGACCTCGACCCTCGCCTGAGCGAGCAGCTGCTGGGACGACTCGGTCGACGGCTCCAGCTCCCGGATGTAGCTCGCCTGCTGGAGGCAGCCCTGCCGGCGCAGCAGCTGGGTCTGGTGCCGCTGCTGGAACGTGATGAAAACCAGGCACACTGTGACCACCACCGCGGCCACCAGATAGACGACCCGCGTCGCCGTCGCCAGCGGGTGGGACGGGGCCGCCCCGGGGGCGGGCGGTACGGGCTCCGGGACCAAGCCAACCCCGGGCTCGGGGTGAGGCGGCGCCGGCTCAGTGTTAGATGGCTCGGGCCGGGGCTCCGGCGCGGGGGGAGGAGGCAGGTAGTCGCTCATTGATCGACTTTATCGGCCCTCCCTGCCGCCGCTTCCCCGCGGTGGCGACGGGGGTCAGCTCGGGGTGGGGGGCGTGGCGCACCTGGCAGAGCGCACCGCCTGGTGGGCCTGCTGGACGAGCGCCTCGGCGGAGGTGCCGTCCGCGCCGGAGCCGTCGGCTGCGCCGGCGGTGGCGCTCAGGTTGAGCGTCCAGCCCGAGATGGCGATCGCACGTTGCACCACCTGCTCGACGCGCAGGGCGACCACGACGACATCCTCGGACGCGATGCCGGCCGGGCACAGGACGCCGAACTCATCGTCCGCCAGCCGGGCCACCAAGCCGGGATCGGGCACGGTGCGCTGGAGCCTCCGGCCGACGATGGCGAGGGCGTCCTCGACCACGGCGCGCCCGACGTGGCCCACCAGGTGGTCGAGGCCGTCGACGCGGACGCAGACCACCCCGACGCGTGCCGCGTCGCCGGGCGCGCTGGCGGCGAGCGCGTCGCCGGTGGCGACCAGCAGGTCCTGGGGCGAGGCCAGGGCGCGGAGGTTGGGCACCGGATCGGGCGCCGCCGGCACCGCTTGGGCACCGAGCACCTCGGCCCCGGCCGTGGCCGTGCGGGCCCGGCCGCGAACGATCGTGGCCACCATCGTTCCCACCCCCGCGAGCAGACCGGCGACGACGAGCAGCAGCGCCCAACCCAGGCCGGCGGCGTTCGTCTCCGCCTGGATCTCGGCCCGGGATTGGGCGACCACGACGTGCCACGACCCCGGTCCAGCGCCCAGGGGTTGGATGGCCGTCACGATCGCCGGGGACGACCCCGTCTGGTCGCGCAGGCCCACGCCGCTGCCGGTGGTGGAGGCCACGACCGTGCCCGCCGGGTCGACGAGCTGGGCGAAGCCGGTGGCGCCCAGACGGGCGCCGGCCAACGGCGCCTGGAAGGCCGACGGGTCACACCGGGGGCGGCCTGCCAGCTCGATAGGGCCTGGCCGCCCGCGTCGAGCACGGCCGCCCGGGTGGCCTGCGGGGAGACGTGGAGGGCGGCGGCGCGGAGCCGGCTGGGATCGGCGAGGGTCCCGACCGTCCCCGCGGCGGCCCCGAGCCGGGCGCGCAGGTCGGCGACCACGCTGTCCTCCTGGCCGGCCGCGGCGACGGCAGTCTGCTGCCGGTCGGCCGCGCGCAGCCGCACGGCGCGGTGGGCGACCCGCGAGGCCACGGCCAGGCCGGTGCCAGCGCCGGCGGCGGTCAGGAGCAGGGCGAAGCCGAGGGCCAGGATGGACAGCCCGCGACGCGTGCGGTCGGTGGTCGTTTCGATCACTGTCTGCGGTTGTCGGCGAAAAGGAGCGCCGGGTTGAGGACATCGTTCTGTGTTCTTCCAGCATTTTGTGAGTCCCGGCACGAGGCGGGCGGGCCACGCGGCCGAACTTTCCCCCCTCCGAGGCCGTGGTTCAATGGAACACGTGCGCATAGCGCTGCTCGCCCCGCCCTGGGTCCCGGTCCCGCCACCGCTCTACGGTGGCACCGAGCTCGTCATCGACCTGCTGGCCCGGGGCTATGCGGCCGCGGGCCACGACGTGCGGCTCTTCGCGACGGGTGATTCGGAATGTCCCGTGCCCCAGGCGTTCGTCTACGAGCGGGCCCAGGGCACGAGCATCGGCATGACCGAGTCCGAGCTGCGGCAGGTCACGGCGGCCTACTCCGCCCTCGAGGGCTACGACGTCATCCACGACCACACCATGCTCGGACCCTTCCTCGCCCCGGCGGGCCGCGCCCAGGTGGTCCACACCATCCACCTGCCCCTCGAGGGCGACCGCTTGGCCATCTACGAGCGGGTGCCCGGCCACGTCCGGCTGGTGGCCGTCTCCAAGTCCCAGCACCGGCACGTGCCGCAGCTCAACGTGGCGACTGTGATCCACCACGGCATCGACGCGGCGCGCTTCCCGTTCCAGGGCCAGGCCGGCGACTACGGCCTGTTCCTCGGCCGCATGGCGCAGGAGAAGGGGGTGGACATCGCCATCCGGGCGGCCCAGAAGGCGGGCGTGCCGCTGGTGATGGCGGGGAAGATGCGTTCGGCCGAGGAGATCCTGTACTTCGAGCAGCGCATCAAGCCCCTCATGAGCGACGGGGTGACCTACCTCGGCGAGGTCAGCGACGGCGAGAAGATCGACCTGCTGCGGGGCGCGCTCTGCCTGCTGTTCCCGACGCAGTGGAGCGAGCCCTTCGGGATGGTGATGCTCGAGGCCATGGCGTGCGGCACGCCCGTGCTGGCCACCATCTTCGGCGCCGTCCCCGAGGTGGTGACCGACGGCGAGACCGGCTTCCTGTGCCGGGACGTGGGCGAGATGGCCGAGGCCATCGGCCGCTGCGCCACCTTCGACCGGGCGGCCTGCCGGCGCTCCGTCGAGGTGTACTTCTCGGCCGAGCGCATGACGTCGGACTACCTAAACCTGTTCCGGCTGCTGACCGGCGGGGCCTGAAGGTCACGGTCCGGCCCCGTCAGATGCCGGCCAGCTCCTTGCCGGTCCAGAAGCCCTCCAGGGGTCGAAGCGAACGGCCACCGCCGGCGTAGGCCGCCAGCCTGTCCTGGTCGCTCGCCGAGAGCATCTCCATGGCATCGAAGAACGGCGCCGGGCCGGCGGCGCGCAGCACCCGGTCGCCCTGACTCCGGGACTTGGGCAGCTGCGATGTCAGCAGGACCAACGGTCGGTAGCCCCGGCCGGCGAGCACGTGGGCCCGGCCCAGGGACCTCCACAGCGTGTCGGTCCGGACCAGTCCAGCCCGGGTCGTCGTGAACGCCCCGGTCACGTCGAAGTACCACGGATCGTCGTGCCCATCGAGGGCGGTGACGTCGACGGTCAGGCCCAGGCCCCGCACCCGGGAGGCGGTGGCGACGATGCGGAACCCCGCACGGGTGAGGACGCGCTCGGCGATCTCCTTGGCGGCCTTGCCCTCCCGCCGGGCGCGCGTCTGAACGTCGTCGGGCCCTTCCTGCGACGGCCCGGCCACATCGCCATCGGGGCCAACCGGTCGCAGGTTCCCGGCCCGGGCCCGCAGCTCGGCGCCCACCCGCTTGGATGCCGTCTCGACGTAGGCGGGATCGGTGTCGTAGCCCACGTGCTCGCGGCCGGCGCGGACGGCCGCCACGAGCGTCGTGCCGGACCCCATGAACGGGTCGAGGACCAGGTCGCCCCGGTAGGTGTAGAGCTCTATGAGGCGCTGGGGCAGCTCGACGGGGAAGGGAGCCGGGTGGTTGACCCGGCGTGCGCTCTCCGGGGCGATGTTCCAGACGTCGAGCGTCGCCTCCATGAACTCGTCGGACGTGATGGTGCTCTCGTGCGGAAGGGCGAGCTCCTGGCGCGTGGCGACCGCCTGGGCCCGGTCGAAGCGGCCCTTGCTGGCCACGACGATGCGCTCGGTCGTGTCCCTGAGCACCGGGTTGGCGGCGCTGCGGTACGAGCCCCATGCGCACGACCCGGACGACCCCTCGCCGTTCCTCCAGATCACCTCGCCCCGGAGCAGCAGCCGGAGGTCGTCCTGCAGGA
>WNFC01005285.1_pt1 | contig 25413 bp, 23 predicted proteins | sample 5400541 | NCBI WGS metagenome assembly WNFC01 (sample SAMN13153342, study PRJNA577476) | soil metagenome | isolation source: 120 cm saprolite under Douglas fir tree site 2 hole 2 replicate 1 | place: USA:California | collected 2015-04-18 | reverse complement strand
CTGCTGGCCCTGCTGGCCCTGCTGTCCGCGCTGGCCGCGTTGCTGGCGCTCGCTGCGGCGCGACTCCTGGCCCTGCCGGAAGGTGCGGTCGCGCAATTGCTGCTGCTGGTGGATCATGTCGCCGAGCTCGTCGAGCGCCGACATGTCGTCGTCCTGCGGGCCGCCGGGCTGCGCCATCTGCAGGTTCTCGAGCATCGATTGCAGTTCCTGCAGCAGTTGCCGCGCCGCATCCTTGGCTCCGGAGCGCGCCAGATTCTCGATCCGGTCGAGCAGGTTCTTCAGGTCCTGCGGGCGGAGCACGCGCGTGTTGGGGTCGAGCGGGCGCGCGAGCTGCTGCGGATTGTTCTTGAGCTGCTCGGCGAGCGCCTGCAGGAACTTGTCGAGCGCCGCGCGCAGCTCCTCGGTCAGCTTCTTGATCTCCTCGTCGTTGGCGCCGCGCTCGAGCGCCTGGCGCAGCGCATCCTGCGCGGCGCGCAGCGCCTGCTCGGCTTCCGAGATGTTGCCGTCCTCGATCGCGGTCGCCATCGCCCACAGCCGCGCCACCACGTCGCGAAGCTCGTCGTCGCTGCGGGCGTGCTCGAGCTGCCAATAGATCGCCCGCAGCCCCAGATAAATCCCGGCCTCGGGAATGAAACGCTCCGGCGCGATGGTGAGCGCATCGATCGCCCGCAGCACGCGCTGACGCGCATCGGCGTCGAGCGCGAGGTTGCGGCGCTGCTCGACGAGAGCCTTGGCCAGCGGCTTGAAGAAAGTCCGCTCCGGCAGCCGCAGCTCGCGCGGCGCGCTGCTGCCCTCGTTACCGGCCTCGTCGCGCGCACTGAGCGTCATGACGACATCGGTTCCGGCCCATGGATGGTCGGCGAGCTCCTTGGTGGTCTGGCCGACGCCGTTGCGGGTCCGCGCCTGCGGCAGCGACAGGGCAAAATCCGGCGGACCGAACAGCGTCCGCCCGCGTTCGCGCGCATCATCGGCTTGCTTGGGTGCAAACGCGGCGCGCGCCGACACCACCCCGTAGTCGTCCTCCAGCCGGTAGACGAGATGCAATCCGCCGCGCGCCTGGGCCTCGGGCTCCTTGACGAGCGTGATCGTCGGCGGGCGGTCGGGAACGGCCCGGAACGTCCAGGCGATATCCTCGCTGAGCGCCCCGCGCACGGTCGCGGTGCCGCTGTCCTTGATCGTGAACCGCCGCTCGTCGGTGCCGGCCGGCTTCGGCCCCTTGGCGTCGCCGCCGCCCTCCGCAAGCCCGCCGCTGGTGGACACTTCCAGTCCGGCCGCGCTCGTCGCGCGGACCACCAGCACGCTGCCGGCCGGCACCTCCAAGGTGCCGGCGGTCTGGACCGGCTCGCCGCCGCGGACGCCCGGAAGGATCAGCGGCGGCCTTGCCGTGTAGGCGGGCGGGGTGACCCAGGCGTCGATGCGGAAGTTCGTGGCCGGCACGACGCCCGCCCAATCGAAAGCGGCGAGCAGGCGTTTGCCGCGCTCGCTGCCCGCCGCGAAGAAGGTCGCGACGAGCAGCACGGCCACGAGCGCCCGCAGTGCGACCGGATCGCGCGCGGCAAGCCCCGGCCTCGGCAGGCCCGCCTTGAACGCGCGCACCGCCCGCCGCGCGCGCTCCAGGTGCGCCTGCCACAGCACCTGCGCGACATGATCGTTCTGGTCGGTCGCGAGCTCGTCGGCAACGGCGGTCGCCGGGCGATGGGCGAGCCCGCTCAGGAGATCCAATCGCCGCAACCCGTCCGCCTCGCGGGGCAACCGAAACCGGAACAGCGGCACGGCGGAAATCGCGATGAGGAGCAGCAGGCCGAACAGAACGACGGCGCGCGCCAGCGGCGGCAGGACCAGCCACAGCCCGGTCCAGGACACCGCGATGAAGAAGCCGATGGCGGTCACGACCGACGCGAGCGCCGGCCACAACCGCTCCCAGACGATCGCCCAATACGCGCGCGACAAGGCCCGCTTGAGCATGCCTCGCGCCCCCTGGTCGCCGCGGGGAGCCGCGAGCTTCTCGTCGGGGCGAGGCGTCAATGGTTTCTCGGGCGCCAAAGGTCCTCCGGTCGGATCACGCGAATTCGGATCACGCGAATCTAGAGTCTATCATTCGTGCCGGCAATTTTTTGGCAGTACCAGCCGGTAAAATGACTTTGATCCGCCCCGGTTCCCCGGGAGTTCCGGTCGTAATCCGCAAACAGCAAGCTATTGTGCGCAAACGACAATCCGACGCTGCGGGCCGTGCGGGAAGCGTCAAGGGGATGCGTTTGCCGCAAGCCAGGGCGGCAGGCGATCGAGCGCGATCAATCGGTCGACCTCGAGCCGCGGGCGAACCAGCGCCCATTCCTCGCCGCGCACCAGCACTTCGGGGACGAGCGGGCGCGTGTTGTAGGTTCCCGATTGCACCGCGCCGTACGCGCCCGCCGACATCAGCGCCAGCAGATCGCCGGCATGGGGCTCGGCAAGCTCGCGATGGCGCGCGAGGAAGTCGCCGGATTCGCACAACGGGCCGACCACGTCGGCGAGGATGCGCGCGCCCGAATTGCGCTCGGCCACGGGGCGTACCTCGTGATGCGCCTCGTAGAGCGTCGGACGCACGAGATCGTTCATGCCCGCGTCGACCACCACGAAGGACTTGGTCTCGCCGCGCTTCACGTAGAGCACCCGCGTCGCCAGGATCCCGGCATTGCCGACCAGCACACGGCCCGGCTCCAGGATCAGCCGGCAATCGAGCCCCCGGATTGCACGCTTGACCACGTCCGCGTAGGCGTCCGGGTGCGGCGGCGGCGCGTTGTCCTCCCGGTAGGGAATGCCCAGCCCGCCGCCGACGTCGATATGATCGATGCGGTGGCCGTCGGCGCGCAGCATGCGCACGAAATCCGACAGCAGCGCGAACGCTCGCGCGAACGGTTCGAGCTCGGTGATCTGGCTGCCGATGTGCATGTCGACGCCCACCACGCGCACGCCCGGCAGCTTGGCGGCGAGCGCATAAACCTCGCGCGCGCGGCTGACCGGGATCCCGAACTGGTTCTCGGCTCTGCCGGTCGAGATTTTGGCGTGCGTGCGCGGATCGATATCGGGATTGACCCGGATCGAAATGCCGATCGTTCGCCGTTTCGTCGCGGCGATTTCGGCGAGCAGGGTCAGCTCGGGCTCGGATTCGACGTTGACGCAGAGGATGCCTTCCTCGACCGCGAGCGCGAGCTCGCGCGCACTCTTGCCGACCCCGGAGAACAGGATGCGGTCCGGCGCAATCCCGGCGGCACGCGCCCGCTTGAGCTCGCCCTCGGACACGACGTCGGCGCCCGCACCCAGCCGTTCCAGCGTGGCGATGACGGCTTGGTTCGAATTCGCCTTCATGGCGTAGCAGATCAGCGCGGGCACGCCCGTAAACGCCTCGGCGAACACCCGGTAATGGCGCTCGATGGTCGCGGTCGAATAGCAATAGAACGGTGTGCCGACCGCCTCCGCCAAGGCGGGGATGCTCACCCCCTCGGCGTGGAGCACGCCGTCGCGATAGGCGAAATGGTGCATCTCGGGTTCAGTTGAGCAGCCAGTCGATCGGAAGCGGTTTCTTGTTCCCCGCAGGGGCGACCGGGCGGCCATCGGGGCCGATGGCGGGAGCCTCGGCGGCGTCACTCCCGGGCGGCTGGTTGATCGCGGCGCTCGGCGGCAGATCGAGCGGTCCCTTGCGCCCGCAGCCTGAGAGCGCGAGCGCGAGAATGCCCAGCACGACAAGCGGCAAACGGCGAACCGACCGGATCACGAAGCGCTCTCCTCGACGCGGCGCAACATAGCAGAATCGGGCTGGCATACGCGAGCCCTTTGGCTTTTCGGTGACGATCATGCCCGCTCTTTCTCGAGCTTCTTGAGCCATTTCCGCGCTTCCCGCCGCACGTTGCCTGGCGCGGTGCCGCCAAAGCTGGTGCGGCTCCCGACCGAGCGCTCCACCGTGAGCAGCGACAAGGCCTCCTCCTCGATGCGCGGCTCGATGGCTCGCATCGACGCCAGCGCAAAGCGGTGGAGCGGCACGCCGGCGCTTTCCGCCGCCGCCACGATGCGGCCGGCAACATGGTGGGCTTCCCGGAACGGCAGGCCCTTGCGCACCAGCCAATCTGCGAGATCGGTGGCGGTCGAATAGCCGGCGGCCGCGGCCTTCTTCATGCGGGCCTTGTCGGGCTCCATGTCGCGCACCATTCCGGTCATCGCGGCAATCGACAGCTCGAGGGCGTTGAGCGCCTCGATCGTGGCTTCCTTGTCCTCCTGCATGTCCTTCTGATACGCGAGCGGCAGGCCCTTCATGATCGCGAGCAGCGCGGCGAGCGCGCCGATGATGCGCCCGGCCTTCGCCCGCACCAGCTCCGCCGCGTCGGGATTGCGCTTCTGCGGCATGATCGAGGAGCCGGTGGTGAACTTGTCGGAGAGCGCCAGCAATCCCACCAGCGGCGAGGTGAAGATCACGATCTCCTCCGCGAGGCGCGACAGGTGTACGGCCGCGATCGCCGCCGACGCCAGGGCTTCCAGCACGAAGTCGCGGTCGGCGACGGCATCGATGGAGTTCGCCGTCGGCCGGTCGAAGCCCAGCGCCCGCGCGGTCATGTCGCGATCGATGGGAAGCGAGGTGCCGGCGAGCGCCGCCGAGCCGAGCGGACACTCGTTGAGCCTCGTCCGCGCGTCCGCGAAACGGCCGCGGTCGCGTCCGGCCATTTCCACATAGGCGAGCAAATAGTGGCCGAAGGTCACCGGCTGCGCGGTCTGCATGTGCGTGAGCCCGGGCATGGGCGTGCCGGCATGGTCGAGCGCTTTTGCCGCCAGTGCCCGCTGGTAATCGCCGAGCGCGGCATCCAGCCGGCCGATGGCCTCGCGGACCCACAGTTTGAAATCGGTCGCGACCTGGTCGTTGCGCGAGCGCCCGGCGTGCAGCCTGCCCGCCGCCGGCCCGATCAGCTCCTGCAGACGCGCTTCGACGTGGGTGTGAATGTCCTCCAGCGCGCGCTGGAAGGAAAACTTGCCGCTCTCGATCTCCGCGCGGATCGTGTCCAGGCCTTGCGCGATCTTGCCGGCATCCTCGCCGGAGAGGATGCCCTGCTGCGCCAGCATTTCGGCGTGGGCCTTGGACGCGGCAATGTCCTGGGCGTAGAGGGCGCGGTCGACCCCGATCGACGCGTTGATCTCTTCTAGGATGGCGTCGGGCTCCGAGCCGAACCGGCCGCCCCACATCTTGTTGCTCATGGCTCGTCCATTTATAGGCTGTGCCTATGACCGATCGACGCGATGAAGAACGGCCGGCCGCGCGCCTGCGTCCGCTGACCCTGTCCGCGCTCGCCGCGGCGGCAGCCGCGACCGTGCTGGCGGCGGTATACGGGATGGGCGGCTTTGGGCGCAATGACGCCGACGCGGCCTGCCGACCGGCGGTGGAGACGGCGCGGCGCATCGCGCCGCTCGCCCGCGGCGAAGTCGCCGCGGTTGCGGTCTCCCGAGCGCCGCGCCGCGTTCCGGACCTGGCGTTCCTCGACGGCGCGGGAGACAAGAAAACCCTCGACGAATGGCGCGGCCGGGCGGTGCTGCTCAACCTGTGGGCCACCTGGTGCGTGCCCTGCCGCAAGGAGATGCCGGCGCTCGACGGCTTGCAGGCAAGGCTCGGCGGTCCCCGCTTCCAGGTCGTCGCGATCAACATCGACACCCGCGACCCGGACAAGCCCAAAGCCTGGCTGCGCGAGGCGCAAGTCGATCACTTGGCCTATTACGCCGACCCGAGCGCCAAAGTATTCCGGGATCTCAAGGCCGTGGGCTGGGCGTTCGGCATGCCGACCACGCTGCTGGTCGATCCGCAGGGTTGCGAGCTCGGCGTGCTCGCCGGGCCGGCCGAATGGACGAGCGAGGATGCCCTGAAGCTGGTGACCGCGGCGATCGGCGGGTGAGGCGGGCACACCCGACTTGTCATGGCCCGCGAATGCGGGCCGCCCCGTAACCACAAAGCTCTCCGTGATTCCTGGGTCGCCCGCATGCGCGGGCGATGACAGCACCGCGCGTTACCGCGTCGGCACCGGCTTTTCGCCGCGATAATCGTAGAACCCGCGCTGCGTCTTGCGGCCGAGCCAGCCGGCCTCGACGTATTTCACCAGCAGCGGGCAGGGCCGGTACTTGGAATCGGCAAGGCCCTCGTGCAGCACCTGCATCACCGCGAGGCACGTGTCGAGGCCGATGAAGTCCGCGAGCTGCAGCGGGCCCATCGGATGATGGGCACCGAGCCGCATCGCGGTGTCGATCGCCTCGACGGTGCCCACGCCTTCGTACAGCGTATAGATCGCCTCGTTGATCATCGGCAGCAGGATGCGGTTGACGATGAACGCCGGAAAGTCCTCGGCGACCGCCGGGATCTTGCCGAGCTTCGTCACGAAGGCTTTCGTGGTCTCGAACGTGGTGTCGTTGGTGGCGATGCCGCGCACCAGTTCGACCAGCTCCATCAGCGGCACCGGATTCATGAAATGAATGCCGATGAACTTTTCCGGCCGGTCGGTGGTGGAGGCAAGCCGGGTGATCGAGATCGAGGAGGTGTTGGTGCCGAGAATCGCCTCCGGCTTGAGCACGGGGCAGAGCTCGGCGAAGATCCTGACCTTGACGTCCTCCTTCTCCGCGGCGGTCTCGATCACCAGGTCGCAGTCGGCGAGCGCGTCGAGCTTCTCCGCCGGCGTGATCCGCCCGAGCGCGGCCTTGCGATCCTCTTCGCTGATCAGGTTCTTGCCGACCTGACGCGCCATGTTGCCGTTGATGGTGGCCAGGCTCGACTTGACCCGGTCGAGCGCAATATCGTTCAGCAGCACCGAAAACCCCGATAACGCGCACACGTGGGCAATGCCGTTGCCCATCTGACCGGCACCGATCACGCCGACCTTGTGAATGTCGAGCTGCATGGCGTTGGTCCTGACCGACTTGGGTGCGGCGAGCGTCACCATCCTGGCATCTGCAAGATTCGAGCGATTCTCTGTACTTTTACGACGATCCCGGAATGGACGCCACCGCCGGCGCTCACGTGCTCCGCTTGCCGAGTTCCTCGGCGAGTTCCGGCAGCGCCTGGAACAGATCGGCGACCAGGCCGTAATCCGCGACCTGAAAGATCGGAGCCTCTTCATCCTTGTTGATGGCGACGATCACCTTGGAATCCTTCATGCCGGCAAGATGCTGGATCGCGCCGGAGATGCCGACCGCGATATAGAGCTCCGGCGCCACCACTTTGCCGGTCTGGCCTACCTGCCAATCGTTGGGAGCATAGCCGGCGTCCACCGCGGCCCGCGAGGCGCCGATTGCGGCGCCGAGCTTGTCGGCCACCGGCTCGATGTACTTGGTGAAATTCTCGCGGCTCTGCATGGCGCGGCCGCCGGAGATCACGATTTTCGCTCCGGTCAATTCCGGGCGATCCGATTTCGACAATTCCTCGCGGACGAAGCTGGAGATCGCGGGCCCGGCGGGCACGGCAACGGTCTCGATCGGCGCCGATCCGCCCGTCCCGGTCGCCTGGAAGGTGGCGGTTCTGACCGTGAGCACCTTCTTGGCGTCGCGCGAACGCACGGTCTGAATGGCATTGCCGGCATAGATCGGCCGCTCGAACGTGTCCGGCGCCAGCACTTTGATGACGTCGGAGATCTGCATCACGTCGAGCAGCGCGGCGACCCGGGGCATCACGTTCTTGCCGGTGGTCGTCGCGGGCGCGACGATCGCATCATAGGGACCCGCGAGCGATACGATGAGCGCCGCGGTGGGCTCTGCGAGCCGATGCTCGAGACCGACGTCCTCGGCCAGCAGCACCTTGGCGACGCCGGCGAGCTTCGCTGCCTGCTCGGCGACGCTGCGACAATCCTTGCCGGCCACGAGCACGTCGATCTCTCCGCCCAACTCCCGGGCAGCGGTCAGCGCCTTTTGGGTGGCGTCGAACAGCCGCTTGTTGTCGTGCTTGGCGAGCAGCAGCGTCTTCATCACGCGTCTCCCTCCGACGGCCTCACAGCACGCCGGCTTCGTTCTTCAGCTTGCCGACCAGCTCGGCCACCGAGGAGACCTTGATGCCGCCCTTGCGGCCGGGCGGCTCCGATGTTTTCACGACTTCGAGCCGCGGCTTCACGTCGACGCCGTAGGCCTCGGGCGTCTTGTCCGCGATCGGCTTCTTCTTCGCCTTCATGATATTGGGAAGACTGGCGTAGCGCGGCTCGTTGAGTCTGAGATCCGTGGTTACGATCGCCGGCAATTGCAGTTTCACGGTTTGCAGCCCGCCATCGACCTCCCGGGTCACCAGCAGCTCGGAGCCTTCGATCACCACTTTGGACGCGAAGGTCCCCTGCGGCCAGCCGAGCAGCGCGGCGAGCATCTGTCCAGTCTGATTGCAATCGTCGTCGATCGCCTGCTTGCCCAGGATCACAAGGTCGGGTTTTTCCTCGTCCACGATGCCCTTGAGGATCTTGGCGACCGCGAGCGGCTCCGGGCTCGTCTCGGTCTTGACCAGGATGCCGCGGTCGGCCCCCATGGCGAGCGCGGTCCGGATGGTCTCGCCGGCCTGTTGCGGGCCGATCGAGACGCAGACGATCTCGGTCGCCTTGCCCTGCTCCTTGAGCCGGATCGCCTCTTCGACGGCGATCTCGTCGAAGGGATTCATCGACATCTTGACGTTGGCGAGCTCGACCCCGGAGCCGTCCGCCTTGACCCGGACCTTCACGTTGAAATCGACGACGCGTTTTACGGGCACGAGGACTTTCATGAACATCCGCTCGGCATGAGGCCGGCACCGGCCTGAAATCTACTGATCGCGCAAGGCCGGGCACCCTAAAGGCCGCCGCCCAAAAGTGTCAACTTTCCGCCGCCCGAGGAGGTTTCGCATGGGCTAACGGTTCTGGCCCGGCACCCAGAGCACGTCGCGCGCTCCCTTGTCGTTGCAGTAACGGCTGGCCACGAACAAGAGATCGGACAGCCGGTTGACATATTTGCGCACCGCCGCCGACACGCTTTCGCCGGGCCGATCGGCGAGCTCGACGATCAGCCGTTCGGCGCGGCGGGCGACGGTGCGGGCGAGATGCAGGTAGGCGGCGGCCGCCTCGCCGCCGGGAAGCACGAACGAGCGCAGCGGCTCGAGCTCCGCATTGAGCCGATCGATCTCGCGTTCGAGCCGCTCGATCTGGGCGTCCACGATGGCGAGGCGCTCGCCGCCCGGACCCTTGGCCTTGTGCGGGGTGCTGAGATCCGCGCCGAGATCGAACAAGTCGTTCTGGATCCGGGCCAGAATCGCGTCGATGTCCGGATCCGTGCCGGCGTGGAGACGCGCCACGCCGATCACGGCGTTGAGCTCGTCGACGCTGCCGTAGGCGGCGATCCGCAGATCGTATTTGTGGCGGCGCTCGCCGCCGCCGAGCGCGGTGGTGCCGTCGTCTCCGGTTCGCGTGTAGATCCGGTTCAGGACGACCATGCCGTACTCACCTTAAGCTTCGCGGCGGCTCAGCGACCCAGCGCCCATATCGTCACCATGACGATCAGGATGGCGATCGCCTGCAGCAGCACGCGCCAGCGCATCAGCCGCTGGGACTTGTGCGGCGAGCCGCCCCGCATCGTGTTCCACAGCCCCAAACCGAGCACAACGGCAACCGCGCCGATCGCGATCGGCACGATCAGATGCGAGAGCAGGTCGGACATGCATGCTTCTTAGCACCGGGGCGCGGCAGTGGCCATCGCCGAGCCGCAAGCGCGCTTTACCTCCCCTTGCAAGGGGAGGTAAACCAAGCCAAGTCGGATGTTTCCGACTTGGCCCACGATAATTGCCGAAATCGGCAAGCGCCGATTTCGGTTGGCGGTCGCGAGGGGATCGCGACCCCCTCCCGGCTCGCGCACAGCGCGCTCTCGCCGACCTCCCCCTTTCCGGGGGAGGTGAAGAGCGCAAGCGGCTCGGCACCGCTCCCAAACCTCAATTCCCGCGATCGAGCAGCCGGCGCGCGATCACCTGGGCCTGGATCTCCGCCGCGCCTTCGAAAATGTTGAGGATGCGCGCGTCGCACAGCACGCGCGAGACCGGATATTCCAGGGCGAAACCGTTGCCGCCGTGGATCTGCACGGCGTTGTCGGCGGCCGCCCAGGCGACGCGCGCGGCGAGCAGCTTGGCCATGCCGGCCTCGAGATCGCAGCGCCGGCCGGAATCCTTCTGGCGCGCCGCGTAATAGGTGATCTGACGTGCCAGCATCAGCTCGGCCGCCATCATCGCGAGCTTGTCGGCTACGCGCGGAAACCGGATCAGCGGCTCGCCGAACTGCGCGCGTTCCTCGGCGTAGCGCAGCGCCAGCTCCATCGCCGATTGCGCCACTCCGACCGCGCGCGCCGCCGTCTGGATCCGCGCCGATTCGAAGGTCTGCATCAGCTGCTTGAATCCCTCGCCCTCGACGCCGCCCAGCAGATTCTGCGCTTTGACTTCGAAGCCGTCGAAGCCGATCTCGTATTCCTTCATGCCGCGATAGCCGATGACCTCGATCTCGGTCCCGGACATTCCCGGCGCCGGGAACGGATCTGCATCGCTGCCGCGCGGTTTTTCCGCCAGCAGCATGGAAAGTCCGCGATAGCCCGGCTCTTCGGGATTGGTGCGCACCAACAGCGTCATCAGATCGGCGCGCACCGGATGCGTGATCCAGGTCTTGTTGCCGTAGACCTTGTACACGGCGCCCGCGCGCACCGCCCGTGTCTTGAGCGAAGCGAGGTCGGAGCCGACGTTGGGCTCGGTGAACACCGCGGTAGGCAGCACCTCGCCCGAGGCGATCTTCGGCAGCCACTTGCGCTTCTGCTCCTCGGTGCCGCCGCCGAGAATGAGCTCCGCGGCGATCTCCGAGCGCGTGCCGAGCGAGCCGACGCCGATATAGCCCCGCGCCAATTCCTCGGAGACGACGCACATCGATTCCTTGCCCAGGCCCATCCCGCCGTATTCCTCCGGAATGGTGAGGCCGAACACGCCGAGCTCCGCCATGTGGGTGACGATTTCGAGCGGGATATAGCGGTTCGAAAGATGCCAGCCGTGGGCGTGGGGCACGACCTCGCTCTCGGTGAATTTTCGCATTTCCTCGCGGATCGCTTCGAGCGTGTCGTCGAGACCGTGATCCAGCACCAGCGAACCGCCGCCCCGCATCAGCTCGACGAGGCGCGCGCGGTTCTGCGCATTGTTGCCGCTGGCGATCCAACGCTCGATTCCGGGCGTCACCCGCGCCGCGATTTGCGCGCTCCCCAGGCCGAGATCGGCGGGCCGGACGATCTCCGCACCGCCTCCACATAGGTCGCGAGCCAGGCAAGGCCGTGGGTGGCGCGCTGCTCGCGGTCCAAAATCCGGCTCGACACGTGCCCGGCCGGCGACACCCGCGCGCGCACCGCCAGCGTAGCGTCGGCCAACAGCGCCGCGAGCGCCGCGGTCGCATCGTGAGCCATTTCCACCGGGTCGGCGGCGGTATCGCTGCGGGCATGGGTCAGGGACATCGGGGTCTCCCTCGGAAGCGGCAGCGGCGCCGTGACGAGATGGGACGTAGGGCGCTCCAAACTACGCGTGCACTGCACAAAAGCAAAACCATTTCGCTGGACTTTGGTGCCGGGACGGCGCCAAGACGGCGGCCCTTGCCAATCCCCCGCCGATTGGCGATTGGAGGTTTCCTGGCGGCGGCCGAGGGTGTTCCGTGGGGTTCCTGCGCCACAGCTATCGCGTTGTGATCGACGCTTACTGGCTGTTCCAGGACGACGACGGCTGGGCGATCGCCAGCCACATCGCGCTTTCCGCGCTGATGGCGCTGTTCCCGTTCCTGATCGTGCTCACCGCGTTTGCGGGAGTGGTCGGCTCGCAAGCGCTGGCCGACACCGCGGCACAGATTCTGCTCGAAGCCTGGCCCAAGGAGGTCGCCGGACCGATCACCAGCGAGATCAACAGCGTGCTCACCGAGGCGCACAGCGGGGTGGTGACGATCGGCGTGGCGCTGGCGGTGTATTTTTCCTCGAGCGGCGTCGAGAGCCTGCGCATCGGCCTCAACCGCGCCTACGACATCAAGGAGTCGCGCAGCTGGTGGCTGCTGCGGCTCGAATCGATCGCCTACGTGCTGATCGGCGCGGTGGCGCTGATCGCGCTGTCCTTCTTCGTCATTCTCGGTCCGCTGATCTTCAACAAGATGCTGCGCTATGCGCCCTGGCTCGCGCCGTTCGAGAACATGGTGACGTTCGCCCGCCTCGGCGCGGCGAGCCTGGTTCTGATCATCACGCTGGTGCTGATCCATCTGTGGCTGCCGGCGGGCCGGCGCCGGCTCTGGGAGATCGCTCCCGGCATCGTGGCCACGCTGCTGCTTTGGCTTGCCGGCGGCGCCCTGTTCGGCCGGTATCTGGCGGATTTCTCCGACACCTATGTGACCTATTATGCCGGCCTCGCCTCGGCGATGATCGCGCTGGTGTTCCTGTATTACTCGGCCTGCATCTTCCTCTACGGCGGCGAGCTCAATGCCGTGCTGCGGCGCTTCCGCGAGTTCGGCGAGACCGTGCCGGAGCAATAGCGTCTCGGATCTGCAGGTTCAGGGAGGGTAACTGTCGGATAAAACCGACAGAGCGCGATATCATCCCGCGCCGCTCGCTTCCAGCACATCGTCGAAATTGCGCAGGCCCGGGCGCGGCGCGTTGACCAGCACCGCCATGTTGCCGGGCTTGTGCTGGTTCTTCCACATCTTGGTGTGTGCGAGCGGGATCTGCTCCCACGCAAACACGTCGCTCGTGCACGGGTCGATGCGCTGGTCGATCACGAACTGGTTGGCGGCGCTCGCCTGCTTGAGATGCGCGAAATGCGAGCCCTGGATGCGTTTTTGGCGCATCCAGACGTAGCGCGCGTCGAAGGTGATGTTGTAGCCGCTGGTGCCGGCGCAGAACACCACCATGCCGCCGCGCTTGACCACCAGGGTGGAGACCGGGAACGTCTGCTCGCCGGGATGCTCGAACACGATGTCGACGTCGCGCTTTCCGGTGACGTCCCAGATCGCCTTGCCGAACTTGCGCGCCTCCCGCACCCAGGCGTCGTATTCGGGCGAATTCACCTTGGGCAGCTGGCCCCAGCAGTTGAAATTCTTGCGGTTGATCACGCCCTTGGCGCCGAGCTGCATCACGTAATCGCGCTTGCTCTCGTCGGAGACGATGCCGATGGCGTTGGCGCCGGAGGCGGCGGCGAGCTGCACGCCGAACACGCCGAGCCCGCCGGAGGCGCCCCACACCAGCACGTTGTCGCCAGGTTTCAACGCATGCGGCGGATGGCCGAACAGCATGCGGTAGGCGGTCGCCAGCGTCAGCGTATAGCTCGCGGACTCCTCCCAGGTCAGGTGCCGGGGTTTTGGCATCAATTGCCGCGACTGCACCCGGCAGAACTGGGCGAACGAGCCGTCCGGCGTCTCGTAGCCCCAGATGCGCTGCGAGGGCGAGAGCAGCGGATCGCCGCCATTGCACTCCTCGTCGTCGCCGTCGTCCTGATTGCAATGGACGATGACCTCGTCGCCGACCTTCCAGCGCCGCACCTTGTCGCCGATCGCCCAGACCACCCCGGACGCGTCCGAGCCGGCCACGTGGAACGGATTCTTGTGGACGTCGAGGGGCGAGATCGGCTGGCCGAGCCCTGCCCATACGCCGTTGTAATTGACGCCGCCGGCCATGACGAACAGCAGCACCTCGTCCTCGCCGATCGGCCAAGTCGGCACCACCTCGACTTGCATCGAGCTTTCCGGCGGCCCGTGGCGCTCCTTGCGGATCGCCCAGGCATACATGCGTTCCGGAATATGGCCGAGCGGCGGGATTTCGCCGATCTCGTAGAGGCTTCGCGCCGCCGCCTGCGGCGTCTTGAGTTTTGCAACAGCCGTCATGCCCGTTCTCCTAAAAAGAGTGGGCCTTGCCGTGAAGGTGATGCCCGGCAGTCTGGCGCAAACCATGCTGCGATGCAACACCAACGCCGGCGGCGGGCTTCCGGTTTCGTGGAAAACGCCTGCACGGGGTATTTCGCTTCCCGCGCGACAGCGGCGGCGCGTCCGGCTATGATGCTGCGTTGCAATGCAACAAGCCGCCAAGCGGCGATGGAAGCCGGGTTCGAAGACCTAACGGAGGGAATGGTCGTCATGGAGCAACATACTTTGATCGTCGCCCTGGTGGTTGGCCTCATCGCGGGCTGGCTCGCCGGCCAGATCATGAGGGGTGCTGGCTTCGGTCTCATCGGCGATATTGTGGTCGGCGTGATCGGCGCGTTCATCGGCGGTTGGATTTTCCAGGCGGCCCACATCCCCCTTCATATCAACTTTTGGGTCGACAGAATCATCCCGGCGCTTGTCGGCGCGGTGGTGCTCCTCCTCATCCTGAGGTTGGTCAGACGATAGAGCGGCGCCGGAAACGGACTGGGTCGGAAATCGATGCACGACAAGCCCTGGATCTTTCGGACTTACGCGGGCCATTCGGCGGCGGCCGAGTCGAATGCGCTCTACCGCAAGAATTTAGCCAAGGGCCAGACCGGGCTCTCGGTCGCTTTCGATCTGCCGACGCAGACCGGCTACGATTGCGACCATGCGCTCGCCCGAGGCGAGGTCGGAAAGGTCGGGGTCGCGATCTCGCACCTCGGCGACATGCGCATGCTGTTCGAGAACATCCCGCTCGGCGAGATGAACACCTCGATGACCATCAACGCCACGGCCGCCTGGCTGCTGGCGCTCTATATCGCGGTGGCGGACGAGCAGGGCGTAGACCGCCGCGCCCTGCAGGGCACCACCCAGAACGACATCATCAAGGAATATCTCTCGCGCGGCACCTACGTGTTCCCGCCGGCGCCCTCCATGCGGCTGACCAAGGACGTGATCCTGTTCACGACCGCGGAACTGCCGAAATGGAACCCGATGAACGTGTGCTCCTACCATCTGCAGGAGGCGGGCGCGACGCCGGTGCAGGAGCTGGCGTTCGCGCTGGCGACCGCGATCGCCGTGCTCGATACCGTGAAGGCGTCGGGAGAAGTCGATGCGGAAACGTTCGGCAACGTGGTCGGCCGCATCTCGTTCTTCGTCAACGCCGGGCTCAAGTTCATCACCGAGCTCTGCAAGATGCGGGCGTTCGCCGAGCTGTGGGACGAGATCACGGCCGGGCGTTACGGCGTGAGCGATGCGAAGCACCGGCTGTTCCGCTACGGCGTGCAGGTCAATTCGCTCGGCCTCACCGAGCAGCAGCCGGAGAACAACGTCTACCGCATCCTGCTCGAGACGCTCGCGGTGACGCTATCGAAGCGCGCCCGCGCGCGTGCGGTGCAGCTTCCGGCCTGGAACGAGGCGCTCGGTCTGCCGCGGCCGTGGGACCAGCAATGGTCGCTGCGCCTGCAGCAGGTGCTCGCCTATGAGACCGACCTGCTCGACTATGCGGACATTTTCGACGGCTCGACCGCGATCGCCGAGAAAGTCGCGGAGCTCAAGCGCGAGGCCACGGCGGAGCTCGCGCGGATCGACGCCATGGGCGGCGCGGTCGCCGCGGTCGAGACGAGCTACATGAAGCAGAAGCTGGTCGAATCCAATGCGCGGCGGCTCGAGGCGATCGAGCGCGGCGAGCAGGTCGTGATCGGGGTCAACAAGTTCGTCGCGACCGAGCCCTCGCCGCTCGCCGCCGGCACCGAAGCGATTTTAACGGTCCCCGAGCGGATCGAGACCGAGCAGATCGAGCGCCTGAAAGCTTGGCGGGAAGGCCGCGATGCGCGCGCGGCGGCGTCCGCGCTCGACGCGCTGAAAGCCGCGGCCCAGGAGGATCGCAACATCATGCCGGCCTCGATCGAGTGCGCCAAGGCCGGGGTCACGACCGGCGAATGGGGCGCAGCGCTGCGCGAAGTGTTCGGCGAATATCGGGCGCCGACGGGCGTCTCGGGCGCGGCGGCGCATCCGGGCGACGGCCTCGACCGTGTGCGCGCCGAGGTCGAGCGCGTTTCCCGCAAGCTCGGCCGCCGCATCAAATTTCTGGTCGGCAAGCCCGGGCTCGACGGCCATTCCAACGGCGCCGAGCAGATCGCGGTGCGCGCCCGCGACGCCGGCATGGAGGTGGTCTACGAGGGCATCCGGCTCACCCCGGCCGAGATCGTCAACGCCGCGCTCGAGGAGGGCGTGCACGTGGTGGGACTGTCGATTCTCTCCGGCTCGCACGTGCCGCTGGTGAAAGACATCGTCGCCCGCATGCGCGAAGCCGGGCTCGACGACGTGCCTTTGGTGGTCGGCGGCATCATTCCGCCGGAAGACGAGCGGCTGCTAAAGGCGGCAGGCGTCGCCGCGGTCTATACGCCCAGGCATTTCGAGCTCAACCGCATCATGGCCGACATCGTCCGCATCGTGGACGCGGGCGCCGCCAAGGCGGCGTGACGCTAGGCCTCGTGTCCCGGGCGCAGCGCAGCACGTCGGTGGTGCGCTGCTGAACCGGGACCCAGGCTTACGAGACTGGACCCCGGATCTGCGACGCAATGCTGCGCATTGCGCCGCGTCCGGGGAACGTCTCAGCGGAGCCCCACCATCTGCCGTATCTCACCCGGCGTAACTCCCTGCGCGCGCAGCTCACGCAGGCCGGTCGCCTGCGTCGATTTCGACAGCTTGTTGCCGTCGGCATCGAGGATCAGACGGTGATGATGGTAGGTCGGCGCGGGCAGTTCGAGCAGCTGCTGCAACAGGCGGTGAACGCTGGTCGACCAGAACAGATCTTCTCCGCGCACCACGTGGGTGATCCCCTGCAGCGCGTCGTCGACCACGACCGCGAGATGATAGCTCGTCGGCGTTTCCTTGCGGGCGAGCACCACGTCGCCCCAAGCTTGCGGCGCGGCCGCGATGGTTCCGGTCTCGCCCGCGGGACCGCGGCCGGTCTCGGTCCAATCGCGCGCACCCGCTTGCGCGAGCGCGCGCTGCATGTCGAGCCGGAGCGCGAACGGCGCGCCGGCCGCGATCTTTTCCGCACGCTCGGCGGGCGAAAGCCGTTTGGCATCGCCCGGATAGAGCGGCGCGCCGTCGGGATCGCGCGGCCATGGCGCTCGTCTCTCGCGTCCGGCTACGAGTCGCGCGATTTCCACCCGACTCTCGAAGCTCGGATAGATCAGGCCTTGCGCCTCGAGCCGCTCGAGCGCCCCGCGATAGGATTCGAGATGTTGCGACTGGCGCCGCACGTCGGTTTCCCAAGTCACGCCGAGCCAGGCGAGATCCTCGTAGATCGCCGCTTCGAACCGTGGCCGGCAGCGCGCCCGGTCGATGTCCTCGATGCGCAGCAACAGCCGCCCGCCGGACGCGCGCGCCATGTCAAGATTGAGCAGCGCCGAGAACGCATGCCCGAGATGGAGATAGCCGTTCGGGCTCGGCGCGAAGCGGAAAATGGGTTGCACCATTTGAGCCGGCAGCTCGGGTGCCCTCTCCCAGCCAAACCCGGGTTTTCCCGGGTTTGGCCATCATATGATTGGTCCAAGTCGGAAACATCCGACTTGGACGCGGGAGAGGGCGGCGAGGACCCGCCGGGGTCCGAGCGGGTGAGGGGTTTCTTTGCATTCGGCGGGATCTAAAGCTACCCCTTACCCGGTCCCTCGCTTCGCTTGGGACCACCCTCTCCCAGCCGACCCCGGGTGTTCCCGGGTTTGGCCATCGTATGATTGGTCCAAGTCGGAAACATCCGACTTGGAAGGGGAGAGGGGAAGCGCGCATGCCGCACGACGTCGAGCTACAATGTCTTTCCTCATTCATACCGAGGCCGATCTAAAAGCCGCGACGCAAGCGCTGCTCGAGCTCGATCCGCGTCTTGCGAACATTCTGGCGATCGCTGGCGCGCCGCCGCTGCGCCGCCGCGAGGGCGGCTTTGCCGGGCTCGCTTCGATCGTGGTCTCCCAGCAGCTCTCCACCGCCAGCGCGGCGGCGATCTGGGGCCGGCTCGCCGCGATGCTCGATCCGCTCGACACGGCCGCTTTTTTGCGCGTCCGGGCGCCGCGTCTCCAGCGCGCGGGCCTGTCGGCGGCGAAGATCCGCACGCTCAAATCGATCGCCTCGGCGCTCAAATCCGGCACGCTCGATTTGGCGGGGCTGGTCGATCGTCCGGCCGACGAAGCGCATGCGGCGCTCACCGCGCTGCATGGCATCGGGCCGTGGACCGCGGATATTTATTTGCTGTTCTGCCTCGGCCATCCCGACGCCTGGCCGGCCGGCGACCTCGCGCTGCAGGAAGCGGTACGGCTGGCGTTCGCGCTCAAAACCCGGCCGAGCTCGCGCGAGATGGTGCCGCTGGCGGAAGTTTGGCGCCCGTGGCGCGGGGTGGCAGCCCGGGTGCTGTGGTCCTATTATCGCGCCGTCAAGGGCCGCGACGCCGCGCCGGTACCGGCCCGAACACCGGCTTCGTCGGCAACGCAGGTCGCGACCCGATCGCGACCGCGCAATCCGAAAAATTAGGAGGAAGTTCGCGTGCCCGCTGCGCTCGACGGTCCGCGCCTCCCCCCGCGTGCCCAAGGCCCCGCGCGGCAGCTCGTGGTGTTTCTGCACGGCTACGGCGCCGACGGCAACGATCTGATCGAGATCGGCCGCGCGTGGCAGCCGCTGTTGCCGCAGGCGGCGTTCGTCTCGCCGCACGCGCCCGAGCCCTGCGCCGAAGCCCCGGTCGGCCGGCAATGGTTTCCCCTCACGTTTCGCGATCCGCAGGAGCGCTGGCGCGGCGTCAATGCGGCGGCTCGGGGGCTCGAGCGGTTTCTCGACGCCGAGCTGGCGCGGCACCGGCTCGGCGACGAGGCGCTGGCGCTCGTCGGCTTCAGCCAGGGCACCATGATGGCGCTCCATGTGGGCTTACGCCGGCGCACGGCGCCTGCGGCGATCGTCGGCTATTCCGGCCTGCTGGCGCTCCCGGAGCAAGGCCCCGACGCGGTGGCGGCCGAGATTTCCGCGCGCCCGCCGGTGCTGCTGGTGCACGGCGACCAGGACGATCTCATTCCGGCGCAGGCGCTGTTCCTGGCCGCCCAGGGGCTGGCCGCGCTCGGCATTCCGGCAGAATGGCATCTCTCCCATGGCATCGGGCACGGCATCGACCCGGAGGGACTGCGGCACGGCGGGGAATTTCTCGAGCAGCGCTTCGGGCTGCGGCCTTGAGTCGAATCGGCCATTCTGCGGCGATCTGGCGGGCCAAGGCGCCGCCCCGCTTCACAATCCGGTCATGGTCCCTATAGACTATGGCCATGCTGCTGTGCAGCAGGAAGGAGGAGCGGAGACTTGAACGCGCACGTGTCGTCAAGCGGCTGGCCGGCATTGGTCCTCAATGCGGACTTCCGCCCGCTGAGCTATTATCCGCTGTCGCTGTGGTCGTGGCAGGACGCCATCAAGGCGGTCTTTCTCGACCGGGTGAACATCGTCGCGCATTACGACAAGGCGGTGCACAGCCCGTCGATCGAGATGAAGCTGCCGAGCGTGGTTTCGCTGAAAACCTTCGTGCGGCCTTCGACCCATCCGGCCTTCACCCGGTTCAACGTTTTTCTGCGCGACAAGTTCGTGTGCCAGTTTTGCGGCACGCGCGACGACCTCACGTTCGATCATCTGCTGCCGCGCTCGCGCGGCGGCCATACCACCTGGGTCAACGTGGTCGCCTCCTGCTCCGACTGCAATCTCAAGAAGGGCAATCTGACGCCCGCGGAATCCGGGATGTGGCCGACGCAGATGCCGTTCCAGCCCAGCGTGCATCACCTGCATCGCAACGGCCGGCTGTTCCCGCCGAATTATCTGCACGAGAGCTGGCTCGACTATCTCTATTGGGATTCGGTACTCGAGCCGTGACCCGCGACCACTGTCACGCAGCGGTGTCCTCTGCGGCCTCGCGCATGGCTCCGCGCCTTCGTCGCCCCGGCCCCGCGGTGGCGATCGCGCCGAAGATCTGATCGAGCGTGGTCATCGCCGGATATTGCAGACGGGCGAGCGCCGTCTGCAGCACCTTATCCGTGATTTCGAAGCCGAGCGCGCGGTAGCTCTCGAATTGCGATTCGCTGAACCACTGGTCGGTCGTGCTCTGATGAGGAAAATCGGGGTTGGCCGCCGCATAGCTGCGGATGTCGATATTCTCGCTGCCATGATAGGCGGGCTTGATGTACAGGATCAGCCCTTTGCGGACGCCCTCCGTGCCGTCGGCGTCCGGATAATCGATTTCCCCGATGGCGTGATAGGGAGTTCGCGCCCCGGCTCCGCCGTTCTGGCGTTTGACGAGGGCGGTGAGTCCGCGGAAGCGAATCGCCACGCCGAGGTCGAGCTTGATCTTCCGCACCGCATTGCCGAGGTCCGCGAATGCAAAATCCGGATCGCAACCGGCGTCACTCACCACGATGAACCGGCAGCGCCGCCGCACCATTTCGTAGAGCCCGAGATTTTCGAAATGCCCGCCGTCGGACAGGTAGACGTACGGCTTCTTGTCGGTGGTGAGCCCGAATGCCTCTTCCAGCAAGGGCGCGACCGCCGTTTTAGGCCCTTGATCACGGTAGGTCTTCTCGCCTTCCGGACCCGGATTACCGAGCCACCATCCGAGCCGCACGTTGAGCAGCGCTAACAGCAAGGTCACCGCGGGCGAGGAATGATAGCCCATGTTCGGACTGACGGCCGCGCCCGAGATCGCCAGGGCGGTGCCGAGCGAGATGCCCCGGTCGCGTCGCCCGTAATCGCGGCTGAGGCGAAAGGCCCGGCAGCCGCTCCCCGCGTGCAATGGGCTCACCGTGAAGGACTCCGCCTTGCGTTCCTGCCAGGCGAGATTGGTGGTGGACACGATATTGAGGGTCATGTTCACGAGATGGAAAGGTTGCCAACCGCCGCCGGGGGACCACAGCTGATAAACCGACAAGTTGTCCGCTTCGTCGAACCCGGTGAACGGGTCGGGACGCCGGTGCGGATGCGCCGCCCCCAGAAAAGCGCGAATGAGCCGGTTGCGATAAAGCGCATGCAACGAAAATTGATTGATGTTCACGAATTTCGAAGCGATCACCCCGACCGTTGCCGCGACCGCCAGACCTTCCAGCAGCAATGTTGCTGCGTCGGGCCACGGCGGCAGCGAGCCCGCCGCAGGCGGACCATGAATGGATGTCGTTTCGAGCAGCGGTTGCCCGAGTAGCGCCGCATCGAGAAGAGCCGAGGCGAGGATCACCAGACTCGCGGCAAAGACCGGAGCGGCTATAGCCAAGCCGATATCCATCATGAGGCCGGTCCAATTTTTGGCTGGACCGCGCGCCGGCGAAAGACTGCTCTTACCCAGGACCGCAGTCGCAACGGCAGACAAGAGGCCGGGCAGCGCCGTCGCAAGCTTCGCATAGATATTGTCGGATATTTGCGCGTATAGATGCACGATGGCCTGGGCGGCCACCAGACTGAGAAACATCACGATCGTCCAGCCGAGCGCGCTGACCACGAACCAACCGGCGGCGCGGCCGAACCATTCCCGATCCGCGTCCGATTCGACTTCCCAGCTGGAGAGCGCGACGAAGATGGTCTCGGCGACCAGCTGAATAGTCAGGGCCCAGGGCACCCCAAATACCAGCAGTGCGACTTCCGAAGTGTCGAATTCCCAAAATCCGGCGCCATAGATCAACCTGTGAACGTAGACGCCGAGTCCGAGCAAGGCTCCGTAGACCGCGCCGGCCGCGGTCCAGGCGAGGAAATCCAGCCCGAAATTTGCGCGCCCGCGAGATCGTGGCAACGCCAGCAGCCAGCCGAGACCATAGGCAGCGACACCGGCAGCGACACCGAACGACACCAGCGACCCTCCGCTCCAAGAAAACAGCGGAAACGGAAGCGCATAATGGTGGGCGCATGGCACCGCGAGCGCCAGCGTGAACATGAGGCCGGACAGTCCAGCCGGCAACAAGTCTCCGATCAGGAACTCGGGCTGTGTCGCTCCTTGCCGGGTCCGGCTCGGACGACGCCGCGTAGCGAAGTGCACGGCGGCAACCAGCAGCACGAGGCCGATTGCTGCCAGAACAAGCGGCACGCCTGGAGTGCAGTCGTCCGGCGGATATTTTCCGAGCCACGCCACGCCGACCGCGACGAGCTTCAAGAGCAGGAGAGCTCCGCAGAGCACGGGCAGCAACACCAGCCAATTGAGGACGAGATTGCGAATGAAGATCGCCACCACCGTCCAAGCGTCCGCGGAACCGATGCCGAGTTTCGGCGTGAGATAATTGCTGTAGCGGCGCAGCCAGGCGATCTCGCCCGGCTCTTCCTCCGGGCGAGCGCGCACGTCGAGGAGCTTTGGCCATAGCGAACCGAAGCCGGTTCGCGCCACCCCGGCGGAGAGCCATCCGCCGATATAGCCGCCGCCCGAAACGGTGGACAGGTAATGAAATTTTCCCAGCAGAGAATCGTCGGAGCAGCGCACGCGCGCGCCGCTCGCGGAGCGCGGGTGCGAAGCCAGCGCCTGGATCACGCCGAGCGCGAATGCCGCGCTGCGAATGCCGCCGCCCGAGAGGCACAGCGCCGCCGAGTCGAGCGCGCCGAGCGCGCGGTACAGCGCGCTGCCGTGGAGGTCACCCGCAATCGCATCTTCGCCATGGATTGCGTTCGCCTCCGCCCGCAGTACCTCCTCGGTCGTCAGGATATCCATGATCGCCCCGCGATCTGCGCAGCGTCGCTCCAAAAATTGTCGGCTTCAAGCGAATTGCACGGGGCGAACACCCAAGCGCGGGGAAAATAGGCCGGAATGCCCGGCCACGGACTACGTCGACGTCATGTGGTTCCGGCCCGGGCGTGATAGCCGACCAGGACCCAAACCGCGATCGCGGCGAGCGCCAGCGAGATCAGCACGTTGTAGCCGGCGAGCGACAGCCCGAGAAAGCGCCAGGCGGCCTCGTCGCAGCGCACGACGGTGACGTTGCGCAGCTGCCGCATCAGGTCGGACGCGCGGCCGAGGCCCGTCACCGGCCCGGAGCAATCCGCGGGCCCCGGCCAGAATTTCCACTCGACCCCGGCGTGGTAGACGCCCAGGCCGGCGTTGACGAGCATGGCGAGCGCGATGAGGACGAGCCCGGCGGCGAGGGGCGCGCGCGGCGCGCCGCGCAAGTCCGCGAATGCGACGATCAGCGCCAGCGGGATCGCGAAATAATAGGCGATGCGCTGCTCGAGGCAGAGCGGGCAGGGCTCGAGGCCGAGCCCGTATTGGAAATAGTAGGCGCCGAGGATCGCCGCCGCGCCGACGACCGCGATGACGATCGCCGCGCCTGCGGCGCCTGCCGCTGGCTTCCGCATCATCGCGCTTGCCGGCATGAATCCACCTCGGTTGCTGCCGCCCCGGCATAACGCCGTGCTCCCGCGCTGTCGATTGGGGAAAGGGCGTGCCGCGGGCTCGCTTTACCTCCCCCAGAAAGGGGGAGGTCGATCGCGCCTAGCGCGATCGGGTGGGGGTCGCGGGCGTCGTTCGGGTATCGGCCGCCGAATCCGCGACCGTTGACCCCTCACCGCCCGCCGTTATATTCCGCCTCGCCTTGCCCCTGTGGCGGAACTGGTAGACGCGCCTGACTCAAAATCAGGTGGGCTAACACCCGTGCTGGTTCGAGTCCGGCCAGGGGCACCAATTCCTTCCCAAGCACCGTAGCGCTGCAGATCGAGTGCGCGCAACGTTTGATCCTAGCGCAGGGCCGGACGGCTGCTCGCTACCGCGAGCCGAGTGAGGCTGGAAACGCCGCGCATCCAAATCCGGGCAATGCCGGCGCGCGCTCGCCACCGGGGCACAAAATACTCCGTCACACCTCCGTCACACCTAGGTGACGAAGAAAGCAGCGATGCCCTGCAGGGGGTGAGCCGTGTAGAGCTCCGTCTGGCCCAGGGGCGCGCCGAAAATAGAGAATTTGTGCAGCGTGGTGATACCGTAGGTCGTGATATTTGCCAGATCCGACACTGGAAGGTTGACGATCGGTATTAGCACGGTGAACGTCGTCGACCCGGCATCCGGCGTAATATTGAGGGTGACACTCACGAGCGTGCCTATCTCCGTCTTCGCAGTGCGGATGTTTTTGTCGACGAATAGCTTGGTCCCATTGGCGTCTTGATAGGAGAACTGCGGCCGGCCACCGAAGGTGGTGGTGGAGTAGGTGATGTGTATCCCATCACCGGAAAGCTCGAATCGGTTGGGTTGCTTGGTCGCGGCGGGCTGGGGGCTCATGTTGCGATCCTTTCCTAGCCCGGTTCCGGGGGCCCGCGGGACCCACGCCGGCCGTTGCTCCCGACCGACTATCGGCGGGCGCCGTGGCGCCGCGTCCCGGAACCGCCCATACTATTGGCCGTTGTAAGTGCTCGCTCATTTATTTTAAGTGGATACTTCGGCGAAGTCAACGTGTGCGTTTATCGCGCTTCGGTTGCGAAAATGGCTCCGCGGTTAGTCTCCGATAAGACGCTGCATGGAGATCGGAGCGCCCGCGCCGTCACGGATGCTCCCCGCACGCAAAACGCTTCACTGAATTCGGCCCGGCGCGCGGCCCGCTCAACCCCCCGCCATGCCGCGCGGGGAGAAGCTCAGGTCGAGCAGCTTCCATTCCTGGTATTTTCCCGCGGGCAGGAAGCTGTAGGGCTGGCACGCCCGCAGCGCGCTGATCGCGGTCGCGACCAGCGCCGGGCCGTGCGCGGACGCACTGGCCTCGATCAACGTCGGGCTGCCGGTCAGCGCTCCGTTGGGCCCCAAGGCGACGCGCAGCACCACCTTGAGCTTCTGCGCATCGGCGACGACGGTGGGCGGGTTCCAGCATTTTTGCAGGTGCGCCCGGAACGCCTCGATCTCCTCGCGCGAGAGCTTGGCCATGCCTTGTGCCGGCGCATCGAACCCCTCGTCCGGGTTCTGCGCGTCCCCGAGCGACAGCGGCAATTCGGGGACCGGCGCCACCGTCGGGTTGAATACCAGCAGATTGGGCGGCGGCTCCGGCTGCGGCGGCCGGGCTTGGATCGGCTCGCGCGGACCGGGCCGCTGCGCTTGCGCGGACGGCTGCGGGGGTGCGGTTCTGGTCTGCGAATCTCCCGCAGGCTCTTGCGCCGGTTGTTGCTCGCGGTCGGGCGCACGTTGCGGCTGCGCAGCCGCGCTCTCGGCCCGGGGCTGTTCTTCGGAGCCCTGCGCCATCGCCGATGCCGGAACGATGTCGACCGTGATCGATTCCGGCGGGATCGGCACGAACTGCCTGGGACTTGCGAACAGCACGAAGCCCCACACCAGCAGCGCCAGATGGCCGACGGCGGAGAAGACGAGGCCCGCGCGCATGAGAAGCCCTGTTACCAGCCCCGGGCCGGTTCTAGACCGCCTCGACCGATGTGCCAACCTAGGCGCCTTCGCGCGCGCGGCGGTCGGCTTTGCGGCGGCCAAATCTCTCGTTGCGGCACCTGCCGCGCGGCGCCACTCTGGTGCCGGTCACTTTTTTGGGGGGAACACGACCATGACGCTTTCGCGCCG
>WNFC01001379.1_pt1 | contig 25425 bp, 28 predicted proteins | sample 5400541 | NCBI WGS metagenome assembly WNFC01 (sample SAMN13153342, study PRJNA577476) | soil metagenome | isolation source: 120 cm saprolite under Douglas fir tree site 2 hole 2 replicate 1 | place: USA:California | collected 2015-04-18 | reverse complement strand
TTGCTGTGCCTGCCCAGTCCTGGATTTCGATTTCGAGGACGGCAACGATCCAGCTTTGCCTTGCGGCAATCCTCCTTCTAGCGTTCGCCCTTCGTGTTGCTGTCTACCTTCAGGACAGCAAGCCCTTCAGCTTTTCTGGTCTCGTCGCCGTGCAGGCCGAAATGGCCCGCAACATCGTCGACCACGGCAAGTGGTTCGTGGTGAATCAGAAGGCGGCCTCGTTTCTGAATAATCAGGAGAACGCACGCCATCACCTGATCGATCCGGAGGAGTTCGACTTCTCGCGCTTCGACCGGCACGGGTCCTTCGAGCCTCAGGTCCATCAGATGCCCGGCGTGTCGGTCATTCTCGCCGGCTTCTGGTGGGCGACCGGGCATCACTCTTATGCCGCGATCCAATGGCTTCAATTGCTTCTCGACGCAGGAATGGTTTTGCTCATCTACTGGATTGCGAGAAAGCTGAGGGCTGCGCCCTGGGCTGCTTTGCTCGCCTCGCTTCTCTACGCTGTTTGGCCTGGAGCGATTCTCGTGGCGAAGCGACCGACGCTTGATACATGGGCCGGATTTTTCGTGATCGTGTCGGTGGCCATCTTTCTGTATGCAAGAGAACGGGTCACGAAGCTTTGGCCCCTTGTCGTCTTGGGCCTGGTCACCGGCTTCGGGATCTACTTCCGTCCATTCATCCTCTTTCTGCCGATTCTGCTCGCGCTCGTGGCGACTCCGTCAGGCGGCTGGCGCCGACGGTTCACATGGATGGCCGTGCCAACGATCGTCGCGCTCGTCATCTTGACGCCGTGGACGGTGCGAAACTATTACGAGTTCCACGCCTTCATACCCACACGCACAGGCCTCGGCGAAGCTGCACTCGAAGGTCTGGGGAAGGTCAAGAATGACACCGGAGTCCGCAACTACGTTCAGCGGAACAAGCCTGGGCTGAACGCGCACAGCCCTCAGGCTGACTCCTTCCTGCTGAAGACACTGTGGCACGCAATCGTCGCTGATCCGGTTCGGTACTTCGAGACCGTCGGAAGACGCGCGCGCGTCTTGCTCCCCAGCCTGCTTGCGATCCTGCTCTGGCGTCGTCGCAGGACCGAGGCGCTCATCCTCGTTGCAACAGCGGTCGCCGTGATTCTGCCGTTCCTGCCAATAGGTGGCGACGTCCGGTTCTTCCTCCCGGCCGCGTTTGCCTACTTCATCCTCGGCGCAATCGCCCTCGAGACTCTCGTGCTTCGCCGGCGCAGAGCTCCCTCCGTTGCTGGGTCGGAAGCTCCCGGCGCCGCCGTTCCCTGACGTTGGAGGTCCTGAGCGTCAACGAGTTCGAACTCGCACAAGGCGGGCGCGGAACCACTCTTTCCCCCGCACGCTGTAGGTCAGGTAGAGCCCCGCCCGACCTGTGCGGGGCCACGACCGCACAACGCAGTTGAAGCGCCGGTAGCGAGTTCCGATCCGCTCTCCTCTTCCGCTGCAGACCGCCTGGACGTTGTCGTTGACGAGGTTCGTCTGGCGATTGAGCAGCCCCAGGCGGCGTGCCCTTGCATTCCAGCCGCGAGGTACGAGGCGAAGGAGGTTTCGCTCGGCTCGACGCTTGCTGTGTGCCGGCCGCTTGCGGTGAGACGCCTCGTGCGTGTTGCCGAGGTGAGGGAGCGGGATCAGGAACCCGGCCTGAGAACGAGGTGCGTGCAGAAGCGCAGCCGCCGCTGCGACCGTGACCGTCGTCACAGCGAGGGCCGCGATTCCCAGGCGACGCCGCTCCATCCCCGTCTAATCGACCGAGACGCGCGTGCACTCAAGCCGTGCGAGCCATTCGGCTGAGCACGTGACGATCTCGCGTCCGGGCGCGCGAAAGTCGTCCCTTACTTGCAACCGCGCTTGTAAAGAGAATTTGAAAAGTTCCGGAAGGACAAGGTGTTCGTATCACCACGAGTTTGACGTTGTCCGGTCCGCGTGCTTCCCTGCGATTTGTGCTCGACGTCGGCCAGGAGCATGTGGATCGCGCGTTCAGCATTGCGCGCTGGTACGGGCGACGGGCCCATCGCGCCGAGCTTTCGGATCTCGAAAGCGCGGCGCTCGAGGGTCTAGCGAAGGCAGCACGTGACTGGGATCCCTACGCGCCCGCGCGTCGCCGGCGCAGAGATGGCAAGCCTTCCTTCTGGAACTTCGCGTTCAAGCGGATCCTTGGAGAGATGAGAGACGAGCTCCGGCGCTTCGACCACTTGACGAGAAAGCAGCGAGCCTTGGTCGCGGAGGACGCGAGCGGCAACCTGTCGCTCGAGGAGGCGGGCTTGGAATGGATCAATCCCGAAGAGCCAGTGTCGCTCGACACGAATGTGGGGAGCGACGAAGGTGAGACTCCGGGTCCGATCGTCGACACGATCGAGGAGCGGCGCAATCCAATCGAGGAGCTCGAGCTACGCGACGCGTTCAGCCGCGCCGGCGCCGATCTGCGGGAGCGGGAGCGCTTCGTCATCGTCAAGCGTGAGATCGAGGGATATTCGAACGCTGAGCTCGCGGCTGCGTTCGACGTCACGGAGGGTCGCGCTTCGCAGTTACGCGGTGCTGCCCTCGACCAGATGCGACGGCAGATAGGCGATTCGTTCCTTGACGCCGCTTGAGCTTTACGCGCTGCCAACACGCTGTGCTCAGCCGCCTGTCTTGGTTCGCTGATAGGTTCGGCTCCGGCTGTGCAGCCTGAGCCCGTCAGCCCAGAACTCGTACTGATCGACCCCGAGCTCGCTCGACGTGAGCGAGCACGGCTCGAAGAGAAGGCCTACCTCCAAAGTGTGCTCGACGTCGCCGCTCTCCAGCGCGCTGCGGCCATTCCGGCGCCGCCCACGGCAGAGACGGTGCCTCGCACGGCGCCATGGCGAGATGCAACGACGTTTGCGAAGCGTCGCCTTCTTCCGGCTGCCCTCCTGTGCAGCCTGGCGGCGAACGGGTTCTTTGTCGCACATCTCGTAGCTCGCGGCGGCGGCCAGGAGGCCGCGCAGCTGGCGGCGACTTTGACCGAGAACGCGCCGACGGTCCCGGCCGTCACCGCTGTGTCGACTTCGGCGCCGAGCACGAAAGGCGCAGTCGAACGCAAGGTGTTCGCGCTGATCCTCTCGGCGCCCGCACGGAGATTGCCGCGCAACCTCATCGATTCGAACACGGGACTCGTGAAGAACAACGTTCAAGTCGTCTGCAGGCAGAAGACGCAGCCGCAGGGTTCATTCGTCTGCGCCGTTCGACTTTCGTCAGACAGTGCGAGCAAGGCGCTGTACGTTCGCTACCGCAAAGACAAGAACGGCCACGTTGCGTTCAAGTGGTTCGGGTCCAAGCGCAGCTGAATCAGTGCAGGTAGATCGACAAGAAGGCGCCGATCGCGAACGAGAGGACGACGGCCACCCCGTAGAAAGCCACCCTCGGTAGGTGATGCCGGACGATGCGCGAGTTGAACGTGGCCGCCTCGGTGGCGCGGTCCGCCGTGACGCGCGTGACCCGGCGCAGCCCGCTCCAACCTTCTCGCCAGTCGACGTGGACGCCGCCTTCGATCATCGCGGGCCTCACGGGGCGCAGGACCCGCTCCCGGACACGTGCTCTCACCGCCGCGCGGGCCGCCATGGGCGGCGGTCCCCGGAACCGGAGACCGATGCGCGGCGGGTCCAACAGGAACCGTGCGGAGCGCACGAACCTCGCCAGCGTCAGCATCGCGAGCAGGGCGGCGAAAGAGCCGGCCGCGATCAGCAACGCTTTGATCGACCGTACGTGAGGAGTCGAGGACTGCAGCGAAGATCCCGTGGCAAGCGATTGAGTAGCACGATTCTCGAAGTGGCTGGCGGCGGCGGGATGCCGCGCCGCCCAGAGCTCGTAGTTCGAGCCTCTTGCAACAAGCCAGGTTTCGAGGTCAGCGCGCGTCGGGAAGATTCGATTCGACCACACGAGGCTCGTCTGCTGCGCCGGAACCGTGTCGATCGGACCGACGATATGGGTCACCCCCGCAACGAGCCCGAGGCTGAAGCCCGGGACGAGAAAGAGGATCGCGAGCGCCCGCATGGCCCGACTCAATGTTGAACCTCTAAGAGCCTCTTCTCAAGGCCGGGGGGGCCGTCTGGGGCCCTTCGAGGCGCATCGCTGGGCCTCGGCAGGAACTCGTCCAGAGGGGGCGTAAGGACTCCGTAAAGGGGCTGGACACAGCCTCTGCCGCCTGGGCTACGATGAGCCTCCAGCCAGGAAAGGACGAGTTTGTTCGAACGATTCACCGAACGGGCCCGGCAAGTCGTCGTTCTCGCCCAGGACGAGGCTCGGGCGCTCAAGCACAACTACATCGGCACCGAGCACATCCTGCTGGGGCTGCTGCGCGAAGAGGAAGGTCTCGCCGCGCGCGTGCTCGAGTCGCTCGACATCACGGTCGAGGAAGTCCGCGCACAGGTCGCGCGGATCGTCGGACAAGGCGACGAGGTCACGACCGGCCAGATCCCGTTCACGCCTCGCGCCAAGAAGGTGCTCGAACTGGCACTGCGCGAGGCCCTCTCGCTGGGACACAACTACATCGGCACCGAGCACATCCTGCTCGGCCTCGTGCGTGAGAACGAGGGCGTCGCTGCACGGATTCTGCTCGACTTCGACGCGGATGCAGACAAGATTCGCAACGAGATCATCCGGATGCTCTCCGGACCCGGCCGCCGTCAGCAGGGTGGCGCCGCGGCTCCCGGCGAGAAGGCGAAGAGCTCCAAGCTCCTCGACCAGTTCGGGCGCAACCTGACCAAGCAGGCCTCCGAGGGCAAGCTCGACCCGGTCGTCGGCCGTCAGACGGAGATCGAGCGCGTGATGCAGATCCTCTCGCGCCGCACGAAGAACAATCCCGTGCTGATCGGCGAGCCCGGCGTCGGCAAGACGGCCGTCGTCGAGGGGCTCGCGGCGCGCATCTCCGCCAATCAGGTTCCGGAGCTGCTGAAGAACAAGCAGATCTACACGCTCGACCTCGCCGCGCTCGTCGCCGGTTCGAAGTACCGCGGCGAGTTCGAGGAGCGCCTCAAGAAGGTGATGAAGGAGATCACCCAGCGCGGAGACATCATCCTGTTCATCGACGAGCTCCACAATCTCGTCGGCGCCGGCGCAGCCGAGGGTGCAATCGACGCAGCGTCGATCCTCAAGCCTGCTCTTGCCCGCGGCGAGCTGCAGACGATCGGCGCGACGACGCTCGACGAATACCGCAAGTACCTCGAGCGGGACGCAGCACTCGAGCGGCGCTTCCAGCAGATCCGCGTCGACGAGCCTTCGGTCGACGACACGGTGCAGATCCTGCGCGGCCTGCGCGACCGGTACGAGGCTCATCACCGCTGCAAGATCTCGGACGACGCACTGCACGCCGCCGCTTCGTTGGCCGACCGCTACATCCAGGACCGCCACCTTCCCGACAAGGCGATCGATCTGATCGACGAGGCCGGGTCGCGCATGCGGATCCGCACCATGAGCGCGCCGCCCCGCTACCGGGAGCTCGAGGAAGAGATCGAGAAGGTCCGCAAGGACAAGGAAGACGCGATCGAGAACCAGGAGTTCGAGAAGGCCGCCTCGCTGCGCGACAAGGAGCGCAAGCTGTCGCAGAAGAAGCGCGAGCTCGAGGAGAATTGGCGCCAGAACGAGGCCGAGGCCGAACAGCCCGAGGTCGGCGAGGAAGAAATCGCGGACATCGTCTCGATGTGGACCGGCATTCCCGTCTTCAAGCTCACCGAGCAGGAGTCCGCGCGTCTCACCCGCATGGAGGACGAGCTGCACAAGCGCGTCATCGGCCAGGAGGAGGCGATCGAGGCTGTCTCGCGCTCGATCCGCCGCGCGCGCGCGGGCATCAAGGATCCGAAGCGCCCGACCGGTTCGTTCATCTTCCTCGGACCGTCAGGCGTCGGTAAGACCGAGCTTGCGCGCACGCTCGCCGAGTTCCTCTTCGGCGACGAGGACGCGATGATCCAGGTCGACATGTCGGAGTACATGGAGAAGCACTCCGTGTCGCGGCTCGTCGGCTCGCCTCCGGGCTACATCGGCTACGACGAAGGCGGTCAGCTCACCGAAGCGGTCCGCCGGAAGCCGTACTCGGTGCTCCTGCTCGACGAGATCGAGAAGGCGCACCCGGACGTGTTCAACATCCTGCTCCAGATCCTGGAGGAGGGGAAGCTCACGGACGCCCAGGGCCGCCGCGTCGACTTCCGCAACACGATCATCGTCATGACCTCGAACATCGGCGCCGGCCAGATCTCGAAGAACCAGTCGCTCGGCTTCACGATGGGCGACGACACCGGTATGACCTACGAGGACATGAAGAACAAGGTCATGGGCGAGCTGAAGAAGGTCTTCCGGCCCGAGCTCTTGAACCGCATCGACGAAGTGATCGTCTTCCACAAGCTGACGAAGGAAGAGATCCTGACGATCGTCGACATCCAGATGAAGCGCGTGCGCGAACAGATGGCGATCCACAGTGTCGCGATCGAGCTGACGGACGAGGCGAAGGAGCTGCTCGTCGACAAGGGCTACGACCCGGCGATGGGGGCAAGACCGCTGCGCCGGGCGATCCAGCGGGTGATCGAGGATCCGCTCGCCGACTTCGTGCTCGGCCGGACGGTCGATCCGGGTTCGACGATCCTGGTGTCGCGCAAGGGCGACACCGAGGAAGTCGACATGACGGTGATCCCGGGCGAGGTCACCCCCGAGGACGTCGTCACGGTGCCGCCGGAGGAGCCTGTGGCTTCCGGCGGGGATGAGCTCGAGCCACGCGAGGAGTAAGTTCGGGTCGAGGCGCGCCTCGACTTTCTAGTTAGCCGGGCAGATCACCCTCACGTCACCCTGGGAATACGTGACCACGCCATTTTCGGTCGAGGCGATGACCGGCCCGTCGCCTCCCGGCGAAAACGCCTGAAACGAGCAGCTGACGTGAGTGACCACCTCGTGGTCGGGCGGATCCGGAATCAGGAAGAGCTGATCGACTCCGGTGCAGATCGTCGCCCCGATCGAGCCGGGCACGCCGAATTCGGGTCCCGCTGCGGGTTCGCAATGCGCGTCCCAGGTGCCGAGGTCGGTGACGTTGATCATGCTGATGAAGCCCGGGTTGTTGACCACGAAGCTGCCAGGGGCCCCGTCCCGCCGTGCCTGGGTCTCGCTGGGGAGCACCAGAACTAGGACGATGGCCGCAACGAGCAGAACGATGCCGTGCGAGACCCTGATCCTTGCAATTGATGCCAAGCGCCGCATGAGTCTCCTCTCTCGATCCTCTTCCGAGCGTCGGGCGCAGACCGTCAGAGGCGCGCTCGGCTAGGAACCATCATTCAGTAGGACCTTGCATTTACGACCACGGCTGCGGAAACCCTCCACCCTGCAGAGTCGGCAAGCCCGCAGTCCCCTCGGTGACACTCGTCGGACTCTACTCCTGAGGGATGCAGATTTGGGCCCTCGCGGCCGACTTTTTGGCCATGGCCGCCATCCTGTTCCTCGTCGCGATCCTCGGTTTGCTCTGCGCGGGACGGACTCAGGCTCAGGTTGCCGACGGGAGCAAGCCGCTCTTCAGCTTCCAGGTCTGGCAACTCGGGCTCGCGCTCGTCCTGCCGCTCGTGTGCGCTGCCACTGAGGTTCCGACGCTTGCAAAGGTCGTGGCCGTCGTCGCGACGGCATCGGCATTCAGCTTCTCAGTCTTCCGCGCGCGTCACGCGCACGACCTCGACGACCTGGATTTCTAGGGCCGGAGGGTCTCCAGGCGAGGTCGTCTGTCGCGGCGAAGTCGGAGCGGGCGCGATCGATTGTTCGGCGTCGTCTAAGTCGTCACACTTTCGGCGCGGTTACCGTCGGGACCGACTCCTAGACTGGCGTGGTGGCCAAGCCCGCAGTCAACTACGCCTGCACCGACTGCGGCTATTCGGCCGGTCGGTGGTTCGGAAAGTGCCCGGGCTGCAATGCATTCGGGACGCTCGTCGAAGACGTCGTCGGCGGCCCGACCGGCAAGGCACCGCCGCAGCCACTCCTCCGACTCGTCGATGTCGAGGCGGACGAGGCCACACGGATCGCCACCGGCGTTCCCGAGCTCGATCGCGTTCTCGGGGGCGGTCTCGTGCCGGCCTCGCTCGTGCTCGTCGGCGGGGAGCCCGGGGTCGGGAAGTCGACGCTCCTGTTGACGGCGCTCGCCGCGATGTCCAAGGACCGGCGGGCGCTATTGGTCACCGGTGAGGAGTCCGTCGCGCAGGTGAAGCTCCGGGCGGAACGGCTGGGAGGCGCCGAGCAGGTCGAGATCCTGGCCGAGACCGAGCTCGAGACCGTGCTGGCGACGCTCGAGGCCGAGCGGCCGGACGTCTGTGTGATCGACTCCGTGCAGACGCTGTACTCCGCGGAGGTCGGTTCGGCTCCGGGGTCCGTGGCGCAGGTGCGCGAGGCCGCGTCGCGGTTGCTGCGTGCGGCGAAGGAGCTCGGAGTCGCGACGATCCTCGTCGGGCACGTGACGAAGGACGGCACGGTCGCGGGCCCGCGTGTCCTCGAGCATTTGGTCGACTGCGTGCTCCAGTTCGAAGGCGACCGCTACCACGCACATCGCGTTCTGCGCGCCGCAAAGAACCGGTTCGGTTCGACCAACGAGCTCGGTGTGTTCGAGATGACTGGCGCCGGGTTGGTAGGCGTCCCGGATCCGTCCGAGCTCTTCGGGCGTGCCGCGGGGAGCGAGATCGGGTCCGCTGTCGCGTGCGCGCTCGAGGGGACGCGGCCCATCCTCCTCGAGATTCAGGCTCTCGTCGCGCCGACCGATCTCGCGATGCCGCGTCGCGTCGCCACGGGTGTCGATCCGAAGCGGCTCGCGATGATCGTCGCGGTGCTCGGACGGCATGCACGGATCGCGCTCGGGAGCGCGGACGTGTTCGTGAACGTCGCCGGCGGCGTGCGCATCGACGAGCCGGGTGCGGACCTTGCCGTTGCTCTCGCGATCGCGTCGGCTGCGAAAGGCGCTCCGACGAAGGAGGGACTGGCCGCGTTCGGCGAGATCGGGCTCACCGGCAGGTTGCGGCCTGCTGCGCAAGCCGAACGCCGGCTGGAGGAGTGCGCGAAACTCGGCCTGAAGACAGTTGTCGCCCCCGCGGAAACGCCGGCGACGCGACGCAAGCTCGAAGTCCTGCAGGCGGAGACACTGCCGAAGGCCATCACCGCCGGCCTCGGCTAGGCACCCGGGAGCCAGAGTTTGCCCGCCGAGACTGGCAGACTGGTGTTGTGCCCCTACCGGCAATACTCGCCGGCCTCTCGCCCGCGATCACGCGTCGCCAGAGTCCACCCTCGCCCTTAGCAAGGCTGTCCAGCCTTGCTGCGGTTGAGTGCGGCCTCTGGCTTGGTGCTCGCGACCGAGAGACTCGGCAGCATCACCGGCAGGGGCACTGATGCACGAGGCACAGGCCGCTCTGGGCTTCATGCGGACGCCCTCGGAGGACGATCCCCGGCGCGATCCAGAATTGCTCGCCGCCCTCAAGCGGATCGCGCCCGGCACGGACCTCCGGCAAGGCATGGACGACATCATCCGCTCCCGAGGGGGCGCGCTGATCGTGATCGGCGACCCGAGCGAGCTCTCGTTTCTCTTCTCGGGCGGGATCCGGCTCGACGTCCCCTTCACCGGCCAACTCCTCTACGAGCTGGCCAAGATGGACGGGGCGATCACCGTCAATCCGGCCCGCTCGAAGCTCGCCTACGCAAACGTGCAGCTGATGCCCGACCCCACGATTCCGTCGGTCGAGACGGGGACGCGTCACCGTACTGCGGAGCGCGTCGCCAAACAGACGGGTGCGCTTGTGATCTCGATCTCCCAGCAGCGCTCGACGATCTCGGTCTATGTGGGGCCGACGCGGTACCAGCTGGACGCGGTGCCGGAGGTGCTCGCGAAGACGAATCAGGCGCTGGCCACGCTCGAGACGTACGGGCAGCGGCTGCAGCAGGTGCTCACGCGGCTGACGGCGCTCGAGTTCCAGAACGCGGTCGTGCTGGACGATGTGCTCGTCGTCCTTCAACGGGCCGAGATGACGACCCGAATGGCGGCCGAGATCGAGCGCGACTGCGTCGAGCTCGGCGCCGAGGCGCGCCTGATCCGGATGCAGCTTCACGAGCTCATCGGCGAGATTCCGGCTGAGCGTGCACGCGTCGTCCACGACTACCACGCCGATGGAGCCGGCCCGCGTGCCGAGCTCGCGCTCGAGGGGCTGCATGCGCTGCCTTACCGGGAGCTGCTCGAGTCCGAGCGCCTCGCCGAGCTGCTCGGGTACCCGCGCGAGGTCAATCCTCTCGATCACAGCGTTGCTCCGCGAGGCCTCCGGATCCTCTCGCGGATCCCCAGGCTTCCCGATCCCGTCGTCAAGAAGGTCGTCGCCGACCTGGGCGACCTGGACTCGATCGTCCGGGCGTCCCAGCGAGATCTCGAGTCGATCGCCGGCGTCGGCGCGGTGCGGGCGCGTGAGATCCGCGAGGGCCTGCGTCGGCTGCAGGAGCACAATCTCGTCGAGCGGTATCTGAACCTCTGACTCGGGCGAGAGGGCTCGCCGCGGGTTATGCGGTCTTCGGGCTCTACTGGGGCTCGTGGGCTGCGTGCCTCCCCGCAATCCAGCGCGCGACGGGCGCGAGCGATGCGCAGCTCGGGTTGGCGTTGCTGTGCGTCGCCCTCGCGGCGCTGCCTGCGATGTTGGTGGCGGGACGCCTCGCGGACGTCTTCGGCGCCAGGCTCGTCCCGGTGTTCCTCGTGTTCTTCGGCGCGGTTGAATGGTTACCGGGGCTCGCGCACTCGGTGTCGATGCTCGTCCTCTTTCTGGCCGTCATCGGGATCGGCACCGGGCTCATGGACATCGGGATCAACGCTCATGCCGCGCGGCTGGAAGCGCTGCACGGGACCCGGATCATGGACGGGCTGCACGCTGCATTCTCGGGCGGCGTCCTGGTCGGTGGCATCGGTTCCGGCCTGCTCCGGCGCGCCGGCGCTCACCCAGTCTGGATCCTGGCCGTCGTCGGTCTGCTCACCGCGCTCACCGCGGTCGCGAACCTCGGCCACTCGAGCCCCGCGGTCAGCGGCCTCGGGCCCGGCTTGTTCGCCGGCGCGATGGTGACTGGCCGAGTGCTGGCGCAGAAAGCGGAGTGGCGGGCGGTCGCCCGGCGGATGCTCGTGGCCGGGCTCGCGTCCGCAGCCGGGCTGGCCCTGGCCGCGACGTCACAACATGCGGCGGCGGCGCTGACCGGCTTTGTCGTCGCCGGTTTGGGACTGGCCGTGTCCGCGCCGACGCTCTTCGGCCTGGCCGGGCGGGTGGGGGGCGAGGGCGGGCGAGGGTCGGCCCTCTCGACTGTGGCGATCCTCGGCTATCTGGGCTTCGTGGCCGGCCCGGCGCTGATCGGGGCCGTCTCAGGCGCGTCGAGCCTGCGGGGCGGGCTCCTCTTCCTTTGCGCCGTCGCGGTGAGCCTGGCGGCCTGCGCGCCGATCCTCCGCCGGGTCGTCCGGGAAATCGGCAGTTAGCAGGGATTTCCCCAAAAAGAGGCGATTTCCAGCGGCTTTTGCTAGACTTGTCCTCCTTGGCCGGCGGAACCACCCGCCGGCTTCGCGGTCACATAAGGGACGGAAAGGGGCGGGCTTGTACAAGGTCGGCGACAAGGTGGTGTATCCGCACCACGGAGCAGGAACGGTTGTGAAGAGGGAGCGGCGCGAGGTGCTCGGCGAGAAGCGCGAGTACCTGACGATCAAGATCCTCCACAACGACATGACAGTGAACGTCCCGTCCGAGAACGCGGAGGCCGTTGGCTTACGCAAGGTGATCGGCGAGGACATGGTGAAGGTCGTCGTCAAGGCACTGACCGGCGGCGGCACGCAGATGCCGAAGAACTGGAACCGCCGCTTCAAGCACAACCGCGACAAGATGAAGACCGGTGACATCCTCGAACTTGCGGAGGTCGTCCGGAACTTGTCTCTGCGTGACAGCGAGAAAGGCCTGTCGACCGGCGAGAAGCAGATGTTCGTGAAGGCCAAGAAGATCCTGGCGAGCGAGTTGATGTACGCGAAGGACATGGACGAAGAGGAGGCCGCCGAGTGGCTTGACGGCGTTCTCGTCGGCAGCGCGAACGGGACCGCCAATGGTCGCAAGACCACTGCCGCGAAGGCCGCGAAGGTCGCGTCCAAGAACCCCGAGAAGCCCGCCGCCCGCAAGACCGCTGCCAAGCCGAAGACAAAGGCGCGCGCCTCCTCGAGGTGAGCGTCTGGGCCGTCCTCGCTGCAGCGGGTAGCGGGGACCGGCTCGGTGCCGACCGTCCGAAAGCGTTCGCGCGCCTCGGCGACGAGCCGCTGCTTGCGCAGAGCTTGAAACGGCTCGACGACTCCGACTGGGTGGACTTCATCGTGGTCGCCGCACCTCCCGGCTGGGAGGAGCCTGCGATCCTGCTCGCCGAGGAGCTCGGCTGCAGCAAGGTGAGCGCTTGTGTGACCGGCGGCGCGACTCGCGGTGAGTCGATCGGGCGGGCGCTCGCCGAAGTGCCCGACGAGGCGGCGGTCGTTCTCGTTCACGACGCCGCGCGGCCGTTGCTGTCGGATGAGGTGATCGAACGGGTGCTCACTGCGCTGAACGAGGGCTGGGACGGAGCCTTGCCGGGCCTGCCGCTCGTGGACACGATCAAGCTGGTCGACGATGAAGGCAGGGTCGTCGAGACCTTGAACCGCGAAGAGTTGCGGGCGGTGCAGACTCCGCAGGCATTCGTGGCGTCGGTGCTGCGCGATGCGTATGCCAAAGGAGACATCGCGCATGCGAGCGACTGTTCGTCTTTGGTCGAGGCGCGCGGCGGGCGCATCAAGGTCGTCGAGGGTGACCCGAAGCTGAGCAAGGTCACGGACGCCGGGGACCTCGAGCGCGTTTCTGCGCTGCTGTGATCGTCGACTACCACATGCATCTCCGCAACGCACGCGGGGAGATCGCGCACGACACTTCGGCGGTCGAGCCGTTCGTCGAGTCGGCTCGCGAAGCCGGGGTCGACGAAATCGGATTCACGGAGCACATCTATTACTTCAGACAGACGCGCTCGCTGTGGACGGTGCCGTACCACACGGAGCGGTGCGTCTACGACATCGAGGCCTACGTCTCCGCGGTCGTGGGGGCACGTAACCGCGGACTGCCGGTGAAGCTCGGGCTCGAGGTCGACTACGTGCGGGGCCGCGAGGAGCAGACGCGCGAGCTGCTGGCGCCGTACCCGTGGGACTTCCTGCTCGGATCGCTGCACTACATCGGTGACGTGGGAGTGGACGACGAGCCTCGGCTGGTAGACGCTGTGGGGGTCGACGAAGCTTGGCGTGTCTACTTCGACACGCTCGCGGCGGCTGCTCGGAGTGGACTCTTCGAGTCGCTGTCGCATCCCGATCTCGTGAAGATCTTCGGCGCGCGTCCGGCCTCGTTCGACTACGGGCCGGTCGTGGCCGCGATCGCCGACTCCGGCGTTGCCGTCGAGGTGTCGACCGCGGGTCTCCACAAGCCCGTGCGCGAGCTCTATCCGCACCCCGAGTTCCTCGCCGAGTGTCGTGCCCGCGACGTTCCGGTCACGCTCGCCTCCGATGCGCATACGCCTGACTTGGTCGGGCGCGACTTCGATCGTGCGCTCGAGCTTCTTCGTTCGGTGGGCTATGACACCGTGACGGTGTTCGAGCAGCGTCGCGGACGGCAGGAACCGCTCGGATGAGCCTGCGCGTGGGCATCGGTGTCGACGCACACAGGTTCGAGGACAGGGTGCCGCTCGTTCTAGGGGGCGTCGGTTTCGTATCGCCGCGCGGAATGGCTGGCCACTCGGACGGCGACGTGATCACGCACGCCTTGATCGATGCAATTTTGGGAGCCGCAGGGCTCGGCGACATCGGCTCGCTGTTCCCCTCTGATGCGTCGACGCCGGGCGGGATCTCGTCGTTGGAACTCTTGCGTGACGCGGTTGCACGGGTGCGGGGCGCGGGCTACGCGGTCGTGAATGCGGATTGTGTACTGATCGGCGAGGAGCCGCGCATCTCGTCGCGGCGCGCCGAGATGGTCGACGTGCTCAGCTCCGTCGTCGGCGCGGCGGTGAACGTGCGCGCGACGACGACCGACGGGCTCGGGTTCACGGGGCGGGGCGAAGGTCTTGCCGCGCAGGCGGTCGCCCTCGTCGAGTCTTCGCTCTAGCGGCGCTTGCCCTTGCGGGCCCGTTCGAGCTGGCGGCGCATCTGACGGTTCTGCGCGATGTTCTCCGTCTGGTCGACGGTCGCGTCTAAATAGGCCTGGCGCTCCGATGCGCTCAGCCGTGAGAGCGCCTGCTGGGCTCGCATCGGATCCCGCGCGACGCCCGAGCGTTCGAGCTTCTTGACGGCGCTCGCCAGCTCGGGGTTCTGTCGCTCGAGGGCCGCCTGCGAGGCCTTCTTCATCAACCGCCCCACCAGCGGCAGCTTCATGAGGAAGTTGATGATCGGCTTCAGGTAGCGGCCGCCCTGGATCCGGCCGAGGAGCGCGAACGTGCCCAGAACGAGGAGCAGGGCACCGAGGATGTAGAGCGGGAAGAGGTAGAACCAGATCGACGCAGTCATGGCCTTGATCGTAGCCCAGCCCGTCTAACGCGGCGCCGCAGGAGGAGTCTCAGCAGGTGTGAGGATCGTCGTGGCGCTTGCAGTGGCCTGCGTGCTCGGTGTACCGACTGCGTCTGCAGGCTGGATCCGGATTCCGCCGAAGCGGCCGTGCCCGTCGCTTCCGGACGGCTACGTCTGCTCGACGACGACGCAGATCCGTTTCGGGTATCCGGCGGAGTGGGGCGCGCTCACGTCGAGCGACGGCGGTTTGATCGTGAGGTCGCTGATCTGGCTGAGCACAGAGCCTCTTCACGAGCCGTGCACCAGTACGACTGAGGGGGACAGGAAGACCGTTGTGTGCGGCGCGCCGGTCTCGTTGCTGCGTCCGAACGGCGTCCTCCTTCGCTGGAGCCTCGGCGGCTTGCCGGGGTCGAACCTCGACGACCTGCCGGGGACTCCGGCGATCATCGGCGGCTGGCCGGCGCTGATCCGGGTGGTTACGAGCGGCCCGGGCTTAGAGGGTTGCCGGCAGCTTGGTGCGGACGAGGTGATCGACGCGCGGGCCAGGCGTCCGAGGGGCAGTGGCTTCTACTATCTGTTCGCGTGCCTGCGTGGGCCCGATCTCGCAACGCCGCGGATAGAGGTCGCGAACGTCCTCGCTTCCGCTCGATTTCCATTCCGTTCGGGAGGGCGATCCCTCCAGCAAGCTAGTCGTCCGGATCCCGAAGACCGCGGTTCCAGAGTCGGGCTCGGAACGGACATGTACCGGTGCCAGGCACGGGTACGTTCCTGAGACAAGTCTGTGACGGAACTCTGCTAGCCCCCGCCGTTAGGCACGTCTCGGGACATGACCGGTGCCAGGCACGGGTACTCAACTGTGTCGCGGTAGCGCCACGATGCTGGCCTCGACCTGCACGAGGCCGTCCTGGGCTAGCGATTGGACGACTTCGCGGTCTAGTTCGCTCAACGCACGCTCGCTCTCTGCTACGAGTCGCAGCGTTTGCGCGCGGCGTTGGCGGAACGAGCCTTCGAAACGCGATTGCTTGCGGAGCGGCTCGTAGCGCTTCCCGCGCGACGGGCAACCCGCAGCCAGTGGACATACTCCGCAGCGCGGGATCCGCGCGAGGCACACGGTCGCGCCGAGATCCATCAACGCCTGGCCGGCGGCCGGCGAGAACGAATGGCCGGTCCGTTGCTGGACACGACTCACGTTCGTATCGATCGGCAGGACATCGCGGCCGAACGCGAAGTTGCCCGCTGCTGCGGCGGTATAGGGCCCAACGCCCGGGAGCTCCTTCAGATCGTCCGGCCAGCCGTCGACCGCGATCCGTTGCGCGGCTCGGTGCAGGTTCAGGCCACGCCGGTTGTAGCCGAGACCCTGCCACTCCCGGATGACATCCGCCGGCGAGGCGGCCGCAAGAGCCGACACCGTCGGCCACCGCTCCAGCCACGCAAGGTAACGCGGAATCACCCGCTCGACCTGCGTCTGCTGGAGCATCACCTCAGAGACGAGGATCGCGTACGGGTCCCGCGTCCGCCGCCAGGGGAGGTCGCGGCCGTGCTCCGCGAACCAGCCGAGGAGTAGACCTTCCACGGCGCCGAGCGTACCCTGGAGGGCGGCCGATCTTGCAGAGAGCAGAGCGACAGGCCAGCCGGCTGCCAGTCGAAGTCGTTCTCGTCTGGATGCTCTTCGCCGTGGTGACGACGGAGATCCTGGTCACGTACAGCCGCGTCCCCGCTCGCGAGCTCTACCACGTTTCCGGCAGCGGGATCGAAGGCGGGCTGAGCCGTGCCCTCGTGTTCCTCAACTTTCCGGTGGCACTCGTCGCACTCGCGATCCTCCCACTCGTCTACGTACGACTGGGGAGCCGCAGCTACCGAGCCGTCGCGATCCTGTCCGGCATTCTCTGCGCCGCCGTCGTCTGGCCGGGAGTCGTCTCGGCGAAGAATCTCGATGCACGGTCCGTCAATGCGGTCGCGGCCGTCGGCGTCCTGCTGGCCCTACTCCTGAGCGACGTTGTCGCCCGACGAGGCGGCCTCCAGAAAACGCCCTGGCGACGGGGGGACTGGGTGCGCGTCGCACTCGCGGCCGCCTTCCTGGTGGCGGCTCTGCCCTGGCTCGCCGCTGATCTCGGTCTCTTTTCGAACGGCTTTCCGCTGCTCGGCAGGCTGTTCCGGAGCCGCGAGTTCCTTCCGGAGCGTCCGGGACTTCCCACTTTCGCCCCGGCGGTCCACCACGGTCACCATCACGGGATGGACGGGGTCTTGCTGGTGCTGACCGCCCTCTTGCTTTCGCGCCAGGTGGCTCGGCGGCCCGTGTTCGCGGCGTACCTCTCCCTGATGTTCTGCTACGGCATCGGCAACTTCGCCAACGACTTCTGGATCGAGCAGGTCGTCAAGCGTGGCTGGACGAGCTGGGAGATCCCGGACGTGACCGTGCCGCATCTGACCGTCGCCTGGAGCCTCATCGTCATCGCGGCGGCGGGCCTGTGGGCATTGTGGGTCCGGCTCGTAGACTGGAGCGGAGATGAAGAGAGTTCGCTTCGCACCGAGCCCGACCGGCTCCCTGCACGTCGGTAACGCACTCAGCGCCGTCGCCAACCGCGGGATCGGCGACTGGATGCTGTTGCGGATCGACGACACCGACCCGCAACGGAACCTGCCCGGCGGGGAGGAGGAGATCATTCGCGACCTCGAGTGGCTCGGCCTTGCCTGGGAGGACGGGCCGGTCCGGCAGAGCAAGCGGCAGGATCGGTATCGCGAGGCGGGCGCCGAGCTCGGCGACCGCTTCGACGGGATCACGCTGCTCCGAGAGGACGGCACCGCGACGTATCACCTCGCGAGCGTCGTCGACGACGCCGACTTCGGGATCACCCACATCGTCCGCGGCTTCGACCATCGGCCGAACGAGGATCTGCACCGCCGTCTCTTCCTCGCGCTCGGGGCACCCCCGCCCGAGTTCATTCACCACGGGCTCATCCTCGGCGAGGACGGGAAGAAGCTTGCGAAGCGCGCGCCGGGCGCCACGGTCGCGTCGTTGCGTGAGGCCGGGCTCCCCGGCGAGGCCGTCCGCCGCTATCTCGAGGAGCTCGGCGTTCCTCAGCACGACGTTCATTACGACCTCCCGCGGATTCGCCGGCTCGCGATCGAGGCAATCGAGGCGATGAGCGACGAGGAGCTCGCTGAACGGGCGGAGGCTCCGGTCGAGGTCGTCCCTGCACTGCGCGGCGCGCGCGACCTGAACGAGGCACGCGAATACGCTGCGGCGATCCTCACGCCCCCGAAGCCGGCCAAGATCGACGCGCCGGAGACCCTCGAGCGTTTCCGCGAGTTGGTCGAGCGCGCGAACGGCACGCTCGATGCCCGCGGCCTCGTCCGCGAGCTGAAGGCGGTTGGTGGCAACCTGAAGGCGCTGCGCATCGCGCTGACCGGACAGGAGCGCGGCCCGGAGCTCTGGGCCGTGATCGCCGCGTTGCCGCGCGACGAAGCACTGCGCAGGATCGATGCAGCTCTATGACACTCTGACCAGGGCGAAGCAGGAGCTTCCGCCTCCGCCCGCTCCGGTGCGCATGTACTTCTGCGGGCCGACTGTCTACCAGCGCGCGCACATCGGCAACGCGCGGCCGTACGTCCTCGGCCTCTGGCTCCGCAACTGGTTGCGGTCGCGCGGTTACGACGTGACGCTCGTCCACAACATCACGGACATCAACGACAAGATCTACGACGCCGCGCCGGGCGCGAGCTTCGAGCTCGCGCGCCAGGCGACCGAGTGGTATCTCGAAGACACCGACGCGCTCGGCCTCGGCCGTCCCGACGCGCTCCCGAAGGCGAGCGAGGTCGTCCCGCAGATCATCCGCTTCATCTCCGACCTGGTCGACAGCGGCCACGCATACGAGTCCGACGGCGACGTCTACTTTCGCGTCGCCTCCTATCCCGAGTACGGCCAACTGTCCGGCCAACGCCCGGATCAGGTCGAGGAGCAGGAGCCGAACCCGCGCAAGGAGGATCCGCGCGACTTCGCACTGTGGAAGGCGAACAAGCCGGAGGAGGACACCTGGTGGGACTCGCCGTGGGGGCGCGGACGTCCCGGTTGGCACATCGAATGCTCCGTGATGGCCGAAGAGCTCCTGGGGCCTGTCTTCGAGATACACGGCGGGGGCATCGACCTCGTCTTCCCGCACCACGAGAACGAGCTCGCTCAATCGCGTTCCCTCGGCCACGACTTCGCGCAGATCTGGACGCACAACGGGCTGCTTCGCTTCGTCGGCTCGAAGATGTCGAAGTCCGAAGGGAACGTCGTCACGATCCGAGACGCGATCGACCAGTGGAGCCGCGAGACGATCCTCGTCTTCTTCCTCAGCGGCCACTGGTCGAAGCCGATCGACTTCTCGGACGAAACGTTGGCCGCCGCCGCCGCACGAGTCGAGGGATTTCGGGAGGTCTTCCGCGGTCCGTCCGAGCCTGCCGCCGCCGGTGAGTGGGAACGATTCGAGGCTGCGCTCGAGGACGACTTCAACACGCCGGATGCACTTGCAGTCATGCACGGCTGGCGGGACCACGACCTCTTGCGCCGAGCTCTCGACATCTTCGGGCTCGCATCTCTCGCCGAGCAGCAGGACGCGCCGCCCGAGATCGTGGAGCTGGCAAAGCAACGACAGGAGGCCCGCACCGCACGCGACTTCGGCGAGGCCGACCGGCTTCGCGCCGAGATCGAGGCCGCGGGCTGGGAGGCGCGCGACATGGCCGACGGCTTCCAACTCGTCCCGCGGTGAGCCGCGAGCAGGTCTACGGCCGCCGCCCGGTGCGGGAAGCACTGCGTGGCCCGCGTGAAGTGCTCGAGCTGTGGGCCACGGAGCGTGCCGTGAAGACGGAGCCGTGGCTGCAGGAAGTCGAACGCCCGCGGCTGCAGGTAAAGCCGGAGCGCGAGCTCAGCGAAGCGGCAGGCACCCGCGACCACCAGGGCGTGCTCGCGTGGTGCGAGCCGTACAAGTACGCAGACGGCTGGGAGCTCGCGGCCGCCGAGATTCCGCTGCTCGCCTGTCTCGACCAGGTGACCGATCCCCGTAATCTCGGCGCGGTCATCCGCAGCGCGGAGGGAGCGGGCGCAACGGGGGTGGTCGTGCCGGCGCACGGCTCGGCCACCGTGACGCCTGCAGTCGCGCGCGCGTCGGCCGGTGCGGTCGAGCATCTGCCGGTCGCAGTCGTTCCCAATCTGGCGCGCTATCTCAGCGAGGTGAAACGGGGCGACTTCTGGATCTACGCCGCAGCCGGCGATGCGACAACGGCGATGTGGGACGCCGATCTCACCGGCGGGCTGGCGCTCGTGTTCGGCGCGGAAGGCAAGGGCCTCCGCCCGCTCGTGCGTAAGACGTGTGACGACGCGATCTCGATCCCGCTCGACGGCCACGTCGAGTCCTTGAACGTCAGTGTCGCTGCGGCCCTGATGCTCTACGAGGCGAAGCGCCAGCGTGGCTGAGCCCACGCTCTATCTCTTCGACGGCCACAACCTCTTGCACGCGGGGAGCTACAAGGATCTGCGGGAGCTGCGTGACGAGCTCGCCAGCTTCGTGGCGCTCAAAGGGGCTCGCGGTTACCTCGTCTTCGACGGATCCGGGGCGGACGAGTCCTACGGGCCGCTGGAGGTGCGGCACGCGAAGAACGCCGACACGATGCTCGAGCGACTCGCGGCGGAGCATCGGGGCACGGAGGTCGTCTGCCTCGTCTCCTCCGACAGCGCCGTGCGCGGAACCTCCGGGCAGGAAGTGCAGAAGCGCTCGTCAGCCACGTTCCTCGGCGAGCTGGAAGGGGTGACCCACAGCGAGGAGCGCCCGCACCACCTCCGCGACCTGCTGGACGAGGAGACGCGCGCGAAGCTCGAGCGGATGCGGCGCGGCGGCTAGGCCGAGCAGTCTTCGTCGACGGCTCCGCCGGCGCCCGGCAGCCGTCCGAGCAGGTGTGCGAGCTGGTCGAGCTCCTCGGAGCTGTAGCGCGCTTCGAAGAAGGCCCGCACGTCCGCGATGTGGGACTTCGAAGCCTCTCTCAGCTTGCTGCGTCCTTTCTCCGTGAGAACGGCGTAGGTGACTCGTCTGTCGCTGGCACAAGAGGCCCGCTCGACCAGGCCGCCGGCCTCGAGGCCGTCGAGGAGCCGGGTCACTCCGGAGGCCGTCAGGATCAGCTGCTCCGCAAGGTCGACGCGTCTCATGCGGCCTTCCTCGGCCTTGGCGAGGTGGAGCAGCGCCTCGTAGTCGTTGATCGTCAGGCCGTGGTCGGCCTCGAGCTGGGCGCTGATGGCCCGGGTCACCGAGGCGTGGCCGCGGATGAGCCGCACCCAGGAATCCAGGGCCGAATGTTGTTGTTGGCGCAATACTTGACTAGACAAGGTTTCCTCGCTACTATTGGTTGCGTAGTCAATTGTAGCGTACTCAAGAAGGAGTGCAAATGAGCATCACGACAGACACCACGCAGGCCCTGCCGGTCGGCATTTGGCAGCTCGACACCGTCCATTCAACGATCGGGTTCGAGGTCGACTACCTCGCCGGCGTCTTCCACGGCCAGTTTCGCGACGTGAACGCCAAGCTCGAGGCGGACGGCGCGAGCCCTGCCCTGACGGGCTCGGCGAAGGTCGCGAGCGTCGACGTCAGGGACGAGAACTTCGCCGCCCACCTGCAGTCCCCCGATTTCTTCGACGCTGAGCGTTACCCGGAGCTCGGCTTCGAGTCGAACGAGATCGAGCGCGCGGGCGATCGCATCACGGTCCGCGGCGGCATCACGATCAAGGGCGTCGAGAAGCCTGTCGAGCTGACGGGCACGCTCGTCGAGCCGATCACCGACCCGTACGGGCGTGAGCGGATCTCGCTCAAGCTCGAGACGACCGTCGATCGGACCGACTTCGGCGTCAACTGGAACGTCCCCCTTCCCGACGGGAATCCTGCCCTGGCCAACGAGGTCAAGCTCGAGGCCGAGCTCTTCTTCGTCAAGGAGGCGTAACAGGGATGAAGGTCCTCGGGATTTCCGGGAGCCTGCGGTCGGGTTCCTACAACAGGCAGCTCCTCCGCGCCGCGGAGGAGCTGCTCCCGGCCGAAGTCGACTTCGCCGTCTACGACGGCCTGAAGCATGTGCCGCCGTTCGACGAGGACGACGACTTCGAGCCGGCCCCTGCTGCGGTCACGGCACTCCGCCGGGCGATCGGCGAGGCGGACGCGGTCCTGATCGCGACTCCCGAGTACAACTCGTCGGTCCCCGGTGTCCTGAAGAACGCGCTCGACTGGGTGTCCCGACCAATCGCGACCAACACGCTCCGGAACAAGCCTGTAGCTGTGGTCGGTGCGAGCACCGGCGCCTTCGGAGCGGTCTGGGCCCAGGCCGAGCTGCGCAAGGTCCTCGCGGCAATCGGCGCGCGGGTGGTGGACGGCGAGGTCGCCGTCGGTCATGCGCCAACGAGGTTCGCCGAGAACGGCAGGCTCGAAGACGAGCAGTTGGAAGAGCAGTTGCAGGAGACGATCGACGCACTGCTCGCCGAGGCCGAGGCAAGGGCTGGTCGCGGCCTGACGAACATACGTTCGTAACAACCTGGGTCCACTGCAAACGTCTTGTAAAGACCAGCGGACCTTGCTATCTTCTCCCTCAACCTTAGGGTGAGACTCGCGTCTTACCCCTGACCCGGGGGAGGCCAGATGGCCGCACGGCCCGCAACCGCTGCCCAGAAGGCCCAGAGGGAGCTCGAAGATCTCCAGCTGGTGATGCGGGCCCGGAACGGCGACGGCGGGGCGCTCGACACCCTGATCCGGCGCTACAACGGCTTCGTCCGGCTCAAGGCCAGCTCGTACTTCCTCGCGGGCGGGGACTCCGAGGATCTCGTCCAGGAAGGGCTGATCGGGCTCTACAAGGCGGTTCGAGACTTCCGCGCCGACAAGGAGACGTCGTTCCGGAGCTTCGCGGAGCTGTGCGTGACCCGCCAGATCATCACGGCGATCAAGACCGCCACCCGCTTCAAGCATGCCCCGCTGAACACGTATGTCTCGTTCAGCCACACGCCGGCCGGCCAGGAATCGGACAGCGAGTGCTCCCTGGGGGACGCTCTGCCCGGCCCCGGCGTGGACGACCCCGCGGTCTGTGTGATCTCGACCGAAGAGCTTCAGAGTCTCGTTTTCACCCTGGGCAGCGGCCTTTCCCAGCTCGAGGCGGACGCCCTCCGGCTCTACCTGGAGGGTGAATCCTACGAACAGATGGCCGAGGATCTAGAATGCGACACGAAGACGATCGATAACGCGCTCCAGCGGGTAAAGAGAAAGATCCTTACCCACCAGAAATCCCGGCAAGTCCTGCTTTAAACCGGGAATTCCGGCCGCCTCTACCGCGTTACAAATGGTGCGGGGACTCTAGGCACGGTCCGGATCGGGCCTGTGCGAACGGGCTCCCGACCATACGAGAGGAGTTGAACCAAGCTGACGAACATTGCTGAACTTGATCTGCAGTCCTTTCTCCACGAGGCCGAGGAGCTCGGCTCCGTCGAAGAGGCGACCCTCGAGGCCTTCGCGGTCGCGAACGAGCTCGAGGACGACGACCTGGCGGAGCTGCGTGGCGAGCTCGAGGAGAAGGGCATCGAGATCGTCCCGGTCGAGGACGACGCAACCCCGGCGCCCCGCGTGCGGGCTGCTGCGGAGGTCTCCGGGACGACGGACAGCCTGACGCTGTTCATGAACGCGGCCGGCCGCTATCAGCTGCTCACCGCGGCCGAGGAGGTGGCGCTCGCGAAGCGCATCGAGCGCGGTGACCGCACGGCCAAGGAGCTGATGATCAATTCGAACCTTCGGCTCGTGGTCTCGATCGCGAAGCGGTATCAGGGCCGCGGCATGCAGCTGGGCGACCTGATCCAGGAAGGCGTGATCGGCCTGAACCGTGCTGTCGAGAAGTTCGACTGGCGCCGCGGTTACAAGTTCTCGACCTACGCCACCTGGTGGATCCGCCAGGCCTGCCAGCGGGCGGTGTCCAACCAGTCCGCGACGATCCGGATTCCGACGCACGTGCACGAGCGGCGCGTGAAGCTCGCGCGCGCTCGCGCGCGGCTGCAGGCTGCGACGGGAGAGGAGCCGACGCACGAGGAGCTCGCCCAGGCAACCGGGCTGGACCTCGTGTACGTCGAGGAGGCCCTGAGCGCGGTCGAGGCATCCGTGTCGCTGAACCAGACGATCGGTTCCGACGGTGACGGCGAGTTCGGCGACCTGTTCGCCGACCAGAACGCCGAGGATCCCTCCGAGGAGGCCGGCGAGGCCCTCCGCCGCCAGTTCGTGCGTAACGCCCTCGGGCGTTTGCCCGAGCGCGAGCGTCGTGTGCTCGAGTTGCGGTTCGGTTTCGACGGCGAGTCGACCTCGCTGGAGCAGATCGGCCGCGAGCTGAGCATGAGCCGCGAGCGGGTCCGCCAGGTGGAGCGCGACGCACTGGCCAAGCTCCAGGACGAGCTTGCCGGCGTCGTCGAGATCTCACCCGACGCGCTCGTCGACGCGGCCTAGCTGAACTTGAGGCGCCCTTCGGGGCGCCTCAACGTTTACTTTGCCGATCTCGTACTTGGATGCGAGTCGAATCTTGTACTTCTGGCTATTGCGGGCAGGCTCTCCACTCGAAGCGCGGCTTGGACTCGAACGGATAGGTCCGCAATTGGAACGAGGTAGACCGCGAGGTTGTCGGGGCAGTACACGCCGAAGTAATCGACCTGTCCGTGATAGTCGCGGCGAGTGTCCTTTGGTCGGAGGTGCTGACCGTAGCAGCTGCAGACCGCGAATCGGATAGCTCCCTCCCGGAGCCTTCCGGTTTTGCATTGAACGCGGACGAGCTTGCAGCCATCATCGATGGCAAGGTCGTATCGAGTGTTCTCCCCAAAAGGGGCCAGCACGCCGAACCCAGCCTCGCGCAGAGCAAGCATCACAGCGAGGGTTGTCCGATCACCGATGTCCCTTGGATGGTCCATCACAAGCATCTTGCCGAAGGTCCCGGCTGGGCCGTGTCCAAAACCGACAACAAGAACTTCGCTTACGATGGGGTCGCGCCGGAGTAGCTCAGTTGGTAGAGCAGCTCACTTGTAATGAGCAGGCCGTGGGTTCGAGTCCCTCCTCCGGCTTCAATGCCTAGACGACGCTCACCAGAGGCTTCGGCTCTACCGCTCCGCGAGGAACTAGCGGCCCTCGTCCACTACTACCAGCATCTGCACAACGAGGTCGAGCATGAGAAGCCCGAGGGCTCCACACGGCATGAGCTCGAGGACAAGCTGCTCGACGTTCGCGAGCGGTTCGACCGCTTGCTCGAGGAGTGGGTCCCCGACGACGAGGCGCGCGAGCAGTGGCGCGAGTACATCCACGGCCGTCGTCCTAAGCCGGACGAGCCTCCCGCCATTGAGCCGCTCGCGTTCCAGGGCGTCACCGATGCGGGCTCGGTCGTGCAGATTCGAGGGCAGGCCGACGAGTACCAGGTCTGGGTCGACGGCTCCTTGCAGGAGCGCATCGCGGCGCAGAAGGATCTGTCCGTCGACAAGCCGGTCTTGCACTTCCGCTGGGACGGGAAGGAGATCGCAGAGACGTTCAACGCCTCCGAGGAAGCGCTGGACGCACTGGCCCAGTACACCGACGACGCGGACTCATCGCCACCCTGGGATTACGCCTCGGAGCTGCTTGCGGACGGCCTGATCGACGTCCATTTCGGTCTGACGCCGCGTGGCAAGCGCGTAACCGCTGTGCGTTAGTCGACACACTTTCTCCCGTCCTACGTACGTTTTTGGGGTCTGGAGTTGATCTCAGATTGAGCAGGGACCCGTTGCTTGGTGGCGAAGCGGGTGGTTGTGAAAACTCGATCTGGTCGTTCACGTCCGCGTCGTGTGGGAGGCTCTGAGCCGTTGCGTTGGCGTGTTTCTGATGC
>WNFC01006216.1_pt1 | contig 25436 bp, 28 predicted proteins | sample 5400541 | NCBI WGS metagenome assembly WNFC01 (sample SAMN13153342, study PRJNA577476) | soil metagenome | isolation source: 120 cm saprolite under Douglas fir tree site 2 hole 2 replicate 1 | place: USA:California | collected 2015-04-18 | reverse complement strand
AAGCTCTCGTCTCCCTCCGTAAGCGATCCGCCGACGATCTCACCGTAGTTATTGATGTCGCGCGCGATGCTGAAAGAGCCCCCCAGCGTGCCCAATGCTGTACGCTTTCCGCTCTCCTCGCGGAAAGCCTCGATGCGCCCAGTGCTTTCGCTGAAGAAAACTCCGGCTAGCTGTCCGCAATCGTTGATCGCCTGCACATCGTTGCGGTTATTGTCAAAGGGCCCCAAAACTATCACTTCGAATGTGTCCCGACGGGCAGTAGCCGCCCGCTTTTCGAGCTTCCCCAGCTCATGCACGGATCTCTTCATAAGGCTCTACTACTTTCCTAGCTGCAGATCCTCCTTCAGAAGCCTGATAACGGATATGGGCTTGCAAAGTAGAAAGCGCTTCTGCCATATCGCCAGCGACACCGTCGAACAGTTGCTCACGCTGGGGATTGCGCGAGACAGAGTAGAAGTAAAACTGATGTGGATGTCGTGAACCCAGCCATACCTGCCCAGTGTAACCGCATTCTTGGATCTCAAAGCAGCTCATTGTCGTCAACTCCGTGTCAGGATGGTGCGACTACTACGGAGCCGTGTAATCCCCTAAATGGGGTATTTCCCGAATCGCAAGGATTGTACGCACGGCGCTGGAGGATTGTTCAATCGTTTGCCCACAAACGACTGGTAACGCCCCTGCGGAAGGTGGTCTGGCAGGGCATAATGCTGATGTCTGAGTCGAGCGGTGTATCCTCAGTAATAGGGCTTTCAGGGGATTGCATTGTCGGGCAGTTTTAGTGAGAATGCTGTTGGGGTTAACCGTATGAGCAACAGCCTTCTCCGATCCGACGGGTTTCTGACTACATTGCGTAAGATCCGGCGTCTCGCACTGACTATAGCTTCCATGGCGGTTCTGGTTGTGCCTGTTCTTGCCCAGCACAGAAACACAGCTAAATCCCATCACAGCACGAACCGATCGAAACAGAAATCAGTCGGCCAGACCGTCCCTCGTTCTCTTCCGAGTTCGGCGGTGCCGCAAGCAGGTGGCGCAAAGGTTTCGGGTTCGCGCCAGGAACTTGATCGGATTGAGCGGTCGAGCGTAAACCAGGTTAAACCTGCGGCCCATCAAAACGTCCATGCGGCTCCGGCTTCTGCCTCCCATCTTTCAAATACCCACGAGCGGAGCACGCCCATGAATTTTTCCTATCAGGCCCCTCATGGCACGCCCAAGGGAAGCCGCACGCCCAACGCGGCACGTACGCACTAAGATCGCAGGCCGTATCCCTTGTAGGCGACCCGCAGGAATCGCAGACGAACCCTTTCCGATTTAACTGGAAACCAGCCAAGCAACGCTACAGAACTGTCAGAAGCATTCGCACCACGAACTCGGGCTGGCGGTGCGTATCCGTCTTCATAAAAATACGCTTCAGGTGTGTTCTTGCTGTGTGAGTACTGATGAAGAGCTCTCCCGCTGCTTCCTCTATGGATTTTCCCTGTATCAGACGCCTTGCCAAGGCGGCCTCTCCACGCGTGAGACCATAAACCCTGGACAGCGCGCCTTCATCTACAACCAGACCCATATCCTGATCGTAGAGCTTCAACAAGGCGGTGCGGCCGGTGATGCCTGGCCATGAGCGCAATTCAGGACCGGGAACTACGCGCACAACAAGCGAGGTGCGCGCCGTCTTGCGCCGCAGCATCATCGGAGAATCTTGCGGTTCGCCCGATTCTGGTGACGTGATCGCTTCGTGAAGAAGGTTATGCAGCAAACGAGTATCTGAGGCGAGGTCGGCGACGATTCCTGTCCTCGCCAGTGATATGCCGTCGCGCTTCTGCAGAATCGCGCGCGCCTGGCGATTTGCGAGGTGAGGGCGACCCTCCAGCGCAACCAAAATTGCTCCGTGGGTTACCAGATCCAAGCCGTAGTTGAGAGCGATCAAAATGTCATTAGGAGTCGCCGCCCTGTCGCTCGGCTCGGCCATAGTGTCGGTCGCAGCGCAAGCTGGAAAGACTTTGCCCGTCGATGAAGCACCTTGGTCAGCGGCAACTTCCGGCAAAGTTGAATTGGCGTTGTTCGGCTCCAGGAACGGAGTCACAACTTGTTCCTCGGACTCAGCGTGATAGCCGGTTGCGGCGGCGCGTTGGGGGGAGTTCGCCATCTCTTTACCGATAGACTCCTGTTGTTTGTCTTGAAACTTGAGTGCGCAAGTGTCGCGGAAAGTTGTTTCATCAGAATGACACGCAAGTTAATCAACGATTAATTTTCACGGCGGCAACGTGAGCGTCTGTGGAAATGGCAGTGGGGAATGGACGATGCGCGCGAGCAGATCAGTGAGGTCGCAGCGCCGCAAAACCGACGGCGTGCGAGAGTGCACACCAAAATACCTTATTTGAGGGATTACACGCCTGCCCTGCACCGCCAAAGTACGCTACCAGGAGGATTATCGTTATGGCTTCTAGGGCGTGTTCTGTTCAGGGCCACGCTGCAAAACACTTTCTTGCTCTGGCTGTGATGGCATTGCTTGCGCCGATCGCTGCCCACGGCGCCTCTTCTTCTATCCAAACCCCTTCTTCGACCTGTCTTCCCGGTCTTCTTTGTATTTACAGCACGGGCGGCATGGCTACGGGAGGCGTCCACGGGCTCACAATGGATGGCTCGCCTGGATCGAAGATGTCCACAGTTTTCCAGATTGGCACTGTTGGCGGAGGGAACAGCAACCTCGGTACGCTATCGCTCACCACAGGCGCGCTTCTCAGTGGGTCACTAAAGACAGGCGGCACTTTCGCCGCTGGCACGCTGACGATCAACGTTACGAATTACAACGGCTTCAGTGGGGCCTTGTTTGCCGGAACCTTCGGTAATTCCACGATTCCGATCACCTGGCAGTACGACGGCAAGGTGGGTCAGTTCTATCAGTACGAACTGATCGGACCAATCAGCGGAACATGGGAGGGCGGGGCAACGGTCAGCGGGCAGACCGCTCAGTTATATTTCCATAGCAAGACGCAATACAACGGCGGGCCTATCTCTCTTGCCAGCGGCACCACCGCCATCGCCACTCCCGAGCCGGGCGCACTGGGCTTGACCGGGATGGGATTGGTGGGAATGGGGATGATGGTTCGGCGAAAGTTACAGCGGGAGCAGTTCATCTAGACAGTTCGCGCGGCCGGTTTACATCGGGCTGTTGCTGCTACGTCGAAGACTTGGGGGCGCAATCATATCCTCCGGACACGAGCTTGTGGATTGTGGGCTCGCGTCAGTTGATTTTGCGCCCCCACATCTTTCTCTTCGCTTCATTGATCCTCCGCCCCGTGCGGCCGTTACTTTCAAGCTCCCTCCCTGCACGTTTCACAAACTCTTAACCTGACTTTCATCCCTCAGCAAGCTCACGGGACTATCTCTGTAGCATGCCAACAATACAGTTTGACGACGGCAGGCTAACGCCGGAAGTGTTGTCTCACGTCGACGGACTTGGATTGCCCGGGTTCGCGGAAAAGCTGGTTCCTCTTGGCAAAGTGCGGGAGCTCTACCACCGGGTTCAGCAGTCTCCTGACGGGTTCCAGATGGATAACCTTCTGGCGGAGATGCGGGTGGGGCTGCGCGTTACCGCAGCTGACACTGCACGAATTCCCGCGACCGGTCCGGTGGTTGTAGTGGCGAATCATCCCTTCGGCGTACTGGATGGCGCAGTTCTGACTGTGCTCTTAACGCGTGTTCGTCCAGACGTGAAGATTCTGACCAACTTTCTGCTCGGGGATGTGCCGGAATTGCATCGTCACTGTATCTTCGTTGATCCCTTTCACATCGAACGCTCGGCAGGCTCCAATCGTCGCGCCCTGCGAGAGGCGCTCGCATGGCTACAGACGGGAGGGATGCTGGCCATTTTCCCCGCCGGTGAAGTTTCTCACTGGCAGATGCCGGAAGCGAAAAGCGCGGACCCGGAGTGGAATGAGACCGCGGTCCGCCTCGTCCGCAAGACAGGAGCGTGCACTCTGCCAGTCTATTTTTGCGGTCGCAATAGCGTCGGCTTTCAGCTTCTGGGAATGGTTCATCCGCGGCTACGTTCTGCTTTTCTCCTGCAGGAATTTCTGCAGCAGGAAGGAAAGACGGTCGAGCTTCGGGTGGGTAGTGTGATTGCCAACGAGTCCATCGCAGGCATAGCTACCGACCACGAGGCTATTGAATATCTACGTTGGCGCACTTATCTTCTTGCACGCCGGAGCAAACCAGAAAATTCATGGCCGGCAGCCGTGCGGAGTGCGTTGGCGCTGAAGGCACGAGAAGCCACTGCTCCCGCGGTTCGGCCGGAATTGCTGGCGGACGAACTAGCGGCGCTTCCAGAAGGTCGCTGCCTGCTGCAAAACGGTGATTTTGCGGTTTATCTGGCGCGGGCGGGTGAGATCCCACACTTGCTGCAAGAATTGGGACGGCTGCGCGAAGTAACGTTTCGCGAAGCAGGCGAAGGCACCGGGAAGTGTCGCGACCTGGACCGCTTTGACAGCTACTATTGGCACCTCTTGCTCTGGCACAAGACCAAGCGCGAACTCGTGGGCGCCTACCGCGCGGGAGTCACCACCGAGATCCTTAGCGCGCACGGAATCGGCGGGCTGTACACCAGCACCCTGTTTCGCTACGATGCACGCGTCTTCGAGAGGCTTGGTCCCGCACTCGAGCTGGGACGCTCCTTCGTCCGGCCGGAGTATCAGCGGCAATACGCGCCGCTTCTGCTGCTGTGGAAGGGAATTTCCCGTCTGCTGGCAGCACATCCCGAAACACCGGTGCTTTTCGGCGCTGTAAGCATCAGCAATGACTACAACCGCGCCTCGCGCGAGATGATCTATCGTTTTTTTGAGGCGCGCATGCAAGACGACGAGTTGGCCGGGCTCATCGAGCCCCGAAGGCCGTTTCGCCCGGAGCGATTGAGGCCTTGGGACTGTCGTGCCATGTGCAGAGCCTTGCGCGACATTGAACAGCTCTCTCAGCCCATCACGGATGTAGAGTCCGACGGCAAAGGCTTGCCAGTTCTGCTGCGGCAGTACGCAAAAGTGGGCGGCAAGCTGCTCGGGTTCAATGTGGACCGCAAGTTTTCAAATGTGCTCGATGGCTTGGTGGTGGTGGATATTCGCCGCACTGAACCTGCTGTTCTGGAACGCTATATGGGCCGCGAGGGCGTGGTCCGATTCCGGAGGCACCACGGACTCCCAACATTCGTCCCATGAATCGGTTAACGGGACACAAGACAATTCAGATCGCCGTGCGCTATGCTCAATTAGCCCGAACTTTTTAGAGCGAACCGAGCGACGTGCGGGGACGGAAGTGCGCGTAACTGGCACCACAACCGGAATCGGTGACATTCCAACCGGCGCGGCGCTCGCGATTGTGCAGTAACTTCCGGCAAACTTAACAGTTTCGCCAGGGATCGGGCCCGTAGCTCAGCGGTTAGAGCAGTGGACTCATAATCCATTGGTCCAAGGTTCAAATCCTTGCGGGCCCACCACACCGCCCAGTAGTAAATCTCTCAGGAACAGACTCTTAGCACCAACGCTAATCCACGCCGGATGGTGATCGTGATTGACCTGTGGCTGAGTCGGACCGCTTCGGGCCTGCATAGAGAGCTGGACTCCTGCTCCTTGATCGAGCCCTTCTTCTCATCCACGAGACTCCGTGAAACGAATGCCTCTCTGACTCCACTATCCAATCAAAGTGAGGTCCCGGATTGGCGTCGGGATCCCCCCTCCGAAGACCGTGAGGCGAAGGCCACGTGAAGTCTGCCGGGCAACGCCTCTGTTGTCTCGCTTTACACAATTCACAAAAAGGATAGGTGTAGGAGGGATTATGAAGCACTCAAAGTCTGGCCCTCTCGTCTCGCTGATTGCATCGTTGTTGATCAGCGTGCCCGGGGGCTTCGCACAAACTCAATCTACCAGTCAAACCGCGACGCCAGTTCGCTTGACCGTCGCGCCAACCGCGTCTTCCGTGATCACGATGAAGACGCTTCCCAAGGCAGCCTGTGTGCTCCACGCCGAAGGCGCCAGTGACGCTGAGCATACATTGAAGATCTTTGCAGACGACGAAGGCACGGTTCGCTTCCATGTCAACCCCTCTGCAGAATCTGACCAGGCCGCTCGCTTCGCTGTAGATTGCACTGCTGAAGGCAAGTCCAGCACATTCCCGCTGGAGCTGCGTTCCAGTTTCGCTCCAACGGCGGAAATGCCAGCGCCTGCAGTCGAGGTTGTGCCGTCGCGTCCGGAGGATGTAATCCGTCCAGCGCTGTCGAAGGCTGACGCCTTACTTCTCTCCGGGGATGAACTGGCCAAACGAGGCTATCCGGTGCGACCCGATCGGAAGCAAGCCCCTGATGCCTTTGCCACATGGTTGAAGGCGGTGACCAAGCCCGCGAAGTTTGTCTCTTCGCGACAGGTGGCTCGTCCGGAAGTCCGGCACGTCAAACCGGTGACCGCAAGCAACTATGAAACCAGCAACAACTGGAGCGGCTTCGAGTTGCGTGGTGCCGCAAACACTTACGATCTGGTCATGGGCGAGTGGTATGTTCCTACGGTTTCCTACGAGACCAACAACCACGTTTACTCGGCATACTGGATCGGTCTCGACGGCGACGGCACCAGCGATCTGTGGCAAGCTGGAACCGAACAGGAAATCACCGATATCGTCTTTTTTGGGATCCACTTCGATTTCACCAGCTACTATGCCTGGAGCGAATTCCTTCCGCCGCAGGCTACGGAGCAGGTGATTCCCAACTTCGCGGTGACCCCTGGCGACTTGATGTTTACTGAGGTTTGGGTTGGCAACTCGGGGCAAGGCCCCTCGTTGACCGGTTCCTATGCCATCGCTTTTGTTGAAGACATCTCGCGCTCCGAGTACACCACCATTTACACGTGCCGGGGCCTGTCGATTTTCGGCGTATGCCTGAACATCGGGCAGACCAACGTGGGTGGCTCAGAAGCGGAATGGATCATGGAGCGGCCTACCGTCAACGGTTCGCTCCCTGATCTGGCTAACTACAACTACAGCTATATGTACGACGCCTATGCTTTCCAAACCAACGGACACTGGATGAACTACAACGGCGCCAACAATCAGCAGATCTTCATGTACAACGGCAACGATCTGCTTTCGGGAGTATACCCATCGAACGGCAGTACGATGCTTTTCTACTGGTACAACTTCCACTGAGACTCTCCGCGGTTGAACTGGGTGAGGCATTTCTGCCCCACCCAGTTCCAACCAGGAGACCATTGACAGCCCCTCCCAGGAGTAGTAGCGTTGCCTCCGATTCATCACAAACTTGACTACTTGGTCAGGAGGCAGGCATGCGTTCAAAGCTATTCCGGGCAGGGGTATTTGTGTGTCTGGTTGTCAGTTTCGGGCTGGCACAGGACCCGACTAAGGTTGAGCCCAAGCACTACAAGCTGGATTTCGAGAACGAGCGGGTGCAGGTGGTTTCGGTTCACTACGGGCCACGGGAGAAGTCGATACTGCACGAGCATCCGGGAGGCGTGGTTGTAAGTCTTACCGAGGGCCATCTTCGGTTCACCGATGAAGCTGGAAAAACGCGTGAAGTGTATGCCAAACCGGGCGAGGTCCGTTGGTATGCGCCCTTCAAGCACCGGGTAGAAAACCTGAGCGACACTGCCTACGATGCGGTTTACATTGGAGTAAAAGGCAAACCGGCAATCGCGTCCGCTGGTTCAAAGGACTCGACCACGGCACCCGATGCCGAGACAAAGCGGATCATCACGCAGTACGCTCTGGCCTCGGGGAAGTCGTAGCTCGTTAGTCCGAAGAGTCTACATCCGAAGAATCTGGGGCACTCACGGTCCAATCGTTCTCCCGGCCTTGGTGGCGGCCTTGTCCTCACAACAATCTCCCGACGCCAGCAGCAATCGATACCCGTGTAAGATACTGTCTACGCATTCTTAATCACTGTTGAGGAAGGTTATGGCGCACACTGTCTTTTGCGTGAAGCTGAAAAAGGAATTGCCCGGCCTGGATGAACCCCCGTTCGACAACGAACTTGGCCAAAAGGTTTACGAAAACGTATCTCAGCAAGCCTGGAGCATGTGGACTGAGCATTGCAAGATGCTGCTCAACGAGTACCGCCTGAACCCGGCCCGCCGCGAAGATCAGGAAGTTATTGTGAAGCAACTGGATCAGTTCTTTTTCGGTGAAGGCTCAGCAGTGCCCAAAGAGTACGTTCCCCCATCTCAGAAGTAACCGTAGCTTCAGCTTCCTGCCATCGTTTCGGCGCTGTCGGCGCTTGTCCTACCGCGCCGCTTCCATATTCACACTCCTGCAACATTAGGCTCCATCGCTCTGCGGCGCTGCCCTAACTGTCGGGTGCTCAAGCAGTTACTAGTGCACCAATTTCGATGCATTTTTCATCACCCCTTAACATTCATCTGCTAAGAATTGACCATGGATCCGCACATCTACAACACGCTGATCCTCTCCGACCTGCATCTCGGGGCAGAGACGAGTCATGCGCGCGAGGCCACTCGCGTACTGAAGGAGAACCGGTTCGACCGGTTGATTCTGCTCGGCGATATTTTTGCCGATCTCAACTTTGCACGGCTTACCAAAGACCACTGGAAGTTTCTCGGCTTTATTCGCAAGCTTTCGAATCCGAAGCGAAGAATTGAAGTGGTTTGGGTCGAAGGCAACCACGACCACGGTCTCACAAACATCATGTCGCATCTCGTAGGTGTGCGCGTCTATCAGGACTACTCCTGGGAGCACACCGGACTGCGCCATGTCGCGATTCACGGCCATCAGTTCGACGGATTTCAGGTCAGCAACCTGAGGCTGAGCAAACTGGGGACGTCGCTCTATCTCCAGTTGCAGAAGCTCGACCTGAAGGGCAAGCCCGTGGCACGACTCATCGATCGGCTGAACACGCGCTGGCTGCGTATGTCGACGAAAGTAGCTTCGGGCGCTCTGGCGTACGCGCGTCATCACGGTGCTACCCGCATTTTCTGTGGACACACTCACGAAGCGATCCATGTCGAGCGAGACGGCATTCACTACTACAACTGCGGCGGGTGGGTCGATTCCCGCCTCACTTATCTCACCATCGACCAAGAAGGAGTACGCATCCATGACTACGTCGAACGAGTTGACGATCGTGATCCCGGCCAAGAACGAAGCGAAGCTGATTCCGAATTTGTTGACTTCGCTGACGAGGCAGGACTACTCGAAGATGTCGAGTACGAGAGTGTTGGTCGCTGACGCCAATTCGACCGACGGTACTTCTGAAATCGTGCTCGGCTTTCGCGACCGCCTGAATGTTGAGGTGATCCGCGGAGGGATGCCTTCGGTCGGCCGCAATCAAGGTGCGGCGCGCGCGGATACTCCTTATGTCCTCTTTCTCGATGCCGACATTGAACTCGCGCATCCATCGGTACTTCGCCGCGCAGTGGAACTCGCGCAGCGCAAACAACTGCACTGCGTGACCACGAACATCCTTTGTCGTGGCGGCAACTGGATCGACAAACTGCTCTACGCCGGCAACGATTTCTTTCAGTATCTGTCACGCCTGCACCATCCCTTTGCCACGGGGATGTTCATGCTTTTCGACACCAGGAAATTCCGGGAACTAGGCGGATTTCACGAGCAGGTCGCTTTCGCCGAGGACTATCTGCTCACCCAGCAGGTGGAACGAAAACGCTTCGGCATTGTTCGCGGGGGCGTCTACACCACCAACCGCCGCTTTCAGAAGATGGGGCACGCCCGCGTGGGGTGGCTGTTCCTGAAAACAGCCATGAACTACTGGAATGAAAACTACTTCCTGCGGGATCACAAATACTGGCAGACATAGTCCGCGGGCTTGGACACATCTGGCTTCCTAGCGTCTTCTTCGTGGCCACAAGAGCAGGATCCAGCCGTTCGGCCGGATCCTGTTTTGAAATGCGAATTGAGCGAGGCGGACGCTCTCCTCAAAATCGCAGCACAATTCCAGTCGACATCCGCACATTGTTCTGGGTCGTGCTGAAGAAGCGCGTCTGAACATAGTCTCCCTCAAGCCGCCAGGCGAGGAGAGGGATCAGGTGATATTCGATGCCGCCACCCAGAGCGGTGGCAAATGATGTATCGGAACCGGCGCCGTGGGTACTGATGTGTCCGCCACCAAACAGAGCTTCGGCGAAGGGCCGGATCTTTCCTACCGACACCGATACTCGCGGGCCAAAGAGAAAATTGTATTCGTGGACGCTGACACTCACATGTGGACAGGGCCCTGGTCCAGTACAAGCTATTGGGACACCCTCGGAGCCGTAGTGACCGCCAATATCTGCCACAATTCCGACCCAGGGCAAGACCTTGCCTTCCACGGAGCCGTTCCAACCGTTAAGACTTGATCTTCCCAGCGAAGAAAGATCGGCGTTGTAGTACGAGTATCCGAAGAAGACGTTTCCCGATGGCACCTGGCTGCTGGCTGCACTCACGAACAAAAATAAACTGCACACGACGATCGCAACTTTGTGCATGACAATGTTCTCCAGTCGGTGAGAGTCAGAAATGCTTCCACATTTGGATGCGCCAGAGCGGAAACGGGCTACAGAATTCCGGGCTCAGAATTCCCCGGAAATATCGCCGCCCAGTCTCGGCATGACGGTACACAATTGTGAAGTGCGCCAGGTCGTCGTTGGGGAACTTGTGTCAGAAACGAAACACAATGCCTGTCGAAGCTCTGGCATCGTTTTGCGAAGCACTCAAATAGCGCGTGTGGACATAATCCCCTTGTACGCGCCATGAGAAATTTCTGAAGGGAAGTTTGTAGTCGAGGCCGCCACCAAAATCCACCGCGACCGGCCGGTACATATTGCCGCTTGAGTTTACTCGCTGAATGCCGCCCATGCCGTGAATGAAAGGACGAAACTTTCCGTAGCTGACCGCCAGCCGCGGACCACCAAGAATGTTGTACTCGGTGATGCCCTGTCTGTAGAAGCCACTAGCGTCAAATACCAGCCCTAGAAACGAAAACCGTGATAGCGGAATGACTTCCGCCGAAGCATTCCACCCCTTGAAGTCAAATCTGGTTATGACAACGCGGGAGTTGGCGTAGGCTGCTCCAATGTACACATTTCCATGAGGAATGAGCTGTGCCGACAGTGGCATGGAAAAAGATGTTAAGCACAGGAAGAACAAAACAGCGGCAGCTATTTTCAGCAAGAATTGATTCCTCCCCGGCAGTCGAGCCGGCAGAATAAAGTCTACTCAGTGAATGAAATCTGTTAGATGCAGTGTACCGGAGGCTCCAGATGTCCCGGTTGACAATAATTGTCCCTCGCCGGTTTCGCAAAATACTGCTCTACTGCTCTACTGCTGACAAAAATTTACCCACTTTTTACGCTTCCGAAACCATCTCTGTCTCGTCTATCCAATACGATGCAATCTATGAACACGGACTGGCAAACATGGCCGCAGCCGGAAAATCTGGCTGCCTTTGGAATGAACAAGGAGTCGCAGTTGAAACTCAGTTTAGAAACCCGCAATCAGGGCGATGTCATGATCGTCCACTGTCACGGCCGCATCGTGTATCGCGATGAGGTCGCTGCACTGTCGCGCCTGGTCGCTGAAGTCCTGGACCACTCACGCAAGCTGGTTCTGGATCTCAGCGGTGTGAGTTCCATGGATAGTGCCGGCCTCGGCGAGCTGGCCCTGCTTCATACATGGGCTCAAGGCAAGAATGCTGTCCTGAAGTGTGCCGGGCCCAACTCGTTCGTGCGCACTTTGCTCGATCTGACAAACCTCGACTCGGTGCTGGATGTTCATTTTTCCGTGGAAGGCGCAGTGGAGTCCTTTGAGGAAGACAGAGTCTGCGCGGATTGCTGACCAGCATTCCGGGATAATCAGACTGCGAAGAAAGAGGAAGCAAGTTACCCATTGCTTCCTCTGACGTTTTTTGCGGCTCGCTCCGTTGCCCTAACTTTCTCGCTGGAACCGGTAACGCCCTTTCCGTTCCAGCGCAACCGCCTCGGCCACTTTGAGGAAGGCCCGCGCTGCGTGCGAAAGATTGGCGTCTTTCCGGTAGATTAACCTGAGCTTCCTTTTCAACTGCAACTCTCGTACCGGGATCGCTACTAGTTCCCCGCGTGCCAGTTCCGTCTCCACGCTGATCTCGGGAATCAATGCAACCCCGTTCCCCAAGGCCACAAACTGCTTGATGGCCTGCAAGGTTGGTAATTCGAGATCCATGTGCAGTGGCGTCTTGTGTGTTTTGAACAGCTGCAGCACCTTCTCGCGGTAGGGCGACGAAACCGTATGCGCCACAAAGGACTCGGCCCCCAGTTGCCGTATGCTCACCTGCTGCGCTGTGGCCAAAGGATGATTCGGGGGAACCACGAAAGCGAGTTCGTCCAGATACACCACCACCGAGTGCAGCCTCGGTTCCTGAGGCTCGTACGAGAGAACGCCGAGTTCAGCGCTGTAGCGCAATACGTCGTCCGGAATGTGACTGCCTAACGCCCGCTGGACGGTGATCTTGATCATGGGATGCAGCCTGCGGAATTCCGCCAGTACCGGAAGCAGGTAAAGCGCGGTAAACTCATTGGCCGCGATTACCAGTTTGCCCTTCTGCACTTCCCGTAACTCCGCCAGGGATTCGACGGCCTCGGTGCGGAGGTTCAGGAGCTTCTCGGCGTACTCGTAAAGTACTTGGCCGGCATCGGTCAATATCCCTTCCCGTGAGGACCGGTCAAATAGGGCTTCCCCGAGTTCATCCTCAAGCTTGCGGATGGTCTGGCTGACCGCGGATTGGGTGCGGAAAAGTTTCTCCGCCGCGCGCGAGAATCGCTTCTCTCGGGCCACCGCCAGGAAGACCTCAAGTTGGGAAAGTTCCATATCTCAGCCCCCTTCACCAACGGCCAAACATCATTAGTAACACTTATCATAGAAGTTTGGCTAATGACAAAGTAAGAATTATAAGTTTTGCTTCAAGCGCGGTTGGCCCGTAACATGGACCATCAGGAGAAGCTGCGTTTGGCGCATCAGCTCGACCGCCTCGGCGTGGACGTAATCGAAGCTGGTTTTCCCATCGCCTCCGAGGGTGATTTCGAAGCGGTCAGGGGCATTGCAGCCATCGTGCGGCGCCCGATCATTGCCGCGTTGGCGCGCGCCTGCCGCCCTGATATCGAGCGCGCATGGGAGGCTCTGAAAGAGGCCGCTCACTCGCGCATTCACGTGTTTCTTGCGACCTCCGACATTCACCTCCAGTACAAGCTGCGCATGTCCCGCGACGAGTGCGTCGCGCAGGCCCGCGATGCCGTCCGTTTCGCCAAGTCGCTGTGCCACGACGTCGAGTTCTCACCCGAGGATGCGACCCGCACCGATCCCGACTTTCTCTGCCGCGTGCTGGAGGCCGTGGTCGAAGCTGGCGCCACGACGCTGAACATCCCCGACACGGTCGGCTTCACGATGCCCTCCGAGTTCGCCGAATTGATCACGATGATTCGTAAGCGCGTGCCCGGGATCGAGAATGTAACTATCTCCGCTCACTGCCACAATGATCTTGGCTTGGCCGTCGCCAATGCGCTGGCCGCAATCGCTGCCGGAGCGCGGCAGGTGGAGTGTACGATCAACGGAATCGGCGAACGAGCCGGCAACGCTTCGCTCGAAGAAATCGTTATGGCGATGCGGGTTCGCCCTGATCGCTATCCGTACGAGACTGGTGTGGTCAGCGAGCAACTTTTCTCCGCCAGCCAGGTGTTGAGCGAGATCACCGGCGTCCCGGTCCAGCCCAACAAGGCCATTACCGGACGCAACGCCTTCGCGCACGAGGCCGGTATCCACCAGGACGGCATACTTAAAAATCCGCTGACCTACGAAATCATGACTCCAAAGTCGGTAGGCGTGCCGGATTCGAAACTCGTGCTGGGCAAGCACTCCGGCCGGCACGCGCTCGGCATACGCTGCGAACAACTCGGCTACGAGTTCGACCGCCGCGCTCTCGACGATATCTACCGCCGCTTCGTGCGGCTAGCTGACAAGATCAAGCACGTCGAAGATCACCACCTGCTGGAGTTGATCCGCGAGACCCACAAACCGTCCGCCTCTGCGACTCCGTTGATCGAGCCGATGATCGAAGGGATTCCGACCGAAGCGATTCCGCTGTCGATCGCAGCCGCCGCCAATGCCGCAGCCCAGGAGCCGGTCAAACAATTCCCGATGGCGCCGGAGACCAACGCATTTGGTGCGCCGGTCCCCGTCCCCGCGGAACATAACCACCACGAACAGGAAGATTATCTCTGGGGTGTGTAACTGAGCCGTTGAACTATCTGGCTCAAGGGCGCGACTTCACAGGCTGCGGAAAAGTGCCCCGGATTTGAGGACGTCCTGAGTGGCTAAAAGCCGCTGTTGATTTTGTGGCCTTGACGGCGCGGCTGAAGCCGCACCCTTTCAAAACAAAGTTAAAACTGCAGGTTTTCCGCAAGGTGTTTAGCCGCGGAGATCATCTCGAAGACACGCGTCCCGCTGTTCGCAGGGTCGCTCACTCTGCGGTTCACAGCATTTCCGCGTTAGACTAATTCCTCACATGCTCCTCAACCTCACAATTCTCCCCGGCGACGGAATCGGCCCTGAAGTCACGGAACAGGCCGTCCTCGTCCTGCAGTCAGTTGCCGATGCCTTCGGCCATCAGATCGAACTTCACCGCAAACACATCGGCGGCGCGGCCCTTGCCGCGGTCAACGACCCGCTGCCATCCGACACCATCAAGGCATGCCTGTCGTCCTCTGCTGTGCTTCTCGGCGCGGTTGGAAGTCCTGCCTTCGATCACAATCCCAATCACCTGCGCCCAGAGGCTGGACTGCTTCGCCTTCGCCGGGAACTGGGTGCTTTCGCCAATTTGCGTCCCGCCGTATGTTTCCCCGGACTGGAAGACTCTTCCCCTCTGCGCGCCGACCTCGTGCGCGGAACCGACATGATGATCGTGCGCGAGCTATTAGGAGGCCTTTACTTCGGCCGGCCTCGGTCGATTTCAGGTGCCCCGGAACCAGGCACCTCCGGCTCGCGAGTCGCGGTCAATACCATGCGTTACGCTGAACCGGAAATCGAGCGCATCGCCCGCGTCGCATTCGAGTTGGCCATGAAACGCCGCCGCAGAGTTCTATCGGTCGACAAAGCCAACGTGCTCGAATGCTCTCGCTTGTGGCGCGAAGTTGTTACTCGCATTGCCCAGGACTACCCCGAGGTGAAGCTCATTCACCAGTATGTCGATTCGGCAGCCATGTTGCTGGTGCAGCGCCCTACCGATTTCGATGTGTTGCTCACCGAGAATATGTTTGGCGACATCCTCTCGGACCAGGCAGGCGGTATTGTCGGGTCGCTGGGCCTGCTCGCCTCCGCCAGCATCGGAGGTTCCGTTGGTTTGTATGAACCGGTTCACGGGTCGGCCCCCGACATCGCGGGAAAGGGAATTGCCAATCCCCTCGGCGCCATTCTCTCGGTCGCGATGCTGTTACGCCACTCGTTCCAGTTCGAACGTGAAGCCGTTTGCGTCGAGAATGCCGTCTCCTCCGTGCTCAACCAGGGCCACCGTACCGCCGATCTAGCTCTCAAATCGCGATCGGCCACATCAACCACTGAAATGGGGCGTTTAGTGGCGCAGGCAGTCAAGCAACTTGCTAGTCAAGTGCTCGTGCCAACCAGGCATTAGACAGGCCTGCCCGCCGGCTTTGCGTCCTCATCGTCGTGCCAAAGCGGGCTCTGTTCCCGGCAACCAATTCCACTTGATTGCATCCCAATATGTCGCCATAATTCTCGCATTCAACTCGGAAGCGGCGAGGCCTTATGTTATCGAAATGTGCCAACCCGTCTTGCACAGCATCCTTCCTGTATTTCCATCAAGGAAGATTGTTTCGCATGGAAACAGAGACAGCAGAGAATGAACCGGGCCAAACGTCCGCTGCAGCCAAGATTGCGCATCGCACGGAATTCTTCTGGTTGTGTGATAGGTGCGCTTCAGAAATGACTTTGGAGTACGACAGCAAAGGAAGTGTGCTGGTTAAACCTGCGGTCCACGACCTCCGGGCAGCGTCTTAGCCGCAGAGGCCGTGACCCGCGGCCCTCCCTCGTATTTTCCCGTCAAATCGTACCAGCGGATGCGCAGCATTTCGAGGAACATGCGTGTTCCGTCCACGACCGGATTGATGCGTGCTCCGCCGCTGTGACCCCAGGCGACAGGAACTTCTCTTACCGTGAATCCAAACTTGCGCGCCAGAAAAAGAATTTCCGGATCAAATCCCCAGCGCTCGATCCTTTGCAAAGGAAAGACGGCTTGCGCCGCCCGGCGCTTAAAGGCCTTGAATCCGCATTGCGTGTCCGCGAACTGCAACCCGAGCGTGATTCGCAGCAACACGTTGAAAATGCGCCCGAACAGTTGCCGGTGCAGCGGTTGGCGTTGCGTCTGCAACTCTGCCTGCAGCCACCGCGATCCGATGGCGATGTCCGCACCCTCTGCCAGTGCCTTCAGAAGCTTGGGAACTTCTTCGATCGGCGAAGACAGGTCGGCGTCGCTGAACAACAATATGCGGCCGCGTGCGTTCAACATCCCGTTGCGCACGCTGTATCCTTTGCCGCGATTTCCAGGGTTTTCGACCAGCCGGAGCCAAGGATTTTTCTCCGCGAAACTGCGAACGATCTCCGCGGTGTTGTCCTGGGAACCGTCGTTGACGACAACGACTTCGGAGTCGCACTCGTGCTCCTTGATATAGCCGAGCACCTTCTCCAGAGTAGACCTGAGGCGGTGGCCCTCGTTATAGGCCGGGATCACGATGCTGTAGGCAACATCCTGCAAAAAGCGTACCTTCACTTTCTCGACGCCAGGCTTAGCGACACCAGATCAGCACACCCTGAATCGCTGCGACCCTGACTCAGAAGGAGCTAAGATGTTATTTCTCGAGATTTTCGTTGCCGTCAAAACGATTCGCCATTGTACGGCGGGCGGAACCTGTTTCAGAAAACAATTCTACGGATCGCGTCCCAGGCAGGCGAAGAGGAAGACAGGCACCGTGGCCAACCTGACAGTTCTGCCCTATGCTACGCTACGCCGTCGCTCCAGCATGAAAAAGTATTCCGTCACCAGCTCGGCGTCCCACAGCCCTCGGCGGGCCTCCTCGCGCATCGTCTGTGCCGCGTGTTCATGAGACAGGGCAGGCTTATACGGGCGAGCTGTGCGGAGAGCATCGTAGACGTCCACGACCTGCAAGATTCGAGGCAGGACCGGGATCTCAGGTCTGCTGAGTGCGTCCGGATACCCCGAGCCATCCGAGTGCTCGTGGTGGTGCCGGATAATGGGCAAAACCAGCCGCAGCGACTTCAGGGGCTTGCAAATATTCTCCCCGGTCACCGGATGAAGCTTCATGATTTCCCATTCTTCAGCTGACAGGTTGCTGCCCTTTTTCAGGATTTCATCGGGCACGGCGATCTTGCCCAGATCGTGGAGGTATCCTCCCCGCCGCAGTGCAATAATCGAATCGTGATCCAGTCCCAGATGGCGCCCCAGATCGGCTGCATTGCTGGCGAGGCGTTCACAGTGGCCTTCGGTATAGGGATCCCGACCTTCCACGATTAATCCCAGAGTGCACAAGACCGAATCGACTGTTTCCAGTTCGTCCGTGAATTCCTTCAGCCGCAGCAGGGACTTTACTCGGGCGATCAATTCTTCGGCCAGCACAGGTTTGTTCAGGAAGTCGTCGGCGCCGGCTTCAATACCGCGTAACTTATCTCCACTGTCACTCAGACCGGTAATCAGCACGAACGGAATCAGTCGCGTTGCCGGATTATCCTTGAACTCACGGCAGAGTTCATACCCGGACTTACCCGGCATGATCACATCCGAGAGGATCAGGTCGGGCACCTGCCGGCTGACCTCCGCCTCAGCCTGCTCGGCATTGGCGGCAGTCACCACGTCGTATCCGCGCATGCCCAGGAGTTGGCTCATCAGCCCTGCAATGGTGGGTTGGTCGTCCACGACTAGTATCCGGGGGGGGCGTCGATGCGGTAAAAGGTCGCCCATCTCTTGGTAAGAAGCTGCCTCCGGTGTCGCAGTTGTCCGAGGATTCTGGTGCGTCAACCTGCGGGAGTTCGAAGGGAAACTCATGACATCATCACTGCGGACATTATTATTTTAACAGCGATTGATTCTTGCCTGCCGTTCCCTGCCGTTTTTTGACGAGTAACCTTTCTTGCACATTTGTACCGATTCCCGCTTCGGAACAGAATGCTCCGCCTGTGACCGGAATCCTTGCCTGGCAGCCTGCAGGATGCTTACTCTTTGCCATGCGTCGAATTTGTCTAGGCTTCACCGTACTCTTGGCCACAACTCTTCTTACAAGTGCAGTGGCGACTGCTCCCAAGATCCACGTCATCACCTTTGGGAAATGGACAGCCGTGGAGTGGGTTCCGGATACCGGGGACAACACATCCGTCACACTGAAGGTGCGCGCTTTGGTGGTCGATGGGCGCATCAAAGAACACTTCCTTGGCTCTCCGCACGAGGTCACCGAACGATTGTTCGTTGTGCGCCGCGTCTTCCGCATGAACGATAGCCTTTCTGAGGACTCGGGACCTCCACGATGGCAATGGCAACGAGGCGGATGGATGCTTGTGGATCGCTCGACCGGCCACATCTCGCCCATCATTCTTCCCGAGTTCGACAATTATTATTCTGTCGTCAGCTGGTACCAGGACTACGCCGCCTACTGTGGAGTTTCCGATGACGGCAAGAAAGTTTATGTAGTTGTGGCCCAGCTCAGCCGCCACAAAGCTGTACTGAAGAAGCCGATCGCCACTCTACCTGACAGCCTGACGGATGAGGCTGCTCCCGATTCGGCTTGCCTCGCACCAGCCTGGCAGCGAAGGCCCGTGCGAGTCAGCTTCGAGTCTCCAGGCCAGGTGAAACAAACCTTCGTCATTCGTGGTCATGTGGTGGATTTAGTGAATGAAACAGACGAAGAGGAAGAGGCTTCAAAATAGCCGCGCTTAATGACCATAGTTGTGACGCACGTAGTAGATGCCTGCAGACAGAAAAAGCAATGTCCCGATTACCGCCAAAGTCCGCCACTGATGGCGCTGTTCCGGAGGTTCCAGGAGGTGCCGTGAGAAAAATGCTCCCAAGGCGAGCCCTCCGAGCAATCCGCCAACGTGTGCCGCGTTGTCAATTCCGGCACTCAGCCCAAATAGCAAATTGTATGCCGCGAAGCTGAGAAGGCTTTTCATGGTGGACTTCACCGCTTCTTTGGGAATAGGAAGTTTTCCCAGATACAATGCCGCGATCAGTGCGCCAGCCATCCCAAAGATCGCACCCGAGGCACCTACGCCGACTACCATAGGATGCCACCACAAACTGGCCAGACTTCCGGCCAATCCCGAGGCAGTGTAGATCAGCAGATACGTCCATCGGTCGAACACACGCTCGGCAAGGGCCCCCAGGTTCAGTAAGCACCACATATTGAAAAAAATGTGGATGATTCCGCCGTGCACGTAATTCGAGGTGAGCATTCGCCACGGCTGTGTCCCCAGTGACAGCGGCCCCCAGTTTGCACCCCACTTGAGGAGTTGTTGCGTGGTGGGCGCCAGGGGCGAGACGCCCGTAAGCACCATAAGCACGAAGGCCGCAACGTTGATTCCCACCAGCAGTGTGGTCAGGGAGACTGTCCGTCCCGCGATCGTTGCCTGGATCTGAGGCTGTGCCGGCGACCGCGACGGTGCGGAGGGCAAGTCCGTCCGCTGACAGTCAGGGCACAAACTGCGCCCCTCACTCCTGCCGACCGGCAACTCGCGCCCGCAACTTGTGCAATTCGTCATTTGGAAGGTCACACGTGTCGGCATACTCTAACGCAGGAAGAGATCACTAGGTAAGGCTGGACTCGTCCAACAATCGTTGCTCCAGGCCAAGCTTCTGAGAACTAAAGCTTGCGCCACTCAGTCTCCCGTCGCTTCCACCGCCGGAAGTTCTTGCGCGACGGTCGTTCCTTGTATCGTCCCTTGCACCTTCGCGCTGGTCACCAGAATCACCGAGATGACCACGATAGTGCTCCCCGCCAAAATGAACCGGTCCACGCGTTCATGCAAGACCAACCAGCCTAAAAACACGGCGACCACGGGATTCACATACGCATAGGTTGAGACTTTAGATGTGGGCACGTGCTCCAGCAGCCAGATGTAAGCCGTGTATCCAATCCACGAGCCGCACACCACTAGGTACAGCACCGCGCCAAGCCCCCGGGATGTCCACACCACATGCGAAAAATCCCCTCGCAGCACCGCGAATATTAGATTCGCCAGTCCCGCAGCGGTCACTTGCCATGCTGTAGCGCTAAATACGTCCATACCGGACTGCCAGCGCTTCGAGAGTACGGATCCCAGAGCCCAACTGAATGATCCGCCAATCAAGCTCAGCGAAGCCCAGAATTCCCTGCGGCCGAGCGCTGTTCTGGAAGTCAGTTCAGGATAAAAAAGAACGACGAGTCCCAGAATCCCCAAAGCGAGTCCGGCCTTGCCGCGTCCGGAAATTTGGTGGTGGCCCAGCAGCAACGAGTCAAGCACCAGAAACCACAGTGGCGTGATGGCGATGATCAGCGCCGCCAGCCCCGAGGAAACCGAGAGCTCCGCATAAGCCAGCGTGAGATTCCCTCCCATCAACAGTAAGAGTCCTACCACCGCTGCCAGCGCAATCTGCCGCGGCGAATACAAAACTTTGCGTCCAGTCAGGGCGCAGACCGCCAGCATGACGAGCCCGGCGATGGAAAACCGCAGGCCGCACATCAACGCCGGCGGAATGGTCTGCACCGCGATATCGATTCCCAGGTAGGTCGATCCCCAGAACAGGTACACGAGCCCGAAGGCAAGAATCACCATCCACCGGCTTGGGTACTGTGTCTGCATTTGAGTGCGGGAGAAGCGGAAGCTTACAGGTATCAGACGACCGGGACAACGGGTTGGATTCTAAAGTTAGCCCGGATGACCCGTCTGGGTTGCACCTTAGCGTTCGCACCGTCGACAAATATAGGGGTTACGCCCTTCACCGCTCCAAGTTATAATGCTCAAGTGATGTCGACTGCCGCCGATGGCCCAGAAGAATCCCAATTCGCACCTGCCCGAGTGCTGGCTGCACTGTCTAGTGTGCCCGCGGCGCTATCGGGCGGTGCTGCCTTCGCGTTTGCGCCCCAGCCTGTTCGGTAGCGATTAGTCCTCCATCCTCCTAGTGCAAGCCGCCTTACTGGCCGAACCTGCGAGTTGTATGCGGGCGTAGCCTACGACCAACCACGACCGACCAACGACAAACGACCGTTTCTCCGGAGGATTTCATGACCACCAAGACCATGACCGCAACCCTCGGTCCCAAGATCAAGACTGCCCTGCCCGGCCCCAATGCCAGACGCGTGCTCGTGGGCGACGAGAAATACATTTCGCCGTCCTATACGCGCTCGTATCCTCTGGTGGCTAAGAGTGGACGGGGCATCGTCGTCACCGACGTGGACGGCAACGAGTTTTTTGACTTTTCGGCCGGCATCGCTGTGACTTCAACGGGTCATTGTCATCCCGATGTGGTTGCCGCCATTCAGAAGCAGGCCGGCGAACTCATCCACATGTCGGGGACCGACTTCTATTACGAGAACATGGTGCAACTTGCGGAGCGCCTTTCGAAGATCGCGCCCATGCCCGGACCACATCGCATTTACTACGGCAACTCCGGCGCCGAGGCGATTGAGTGCGCGCTCAAACTGGCGCGCTATCACACCAAGCGGCAGAACATCATCGCCTTTTTCGGCGCATTCCATGGACGCACCATGGGAGCGGTTTCGCTCACCGCGTCGAAGCCGCAGCAGCACCGTCGCTTCGCTCCGTTTGTCCCGGGCGTCACACACATTCGCTATCCCGATGTCTACCGCGGCTGCTCCGGCGGCGCACAGGAGGCCGATGCCTTCGCGCTCGGCTGCGCTCGCTTCCTCGAAGAGAAACTGTTCAAGACCACGCTGCCGCCCGAGGAGGTGGCCGCAATCTTCGTCGAGCCCATTCAGGGCGAAGGTGGATACGTAGTCGCTCCCACCATCTTCATGCAGGAGCTACGGCGGATCTGCGACCGTCACGGCATATTGCTGGTGGTGGACGAAGTCCAGAGCGGCATTGCCCGCACCGGCAAGTGGTGGGCGGTCGAGCACACCGGCGTCCAGCCGGATATGGTTTGCATGGCCAAGGGCATCGCTTCGGGGATGCCGCTAGGCATTACCCTGACCCGCGCCGAAATCATGGATTGGGTCCCCGGCTCGCATGCTTCAACTTTCGGAGGCAATCCAGTTTGCATCGCCGCAGCCCTGGCCACGCTCGACGTGATCGAGAGAGAACACCTGCTCGAGAACTCCACCAACGTGGGTAACCATATGCTCAAGCGCATGGCGGGCTGGCCTTCGAAACTCAAGCTGGTGGGCGAGGTACGCGGCCGAGGCCTGATGATCGGCGTCGAGATCGTGAAGGACAAAACCACGAAGGAACATGCCGCCGCCGAGCGCGACCGCATCATCGAGCTGTCTTTCGAGCGCGGAGTACTGTTTTTGGGATGCGGTCCCAGCACGATTCGCATCTGCCCGGCGCTGGTCGTCACGAAAGAAGAAGCCGACGTCGCCGTCGACGTGCTTGAAGAGTGCATCAAACTCGCGGCCCTGTAGATGCCGCCGCCGTTCATCCTGCCCTCGCAGGATTGTGCGAGGGTGGGAGATTTACCCGATCACCATTTCGGGTTCGCGATCCGAAGTCTGCGCGGGCAGAGGCTGGGGTGGCTCGGGCGGCGGCTCTCCAGCGATGTCGGCCAGTTGCAGTCTTAAATTGCCGGGATTCGTGGCATAGGCGAGTCCGGTGTCCAGTTCGATCGCCCCGGCGCGAATCAACTTCTCGATGCCGCCATCGAAGTGCTGCATGCCCTCGGTGTCGCCATCGCGCATGGCGTCCAGCAGGGTCTTGCCATCTTGTTCTCCTTTTTCGAGGTATTCCCGGGTGCGCACGGTCGCCTTCAGGATCTCCAATACCGCCACCCGGCTTTTTCCATCTATTGCCGGGATCAGGCGCTGCGAAATGATGTAACGGAAGCTTTTCGCCAGGCGGTTACGAATGACATGCTGCTCGGCCATGGGGAACACGCCCACGACGCGCTCAACGGTTTTCGAGGCGTCGATGGTGTGCAGCGTGGAAAGAACAAGGTGGCCGGTTTCGGCGGCCTCAAGCGCGATTTCAATGGTTTCTTTATCCCGCATTTCGCCCACCAGGATCACTTTTGGCGCCTGGCGCAGCGCCGCCCTGAGAGCGAGGGCGAAGCTGGGAGTATCACTGTGCAGCTCTCGCTGATGAATAATCGATCGCTTGTGACGGTGCATGAATTCCACCGGATCTTCGATGGTGATGATGTGATAGGCATGGGTTTCATTGATTCTGTCGAGAACCGCCGCCATGGTGGAGGACTTACCTGACCCGGTGGGGCCGGTAACCAGCACAATGCCATTCTTCAAATTGACGATGTCGCCGAGTTGCTCCGGCAACTTCAGTTCCGCGAACGTGGGAATATTTTGAGGAATGACCCGCATTACGATGGCGTGACTTCCCCGCTGTACAAATACGTTGACTCGAAACCGGCATTCGCCGCGCAGGCTGTAGGAGATGTCGCACGATCCCTGATCCCGCAGCGCGGTCAACGCCTGCTGGTTGCCACCAATGAGTTCCTCGCCGATACGGCGCGTGTCCTCGGGGGTCAACGGCGGTAATCCCGTGATTTTGACCGGAACCAACTTACCACTCACCTCGATGTGCGGCAGGCTACCGGGTGAAAAAATCAGGTCGCTAACGCGGCTTGAGGCGCGCAGCATGGCCGAAAGCAACGTTGCTGCCGGGATCGGTTTGGCAACACCAGGGGTGGGAACGGGAACCTTCGTTGGGCTATCCAGGGCGTACTCCTTACCTATCTGCAGCTTACGTGGTGGTGTAAGTTGCCTCAAGTGACCAAGGTCATGGATGCTCATCATGAAGAGACGATACTGTCTCGGAATTTTGGACTGACGTACCAACAAGAGGCCGCGCTGCCGGTAAAATGAACTTAGGCCTTTAACGGCTGAGGGATGGGGCAGGAGGCACGCCATGTGGCAAGGGACAATCGAGTCAATACATATCGCCTCCGCTGCGCGGGAACCGATGCGCGCCGTGCAGCAGGCGGAAGCCATTCCGGGCGTAGGGCTCGAAGGGGATCGCTACGCCAACCGGCAAGGGACCTTCTACAAGCCCGAACCGGACTTTGAGCTGACCCTGATCGAAGCCGAGGCGATCGAAGCCCTCCGACGGGAGTACGACGTGGAACTCGCTGCCGGCGAGGCGCGGCGCAACGTCGTGACTCGAGGCGTTCCCTTGAATCATCTGGTTGGGCGCGAATTCCGCATCGGAGCGGTAAAGATTCGCGGCATTCGCCTGTGTGAACCTTGCGACCATTTGCAAGGCCTCACCGGACGCCCCCTGATCAAAGGCCTGCGTCATCGCGGCGGATTGCGGGCCCAGATTCTGAGCCGCGGCACAATCTGCGTTGCAGATTTGATCAGCGAGTAGATGCATAAGATGGCGTAGTGAGCCGGTCCAGCCTGCTTCTCTTCCTTGCCGCGCAACAACGCCGCCAACGCTGAGTGCAATTCCGACGAAGCCGCCATGTGACATCCAACCTTGACCTCAGGATTTTGATCGGCGGATCATAATTACACCTGTGCTGACCGGACGCCTCACTCACGCGACCATCCGTGCCCTCGATTGGCTGGCGCATCGTACGCTGCCTGCCGATAAGAAAGACAAGCACCCTGAGCACCAGCGCACCGGTCGCCGCGGAGAGGAAGACGCTTACTTTCATTTGCGGAAGCTCGGTTACACCATGGTGGCGCGCAACTTCCGGTCTCCAAAGTACCGCGGAGAGATCGATCTGATTGGCTGGGAAGCGGATGGGCATAAATATACTTGACTAACCAAGGTTAGTCTGCTACCTTAGCAACATGGCAACCCCGAAAACACTCCAACAGGCAATTAAACACTTCTCAGATGAGCAGGTTTGCATTGACACCGTGGCCGCTCTCCGCTGGAGCGATGGTAAACCAACCTGCCCCGCCTGTGGCAAGCAAGAGCACTACTACCTGAAAACTCAGAAGCGGTGGAAGTGCAAGGAGTGCTACAAGCAGTTCTCCGTCAAGTTGGGAACGATCTTCGAGGACTCGCCCATCAGTTTGGACAAATGGCTTGTTGCTTTGTGGATGCTTGTTAATTGCAGGAATGGTGTTTCCAGCTACGAAGTCGCGCGCGATCTCGGGGTGACGCAAAAGTCCGCTTGGTTCATGATGCACAGGTTAAGACTCGCCTTGCGCGACGGCTCCATCATGAAACTTGGCAGCAAGGACGGCGGGGAAGTCGAGGTTGATGAAACT
>WNFC01003006.1_pt1 | contig 25437 bp, 25 predicted proteins | sample 5400541 | NCBI WGS metagenome assembly WNFC01 (sample SAMN13153342, study PRJNA577476) | soil metagenome | isolation source: 120 cm saprolite under Douglas fir tree site 2 hole 2 replicate 1 | place: USA:California | collected 2015-04-18 | reverse complement strand
TACGAGTACAAACTGCTTACGGAGTTGGAGGCCGAGATCTGGTTGAAGCAGAGCCGTTTCGTCAGTCGCGTGGGCTATCGCGAGACGGTGCGTTTCATCGAAGATCGCTTTGGGGTACGCTGCCCGCCGAGCCGCGAGGCGATCGCAATGCAGCCAGGAGATGAAGCCCTGGTCGTGCGGCTCAAGTATCGACTGCCTGATCTAGCCGCGAAAGGCCACTGAATCCTCGGTCCGACGATAGGGAGATAGGGTTGCTGAAACGGACGGCATGATTCGCCGGGCCAGCTGTGGCTACCGACCTCATCGCCTGTGACCAAGCCGCGCTATGTGCAACAACCACTTCAGACTAGCATTTTCTCATTGAAGAATGAGCCTGGAGGCGGGAGCGAAGCGATCCGCCGCCAGGCCTCCTTTCTGCTTTGAATTTTGAGAGGGAAAACCAGGCCGTGGAAAAGTGGGAAGCCTGACTTTGGCTTTCCACTTTTCCATGGCTTGGTCGCGGCGGTGGGAATGTGGGAATCGCGCTCTGTGCGATTTCCAAGGGCTGTGGGCGCGGAGGGAAACCTGCTTGCCCTCATGCGCTCCGCCGCGGTTGAAAGCGCGCGAACAGTATCTGCTTAGCGGTTTGCATCGCGGCCGCCGCCGCCGTGTCGCTCTGGGTACGCGCCTGTCGCTCCAGATCCTGGATCGTCACATCCGCCTTGAGGTGTCCAGCCAGACCCGGCAACTGTCGCAGGATTTCCCACGGCGTCGCATACCACCGATACACTCGCTTTATCCTGCCCTTGGCATGGGCCACCGCTTCGGGCACCCCGCACGGCCGGTGAAAGTTCAGATACGGATTGAAGAACTCCTGGTAGAAAGCCTGCATAGCGGCTGCATGCGGTGCCGCAATGTGAGAGTAACCCATGTGCTTCCTCACCACCGCTCCGTTCTTCGCCTCCGCCAGGCCGTTGTCATTGCTGTGCCGCGGCCGCGACTTGGTCTGCTCAATCAGCAGCTTGTTCAGCAACTGGGCCACCGTGTGGTTGATGAACTCGCTCCCATTGTCGGAATGAAAACCTCGAATCTGAAACGGAAACTGTGCCAACATGGCCTCCAACACCGGCAGCAGGTAGGCTTCGCTGATCTGCGCGGTCGCCCCCACTACCTCCCATTGCGTGACTTCATCTACGGCGTTGATGTGATACACCCCTTTGACTCCGTCCAGATCCCCCTGGTGCACCGTATCGGCCCGTAGATATCCCGGGCGGCCGTCTGGATCCGGTCGTCGACGCTCGCCGATGCTGACTTGCGTCGCCCGCGTCGGCTGATATGCCACCCGCCGCTTGCGGTAGGTTTGGCTTTGCCGCAGCCGATACAACTGCGCCACCGACAGCTCGGCCAAGCGCTGATACAGCGCGTCCTGAAAATCGTAGTATGCCCGCTGCAGAATCTTCTGCGTCGCCGGCCCACTCAGCGTCGCGTGCGCTTGGTCCACAGCCGCCAGCAACTCGATATCCTCCCGCCGGTATCGCTGGGGAAAGCGGTGCCGCCGATATGGCCTCGGCTTCACCTCCTCACCTTCCACATACCGCCCGATCAGCCGCGTCACCTGTGCCCGGCTCAGCCCCGTCATCTTCTCTACGTAGCGCCGCACCAGACCCCGGCCGCTGCGCTTCAACTCCGGGTAGCGTTGCTTACGCAGCGTCTGGTTCACCCAGCCATACACCTCCTCGCGATTCCGGCCCTTAAATCCCAGCTCATCGCTGGCCTCCAAAAACGCCCGGATCTGCTCCAGGCTCAAACGTTCCCCTGCTTGCATGCTGACGATCAACACCCAGCATGCGGAATCTCTCCTTCAGGCTCATCTTGTATGAGAAACAAACCCTCGCTCCAGGCTCATCTTGTATGAGATAAGACCAAGAGCTGAAGCGGCGATCGCACTATGCTATAATGCCCGGTGCCTTAGCATAGTCTCATCCGGAGAGGGGGGTCTGCGGTGAAACTCCAAGACTCAGTCGAGCTCATCCTCAAGCGGAAGGGAGCGCAGGTGTACTCCATCACCGCTCACGCCACGGTCTACGAGGCTCTCGAGAAGATGGCTGATAACGATGTCGGAGCTCTTGTCGTCATGCACGGGACCGATCTTGTTGGGATTATTTCCGAACGCGACTACGCGCGCAAGGTGATCCTCGACGGGCGTTCCTCAAAGGAAATGAAGATCCATGAGATCATGTCCAGCCCGGCCGTCACCGTGAACCTGAGCACCACGATCGATGAGTGCATGCACCGCATGACGGACAAGCGCTGCCGTCACCTGCCGGTCGTGGAGGGGGGGAGGGTTGTCGGACTGGTGTCGATTGGCGACCTCGTCCATTGGACCATTGCGGCCCAGGACCTCACGATCCATCAGCTTCAGGACTACATCTGTGGCAAGTACCCCGCCTAGTGGATCCAGAGAGATTCGACAACACCGAAGAGACCCAGGGACTGTCGCCGGAAATAATGGTAGGATGCCCATTGGCAATCCTTGCCGGACAGATCGCCTTCTACTATCTAGCGACCGCGAGCGTTGCGAGCGCGATTCTAGCCGTGACTCGCAGAAATCCCGCCCATAGCATGCTGTGGGTTCTCGCCCTCTTCCTGCACGTCGCAGGCATATTCTTGCTTCTGGGTGCGGAATTCCTGGCAGGCGTGCAGGTCATTGTGTATGCGGGCGCCATTCTGGTCTTCTACTTGTTTGTGCTCATGCTGCTTGACCTGCCACGTGAGGCGGCGGGGCCGTCATTCGGCGCCCATTGGCCGCTGTGCGCTGCCGCCGGGTTAGCTTTCGCGGCCCTGTTATGGCACGCCCGTGAACCGGGGCTCGTGCTGACGGCGGAGGGTACGGCAGCCGGAGGCCCTCCACGTGGGAACCTGTCGGCTGTCGGAACGGCACTCTTCACCCAGTTCGCGCTGCCCTTCGAGCTCGCATCCCTGATCCTTCTGGCCGCCATCGTGGGCGCGGTCGTTGTCGCCAAGAGAAAGACAGAGTCCTGATGGTGCCCGTGGGCGCTTGTCTGGGACTGAGCGCGGTCCTCTTTGGGATTGGCCTGATCGGCTTCCTCAGCCGACGCAACATCATTCTTATGCTCGTCTCAGTCGAGATCATGCTCAATGCAGTCAACGTCAGCTTCGCTGGCTTCAGCCATCAGCTGCAGGACCAGCGCGGCCAGGTTCTCGCCCTCTTTGTAATCGCGGTGGCTGCCGCCGAGGCAGCGGTCGGTCTGGGGCTGGTGCTCGCACTGAGTCGAAACAGGCCGGGAGTCAATGTGGAGGACCTAACCCAGCTGAAGTGGTGACGCCAGGCATGGAGCCCGTAGCTGTATTTTCAATCAAACCTCTACTAGCGATCCTTGTTTCGGCGGTGGGCGCGCTCCTCATCGCGGGTACAGGGGAGCACCGCGCTAACCTGCGAGAATTCTGGTCCGTTGCAGCCGGAGTCCTGCAGGTCGCATGTGTGGTCTGGATGATCCCAGAGGTCCAGGCCGGTCGCGCACCACAACTCGTGCTCTTCCGGATCCTTCCCGGAATCGAGTTCGCGTTTCGCGTTGATGCCTTTGGCCTCCTGTTTGCCCTGGGGGCGTCCGTTCTATGGATCGCAACCTCGTTTTACTCAATCGGTTATATGCGATCTCTCGGAGAGAACGCGCAGACTCGCTACTTCACCTGCTTCGCCCTGGCCCTGTCCGTTACCATGGGTGTGGCCTTCTCTGCCAACCTCTTTACCCTGTTCCTGTTCTATGAAGCGTTGACCTTGGCTACCTATCCCCTCGTGGGGCACAAGGAGACAGCCGAGGCCAAGGCCGGCGCTCGCAAGTACATCATTTATCTTCTCGGTGCGGCCAAGCTGTTGCTCGTGCCCGCCATAATCCTGATTTACAACGTGGCCGGAACCCTCGAGTTCCACAGCGGCGGAATCCTCCCAGCTTCGGCGCTGGCAGCGCAGCCGATGCTTCTTTATGTCGTATTTGCTCTGTTCCTGTTTGGTTTTGCCAAGAACGCCGTGATGCCCATGCACAGCTGGTTGCCCGCCGCCATGGTGGCCCCCACTCCGGTCAGCGCGCTCCTGCATGCCGTCGCCGTCGTAAAGACCGGGGTCTTCGCCACACTCCGGGTCTTCCTGTTCGTCTTCGGCGTCGAGGCGATGCGCCATCTCGGCGCAGATAAACTGGCATTAGTAGTTGCGTCGGTGACGATTCTTGGAGGCTCGCTTCTGGCCCTCGGCCAGGACAACTTGAAGGCCCGGCTGGCCTTCTCCACGATTAGCCAGCTTTCCTACATTGTTCTGGGAGCAGCGCTGCTGACCCCAGGCGGGATCCTGGGCGGGATTGCCCATATCACGAATCACGCCGTATCCAAGATCACGCTCTTCTTATGCGCCGGTTCGATTTACGTTTCTGCGCATAAGACAGACGTCAGCCAGACGTCAGGGCTGGCCAGGCAGATGCCGTGGACCATGGCCGCGTTCGCGATCGCCACCCTGAGCTTGGTGGGTATTCCTCCCGCATCCGGGTTCGTATCCAAATGGTACTTGGCCATCGGCTCACTGCAGCGCGGAAACCCGTGGCTGCTGGGCGTACTGCTGACCAGTTCGCTGCTCAACGCGGCTTACCTCGGCCCCGTCGTCTACAAGGCTTATTTCGAAGAGGCTCCTGACTCAGGGCACAGTCAGGTCCGCGAGGTACCCTGGATGGTGATCCCTCTAGTCGTCACTGCCCTGGCCAGTTTGCTCCTCGGCGTATATCCGGATCCTGTTCTGAAGCTCGCGGGGATGGTGGTGCGGTGACGTTCCTCGAAAAGCACTTGGAGGACCCCGTTCGCTTGAGACGGATGAAGCGCTGGTTCTACTCGGGCCTGGCAGCGCTGGCCCTCAGCGAGGCCGTAGTACCGCGTCTCTTCCATGCGGAGCCCGCCGAATTCTGGTTTGAAGACCTCCCAGCTTGGGAATCTATCTACGGCTTGGTCTCCTGCGTGGTGATTATCGAAGTGTCAAAGCTCCTGGGAAAGCTGTGGCTCATGCGGCGGGAAAATTACTATGACTCTTGAGTGGGTGCATCCAGGGCTCGTACTGATACTTGGCGCCTGGGTCTTGCCATTCCTGAAAGGCAGGGCCAAACGCCTAGTCATGGTGTTGCTGCCTGCTTCAGCGCTGGTTCTCTGCCTTCGCCTGGAGCCGGGGACGTATGGCGTCGTGCACTTCGTGGGACAGGAGCTTGTGTTCGGCCGGGTGGATCGGCTGAGCCTGGTTTTTTCATACGTCTTCGCTCTGCTAACGCTCCTGGGGATGATTTATGCCCTCCACGTGGACGATGACGCGCAGCACGTGGTGGCGCTGACTTACGGAGGTGCCGCACTCGGAGCGACTTTCGCGGGAGACTTCCTGTCCCTTTTCGTCTTCTCGGAGGTCATGACAGTGGCGGCCGTGCTGCTCGTATGGCTGCGCCGCACGTCGGCCTCTGTAGCCGCCGGATTCCGATACCTTCTCATCCATGTATTCGGGGGTCTGTGTCTTCTGGGAGGGATGGTGCTGTACTGGTCCCAGACCGGGTCGCTCACCTTCGGGAACATGTCGCCTTACACTGGGAGTGCAGCCTTCAATCTGATCCTCCTCGCCTTTCTCCTGAACGCGGCAGTGCCGCCCTTGGGGGCCTGGCTTCCAGACGCCTACCCAGAAGCCACTGCGACGGGGGCTGTATTTCTAACTGCCTTCACCACCAAGTCTGCGGTCTACGCCCTGATCCGCGGATACGGCGGCACGGAAATCCTGGTGTGGTGGGGAGCAGCCATGGCGGTATATGGCGTGGTTTACGCGGTCCTAGAGAACGATGCGAGGAGGCTGCTTGCGTACCACATCATCAGCCAGGTGGGCTACATGGTGTGCGGAGTGGGGATCGGTACTGAGCTGGCCTTGAACGGCGCAGCGGCCCACGCCTTCGCGCATATCCTCTACAAGGCGCTCCTCTTCATGGGAGCGGGTGCTGTGCTTGAAGTAACTGGCCGGCGAAAGCTGAGCGATATGGGAGGGCTCTACAAGACGATGCCGTTCACGCTCGCCCTCTACATGGTTGGTGCGTTCGCTATCTCGGCCGTGCCGTTGTTCAGTGGCTTCGTGAGCAAGTCGATGGTAATTTCCGCTGCGGGTGAGTCCTACCGGGGAGCGATCTTTCTCGTGCTCACTCTGGCTTCCTCCGGGACCTTCCTGCACACCGGGCTGAAGCTTCCCTACTACATGTTCTTCGGCGAGGACCGCGGCCTGCGAGCCCAGGAACCGCCTGCGAACATGCTCGTGGCGATGGGCCTGGCTGCTGCGGCATGCGTTCTCATCGGCGTCTTCCCCACGCTCTTGTACTCGCATCTCCCGTATCCCGTGGACTTCGTCCCGTACACCGCGCGGCACGTCGTCGACACTTTGGGACTATTAGGCTTCACCGCGCTCGGATTCTTTCTGCTGCTCAAGCAACTGGATCCCGAGCCCATCGTCAGCCTCGACACGGACTGGTTCTACCGCCGGGGCTTATCTGCCTCTCTGCCCTTGGTTAATCGCGGGCTTGCGCGACTGGAGAGCTTCGTCGGACAGATTTACGATGTCGTGATGCAACGGTATGTGCTGCGCGCAGCAACGAGACTGCGCGAGCTTGATGCTTCGGTGATCGACGCCACAGCGGTCGGCGTCGGCGGATTGACCCAGACCCTGAGCCGGGGCCTGAGAACTACGGTGACCGGTAACGCCCAGTACTATGGGCTCATGATGGCAGCCGGTGTCCTGGCTGCTATTGCGTTTGCGGTCTTCGGCCGGTGACAACATATCCAATCCTTACGGCAACAACCTTTCTGCCCTTGGTAGGAGCAGCCGCCATTCTGTTATTCAGCGAGCGGCTGGCGCGGTGGATGGCTTTGGCTACAACCCTGGCCACCCTGGCTGTCTCAGTCCCGCTCTACCTGCACTTCGACAAAAGCTCAAGCGCTCTGCAGTTTGTTGAGGCCACGCCGTGGATTCCGTCCTGGAACGTGACCTACGGGATGGGCGTTGACGGAATCAGCCTTCCATTCATCTTCCTTTCGGTGCTGTTGAGCGTCCTCTGTGTGGGCGCCTCGTGGACCGCGGTCCAGATGCGAGTGCGGGAGTTCTATGCCGCGCTCCTTGTTTCCGAGACCGCGATGATCGGCCTTTTCGCCTGCACGAATTTTTTTCTCTTTTACCTTTTCTGGGAGCTGATGATCGTTCCCATGCCGCGTCTACGCCGCGATCAAATTTCTGCTCTTTACCCTGGCTGGGAGCGTGCTGATGCTCGTTGGCCTGATCTTTCTCCTTCACGCGAGCGGCACACTGGACTTTCAGGCGCTCGCCAACACGAGGCTGAGCCTCGACGTCCAGGCGTGGCTCTTTTTGGCCTTTTCGGCTGCGTTCGCGGTCAAGGTGCCCATGTTCCCCGTGCACACCTGGCTGCCGGATGCTCACACCGAGGCGCCGACCGCCGGGAGCGTGATCCTCGCAGGGATTCTCCTTAAGATGGGTGGCTATGGGCTGTTGCGGATTGCTCTGCCAATACTTCCCGATGCCGTACAGCTCTTCCTCAAGCCCATGCTAGGGCTCTCCACAGTAGCGATTGTATACGGCGCGTACGTGACCCTGGCCCAGACAGATATCAAACGCCTCATCGCCTACTCGAGCATCAGTCACATGGGCTTCGTCACCCTGGGGATCTTTACGCTGAACCGGAGTGGCCTCGAGGGCGCGATACTCCAAATGGTCAACCACGGGATCATCACTGGCGCCCTCTTCTTGTGCATCGGCATGATCTATGAGCGCACCCACACGCGGGAAATCGTGGATTACGGAGGGCTCTTCAAGGTCGCACCGATCTACTCGACGTTCCTGGCGCTCTTCTGCCTGGCCGCAGCAGGGTTCCCCGGCTTGAATTCCTTCGTGGGAGAGTTCCTCATCATAAGCGGAGCCTTCAAGGCCTGGACTTGGCTCGGAGCCATGGGTGTCTGGGGTGTGGCCCTGGGTACCACCTACATTCTTTGGCTCTACTACCGCGTGGTTCTGGGCGACGTAAGGTCAGGACTGCGGGGACTGCGCCTCGAGCTCAGCCTCCGAGAGGTGGCTACCCTGGTCCCCTTGGCGTTGCTGGCCCTGGTCATCGGCTTCCACCCTGAGAGCGTGTTGGGCTTTCTGCGGGCTTCCGTGACACGGCTGTTGGGAGCAGTTGCCGGGCCAAGCGAAGTTGTGGGGCGGCTGTGACGGATCTGATCCTCCTCGTTCCGGAGCTCGTCCTTGTCGGCATGGCCCTGGTGCTGATCGTCATCGCGCGGCGTGTGCAGCGCGCTTGGGCTGCTGCGACTTTCGTGGTCATCGCTGCGGTAGCCGCCATTTGCTCCAGCTTGGTCTTCTCATCGGGAAGCGCGAGGACCGGGTTTGGAGGCACAATCGTGGGCGACGGCTATGGGCAATTTTTTAATGTGCTCTTTGCTGCCAACTTGGCCTTGGCCGCGCTCCTCTCCGTGAAGCACCTCGACGCGGAGCATGTTCGGCCTGCCGAGTTCTATGCGCTGCTCCTTCTGGCCTCGACAGGCATGATGCTCGCAGCCTCAGCCATGGACCTCCTGATCGTCTACCTGGGGCTGGAACTCATGACCCTGTGCTCGTACGTGATGGTGGGGATCACACGTGAGAGGTCCATCTCGAACGAGGCCGCGATCAAATACTTCCTCTTGGCCTCCTTCGCATCGGCCCTGCTTCTCTACGGTATAAGCCTCGCCTATGGCGTCACAGGCGCGACGGACTTTGCCGCCATCGCTTCGGCTGTATCTGCGCGGAGTCTGGTGGAGCATCCGCTGCTGCTCGTAAGCGTGGCGCTGGTGGTCGTGGGGCTCGCCTTCAAGATCGCGGCGGTGCCATTTCACGCGTGGGCTCCGGACGCCTACCAGGGTGCCAGCGCCCCGGTCGCGTCATTCCTGGCCGCCGGCTCAAAGGCAGCGGGCCTGGCTGCGCTGGGACGAGTTTGCCTGGTCGCTTTCGCGCCCGAGCAGCATGTCTGGTCAGAGATCCTGGTGGGGCTTGCGGCGCTGTCCATGGCCGCAGGGAGTCTGCTCGCCCTCTCCCAATCCAACATGAAGCGCCTGCTGGCCTATTCTTCCATCGCGCATGCTGGATACGCTCTTCTGGGCCTCATCCCCGGAACTCCCGGGGGAGCCTCGGCGACTATGACGTACGCGTTTGTCTATGCCTTTATGACGCTCGGAGCCTTCGGCGTTGTCATCGGCCTGGGGGAGCGCGGCGAGGATCTGGCCGGTTATCCTGGCCTGGCCTCGACCGCGCCCGGCACAGCGGCGCTGATGTTTCTCTTTCTGCTGTCCTTGACCGGAATCCCGCCGACGGCGGGATTCGCGGCCAAGTTCGCCGTGATTCTGAGCGTCGTGCGGGCGGGCCATATCGGGTTGGCGGTCCTGGCTGTGGTGTGCAGCGTGGTGTCAGCGTTCTTCTACCTGCGGGTGGCCGTCCTCATGTACATGACGGAGCCACAAGGAGTGGCGCCGGGACGTCTTCCTGCTGCGGTGTCTGCAGCGCTTGCGGTCGCAGCGTTTGTCACTATTATCGGAGGGATGTTTCCCGAGACCTTCACAGCCTGGACGGTGCCACCGTAATCCCAATAATTATATGTACAATGGAAACGGTTTCATTGACTGATGAGTGAATACATCGGAATCGTGATCTTCTTTGTCCTGACGGGAACGGTCACTGGTGCGTTCATCGTGCTGGCATCCGTGCTCGGCCCAAAGAAGCCATCGGCCGTGAAATCAGAGGCGTTCGAGTGCGGAGAGGTCCCGTTCTCTCTGCCAATCGGCCACGTATCGGTCAAGTTCTATCTGACCGCGATTCTCTTTATCCTGTTCGACGTCGAGCTCGTTTTCCTGTACCCGTGGGCCGTTGCGTATCGTGGGCTCGGCCCCTCGGGTCTGGTGGAAATGGTCATCTTCCTGGGGATCCTGATGGCAGGATTCTTCTATGCCTGGGACAATGGCGCCTTGGAGTGGCATTGAGATGTCTGGTGAAGCGGGATTCTTAACGAGCCGACTCGACGAGGCCATTGGCTGGGCCCGGAAGTTCTCGATCTTCCAGTATCCCTTCGTCACCGCCTGCTGCGGGATGGAGTACATGGCCACAGCCTGCTCCCATTACGATGTCGACCGCTTCGGCGCCGGCTTGCCGAGATTTTCTCCGCGCCAGGCGGATGTGCTCTTTGTGGTCGGCACGATCAGCCACAAGATAGCACCGGTCCTCAAGCGCATCTATGAGCAGATGGCCGAGCCCAAGTGGGTCGTCTCTTTCGGGGTCTGCACTTGCACCGGGGGCTTCTACGACAACTATGCGACCGTGATGGGGATTGACACGATCATACCGGTGGATATCTATATCCCAGGCTGTCCCCCGCGGCCCGAGTACGTCCTCGACGGCTTGCTCAAGCTTCAGGCCAAGATCCAAACCCAGGCCGCAAGCGGCGAGCGCCCTGCCCCGGAGAGCAGACCGGAGTTTGAGCGATGAATGGCGCTTCTCTGATCCAGGCCGTCAAAGATCGTTTCCCGGATGGTGTCAAGACCTCCCACTCGTACCGCGGCGATGCCACCGTGCTCCTCGGCCGCGAGTTTCTGCTCGAGGTTGCGCGGACACTCAAAGAAGACCCGATCTTCCAGATGAATTTTCTGATGGACCTCACGGCCGTGGACTTCTCCACGTTTGGGACGAAGCGGTCCCCGGCCTTCTTTGTCAACTCTGGAGTCGCGGTGAGCCCCTCGCCGGAGATTCCAGACCAGGACCCCTGGCCCGGGCCCCCAGGACCAGCGCGCTTCGTCGTCGTCTATCACTTCTTTTCTCTGCCGCTCAAACATCGGCTGCGATTAGAGGTCCCGGTGGAGGAAGCTGATGCGGAGGTAGATTCCCTCAGTTCCCTGTGGGCAGGCGCTGATTGGCTCGAGCGGGAAGTCTGGGACATGTTCGGCATCCGCTTCCGGGGACATCAGAACTTGAAGCGCATTCTGATGTACGAAGGGTTCGTCGGCCATCCGCTCCGAAAGGACTACCCGGTCAATAAGCGGCAGCCGTTGATAGGGCCGGTCAACTAGTGGTTCAGCCGACTCCGCTAATGGATCTCACCCAAACGCCTGAGAGCCATCCAGGAGAACCGGAAACCCGGGAGATGCTCCTCAACGTCGGTCCCGCGCACCCGGCCATGCACGGGATCATCCGAATCGTCACCAAGCTCGATGGAGAGCAGGTTGTGGATACCGAGGTGGAGATCGGCTATCTCCACCGGGGCTTCGAGAAGATGGCGGAGACGGTGGACTACAACGGCGTCATCCCCTATACCGACCGGCTCAACTACGTCTCCCCCCTCATCAACAACATGGGCTACTGCATGGCCGTGGAGAAGTTGCTCGGAATTTCAGTTCCTGAGCGCTGCCACTATATCCGGGTCATCGCTTCGGAAATCTCCCGGATCACGGACCATCTCACTTGCGTGGGCGCCAGCGCCATGGAGTTGGGGGCCTTTTCTGTCTTCCTCTACATGATCAAGGCGCGGGAATATCTGTGGGAGCTTGTCGAGATGGTGACGGGCGCGCGCCTGACAGTTTCCTACTGTCGCGTGGGCGGAGTGAAGGCCGATCTGCCCGGGGGTTTCGATGAGCGGTGCCGGAAGGCGTTGCAGGAAACCCGGAAGGTCCTCGCTGAATCAGACGCGCTGCTCACGCGCAATCGCATCTTCGTCGACCGCATGTCAGGGACCGGCAAGATCTCTTCAGAGGACGCGATCTCCTATGGCATTACCGGACCCTTCCTGCGCGCCACTGGCGTGGACTACGACGTACGCAAGGATTGCACGTACGCCGTCTACGATCGACTCCAGTTTGACGTCCCGGTCGGAACTCGAGGGGACAATTACGACCGCTATCTGGTGCGCATGGAGGAGATGGAACAGTCCATCCGGATTGTCGAACAGGCGCTGCGGGATATTCCCCCGGGCCCGTTCCTGGCCCACTCCGAGACAGGTCGCCCGATACCGGCTGCGGAGATGGTGGATGAGGGCAAGATAGGAAACATCACGGCCATTGTAGGCGCCCGCGCCGTGACTGACCCGACTCTCGAGGGCGCGGCCAAGTCCCAGCACCCAAACATCGAAGCAGGCGAAAAGCGCGTCTTCCTGCCTGCCAAAGAGGATACCTACGGCAATATCGAAGGGCTGATGCAGCAGTTCAAACTGGTCATGTACGGCCATGGCATCCGGCCGCCGAAGGGTGAGGTGTATTTCCCGGTGGAGGGCGCTAACGGGGAATTGGGATTTTATATTGTCAGCGATGGGACCAGCAGCCCGTACCGGGTGCGCGTCCGCCCACCTTGCTTTGCTATTATGTCGGCTCTGCCCAAGCTCCTCATCGGGGACATGATGGCTGACGTCACTCCGACATTCGGGTCGGTCAACATGATCGGCGGCGAGCTCGATCGGTGAACCTCGCGGCGCTCGAACCACAAGCCCGGGAGATCATCCAGCGCTATGACGAGCCACGGGCAGCCGCGTTGCCACTCTTGTGGTTGGTCCAGGAGAACTTCGGCTACATCTCCTCGGAGGCGGAGTTCTGGGTAGGGAGTCTCTTGGGGCTGGCTGTCTCCCATGTTCGGGAGGTGGTTTCCTTCTACACAATGTTCCGCACAAGACCGGCGGGCCGGCGCGAGCTTCGGGTCTGCACGAGCTTGCCCTGTTTATTGCGCGGGGCAGAAGATGTGCTGGACCAGCTCAAGGATCGCCTGAACATTGGCCCAGGTGAAACTACTCCGGGCGGGGAGTTGACTCTCACGGAGGTCGAGTGCCTGTGTTCCTGCGAGATCGCACCCATGGCCCAGCTCGACGAGCAGTTCGTCGGGCCATTGAACCTGAACGCGGGAACCCTGGAGGCCATACTACGGGAGGCGCTCAGGGAACCCAATCCCAATGGCTCAGCCCAGACCTTTGAGCGCCAACCCTTTATCTCCACTGACGGGCCCGTGCTCTCTACGCGGTTTAAGGACACAGAGGGGACGTGGTGGGACTCGTACGTTGCGGACGGAGGCTACGTCGCAGCCAAGAAAGCGCTTTCGTCCATGACGCCGGCGCAGATCATTGACGAGGTCTCACGAGCAAACCTCCGCGGTCTTGGGGGAGCTGGGTTTCCAACAGCGAGGAAGTGGTCCTTTATCCCGAAGGCCAGTCCAAAGCCCAGGTACCTGGTAGTCAACGCCGACGAGGGGGAGCCGGGGACCTTTAAAGATCGATACATCCTTGAGCGTGACCCGCATGCGCTCCTGGAAGGCATGATCATCGCTGCCTTTACCATTGGAAGCCACAAGGCCTATGTCTACATTCGGGGCGAGTACTTCCGGTCAGTCCAGCGCTTCAGTCGTGCCGTAAAGGAAGCATACGAACGGAGCTGGCTGGGCAAGAACATCCAGGGGAGCGGCTTTGACTTGGATGTGGTCATCCATCGCGGGGCGGGAGCCTATATCTGTGGCGAGGAGACAGCGCTGCTCACATCGCTGGAGGGCGGAAAAGGTTTTCCTCGGCTCAAGCCTCCGTTTCCCGTAATCTCTGGTCTCTTCCAGTGCCCGACTATTGTTAATAACGTCGAGACCCTGGCCTGCGTGCCGTTCATCCTGCGCGAAGGCGCCGAACGTTTCGCTGGTATGGGTACACCCAAGCAGGGCGGCACCAGACTTTTCTCGGTGAGCGGGCATGTGAACCGGCCCGGCCTCTACGAGGCGCCGGTGGGCGTTACCCTGCGGGAGCTGATCGACAGCTATGCTCAAGGGGTACGCGGTAGTCGGAAGCTCAAGGCTGTGATCCCCGGTGGAATCTCCGCGAAAGTACTCAAGGCAGACGAGATCGACGTCCGCATGGACTTCGACTCCTTGATGGCTGCTGGTACTATGGCGGGCTCAGCGGGCGTGATCGTGATGGACGAGACAACCTGCATGGTCGAGGCCCTCCAGTCGGCGGCCAAGTTCTTCGCCCACGAGTCTTGCGGCCAGTGCTCTCCCTGCCGGGAGGGAACCGGTTGGGTTTACCGTATCATGCGCCGCATTTCAGAGGGAGAGGGAAGGCTCCAGGATCTGGATGATTTGCTCGGCATCGCCCGCGATATGGAGGGCAAGACGATCTGTGTGTTCGCGGACGCAGCGGCCTGGCCGGTTCAATCCTATATTACGAAGTTTCGCGCGGAGTTTGAGGAACACATTCGGAGCGAGAGACGCGTCCGGAGTCAGGAGGCTGCGGCATGCCGACCCTGACGATCGACGGCCGGCAGATTGACAGTCCCGACGGCAGCACAGTCATCCAGGCTGCTGAGAAGCTCGGCATTTTCATCCCGCGCTACTGCTATCACCCAGGGCTTTCTATCGCCGGCAACTGCCGTATCTGCCTGGTGGAGGTGGAGAAGAACCCCAAGCTCCAGATCTCCTGCAATACGCCCGTGGCCGAAGGGATGGTGGTGCACACCAAGAGTGCCAAGGCTGAGGATGGCCGGCGGGCGGTGTTGGAATTCCTCCTGGCCAACCACCCGCTCGACTGCCCCGTCTGTGACCAGTCGGGAGAATGCGACCTTCAGAACTTTTACATGAACTTCGGGCTTTACGACCCCCGGTTTCGGGAGCAAAAGGTCAAGAAGAAGAAGGCCGTGGCCATTGGCCCTCACGTGATGCTGGACCAGGAGCGATGCATCCTGTGTTCCCGCTGCGTGCGTTTTGCGGACGAGATCACCAAGACCGGGGAGTTCGGCATTTTTGACCGAGGGGACCGGGCTCAGTTGGGACTCTATCCCGGTCAGCGGCTGGACAATCCCTACTCGGCCAATGTCGTGGACATCTGCCCTGTGGGAGCCCTCACCGAAATGGATTTCCGTTTCAAAGCGAGAGTCTGGTACCTCTCGAGCGCCCCAACGGTGTGCAACGGCTGCGTGCAGGGGTGCAATGTGGACATCCATTACGTACTCGACAGACCTCATCTCAACGACGGCGCACGGATCCTGCGCCTGAAGCCCCGTTACAACGCGGACGTCAACCAGTGGTGGATGTGCGATGAGGGGCGCTATGGTTTTGGTTGGGTAGACAAGGGACGCCTGACAAAGGTCCGCCATCAGGGCGTTGACTCCACCTGGGAGCAGGCCATCGCAGCCATCGCAGCGGCACTGGAGAAGCTCCGCCGGAACAGGACTCATTCCCGGATCGGCGTGATTGCCTCCACGCAGCTCACCAACGAGGAGCTCTTCCTGATTCGCGAGATCTTCCAGGGCGCCCTGGGCGCCCAAGTGACTGCGGCCGTCCCGACACCGTCTGGCCACAGCGATGACTTCCTCATCAAGGCTGATAAGAATCCGAACACGCTTGGGGCGACGTTGCTAGGCTTGTCTGGCCCAGGCGCGCCAGCGGCCGCCAGTATTCTTGATGAGGCTCTTCAAGGACGCATCGAGGCCTTGTGGGTCTTCGGGCACGACCTGGCGACGCTAATCGATGAGACAACGCTCCAGGAGCTGTCGCGCAAGCTTCGTCTCTTCGTCTTCTCAGGGACCAACGAAAATCCCACTGTCTCCAGGTCTCACTGGGTACTGCCCACCGCAGCTTATGTGGAAAAGGACGGGACCTTTGTGAACTGCCACGGTCGAATCCAGCGCATAGGTCGGGCCTTTCCGCCTCTGCCGGACTCCCGGGAAGACTGGAGTATTCTCCTGGAATTCGCCCGGCGACTGAATCACCCGCTGGCCTGGCGCAATCCCCAGGAGATCTTGCTGGGGCTGGCCAAGGCACTGGCTCCGTTCGCAGGCTTGACCTATGAAAAGATCGGGTCTCAGGGAGCTGCGTTGGATCTGTCGCCGAAGTCTGTAGCAGAGACAGCCGCGCCATGACAGATCTGGCCATTAAGCTGGTCGTGGCGTTCATCGTGTTCTTCGGGGTCATGAATCTGGCAGGGCTGCATACCTGGATAGAGCGCAAGCAGTCGGCCCTCATCCAGGACAGAATTGGGGCCAACCGGGCCAGCATCCTGGGGTTCCGAGTGATGGGGCTGTTCCATCCCCTTGCCGACGCCGTCAAGATGTTTACCAAGGAGGACATTATCCCAGCCGGGGCAGACAGAGCTCTCCATACCCTGGCCCCCTTCTTCTCAGTCTTCTTCGCCCTCGTAGCTTTTGCCGGAATCCCGTTCGGGGATCGCCTCGTCCTGGGCAACCGCATCATTGAACTCCAGGTCGCCAAAATCGACGTGGCGCTGCTCTATGTCTTTGCGATGCTCTCGTTGGAAGTCTACGGAGTGATCCTTGCCGGATTTGCCTCCCGTAATAACTACGCGCTGCTGGGTGGACTGCGGGCTACCGCGCAGATGATCTCCTACGAGATTGCCCTGGGCATCTCTATCATCGGCGTCGTCATGGTCTACGGGACGATGGACCTGCAGGAGTTGGTGCGGGGCCAGGGGAGGACCTTGGGCGGCTGGATTCCCCTCTGGGGCATCGTTGTTCAACCCGTGGCCTTTTTTGTTTTCCTGGCAGCGGCCCTGGCTGAAACCAAGAGGATCCCCTTCGACATGCCCGAAGGGGAGTCAGAAATCATCGGGTATTTCGTGGAGTACAGCGGAATGAAATTCGGGATGTTCTTTCTCGCTGATTTCCTGGAAACCATCCTGGTCGCCTGTCTGGCGACCACGCTGTTTTTCGGCGGATGGCAGGTGCCTTACCTCATGCCGGACGGCTTTCACTTCCCCTGGGGAGCGACGCTCCCCGTCTCCCAATGGACCTACGTCCTCCTAGGGGTTGCCAGCTTTTCGACGAAGGTCCTGGTCTTTTGCTGGTTGTTCATGCAGATCCGTTGGACCCTGCCACGCTTCCGTTACGACCAGCTGATGCGGTTAGGTTGGTTGGGACTGTTTCCGATCTCGGTGGTCAATATGCTGGTGACGGCCCTGGTGCTAGCCTTTTTCAGCGGGGGATCCTGATGGCCGTCAAAGTGGTTCGCAGGCGAGAGTTGACTTTTTGGGAAAAGCTCTATATTCCGCAGATCCTCTGCGGCCTTAGGATCACCTCCGCACATTTTTTCCGGAACCTTTCTCTTCACGTGGCGCACAGCCTGGGACTGCTCAAGCTCCTCCCAGCTTCTGCCACCTTCCAGTACCCCGAAGAGCCCAGGCCGCTCGAGGCGCGATTCCGGAGCCGCCACCGGCTCACGGTTCGAGATGAGGGGACGCCCCGCTGCGTGGGATGCATGCTCTGCGAGACAGTCTGCCCGGCCAAATGCATCACCATTGTGGCCGGGGAGCACCCCGACCCCAATGTCGAGAAGTACCCAATCCGCTTCGACATCGACCTGGGGGTCTGCGTCTACTGTGGATACTGCGTAGAGGTGTGCCCCGAGGACGCAATCCGTATGGACACCAACATCCTCGATGTCGCCGCTTACTCTCGAAACGAGATGAAGCTCGACATCCACGAATTGATGGACCCGACGTTGCGCAAACCGGTCGGGGAGTGCAGCCTGAAGTTCCCCCACGAGTGCCGACTCTCCGGTGGGCACATGAAGGGTGGCTGGAATGAGATATACGGGGAGGCTCCCTAGCTCAACCCATCTTCTCTGCGCCCCTAAAGTCAAAGAGCCATTGACCCAATCAAGGGAGCAGCTGATTGGCTACGACTGCTTGAACCATTTCATTGGCGGACTGCCCGGAGTGTTCTCCGCGTCATGGCGTCTAACAACCACGCATGAAAAGGGCGAAAGAACGCTGGTTCCAGGCTGTTGCGGAAGCAGCTCTTGGCTACGCCAGTTGCTTCTTGCCAGCCTTCTTAGCGGCGGCCCATCTCTTCTTCATCGCTAATGCCAGCCGCTTTCGTCCTGCAGGGCTCATCGCCCCGCGGCGCGGCGCCGCAGCACTCTTCGATGCAGTGCCCGTTCCTCTAGCCCGTTTTGCCGCCCAGCGTCTTTTGGTGGCTTCGATGATTCGTGAGCTTTCGGCAATTAACCGGCTAATCGTGGCAGAGAAAGATGTGCCAGTCGAAAGGAGGTATTCTTTTCCAGTCGGGATTTTTACTCGGGAGGTGAAGGCCCCGCCCGCGAGTTCGGATCTTTGGGAAAGGCCAGCGTCGCGAGCGGGGCCCCCACGGTCACGATACTGTTTATCTCACTTTCCCCTGCCCAGGGCAATCTCGAAGTCGAATGGGCCGAAGCGGGCGCGGAAGTCATCCTGCGCCGGTGCCCGATTTGTGGGGAGGATTCCATCGTCGGCCACGGTCGCCGACGCAAACAAGCTCATGATGAACACCATGATTGGATCGGGATTCGCCGCGGTCTCTGCAACCGATGCGGAAAGACGTTTACCTTCCTGCCGCCATTCTCGCCGCCCCACGGCCATTACAGCCTGGTCGCACGCAGCCAAGCGCTGCGCCGCTATTTCGTAGAGGGCTGTTGTTGGGAAGCCGCGGCGCCGGCGGTCAAAGATCCCGATCGCGTGGCCGATCCCTCTACGTTGCGCCGATGGTTCCGTAGCCTGGACTCTTCTCAGCCGCCGTTTTCGTGTTTGCGCCGGACGATGCTGGCCATGAGTGCGTGGCTCGACAGAACCGAGATCCTCGTTCATGATTCGCTACCGTTGCGTTGGCACACCATATTCCCATTTCTTGCCCGGTTCTGGCCTTTGCGGGTTTAAAAAACTGCCGCCGCCCACCATTCTTGCCTGGGAATACCCGCTGCTTTGCTTCTACGCTCATCCTGGAGGCGAAAACAGCGCGATGGCCCACGATCTGGAGCTGCTCAAACAGCGCATGCCGCTGCTGGAGTATTTGCAGCGCCACAACTGGAGGCCTTGTCGTGCCGGCAGACGGCAGGAGTTTGTCGGGTTGTGCCCTTTACACCAGGAGACTCGCCCTTCCTTCTACGTCAATGCCCACAAGAATCTGTTCTACTGCCACGGGTGTGGCCGGGGCGGCGACTTGATCCGCTTTGTCCAACTCTTCCTCGCTCTGCCCTTTCGCCAAAGTGTGGCGCATCTCGAACAGGAACTAATGCCAGTTCCCGCTTCGCATCTGCTGGAACAAACGGTCGACTTCTATCAGCTTCAACTCCATCGCCATCCGGAAGCGGCTCGATATCTGGAGCATCGTGGATTGCACGATCCCGCCATTATCGAAGAACTCGGCATCGGTTATGCCCCCGGCGGAAACTTGCGCCGCCACCTCGCTGGCCGAGGCCATCCATTCGATCTGCTGCTGGACACCGGCTTGATCAACGGTCAAGGCCGCGACGCGTTTTGCCGGCGGATCATCTTCCCCTTATGCCAGCACGGCCAGGTCGTTAACCTCTACGGCCGCAGCATCGGTGCGGCGTTCCCACACCGTTTGCTGCCGCGCTCTAGGGGCGGACTGTTTGCTTGGGATTCAGTCGGTTATTTCTCCATCGTGATTCTGGTCGAAGGATTACTTGATCTGGCCATATTGTGGCAGTCCGGCTTCCGTAACACGACGTGCGCCATCGGAACACAGTTGACATCCGCTCAGTTGGCGCAGCTTGCCGATCAACCGGGCCGTTCCGTCTACATCGTCTTCGACCAAGATGAAAATCAGGCCGGGCAGAAGGCTTCTCACCAGCTCGCCCTACGCCTGAAAAGCGCTGGCATCCCAGCCCGCATGGTCCAGTTGCCACACGGGCATGACCCCAATAGCTACTTCGTTGCCGGCGCCACGGCCGCCGACTTCACCGATTGCCTGGAGCGGGCGCAACCTTTATGAGGTTGGTCTTGACCCATCAACCCGCCGCTCAAGCCGGCGCCTGTCCTTATCGCCTGCTCGATGCGGAAAACCACGAGATTGCCTGGGTCAACGATTTTCTCGATGCCCAGCATGTTCGTCAACTGTCGCCGCGCTCGCTACGCGCCTACGCCTATGACCTGCTGCACTTCGCTCGTTGGTTTCAAAGCCAGCGTCAGACGCTTTCCGCGATCACAGAGTCCACGCTGGTGGACTATGTTCGTACTCAACTGAACCAGCAGCCACGACCCACACCGCAAACCGTAAATCATCGCTTGACCGTGATTCGTTGTTTGTATCGGTTTCATCACGGACAGGAGATTTCCGCTGGCCAATCCCATTTCCAGCGTCCCTATACGACACGCTGCCCGGTCGGCTACGGCCGCCCCCATCGCACCATGGCCTTCGGTCTCCGTCTCAAGCAACCTCGACGCCTCATCCAGCCCCTGTCTGCAGAACAAGCCGCGAAGTTTTGGGCCAGCTTTCGTACCTTCCGCGATCTCGCCATAGTAGGTTTGATGTTACTCGATGGCCTGCGTTCCTGCGAGATCCTAGCGATCCAACTCGAAGATCTGAAACTGGCCGATGCGCTATTGCACGTTCTGGGCAAGGGCAAGAAGCAGCGTACCTTGCCACTGCCCGGCGAGATCTTGGATGTGCTGCAAAGCTACCTCCACCTGGAACGGCCGCTGACCAACTCTCCATATCTGTTCGTCTCGCTCAAAGGCCGTCGGCGCGGTCAGCCGATTACGCCGGCAGGTCTCCGCTCGCTGTTCCGCCATCATCGATTGCGCAGCGAGGTCCCGGCCGCCAACCCACACCGCTTTCGACATACGTTCGGAGCGGACATGGTGCGGGCGGGCATCTCCCTACCCGCTCTCCAACAGCTCATGGGCCATTCGCAGATTCACACCACCATGCTTTATGTCCAACTTGCTCCCCAGGACGTCTGGCGCGAATATGCCCGCGCCGTCGCCAACCGTGCGCGTTTGACCTCTCCGCGGATGCCATGAGTCAGCCCAGACAAAGCCTCGAACAGATTTTCGAAGTACAGGTCCAAACCCTTTCTCTGACTTTACAGCCCTTCACCGTGGTCAAGTACCAATACGTTGCCCGCCGCTTCGTTGGTTATCTTCGCGCTAACTTTCCAGAGGTCCGTCGACTCTCCCAACTCCGCCGTGATCCCCATATGCTGGGCTGGTTCCGCTGGCTTTGCGAGTTGCGTCCGCCTGTGGGCAACCATACGCGCGAGCAGCGCCTGCTCTGTCTTCGCCGTCTGATCGAGGACTTAGCCGCCCAGGGCCATCGCCTCCAACCTGGCCTTATCATCCGCGAAGACTTTCCGGTTCGTCCCGAGTATCTCCCAGGCCTCTGTCTCCGGAAGACGATCAACGACTTCAAGAAGAATTGCACCGTACAGATAGCCTGTATTCCAATACCCTCCTGTTGGCTCGTCTCACGGGGATCCGGATTGGAGAATGCATCCACCTGCCACTCGATTGTCTGCGTCACGTCGCGCCTGAACAATGGGCACTGCACGTTCCCCTCGGCAAGCTTCACACCGAACGCCTCGTGCCCCTCGATTCTGAAGGGCGGCGGCTGTTAGCTCGCATTGTTGAGCTGCGTGCTCAAGCTTCCCCCGCTCGCCTCAGGAAATCCGAAGGCTTCCTGTTGCCTCGCGTGGGCGGCCGGTTCGCTCTGTTTCAAACGTTGCGTCTCGCGCTGGCCGATTTTGCCAAGCGAGCAGGCTGTGTCGACACGAGCCCAATCTCGCCTCACCGATTGCGCCACACCTGGGCCTCGGACATGCTCCGCTGCGGGATTAGCCTGCCCGCTCTCAAGGAACTGATGGGGCACAAAGACATCCGCATGACCCTTCGCTATCTGAAGGTCACCCAGCCTGATTTGCAGCGCGAGTTCTACCGGGCCCGCCACAACACAGCTCAGCCTTACTGCATCCCTTCGCTCTCCGTTTCTACCGCCACCTCCGATCTCCCCGGAATCCGTCACGCACTCGCGGCCACACGCCACCTGCTGGAGATGTACCGACGCCAGTTCTCCGATGACAAGAGTGGTCGCCGTCTCCAGCGTCTCGATCGACGCCTGCTGGACGTCGATCAACAACTGCAGAACATCGCGGCGGGCAAAAAATGAGGAAAGATTGGCCGGTCAATCGGCAAGCATGCGTGACTTCGACCAGCCCGTCTTGTCAAGTTCGTTCAGTCGCCAGCCTGGCGGCTGATGATGACTCCCCGGAAATACCCAGATTCCCGAACCGATTGCTCAGCTTCAAAGGCAGTTGGAGCAGTTTCGCAGCACGCAGCCGCGGCGGACGAAGCTGCCGGAGTCGTTGTGGCAGTCGGCAGTCGAACTCACCAGGCAGCACGGTGTGTACGCAGTGGCGCACCGTTGCGGCTGGACTACACGGGGCTGAAGAAAAGGCTCGGCGGATCTCCCGGCCGGCGGCGCAAGTTAGCCAAGCCGGCGTCTGGCCCGTCAAGAGGTAATCGCAGAGATTTTGCTGAAGCCGGCGCAATTTTTCCACTGGAGTTGCACAGGTGCGCGTTTGCTGGCCCGTTGCTGATGGCGGGCCAGAGCTTCCCGGTAGAAGTCTTCGCGATACGGCTTGCGCTCCTTCCAGCAACGAAACAGAATGCGAATCCACTTGAAAGCCAAAGCCCTCACTACCGTATTTCGCGGTTTGCCCTTGGCGCGCTGCTGCTCGTAATAAGCCCTGGCCCAGGCCGAGGAGCCGATGGAATGCGCCGCCCACTCATGAAAGTCCCCGCCACGCAGAGTTCGCGCCACCGGATACGATCGTGTCGTAAGATTGCAAATAGGCAATTTGCGACCAACGTCGCCGGATTGCTCAAATCCCACTGTAGTTGCCACAGAAAGGAACGTGAGTGAATAACGTCGAGAATGTCATTTCTCAACTTGAGACGCAGCGATCTGCCATCGATCGCGCCATATCGGCTCTTCGGGAGGTAGCGGAGAAGAGTCCCTTGGCAAAGGCAACTTCGCCAAGCAGTAATGGCCAGCCTCGCAAGAGACACCTGAGCCCGGAGGGCCGCAGAAGAATCATCGAAGCCACCAAAAGACGCTGGGCGGCAAAACGGGCTAACCGAACGGGTACGGCATCGAAGTGAACCTGCCCCCTGAGGTGAGACAAACAGTTAAGACACTGTTCGCCGTCCGCTGAGAATTCATTGTACGGCGTGTTGTTGCGATGGCAACATTGCGGTCGTGGACCGTGGATTTTTTCTGACTTGGCATGCCATCCGTAGCCAGCTCGCGGCGATGCCCAACGAGTTGTATCTGATTCGCTTGATTCACCACCAAACACGTCGTGCGTTTCCCGGAGAACGGCTTTGGACGGCGGGCGAGTTGGTGCGTGCGGCTACCATCCGGTTTCTGCGCGTTCGCAACGGCGAGGGATGCGACGTGTACATCCAGCCCTACGCCGGCAACCAAAACGCAGGCTATATTCTCGTCGACCTGGATCGTGCTGATCCCACGGTTGTGGAGGTCATGCGCGCCCATGGACATGACCCGTGTGTAGTGTTGCAGACCAGCCCCGGCCATCTGCAAGCTTGGATTCGCCTCAGCACCTCTCCGCTGGAACCGGCGGTGGCGACTGCAGCCGGCAAGCTGCTGGCGCGCTCCTATGACGGCGATTTGGCCAGCACGGACTGGCGTCACTTGGGACGGCTCGCCGGGTTCACCAATCAAAAGCCCGCACGACGCACACCGGACCGGTACGCTCCCTGGGTGAAACTCATTTACGCCAGTGTGGGTTTGGCGCCGCGCGCCGAGGCGCTGCTGCAGTCCGTCTCGCAATGTGCACCACCACTGTGGCATCCCACCTCGCCCTTCGGTGCAGAGCCTGGCCCAACCAGCGCCGAAGAGGCCACCACGATCTACCAGAGTTGTATGCAGCGATGGCATATTCTTGAACGCTTTCCGCAGCCGGACTGGAGCATCGTGGATCTGTGGGTCGCCAGATACCTGCTCTCGCAGGGCCAACCCGCTCCTCAGATCCAAGCCATCCTCCGCCTCGCCAGTCCGCATTTTCCCCGCCGCCACGGGGATCCCGATGGCTACCTGCGGCGCACCGTCGCTCGCGCCGCCTTTCCATCCCCAGGGCGCGCTGTGTGCGACGATCATGCTCGAGCCTCCGCGCCGCTGGAAACCAGTAGTGCTCGTTCGAACTCCACCGGCGGCCGGTAACCCAGTGCTGAGTGCAGTCGCTTCTGGTTATAAACCTTGTCGATGAACCGCGCCAGCGAAGCTCGCGCCTCGTCCAGATCGCGGTATTCCTGCCGATACACCTCTTCGTATTTCAGGGTTTTCATCCACGACTCGCAGCCGGCATTTTCCCAAGGACGCGCCTTGTGGCTCATGCTGATTTCGCAGCCGTGTGCCTTTAGCAGGTCCGTGTAATCGCCGGATGCGTACTGGCTGCCACGATCGGAATGATGCACCCATCCGGCCGGTGGCCGGCGCAATTCCAGCGCCATGCGGAGCGCCGTCAGGGTAAGTTCGTCTTCCACCGTACGGTCCAGCGCCCAGCCAATCACGCGACGCGAAAAGGCATCGATGACCACCGCCAAATACACGAACTCCGCCTCCAGCCGAATGTAGGTGATGTCGGCCACCCAGAGCTGGTTGATGCCGGTGAGCGCCATCTGGCCAGCCAGGTTCGGATAAACCTGGCGGCCGTGATGGGAATCCGTGGTCACCAGGAACTTCCGCTTCTTCCGTAGGCACAGTAGGTTGTCCTCGCGCAGCAGGCGGTAAACCCGTTTGGGATTCACCCTCCAGCCCTGCCGTCGGAGCGCAGCCGTGATCCGCGGCCGCCCGTAGCTGGGCCATTCCAGCGCGATCCGCTGGATGGCATCGCGCAGGTCCATATCGCGATCTGGCCTCACACAGCCGTCTTCGTCATAGCGGTAAAAGCTGGCGCGGCTCACGCCGCCCAGCTCTACCATCCGCGCCATGGTCAGTCCCCGGCCGACTTTCATTTCTTCTTGGACCTTCCGGTAGACTGCGGACTTCCAGTCAGTGCCTGCAGCATCCGCTGCTCCTCGATGCGCTGCAAGCACCCCTTCAAAAAATCGATCTCCAGCGCCTGCTGGCCGACCTTGCGCTCCAGCTCGGCGATCCGGCCTTCGGACCAGCGCTGCTTCCCGTTACCCGGAAACGCATTGCCCGGTCCCTGGCGGAACTCCCGCCGCCAGCGGTGCAACACGTTGGGGTTCACCTCCAACGCCCGCGCCGCTTCCCCGATCGTTACCCCGTGCTCCAGCCGTCGCACCGCGGCCAGTTTGAACTCTTTGGTGAACTGCCTACGAGACAATCCCATGACTCAATTCTCCATTCAATGAAAAATGAGTCTTAACCATTTGTCTCAAAACTGGGGGCAAGTCCACGAAGGCTTTCAGCGCCTCCAGCTGAGCGCCGATACCGTGCGGGTCAGGAGTTTTCATGTGGGCATAAAAGCTGAGGATATTCGCGCGCAACTCTGACGTCACGCCGTCGAACTTCTTCTCCGCCAGCTTTATTAGCAGTCGGTCATAGGTTCTGTCCGTGAGACCATATTCT
>WNFC01005476.1_pt1 | contig 25440 bp, 30 predicted proteins | sample 5400541 | NCBI WGS metagenome assembly WNFC01 (sample SAMN13153342, study PRJNA577476) | soil metagenome | isolation source: 120 cm saprolite under Douglas fir tree site 2 hole 2 replicate 1 | place: USA:California | collected 2015-04-18 | reverse complement strand
ACGCTGGGCTAAACTAGGAACAAGAACAACGCACTTTGGACGATAAAATCTACCAACGTGTCCAAGTTCCTCGATCCCGTCCATGCAGTCGTGTCCACTATGGAGCTCTCTGCCTGATAACGTCAACCACGAGGTATCTTCCGAAAGACTTCGGAGAACGCACGTACCTGGAATCTGCCTGTCTTGAAGCTCCAACGCCGACATTTTCGAAAATGATCTCGCCTGCATGATTGACAGGTATTCAGATATCGTGGCAGGCGAGCGCAACGCCACAGAACGAAGATCCCCTGATTCCGTAGCTTCGTTGAGCTTTCTCTTCTGTTGTAGCAAAGCGTTGCGCGTCAGAACACGAGAGAGTTCAATCTAGCCGTGAAATTTGAAACGACATTCCTTGGCTTTCCGTTCTTTCTCTTTCTCTTTCCGTTTCCTTTTTTTCTCATCCGAAAACGCCTTTGTCCGCTCCGTGGGAGACTCCATATCCTGCTCCTCTTCGTCGGCGCTCAGTAACTTGCCAATGTCGTCCTGATCTCCGACGAGGGACTCAAGCGCCTCATCTTCTGAAAGCGCGACGGTTTCGTCTGGCATGAAATCATCTTCGAGGTCGTCGCCTCTGTGGTGTGCCATCATGGGCAGGAGGCGAAGAGGGGACGAGAGGATACCGACAATGGTCGGAGTGATCGGTGGTCGCGAGAGGGCCGGGCGCCGGGTCTGAGCTCTCCACGCTTTGATGACCCAAGGACACATCCTCGCTTTATGGTTCGCTCTCATCTCCTTCCTTTCTTCCCTCAACGACCACATCCCTTTCATATTGCTCGTCTTTTGTTCTCTCTTATTTCTATGGTATAACTCATCCGAACGCTCAGGGACCATGAGCCATCACTCTACCACACACTACGATTCCTCACCCGTTAAGGGACCCTCAGGCTCTGTGCACAACATGTATTCCGTACTGACGAATCCTACGACTACCCCTACTACTGCTGCTATGACTTATGTTACGTCCCCTTCCGATGTCCCACGAACAGACGCTGCATCCATCCCGCCCAGAGATAGAGGGCTGCCCCTCTCTTTGATGAACGAGCAATGCAGGGCAGTCAGAGTTCCTCAGCCGTACGACGCCTTCCTAGTATTGGACGTTGAAGCAACTTGCTTCCAAGGCACTGACTTTAATTGGCCAAATGAAATTATTGTACGTTATCCCGCAGAGATGCGTGTTCTCATGGCTTAATCGAGCTCAGGAATGGCCGGTTTGTCTCCTTAAGTGGGTAGACAAGGGGGCCGACGGAATGGCTGGTACCTTGCAGAAAATAGCAGAATTTCGCAGCTTTGCCAAACCAACATGGCGCCCCAAGCTATCCCCCTTTTGTATCTCTCTGACTGGCATAACTCAAGTTAGTCGTTCCCATTCCATTGTTGTTGTTCAACCATCTAGACGCTCTAGCCGCCGTTGCGCGCACATACATCTAGGAACAGGTTGATGGCGCACCCAACTTTCCTGAAGTCGCGAGCCGATTCTCCGCCTTTCTCGTACAGCACGGCCTCGTACATCCGCGGACCGGCGAACGTCTCGTGCGTTTCTGCTGGTGTACTGATGGTCCATTTGATATCCGAGACTTCGTCGTCAAACAGTGTTTCATTTCAAACGTCGGTACAAATACTCGCCACATGAGAATTAATTCTCACCTATTCTCCATTCACCGATGTAGATTTCCATGCCTCCGTGGATCAGGGGGGACGTCGTTGATGTACGTAAGGTTGTGGGCGCGATGTCGGCGTTCGTTGGAGCCCATACGTCGAAGGTGTGTTTCCCGAGAGGGCCGTAATTCGAATGATACCCTCATCCCCGGGTTCTTTTTCTAAACCCAGCCCACTTTCCCGCGTCGCATGTCCCCGAATATTGAGCATCAACTACGATTCCTTGAACTCGGACCATTCGAGGGAAGGCAACACAGCGGTATCGACGTATGTACCTCCGCAACCGTTTCCCGTTTGACTCAGATTCCCAACTTCTCTTCAGGACTCGCGAAATATTGCTCGAATTATCATCGAGCTCGCGCGAAGAGGTGTCCGTCTCGTCCCGAACACCCCAATCCAACCTGGACGGCGATGGCCGTGGATGGGCAGGTCTGGTCAGATCCTCGAGCAGTACTGTTTGACGCCGCGTCATTAGTCATTCCATAAGGCGGTGGGGCTTTGACAAGCCATACAGTTAATATAAATACTACAGGTTGGCAGGACTGCGCCCCCCCTGATTTCGATCTTGTTTTCCCGTGTCGCGTTTGCTTGGTTGTTTGTCTTATGCGTTAATGGCTGTCTTGCTGTGCATGTTTACGTTTTCATATGCAGTTCTAATTGTATCGTTCCCCCTCCTTCGTCCGTCCGTCCACTGGCGCCGCCCACTAGTCCATCACTGGGAGTCTGGGAACGGTTCCTGATGTCACAGCTCATATGCAGGATACAGTACTAACCCTGATCAGAACATCAGCGCATCAGCATCCGCGATCACTCGTTCGGTCTTCGGTCGCTTCTCATTTCTTGCCCATTTCTCACTCAACTGTGACAAGACTTCACATATGACATCCAGTAACTTTTATAAGTTTTTTATGGAAATTATCTTGTGCGATGAAAGAACAAAAAGTACTGTTTGTGACTTGGGTTGTGAGTTTCTATGCTTGCTAGACAAAAATGGCAAGCCCGTGGAATGCGCAGAGCACAAATAATACACCGACCAAGCGGAGTTCCAAAACCACCTACGTCGCTGACCGAACAAAGTCATCCTGATCAGGGATAGTACTTTGCCCGGCGCAGGCATCAGCGCGACGGAATTGCCACCGTGACGGTTGTCAAATACGATACGAGACGCGAGACGGTAAGGGGTCGTGCCTGTAATCACCGTACAAGAGAGACTGGGGTGGCGTACTTTGCATTCTTCTCCGATTCCCCTGCACCGTGACGCCTGCGGGTGTGTCCAGATCCGGGTTGACCATGACACCCGATCGATCCTCTTTACAAATATTCAATTCAATTACAGTAAGCCAAGCCCATTATCGACCGTCAGTAGTGCCCAAGCCAGCCTTTACAGTTTCATCAGAAAAACAATACGATGAGATAGAGAGAGAGAAGGGAAAGGAGTACAACACGGAGACCAGACGACCTGGTGCGGCGGATTGCATGATCGCCTGATCGCGCAGCTTCGGAAAAGAAAAGGTACACACTACCCAAGGATACCAGTACAACTATAGACACAGATACGTAGACATGTACGTGTAAGCGTGCTCGACACGTTCTCGTACCGAGCATGCTCCGCTCCATCTAATGAGCGGGAAAGAACAAATTGCACATGCAACGACAAAAAGAAATGTGTCCACGGCGATCACTTGTCAACCGTCAGCCTTTGAAGCAGCTGGAAAACTGGCAAAGAAAACAACACCCACAAAGTCCCACAGTGTGCCGAACGCCGGAATACCCGCTTCCTTGCAGCCCTGCATAATCTCCGAATTGCCATTGTAGTTCGACGTTATGAAAACGACTACGACCAGAGGGGAAAAAAACGTGTCAGCCAGTCAGGTACTAGCACGGACGCCATGTCAGAATGCCTTGACAAACTTACCTTCGGCGCCCCAGGAGTAATATACATCCTTCAGGAGCTTCATCGTGTCCGGTCGGCCACCACGGGCCTTTGAATCCCATAGTAGGAGACGCTCTGGCCCAATATGACGACGGATCAAACCACTGATTGTTGGCCCAAACGTCTTTTCCTGATCTGAGCCTAGAACCCCATTGAGCGTGAGGTGCCCGTTATGAGTGCCGTCGTTAGACTACTCACCGATCCAGATCAAATACCTGGATCCAACTGGTCAGCAAGACCTTCGCCGTGTGAGAACCGGTGTGAACCTTACCAGTGAGGAGACTGGAGGCAGGTGGACAGAGCAGCCCCGAGGCCGGTGCCTGTGCATATCCGGATACCACGTTTGTAGAGGGTGGAAGTGTTCGATACACCTGCGAACTAGAAAGCCGTTACAAGCCCGCCCAGCATAAGTCCTATTGACGATAAAGCTGCTCACCTTCAGTTCACGGGTCCAAACCGTCTTTGGAGGGTTGTTGACGAGACCGCGGGTGAAATCACCTTGTAAAGCGCCCTTGAGAACTACGATACATGAATCAGAGGATTAGTCACCTTGCACACCGCAGATCATGTAGTGAAATTTGGCGTGGGGACTCTCACTAAAGGGGGTAAAAGTTGAGAAGATTGGTGGATAATTAATTATTAATCTACCTGATGATCCCGAAGGCATGATATTCCATGATCGCCGAACGACTGATGCGCCCGAGGAGCCCCTGCTGCATTCCACGCTTGAAACGGACTATGGCGACTTTGGGTGACGGCTATTGTTGGCCCTGAGCTATCTGACTGTTACGTTAATGCGATACGATGGCTTACCAATTCTATATCTACGGGAACCTCGCGGGTGCACACCCAAGGGATGATAACGCTGATTGCACGAGTCAATGCTACTCCACATGAAAGAGCTGAGGTTGACTCACAACGTAGTCATGCCCATGACATACCAGAAATCCTGCTGGCGGAAGATGTGCCGTGCACTCAAGTTCCAGGCCTGGAGCTCGGAATTGTACGAATCACCGAGAATGGTAAATACCCCTGAGAAGCAGCAGTCGTTAGTACCTAGAAATCCTGAAGCGAGAATCTCCGCTCACAGGTGAGGATGAGAGCAAGCCATCCAACAAACCGATGTTGACGCTCGAAAACACTGGGAATATGTTAGCCTCCGTAGTATGGTGGCAGGATGAAACACTCACTTATGATGATTATTCCTGATCCAGGGGATCGCGCTCATTGCGCTGACAATGACAGCGACGTTGGTAACAGTCCCGACGACGAGGATCACATCAGGGTTGATATTATGATGCCTGAAATTATTCACGATCTTGAGAATGAGCCAGCATGTACCGGACAGCGCACAACCGCTGTGAATGCCTCCGAGATGCTGTGGAACCGATGTGAGGTCCGATTACATCCCGGAGGGCGGGGCGAAGTTACCTGGAGAACAGACGTGCAGCCAAGCCTCCACCATAAGGGCGTCCACTGATGAACGATAAGCAACATACCCCGGGATTGCGGCTAGGACAGTGCGATGTTTACCTTGGCGAAGCAGGTGTTCACAAACAAATATAGGAAACGGCCAAAGAGCTCGTTGCGCATGAGTATGGCGAAGTTCAAGTTGCCTAGTGCCATCGCGCTTGTCCGTTTCTCGGCGTACGGGAAATGTCCAGACGCAGCAAGGACGAGCCCAACCCCATTCAGGGTGACCACGAATGTAAAGAGTTTCCTGGAGAACAAAAGACGGGAGCAGGATTAGAAATATGCCGGGACGACCTGTACGTATTGAACCATAGTTGCCAGAGGATCCATTTGGAAACTTTCTTCTTTTTCGCAGGTGGCTTGGTTGGACTGGCAGTTGCGGGGACGACTTCCGCAGATATAATACCGGGAGGCTTGGCCTTCTCGTCGATCTTCTCATTACCGAGGCCCAAAGCGGCAACAGTGAATGGCTCGGAATGAACATCAAGGGTACCCTTCTCTGCGTCATCATAGACGGTGAGGACACCACCATCGGGAAGAGATACTGAGGTCATGGTATAAAGAGAGGCAACGGCGGTCGAGTCCGACGAGGATGAGAGTCTAACTTGCACTGTATGACGGAAGGTAGAAGGGAGGGGCGTTCGTGCAGCATAGTTTCGCTGCGATCCAGTCCTACTTATGGAGAATGGGACCTCACCATGATAAGATCTACTTCATTGGTCGGACGTACAGCATGGGGGCAATATCCATTCTTAGGAGAGCTTTCAGTACATAGCCAAACGGAACGATGCCACACCGGTAGGCAGGGAATGCAGAGCGCGCTTTGGTAATAGCGTCCGGTGGATTGTTAAAACGAGTGTGGTGATAAGGAGCGTGTGAATGCAACTAGAGTACGATCAGGCGCATCGGCTAAACAAAGAAATAGGAGCAATTACTCACCTCGAGCTTGCGATATTCAAAATTGAAGCGAATGACATGAAACCAGCATTCTTAAATACACAAAAAATGAGGGAATTTGGCCAGGATAACGTATGGTCCATATCATCAAGTGAGCCAAGGAGTGAAGTGCAAGTAGAACTGTGACTTTGTAACCAAGCATTTCTTGACAAGTCAATAAGCTCTTCATGATCGATCCGAGGTAGATCTGGGGGTCCGTTTCCACCGGGCCGACACCTCGCATGATTACCGAGAGTGAAAGTGGAAGTATTGCGTCCGACAAGTGAAGATGGTCATGCGGCGCATCTCTACTGCCCACTGCCATAACCCTAAAGGACTTGTTTCGCTTTCCACCGGTGTCTAGCCCTTCAAGTTGTCTGATCCACTGACAGACAGGTCCTGTTCAAGTTGTACGTAACCAGTGGATGGGTGGCAGCAAATCTATAATATGCCACGGATGCGCTAGGGCCGCGCTGCAAGCAAGTGTACGGTAGCCCTCACCTCACCAGTGCACAGAACAGAAGTTTCATTCAGTATCGGAAACCGTGGAAAGGGATTACCAGAAAGGGGTTTAAGCGACGGTGGAAGGAAACCGTCGATCGGAATGCGAATCTTACGCCTAGTTCCCCAAGCGGGGAGTTAGTAGTAATGCAGTGCACCTCCTCTGAGCTGGGACCCGACGATAGCGCGGGAGCCACCAGAAAAAACAAGGTAATGTATACCCAGGCACAAGAAGACCAAGTCGTCGTTAGGTGTTAGCATGCGTCCGCCAGGGCCGTCAAACGCGCAATCATTAACGAGAGAAGAGAAAAAGGTTCCGAAACACACTATGATGGATCCAAATATAATTGTTTCTTCCCCGTACTTCGCTCACTCGCGGACACATGTGCTGCGCCAGAAGAAGAGGGTTCGCCGCGGACTCGATACTGACTACTAGGAAATGACCGCTGATATCGGCTTGTTCGAAGCTGTGTGGCCTTGATGACCATCGTATCGTATAGGAGTGAGTGAGTGACGAATAGGGGACGGAGGCGTGCGCGATGTCGGCAACGGGCGGCGGCGCATCGGAGTCCATAACCGAAATTTCGCGTGTCCCTATTTTCTCGACAGTGTTCTAGGTTCAATCAACAGGTTCCCGGCCCTGTACCACAAGAGGGGTCCTCAGCGCCAAGCAATATTAATGTGGCATCGTCACGGATGTTCGGGTTGAATGCACAATGTTACGGATTTGGCCAGGGGAACCTTGAAAACAAAGAAAAGGAAAAGGCCTTTAATGTCGGCTATGTTAGGGAATAGCCGGACGACTTCTGGATTCATCATCAGAAGCGCGTAAAGTATGCCGAAAACGCTCATATAGCAGCGTGGCGCATCACGCTCGAACTCAGCCAATTGTCCCCGAGTGGTGACCCTTGCCTTTCAGCGAGTACGGCTTCTTAGTTCCCCGTCCGACTTTGTGCCATGCCCTGTCCCCTGGCTGTGGCTCGGACAATATTAGTCCGGCCTTTTATCCTCACTGGCAGGCGGTCCATAATACAACACTTCCATCTCCATCACCTTCCTTCCGAAGCACGGCTCCGCTTTCCGGATATCAGCACCGGGCACGCCGCGCCGGAAAGGAGCAACTCCTTATAGGGTCCTTAAAGCTGTGATCTTCTGCGTGTCGGGTATGGTGAGTTGATGCCGATTCACGGCGTCATAGCACGCTCAGGCTATGCTCGCAGTGACCCCTAAATGAAATCCCGAAGTATGAGCGAATTTCTCGCACAATAGTTGCGTTGGAGCATCGCCCAGTGGAGGAACCATTTTCGGTTTCCACTTGTTCCATTGGCACGATTGACCGCAGTCGCATTAGAATTCATCGGCACCGTGATCGCAGTCACTGCCACGGTGCAGAGCCAGTCGCCGTGAGGTACTTTCAGGGGTGCTTGACCAAATATCACGTATTTTCAACATACGTGATATCAGTGCATCGCTGATACTGCCCTCCTTTTCTGAACTTCGCGTGAATCAGATTTACAATACAACGAGGACCGAATGGGTGCCTTGGCTTCACTCTTCACCCAGTAATCCTCGGTTTGGCTCTAACGTCTTAGCTCCTAAGGCAGAGATCACCAGGAACACGCACTCCTATAACAATTTTTTTTCCTATATCATCTCCCTCCTCAAATTTTCGACTATACGATTTGTAGCTACTGCCACCCTCCTCATTTCCTATCGATTAAAAAGTTCTCAATTGAAGTTGTTGAGGAGCAGATTGAGGAGGATGTGTACATAAGGCGAGCTGGTTCCTGGTGACCCCTGCCTTACTGTGCTGGCCAGTACTGTTTTTTCTCTCGCCGCATTTTAAACATTCAGATAGCACCTGTCAGCCTGAGCAGTGTCGCGGGCTGGTATCCTGAGATATGTGGAACTGACCAGCCGGCCGCGAACCCACAAAACTGGATACGACACGACACCCCTAACAATGATATAGCGCTCTGAAATACTGACTTGCACTGGTATAATGTTACACACTCGCTGTCCGAGCCATTACTACTGTCCCGCTTCCGCAAAATCTCGAAGACTTTTCAGCTGCTGCGAAATTTCCTCCTTGAACATGGCGATCTCCGTGCTGTTCTTCACAATAGCGCGGACGGTCTCGTCTCGCAGGCGCGTCACCTTTTCGACTTGCTCCCGATACCTGTCGTCGCAAAAAAAGGCGTCACCGGACGGAAACGGGGAAAAGATTTGAAGTGTAGTGCGTACGCAATCTGTAGGGCTTGTAGTCGGGACTGAATGCCGGCACCGCTGGAAAGCGCCGCTGTCCGGGCCTGGCCGAGGTCCCGCTCGAGACGCGAAATCTCGGCGTTGCTTACGACGGCCTCTCTCTGTGCGACCTGTAACCAGCAACGCGTCAGAGTCAAATGTTGGTGATGACACGGCTCGAAAGGGGAGAAGAGACTTACCTCTCGGAGGTCATCTGCCTGCTCGTTGAGCACCATCACCTTCTTTTCCGCTTCGTTGATTTCGTCTTCCAAGTTCTCGCATTCCGAGATCAACTGATCGAGTTCGTGGTCCACCTTGATCCGCTCACTCTCCACCGCCGCGCGTTCGCCCCGCTTGCCCTCGATGATGGCGTTGAGCGTGGGCTTTATGACATGGCGTACATCCGGACCCTTTAGTAAGTTTTCCGTTTGCGATGCCGCTGTGTTCAACTCCACTTGGAGGTCGATGTCTTGGAAGGGCGGCGGAAGCGGAGGGAAGAGCCCTAAATTGGATAGGAGTCTTGTGTAGGCATCGACTGCCTCCTCGGCGGCAGCACCACGGTTAGCGACGGCAACCTCAAGCGAGAGAATAGACTTCTGAGATTCAGCGATTTTGACCTTTAGATCCTCTAAATTTCGAGACAGTTGTTCATGCTCCGTGTTCATGCGGATGACTTCCTCCGGAGATATATTCTGTTCTTTCACAACCTGGGAGAGTCGTTCTTGCTCAGCATTCAGCTGCTCCAGGTTGGATGCTAACGGACGAGCGAATCAGTTCACGATCGCTCAAGATCGATAGCCCACTCACTCTGCTGTACGATGTCCGTCTTGAGATTTGCGATATGGCTGATAAGCGTTTTCTTTCTCCCTTCCCAGCTACGGATACACTCCTGGAACTTCTCGCGGTCCCGTTTAAGGAATTTGTTGTCGGTGAGTAGCTTGTCAATCGGTGCCTTGTAAATGTCAGCGAACCGGACTTTGGAAGAGATTTGAAGTACGGACGTACGGGTGCTGATTGTAGTTTCTCTAACTCTGCTTTAACTTTTGCAAGCGCGGCCTTCTGTTCCTCCAAGTCGGCCTCAATACGTTCGTTCTTCTTGGCTATTGCCGTTCAATCCAGACATTGGGCATACGTGGACTAGTAACTCACCATATCGTTCTTCTATCCTTCGTTGTTGATCCTCAAAAATATCGGACCCCGAGAAGAAAGCTTCGTACGCCTCCGCAAAATAATCGAATGCGAGAGCCGCATGATGGTTGGGGTCATTGAATTCCTCGGGAATGATATCAGAGAACTGTAATGTAGGATGTTCACTCTCCATATAATGTAATCTTGCCTGTATGGGCGAACGGTAAGAAACGCATCTAAAGGAGGCGGATACTTCCGTGACGCACGCACCTTGCACATGACGGTAAGCCAATGCAAGACACCCAGCAAGGAAGGCCAGGAGTGCATACTCGCCGGAGCAGCGAGCCATTTGGGGTCTATCTGCCCGACGAACGGGTATCGAATGCACTTCAAGGCCTGAATGAATTCGTCCTCGAAACGTGCTTGGAGATCGAAGGGGTAACCAGGGTCGAGCATCGAGAACAGATACTGGAATATATTGCGATACTCCTTCCCGGTGATGTTCGCAAGAGTCTGCATCGATATGTCGTACTCGGTGCTCTGGAGCCAACTGACGATATCCTGTCGCATCTTGGTTTGGTATTGACGATCGCGGAGAGGGCGGTTGTCTTTGATGGGCTGAATGGCAACCGACGGAAGTGCGCCGGCCCCACCTCCCCAGAGCGAGCCCCTGCGCGCGCTCCTACGGCCAGTTAGTCAACCCGCATATACTTGGGATAAGTGAATGAAAAGTACGCAGTCAGAGGTGTGCGACCATGCTTCGACGCGCTCGCGAGCAGCGGGTTCAAATTCTGCGACCTGTACAGTGACTGCCTAGGATTCGTCGACGGCACCGCCAGGGCCGCATGGGGGTAAGCGCCACGGGCTGCTGGCCCTGCGACAGAGAGCCTCTTGTTCTGCGTGGATTTCTTCATGGCGGACGGGGGAACGGCCATTGGAATCCCCGTTCTCGCGTTCTCTTGTTGAGAAGATTGAAGGACGGACCGACGAGCGAACTCGCTCATCGTTTGCTGGAAGCCGGCGATGACGATGACGTTGAGCGACGCGTTCATCGAAGCTCGCGACACGATCACGTGTTCTGATCACACGACCCAAGAACACGTGACAATATACATAACGTCTCTCTCATCTTTACCCTGATGACGGAACTCGTGGAAAGACAACTTTTCGGCGGCACTATTAAAGCTAACCTCCCACGACGCTTTGCTGATGCATCGTATGTAATCGATCGTCAATCGATGCCCGGTGCTGTTCCAACAGATCTTAACCCAGCTTGATTCGCCAAGTTCCTGACACCCAAGAGGCCTACATCTCTCTCGACTCAAACGATAGCATCGTCATAGAGATTCTCGAAGGGGTCTCTCAAAGTGATCCTTCTGAGGCGGCAAGGTCTAATAATCTGCCCTCCCGGGCTTGGGTGAAATGTTCACACTTGCGTTAACTTTCGCGTTTCTTTAGGTACCACTTCGAAGCGATTGCTGACGACAATGATGCGCTCTCCTTCTCTGTAGACGAAGTATATGAGGTTTCCAACAACAAGGGCGGTGAGATACCCTCTATCATTGTTCTCCGTGGCCGGCAGGGCGTCAGGAAGTTCAACAAAACGTCCGTCGATGACGTACGGATGTTCCTGGCATTATACAGGCTGGCGGAGAGGGGCGTTGATCTAGTCTTGTCGCTCAATTTCCCTATGAGAACCGGGGACACTGTTGTCCGCACAGAGGAAGAGTACAACGCAGCGAAAGAAACATTCCGTTCCATCGCCACCAGTTTTCACATCGTCGACTATGGTTTATTTGCGTAAACTAGATGGCCTATCACTGAAGCCCTGTATCTTGTACAGTATTCCTTTTCTGTATGTGAAATTCAGACGGTCGTCTTCTGTGGCTGAGAAGTATTTGATCGCTTGACGTTCGTCTGGATAGCATCATCATGCATCATGCATCATGACTCACTGGTACTCAACGTACTCAACCCTCCCACCAATTCACATTAACTTGACCCTAGAAATTACGTCTGCAGTCGCATTTCCGAGTCAACATACCGTGGCATGATCGATACACGATCGCAGGATCCATCACAACTAATTTCACCTTGTCCTCGCGTGTGTGACAACGAAAAAGGCATATAGTCTTGATAGCCGGGTATTATGACTCGAGCGCCGTCCAGGGACATCATCATGGGTCCTAAGCGCACACTCAGCTGACAGCCCAACACTCACCCAACTTGGGGCTGACTTGGACGAGGAAGCATCATGATCGATCCAACTCCGAAGGGCGCAGTTAAATTGTAGGAAGCTATACCCAGCCAAGGTATATACAATTGTGAGCATCGATATCGATACATGTCAGATGAGGGACCAGACAACAAGGATACGAATATGGTACATTTTGAGCGCTGGGGCTCTTTTGGAGAGGTGACAGACAGAGTAGCGCCACTCGTAGACGGAATCCTGCAAAAAAATTACTTAGCGTCCTGCTCTGCCTCTGCCTCGGGATCCTCGTCGATGCGCTCATGAACGGGTGCATTTTGAGCCTCCGCAACTGCTTTTGCTTCTCGCTTGCGTCTCGCCGACTCCTTGAGCTTGTCCCATCGCTCCCGGAATTTCGCAATCATGGCTTTCTGCATGACACAGACGCTTTCAGCCAAGTGAACAGATATGGAATAGGATAGGACACCGACCTGCTTCTCGTTTTCGACGCGCATGGTGCGAAGCTCCTCCTCGAGTTCTTTGACCCTACGAGAAAGCTGGGCCTCTCTGTCTCTATTCGTACTGATGGGAACTACGGGAGGTGGCGGGGGAACTAGATTGAGATTGAGACTTGAGAGGTCAAATGTAGACTGGCCCGTTCGCTGTGCTGCGTGCATGGAAGCACCCATTGCTCTGTGCGCCTACAATCTCGATGATGAGCCCGCTGAGGATGGCTTAGTATCAGGGTGTATTAAGGTACCTCCCGCCGCGCAACTGCGATGTTTTCTCGAAGTTGCTGATCCTGTTCTTGTCTCAGTTTCAGCATTCGTTCAGCACTTTCTAGTCGTTTCTGCATCCCTTCGAGTTCGGAGCGAAGGTTGCTGTTCTCCTCTTTAAGTGCCGATTGAGAAGGCTCAGATGTAGATGGGATGAAACAAAATGAATCGGACGAGTCGTAATCTTGTGCTCCGTGTCATCTTGGCCTGTAACCCATGGTAGGTAGACAATACTCACCTTCTTCTGCTATCTCGTCAAACTCATTCCGCAAGTCGATCACTGATTGCCTCAAGTGGGACGACTTGGCAGGATCGGGCCCATGTGCATCATCAAGTGTTGTCGGAGAAGGGCCGTCTGACGACTGGACTTTCGTGCGACCACCGAGGAATGTACGTCTGGCGCGTCCGCTGCCCTCCGTATCGGTGTCGCTGCTATAGCTGCCATTCCGACCCAGCTCGCGCTTTGATGAATCCGTGAGGCCGAGAGAAGCGGTAGCAAACGCTAGAGGTTGGGCAACATGATCGAGCTGCTCCATGGCCCTCCAAAACGTGTTAAAGGCATCGCTAGCGTCCGTCGACTGCGGAAACACGCCGTTGAGTGCGGGCTCGTTCCGAGATGGACGCACGTGGTACGGACCTGTTGTCCCAAGAGCATGAAGGACTCGTCGACTTGGGAATCAGGAAGTCTTTCCTTCGGATGTGACAGCGGAGATGCCGAAGACCCATGGGCGGTGGGTGCAGAGGCGGGCGACGGGCGCGGTGGCGTTGGTTTTTGGGGAAGTGTTGGGTCTATACCCTCTTCTCGAAGAGCGGCGATCCTCCTTTGTAGCTCTTTGGCCGCCCTGGTGTGCTCATTGTAGAGCATCCTCAACGTTCTTCTCGTCTGCAAGTAGGTGTGAGTGTGGTGGGAAGCGAGTGCAAGTGGCTACTCGGAAGCCTGCGAACATTTTCATCGTTGGACGCCTCTATGCAGGATTGGAACGCATCGGCAGACTTTTCATGCTCGTCGGCGGCAGGGATGAGAAGTCCTTTAGCAATGTATTCGTCAGCATTAGTAGCATGCTGGTGTGCCTGGGTAGAAAAAGTTGGTCAATATGTCTACACGGTTGGTGGTAATTAGATGAGCATTACCGCATTCAAGGGAAGCGCAGAGCTGGACATGAATACGTTAAGGTGGAGCGGAGGGAGTGGACGTGACTTTGAACAGACTTCGGTGAAATAAAGGGCAAAATTGACAGTAAGGCGCTGGGGACGGTCCTCGAGGACTCCGATCCATTTAGCTCATAGCTCGGCACAGCGGCCCGCCCAAGCCTCCCCTTTCTGGCCCTGGCTGGCCGTCCCAACCAACAGCACTAGTACAAGTACAGTGCCGTTAGACGAGCTAGATACCTAGAACGGGCTCAGTCGTTGAACATCCAACTAGTGCAGTGCTGTCTATTAGCCAAGTCCAAATCTTATCTTCCAGGCCATATCTATACGAATACATTTCTACGCGACCGGTCTCTAGCGCAGTGCGACCCGTACGCTATTCCATCCAATTCCTATGAACCGTCTGACGCCGGTTCTCTACATCAGATCGACCCTCGCTAGCTCGAGAGCTGACCTTCGAGTCACTGAAGTGAGCCGGGTTTTGCCAATCTCGGTAGCCCAAAAATCACGGGCTGACGGGACTACACAGGTGTCCCGAACAGCCGGGAAATTATCCGATGGGAATGCCGAGGAACCACAAGCCAGTCAGGACAGGTCGGTGCGTGCACATCGACGTTGGAAATCCTTTCCAAGTGACCCCACTTCGCAGTTAGAGAAACTAGAGTTCTCTATGACAGCTGTAAGTAATTTCTCCTCGTCCTAAGGGTATTAGGTATTGCCACCTGAACAATCCGAAAAGGGCGCCTCAGAGTCCGAGTCCATAGCTCTTGCCGTCGCGGGAGAGGATCCATCTGCACCGGGCCAAGCGCGCGGCGAATGTTCTTCCCTCTTTGCCTCGGACAACGTCGATAGTCCATTCCGATCTGCGCAACCGTCCGGACGGACCCCCACCCGCGTTGACGATGACCCCTTTGAAGGCGCTGCCATGGAGAGGATTAGCGTCCGCTTGGTGCCCGTGCACATGCCACGCCTGACTGATCCAATCGCACCTTGTACGGGCTTTGCGATGCAAGCGGAGATCGTCAAGGGTACGAGCAAGTTCGCAGAGTTCCGAAAGGCACAAAGAAGGGCTTTGCCGGAGAGAGAGAGCAGGGTTGACGAATCCGAGGGAGGGCTGTTCTTCGCATCTCGGATACGAGGCCGAAGTCCTTCGGTATGTAAAGCTGTCTTTTTTTCTTCTCCTCTCGATATCTATCTGATGATATGGCGTGAAAGTTGATTCCTTCCGAGTCGAACGAGAGGTGTTCCTCAGGCTCTGCTAGTCCACCACCACAGCGACCTCTCTTTGATTACTTGGGGGTGGATATACCTAGCATCAGCATAGTAGTTCCAGGAACTGAGGGTAGTCCATAGTCTCGAAAGGTTTTCTTGTTGCTGCGCCGTCTGAGAGCCCGAATAGTATTCGCGGGAAATCAGGGTTCGAAAGGGAAGATGACTTGAGTTGTAGTGCGCGGTCGCACTTCAGCCGGGCGGACACCCAGGCCAGCACTCGCATCACACATCAACAGGTCATCAGTGTTGACGTCCGAGTGTGTAAAGTGATGCAAGTGTGTCGCCTAGCGGTCGTCGACCTCAGTCGTACTGATATCGGCATCTCCCGAAGACGCGTTCCGTGCTAAGCTCTTACGCTCAAACACATCTTTCACGAACCGCCATGTCTATATTTCAACGTGATCCAAGGGCGGGTGCATTCCTGGGGGGTGATAGAGTTTCCGGGCAGGACATCCGTGACCAGAATGGTGCGTTCTAACGTTGTGATTCTCCTATGAGATCTCTAACCCTGGCTCAACCTTAAGTGGTCGCGGCACAGACCATAGCCAATATTGTCAAAAGTTCTCTTGGTCCGTTAGGCCTCGATAAAATGCTGGTAGATAATATCGGGGTACGTTTCATATTCTCTCCATGGACTTCCGCCATATAGAACCTGTTTGGACATCCAGGAAGTCACGATATCAAATGACGGCGCCACCATCCTTTCTCTTCTCTCTGTAGAACACCCTGCTGGCCGTATCTTTGTAGATCTTGCACAAAAACAAGACAAAGAAGTCGGTGATGGCACGACTTCTGTCGTGATCATTGCTGCCGAACTGCTGCGCCGTGCAAACGAACTCGTAAAGGCGAAGATTCACCCCACTACTATCATCACGGGATACAGACTTGCATGTCGTGAGGCCGTACGGTTCATGCAAGATCAATTGAGCGTGAAGGTCGAACATCTTGGCCGGGATGCATTGCTAAATGCCGCGAAGACGAGCATGGCGAGTAAAATCATTGGGTCGTGAGCTCCCCATTTTGTAGATCGCTTTACATTCCCGTTACTCAACCTCAAGTCAGTGATGACGACTTGTTTGCCCCCATGGCGGTGGATGCCATGTTGGCTGTCAAGACCGTCAATACTCGTGGCGAAACGAAATACCCCGTTAAGGCCGTGAATGTCTTGAAGGCACACGGACGGAGTGCCCGGGAATCTCTCTTTGTACAGGGCTATGCGTTAAACTGTACCGTTGCTAGCCAAGGTGTGTGTCTAACTCATTGCGATGTATGATGCCTAACAGATCTCCAGCGATGAAGACGCGGATAACTAACGCGAAGATTGCGTGTCTTGACATCGACCTCCGAAAAACGCGCATGCAATTAGGTATCCAAATCTTAGTTGATGATCCAGAACAGCTTGAAGAGATTCGCAAGCGGTAGCTACAAGCTTTTGCCCCGGATGAATCGTATTAACTATTTCACCAGGGAGTCGGAAATTACGCTGGAGAGGATCAGAAAAATTCTGGGTGCCGGTGCAAATGTCGTGTTGACTACCAAGGGAATCGATGATCTGGCGCTGAAGGAGTTTGTGGAGGCTGGTGCCATGGCCGTCCGTCGATGCAGAAAGGAGGACCTTCGCCGCATCGCCAAGGCCACCGGTGGTCAGCTAGTCTCAAGTTTGGCGAACCTCGAGGGAGAGGAAACGTTCGAGGCGAGCTATCTCGGCACAGCAGAAGAGGTTGTGCAGGAGCGCATCTCAGACGATGAACTTATCCTCGTAAAAGGCACAAAGGTGGTCAATTCGGCTTCTATCATCCTCCGCGGAGCCAACGATTACATGCTTGATGAGATGGAACGGGGGCTGCATGACACCTTATCTGTAATCAAGAGAACATTGGAGAGTGGGAGCGTTGTGCCTGGTGGAGGTGCGGTGGAGTCGGCGCTAAGCATATATCTAGAAAACTTCGCTACAACCTTGGTAAGTTCTTTCCGTCGTCGACTCATTTGAGATGGTGATGATGTCACATTTCCTTACTTACAGGGCTCGCGGGAGCAATTGGCCATTGCAGAGTTCGCCAGCGCGCTTCTCGTCATCCCGAAGACCCTCGCAGTGAATGCGGCCAAGGATGCTACCGACCTCGTAGCGAAGTTGCGTTCTTATCACAACGCGGCTCAGAATGCGCCCGCGGGAGACCCTAAAAAGGTTCTTTTACGGTATGGGCTAGACCTGCTGAAGGGCGACGTGCGGGATAATGTCACTGCCGGCGTCCTCGAGCCGACCGTTAGCAAGGTTCGCAGCCTCAAGTCTGCATTTGAGGCGGCCGTTTCGTTGCTGCGAATCGACGACGCAATCCAAGTTACGCCAGGTAGGTCTTCACTGAAAATACTTCAATATTGGGTACTGATAAATGTCTTGATAGAGCAAAAATCGGAGCGTGATGGCCACGGCCATTAGGGGTGGGATAGCACATGTAGTATTGATACAAGTTACAGTGAGCCTAAGCATAAGTCACAACAAGTCTGATTGCCACAAGGACGCGTACGTCACGTGGTTTTGAGTTACACGGGTTGTTTTAGGCACGCTCTTTGAACAAACCTCGCGACTCTTGACCACGCCCGGGTACGTTCTGTGGCCATCAGCGCCTTCCTCGTCCACCCCTGCATCCCGTACAGACACAACGTGTCCTTTTTTATCGTCTGTACAACTCTGAATGCGTCTGGCACACTGCCTTGAACGCATGCAGTCCCATCAACCCGAATCTCCTCCAACCTACTTGCCCTACCTTTTCAAGCGCTTCAGCTCTCTCATTTGGGCATGTCTCGACGCCGATCTCTACAATTCCGCCATCTTTTACGCGGAGCGCTATTTTGCACTGGATCACGAGAATCACGACGCGCGACACCTATACGCGAACGCCATGCTGCGCGCCAACCAGCCTCATTCTGCGTTGCACCTCGTGAACCTCCCCCAAGACCAGCGATGTAATGGGTGCTTGGAAATCAAGTCCAAGTGCTGTTCTACGTTGAGCAGGCACAGGCAGGCGCGGGAGGCGTTGGAGGACATTTTGAAGAACGCTGCAGACGTCCCGTCCCGTGCGTCCTTATCCTCTCTATATGTGAGAGCGTGCCTCATCTCCTCACCTGCTCCCTCCCACAGTGTCACAAGAACAACGTGCGGCACGGACCTTTCCCGAGGAAGCAGTATTGTACTGCCGGGCTGGCCTTAGCGCACTGAGGGGCAACCTACCTGACCAGGCCCATGGTAGTCTTCTTCAAGCGTTGTCTCTCAATCCCATGATCTGGGAGGCTTTCGAGGGCTTATGTACTTCAGGTAACATTACACGTCGGATCTTGCGCCACCTTTTGTTAACGTCTGGTTTGCTTGACAGGATCTGTACCAGAGATCGAGGAATTATTCCCGTCACGCCCCCCACCAATCAAACGAACTTCTCCAGATGAGCAGCTGACAACGAAGGCAACACAGCCTCCACGTCCGACCGCTACCGGAGTAGGTTTCTTCACACCTGACACCGGAAACACCGGAAACCTATTCCGAAGACCGGAACCTGTTAATCCTCTGCCTGTCCGTATGGGACGACTAAGTCCTCGAGATTCCATGTGGGCCCGAGCATCCTTTCACACATTCCTGAACACTAATATCGCTTTATGTAGGTTGACAGATGACATGATCTCACACCTACCCGAGAATTCCATCCTCCAAGCTCATCAGCGCCCCAAAGGCGCTGTCATGCTCGCCTCTCGTGCGCTTTCTTCTGCGGATGAGGGTGGGCCTGCTCTCAAAAAGTTACGCTCTACGACCCGTGGGGTGGAGAAGGCACCCAAATCGGTGGCCGCGGCGGACGACGCACGCTCAAAAAAGGCACGCGCACGCCCGGCCTTGACTCTTGTTAACCTCTTCCCTCCAATACCGAGCAAGGTCGGTGGCCTCATTAGTTGGTCCCGGGCAGAAACGTTGTTGCTTATGCGCGCATTATGTTTCAGCCGCCACCGGTCCGAGACCGACGTCGCCCTCGCACACGAACACGGTCGCAGTCGATAGACTCTGAAGACGAGCCCCTTCCCAGCGGGTCTGCGGCACATTCGCAATCGCCCCAGTCAATAGCGCAATCCCCTCGATCGGATACCTCTCCAGCACCGAGCAACTGGACAGCATCACAAGAGCAGGCAGCCCAGGAAGCGTACGAGATCGAACTCGCAGACCAATACATTTACGACCTCATGCGATTATTCGCCAGTGCCACGAGGGCACTGGCAATGTACAATACGGCGCTTTGTATGGAAGAATTGGACAAACTACCGCATGTTCATCAAAGGTCCCCGTATGTGATGGCTATGGTCGGGAAAGCGCACTACGAGCGGACTGATTATACATCTGTACGTACTCGAGCGCTCGGTGTTGCCGTTGCCCAATCCCGTGCGGACACACGCTGACGTCACGTGTTTACACAGGCGGAACGCGCCTTCCAGGCAGTGCGGGCACTGGACCCATATAGGCTGTGGGACATGGAAGTGTACTCGACCTTGTTATGGCATCTGCAACGGACAGTGCAATTGTCTTTCCTAGCACAGGAGCTGCTCTCGATCGAACCACGTTCATCGCAGGCGTGGATAGCGATAGGGAACACGTTCTCATTGCAGAAGGAGCGTTCCCAGGCGTTGACATGCTTTCGGCGTGCCCAGCAACTGGACCCCACCTGCGCGTACGCGTTCACGCTTGCGGGGCACGAGTTCATTGACGAAGACCTCGACAAGGCCATCCTGTCGTTTCAGATGGCGCTTCGCGCGGACGCGCGGCATTATAATGCTTGGTATGTGTACCCGGATTACCTCCGATGCCAGTTCTCATGGCACGAGGCCCCGCTCGGGGTAATGCGTGATGCACGCTTATCTTGCGCGCGTGTTTCTATACAGGTATGGCCTAGGGACGTGTTATCTGAGGAAAAGCAAAATCCGTATGGCGGAGTATCACTATCGGAAAGCTGCGGAGATCCACCCCAATAATGCGGTGCTGCTGGGCTGCGTAGGCATGGTGTGTAGAAGCCTGAGCGCGCGCTTGATCGTTCGTGTGTGGCGCTGACCGGAAAATGTTCGCTAGGCTGTAGAGAGGCGCGGGGATCGAGAAGAAGCCCTTGCGCTGTTCAATGAGGCAGTAAAGTTGTCTCCCGATAACGCGCTGGTGCGTTATCGGCGAGCAAAAATGCTTATCTCTATGAAGCGATATAAGGTACGTGTGACACAGTCCGAGGCATGACGATCTCCGAACGCGTGTATTGATGTATATTTTTTATCCCGCCGATTGATAGGCTGCCGTGAAAGATCTAGAATTTCTGCGTGACTCGTCTCCGGAAGAGTCGAACGTTATCTTCCAGCTCGCTCGAGCTTATCGGTTGATCGGAGATGAAGTCAAGTCTGCCCAAATGCTGGCCGTGGCGAGGGACGTATCGCCAAAGAGCGCTAAAAAGATCCAAAAGCTAATGGAAACGGTCAAGGACGAAGAAGTGGGGGACGAGGAAATGGACCAGGGTTGAGCGCGACATCGCTCCAGTGTATTGGTTTCTTATGGACATTGTGTTGCAAACAATGGTGCATAAAACACATCGGACATCAGGTTATCTTTACCCCTCGCCTCGGGTTAGAAGAGAAGCACGACGGCTGGCTTAATTGTTTGGTGTGATGACGACTGACGGACTGAAGGTGAAATCAAAGGGGCGGGATGATGACGAACGAATGAGCATATTTTCGGACGTTCGGATTGGCCGAAGCCGATCCTAGCCGAAAGAGGATGTCCGGAGACCGGGAAGTTGGGGCAGATACGTGACATGCGTGGAGTCATGGTTGGCAATATAAGGGCCGCATGACACCCGGTCCATTTTTACTCAACTCCCCCGTCGACTCGCCCCACTCGTCCTCGTCCTCGTCCCCCCAATGCACCATTGACCATCCTCTTTTCTCGTCATCACTTCCCCTGACTGAGTCCCGTCCCCTGTCCCTCACCTCCACAGACAGAGACGGCGGTTCCCAACCACCATCAGCATGGTTGACAAGCACGCGCGAAAATCAAAGCACGGCACCATCCTCTTCGAACCCTTCATCGTATACCGCATACACCGCTAAGAACAAGACGGCTACCCCATTATCATCATCATCATCACCATCATCATTTGCATCTGCATCCTCATATTGTGAGTGTCTGACCCTCTCCTCGCCAACGTGCCCCTTTCTCAGTCAACCTTCGTTCACAGTTCCTCAGCTTACGCATCTTGTGTCCCCCTTATTGTGTCATCCAATGTCGTCAGAGAACCAGAGCTTGTCTCAAGTCACCCGGTCCAAGCTAAGCTTGGTCATTGGCGGAGGCGCCAAGGACAGTAGCAGCTTGCACCGCTGGGTGCTCCTAAAAAACTCGATTACCCGTTCGCAGCCCCACAGCACCGTCTCGTGCAGCCCCAACAAAACTTCAGAGTTACTCCCCACCTTCCACACTGATGCAGGCGACGAGGATGAAGAGGTGTGTTTCGACGTAGAACACGACTCTTTCATCTACCCCGATGCCCGCAAGCTCCTTGACAGTTCTTGCAGTGCGAACGAAGACGGCTCGGAGAAACAGTGGTTCGACTCACTCCTAGAGTCACTCGAACACGAGGACTCAGAATACTCGCATGAATCTCTTCTCCATGTCGGCGACGACGATGACGAGGATGACTTGCCTCCCCTCACACCTTCAGCTTCTCCCGTGTCTTCCACCGATGATCTCGGCCACCCCGTGTATAATAATACTCCTATCTCTATGCCATACCCTGTTGTCTATCCACCATACAATCCCCCGTTGTTAAGTCCCCTCGAGCTCCAACCACTTAATACCTCCCTTGACTCTACCTATCCACCATTCAACGTTGCGCTACCCTATAACGCTGTCGATGACATGGACATGGACGACTTGCCTATGCCGGACACGGTCGAGGATCTGTCGGACGACGAGTCCGACGTGCTCTCTGCCCCAACTCCAGATGCCCCCTCCCCATCAATGTCGCTTGTCGACGCGGTTGCGCGGTCTTCGGAGCGCGCACGGCGCCATGTCCCACAGGTGTACGTCAACGCGGACGATTCCTATTTTCGTCACGGTTTAGAGCTCGACCCTCTCCCATTTGCCCATGATTCTTCTAATCCTTCCCTCGTATTTGAGAGTGTCTGTGCCCAAGAGTGCTAGCGCTAGTGGCGGACCAGACGCTTACCCCTTTGGTGTTACTCTACTTGTAAATATCCCATATCTGCATGCTTTCCCCTCCATCCCTCAGCATTATGCGTTTGTTCTATCTCTCTCTCTTCCCTCTGCTTTCTTGCCGTTTTCATTATTCTGTGCTTCATCCCCGGGGAAATCTTAGGTGCCAATTATCGGTTCTGTTGATGTGCGTTGGTTGCGCGACTCGGCGCATGTTTACGGGTTCCAAATGGTCTCGGTCTCGACACGTGGCAGCGGACCAAATAGTCCGTAATAGGTAAGCAACGATAAGGCTTTTTTAGGCCCTGATCTCAGATCCGGAGTTTACCTTTGAGCCTCTCGCTGCATACCTGGCCCTGAAGTGACATGATTTCATGGGCCCCATGACTCCTTGTCGAGTGAGCCCCATCTTTGGTGGTGGTAGTAGTGGTGGTGATGGCGGTGGTGTAATGCGAGTGGTGACGCAAGGACGCGCACAAGTGGATCCTAAATCCTGCTCGTCTTTGGAGCAGCGTGAAACCGCGGAAGCAAAAATTGCAAAACGCGAGGACCGCAGCGGACAACGGAAAACGCCGTGCCAACCAAGGCTGCACGGCCCTACTGGTTTTCCTCCATCGGGGACACGGAGACCTTTTGGCGGGTTCACCGTACACAAATACAAACACAAACTCAAATCTATACAGGATCCCTCCCTCTGATGCAATCATGATGACGGGTAACCGGGCTTATCAAGGGGGGGGGGCCCCCTGATGGCGCTGTCCTTTCAAGCGCTGAGCGCTGGAGCCCCCGGTATTGACGGTGGATACCGCACCGAGCGACATCTTAATGGGGGGATTTTAGTTTTTCGACCTTGCCTCGCCACAACCCCTCGTTCGCTTCCGTTGAGCTGTGTGTGATTGCGAGGGTGATGGATGGCTGTGACCGGCTGCCAGCATGATGGCAGGGATGTGCGGTGACTCGGACGCGGCGCACAGCACAATAGAGAGAGTGATATATGTGTAGTTTGGTATGGTATACCGCCTCACCGGCCTCATATGACCCACACAATCTTTTTTTTAATTTTTTACACTGACCTGACTGGGCGAGGCCTATCGGAAAAGTCGCTCGAGTCCGCTTTGGGGGGAAACGTGCGTGGTGCTCTTGTCTTGTGCGTTCTAGTACTGCCGTACAAGTCTTAGCGTATGAGCGTATGTGGGGCCGAGCCTTTCAATCAATCCATTCATGGCTGTATTGGGCCTTACAGCAATCCGGTCACGGTCACACACCCCCTCCCGGCCCCCCCCCCCACCCCCCATCATTGACAATCAATCCAACGCTCGGTCCCGCGAAATCGGTTTTGGGGGGATGTGGCAAAAAGGGGGGCAACTTCCGTGCGTAAACCGGAGATTCACGCGTGCCGCGCTGGCAAATCGTACGACCACGACCACGCTTGAGTTGGCTGCTGGTTGAGGAGAGCGGGAGATCAATTAATTGGTGGGAGGGGGTGGGGGGGGGGAGAGGGTGGTTCTTTTTGAGCACGCAATGCACGCATGGCACGCCGCGCGCGCAACGACCCTTCGTTCGTTCGTGGAGCTAATCTTCCAATGGCGTTCTCAGCGCAGTTTGGTGAGTCGTGTACAAGCGCGACTCGTCCATCTGACTCGACGAGAAAAGCAATTCATATCGTAGAATGATAGTAGAGGAGGTAGGTGGGTGGCAGGTCGGCTAATTTGCTCAGGGTCGCGCGCTCCCCCCCCCCCTCCTAGAGCCGTATTGAACATTTTTGTAGATCGTGACATTCCAGCTTATTGTAATTTACCGTACTGGGCGGTGCCCTCTACAGCCCCTATTAAAATTTTTTTTTTCAACGACCGCAGTTGGATTAAGACGGAAGCGACGGTCGGTCTGGTCTGGGCCAAACGTTTGTCGCCCAAAGTGTGGAGAGAGAAAAAAAGACGCCGTCAAATGTCAACATAGATTTAATATTCTGGCGCCTGCTCAGTCAATCCCGCCTAGCTCCGACCACATAACCCATAGTTGGTAACTGCCTGAATGGGCATGTGGGGGGAAGAATAGGAATGTAGGGGCAAACACTGGTACTCTTTGAATGGAAGGCGCAAGAAGAAAAAGAAAAAAAAGACAAAGGAAATGAGACACGGGATGGGGTTTGCGTGCTTCGCGGAATGGAGATAGGGCGGGGTGTTGGTCGTTGGGGAATCGAAATTGGAATTGCTCGCTATGGGTTTCGATATGAAATTGATCCCCTCACACCCCGTTGCAACACATCCCCAGCCGCAATCGCGCGCGCTGCTATCTATGCAATGCAGTACCGTGCTGTGGCGATAAACCGCGTTGGGACATTAGGAAAAACCTAGGAGGGGTCGGGCGTAAGTTAAAAAAAGGCCGCTGGCAGCACTGAGGGGTCCAGTCTGGACTGGGCAAAAGTGAGCTCATTGTGCGTGCGATACGATTGCAGCGGTTTGTTATGTCCCGCCTGGGCCCCACCATAGATAGCGTTTGCTAATTACGGTACGATACGACCGATCCCCGACGAGGAGGTGGGGGGTCCCCTTATCTGCAAAATTCCCTCGTATTCATAGGGGTGTGCGTGGGGAGTTTGGGGAAAGGGGAGGGGGGTGGGAATGGGAAGAAAAAACTAAAATTGGGTGGTGTTGGACGCTGGAAGAATAGAATCGCTCGCCCAGCAGAGAGTGGAGTGATCTGCAACGTCTTGGAATGATTCACCTGGGCCCGTCTCGGGGGTACTCTTAGGCCTGAGGCTCACGACGACCAATCACGCACAGGAAGAAGAACAAATCATGACATGGCGCAATATACCACCACAACACCTGTGACGTCCATCCAATGATGTGTGATATATGATGATGCTATCGATGATGGATGATGACGATGATCCTTTTACGCAAAACGTCAAGTCAAGGCA
>WNFC01001376.1_pt1 | contig 25446 bp, 19 predicted proteins | sample 5400541 | NCBI WGS metagenome assembly WNFC01 (sample SAMN13153342, study PRJNA577476) | soil metagenome | isolation source: 120 cm saprolite under Douglas fir tree site 2 hole 2 replicate 1 | place: USA:California | collected 2015-04-18 | reverse complement strand
GGGAAGTTCGGCGTGTATCAGCTCGGGCTGCTGGCGTGGATCGGAGCCGGCATGCTGACTTTCGCAATGGTCCGGCGCGTCTGCCTTGCTGAAACCTTCGCCGCAATATTTGCTGTGATCGCCGGCGCATCACTCGGTCTATTGGCACTCTTCATCGAATACAATCCAAGCAATGTCGTCGTCGTTCTCAACCCGATTGAGGAGATGATGACCTTCGCCGACCAGTCGGCGGCCTCGGCAATCGATAGCGGAAATCCCTTTGCCGCTATCGGTCTGTTTCTTTCGGGCGTGGCGAGTGTCCTGCAACGATATACGTTTGTACTTTTCACCTCGCCGCGTCCGACCGTGTTCCTCACCTGGCTGATTGTTCCCGGCATTGTCTATGCATGGCGGCGAGGAGAGAGACAGACGGCCACACAATCGGCCCTGCTCATGCTGTGTGCGATTGCAATTGATTCACTAGGCATTCGCCGGGGACTGAAGGTCGAATACTTTATTTTCACTGATCCCTTGATCATCGTTGCCGGCATGGTTCTTCTGGACCGGATGAACGATCTCCGCTTTCACAGATGGGCCTATCCGATTGGCGTGGCTTTGGTCGCCTTGCATATCGGCGTCAGTCAGGCTGAGCCGATAAAGATGGTGACAGCACGCCGGGGGCCTGAGGGCATTTGCGAGTGGAATCAGTATTACTTGCCACTCTTGCCGATGCCGTGGTGCGAGCTACCGGCCAAGCGCCCATGACCGTCATGAAGCGGCGACGATCAAATCGCCTTCAGCTTGCGATAGGCGAACCACACCATTTTCAACAGCAGCCAGCCGTCGCGAAAACGGGAAATCTGAGTCTCGCCGAAGGTGCGCGCCTTGTAGTGGATCGGGGTCTCGATGATCTTGAGATTCTGTTTGGCGGCACCGAAGATCAGGTCGAAGTCGCCGAACGGATCGAAGTTGCCGAAATAGCCGCGCTCCCGTGCCAGCATCTCGTAATCTTTTCGCAACAGCACCTTGGTGCCACACAGCGTGTCCGTCAGCCTGGTGTTCACCAGATAGCTGAACAGGTATGCAAAGCAGCGATTGGCGATCAGATTGAGTGGGCGCATCGCCTCGTGCTCCATCGGGTAAATCAGGCGGGTGCCGTTGACGAATTCGGCCTTCCCGGTCTCGATCACCGCATGATATTTCGGCAGCGCTTCCGGCGGCATCGTCAAATCCGCATCCAGGATCATCAGCACGTCGCCAGTCGCTGCGGCAAAGCCTTTCCGGACCGCATCCCCCTTGCCCTTGCCGTCCTGCTTCAGCACCTTGATGTCCCAACTCTCCTTGTAGGCATCGCGGACCCGCTCGCACTCTTCGTAGGTACCGTCGCTGGAATTGCCCTCGACGAACAGGATTTCCTGAGCGGACCCAAATTGAGGCATCCGCAGAATCGCGTTTTCGATGTTGCCCTTCTCGTTCCTGCAGGGAATGAGAATGCTCGCGGACAGTTTTCGATCGGGAAATTGGCGGACCGGGCGCCCGACGATATAGGTCCGCAGGCACAACTGCCTGATGCCGGGCAGCGGCGCGATGAACCGATTGATGAACGGTCCGAGGCCGAGCCAGCGCCGCGGCAGCAATTGCCGCTGCTCTTCCCGGATCACCTCGAAATCCGCCAGATCCATCAAGTTCAAGAAGTCGGCGGTGGCGATGTAATTTATTTCTGGTTGCTTGCTGCGCAGATGCAGCGCTTCGGCGAGCTTGAGGACCGGCTCCCACAAATGCGAATAGTAGGAGATGATAATCCGCGTCGACGGTGCGCACAGTTGATGCACCGACCTCAACGTGCCATCGATATCTTCGAACATACCGACGGTATCGGCGATCACGATGTAATCGAACGGCCCCTCGATCGACGTCAGCGTTTGCGGTTCTTCGACGTCGCCCAGAACAAAATACAGATCGGGATGACGGGCGTTCGCTTTCGCGATCGTCGCGGCTCCGAAATCGACGCCGACGCCGTAGGATGGCGCCAGCGCGGCGAGCAAATTTCCGCGGCCGCAGCCCAGCTCCAGCACCCGCTTGCCGGGCGGAACCAGAAATCGCATGAACTTCTGATCGTCTTCATGGTAGGCGGCGTTGAATTCGCGCCAGCGATCCAGCTCATCGCCGTTCGTCTCGTAGTGGTCAAGCAGATCCCGCTTGCGCTGACTGGAAAGCTGCAGTGAAGCAGTGGCGTCGGATTGCTTCAGATACATTAACAACAGCCTCGACCTGGAAACAGGGGTTTCTCTTAACTGAAGGACCCTGAGGTGTAAATTCGGCAGGAAGCGACCGTCTCGCCACCCAATTTGCTCAGGTTTGGGGCTTGAGGCCGTCAATCGTTCCACATTTCGCGTGAGCGCGCTTCCGTCCGGGTGCGACCAAGCTGGGCCGCCGCCAACTGTCGAAATGCACCGCTACAATACCAACACCTGGGATTCTGGCGGATGCAACGGCCGATCCGCTCGCTTTGTCTTTACGCGCCAGTCCCCCTAAGGTGCGCGCCGAGGCGACGTCCGGATGACAGCACAAAAGCCGAAAATTCTTCTCAGCGAAGGCTCCAGCCTGTCGTCGCGAGAGGCCATCACGGCGTTGGGGCTTGCCGGCCACCGGGTCGAACTGGTCTCCAGCAATCCAATGTGCCTTGGGCGATTCTCGCGGTTCGTCAGCCGTGTCCGTCACGCTCCGGCGTCTGGCGCCGATCCGGATGGTTATCTGGCCGCGGTGATCGAAATCGTCAAAACGTATCACATCGATGCGCTGCTTCCGGTGCATGAGCAGGCTTATCTGTTTGCCGCCGCGCGCAAACGGCTTCCCCCTGGCCTTGGAATTGCGCTCGCCGATTTCGAGGCGTTCGAACAGGTCCAGAGCAAGGCCGGTCTTGTCACCCTGTTAACGCAGCTCAATGTGACGCAACCCGCCACCGAGGTTATTCGATCGACAGATGAATTCGCGATCGAGCGGCCCTACCCGTTTTTCGTCAAGGCCGCCTTTGGCACCGCGAGCGCCGGTGTCTGGCGGGTGGGCGACGGCCACCAGCGCGATGCGCTGCTGCTTCAATTCGAAGCGAACCATGCGTTCGCTCCGGGCTTGCTGGTCCAGGCCGCGGTAACTGGATCGCTCGAACGCACGCAGGCGGTGTTCGATCGCGGGCGTCTCGTCGCCAGCCATATCTATCGCCAGGTTGTGGAAGGACCGGGCGGCGGCGATGTGCTCAAGATCAGCGTCGTCAGTCCAAAGGTTCGCGAAACCGTCGAACGGATCGGGCAGGCGCTCAAGTGGCACGGCGCGCTGTCGTTCGATTACATCCGGGATGACGCAACGAAGACACCGCATTTCATCGACGCCAATCCCCGTCTGGTCGAGCCGATGAATGCGTGGCTGAGCGGTGTAGATCTACCCGGCGTCTTGTTGCAGATTTCGCTCGGTGAAACGCCGCCGGTGCAGCCCGACGGTCGCGAGGGTGTCCTCACCCGGCTTGGATTGATGGGACTGCTGGATGCTGCGCGGCGGCGCGGCCGCAGGCGCGACATCTTGCGCGAAATCGGTTTGCTGGCCGCTGATTCCGGGCGATATCGCGGCTCGCGCGAGGAGCTGGTGCCGCTGCTGACGGATCCATGGTGTGCGATTCCCTTGAGTGTTGTTGTGGCAGGACTGCTGCGCGCGCCTGCGGCGGCCGCGCGGTTCTCGGAAACAACCGTCGCGGCCTACAGCCTGACACCTTCGGCGGTCCAACGACTGCGCGCATGGCAGACAGTCAAGCCATGAACGCCTTGGCGCGCCTCACTGCGGAGGTCGCAGCTCGATACCGTAACGGGCATAGATCCGCGCGATGGTGCCATCGGCCAGCAGCGCCTCGATCGCCGCATCGACACGCTGTCGCAGCTTGTCGTCGGGGCGGAACAGCCCCGCCGCGATGTTCCAGTTCAAATCCGGATCGTTGTCGAACGCCGGAATCAGGCGCAACGGCTTGTCGGCATGCTGCTGGTTGAACCAGCCGACTGTCGCCGGTGTGACCGCGGCCGCCTCGATCTCGCGATTGGCCAGCGCCGCAACGATATCGTCCTCGAACACGAACGGAGACGTCACGGTGCCGCCCTTGTCCAGCGTCATCGAGACCAGCGAGCCGACCGGCACCCCGACTCGCTGATCGGAGCCGAGACTGGCCAGCGACGACGCGCGCGAGTCGGCCCGCACCGCGAGCACGACACCGCTGCGATGATATGGACGCGATACCTGCACGCCGCCCGCCGGCGGCGTGTCCTTGCGGGTGATGGAGTCGAGCACGAGGTCGCAATCGGCGCGGCGATACTGGATCGCACTGATCACCCACTCCCGCGTCAGCTTGACACCGAGCTGCTGGGCAATTTTCTCGCCGAGCTCGATCTGAAATCCCGGTACCGGTCCGGTCTTGCTGGCGAACGGTAACGCGTTGGGGTTGGCACAGAGCGTCAGCGCCCCGCGCTCGGTGATGATTTCCAGCGAGCGGGCATCTGCCGCAGCACTCCCGAGCAGCAGCAGACAAATGCCCGCCACGTATCGGGCGAGGCGGTATCGCGGTTTCCACGCCGAGGTTCGGCGATCGCCACGCAGTTTCGCACGCGCGCCAGAGCCTTTTCCGTTTCGATAGAATCGAAACCGGGCTCTGGATTCTTCATTTGACGGGTTTTCGTGACGCGAACCGATCTCCACCCCGGATCGCGTCCGGGGCGGGCCTTCGCTTGAAAACGCTCTAGTCATCGAGCCCCCGAATGTAGGCCAGGATGGCGATGATCTGGCCGTCGCTGAACACCGCACCAAAGCCGGGCATGGCGCCCGTCTTGCCCTTCCTGATGCGCTCGATGATGTATTCGTCGCTGCGCTCGGACTTCGACAGCTTCGGGCCCCTGCCCGCGGCGCGACCGCCATCCTGGTGACAAAAGCCGCAGGTGGTGGCGAACATTTGCTCGCCGTCGATGTCGCTCGGCGAGGCCTCGGCCTGAGGCGCTGCAGATCCCGCGGAGGTCGATTGTTCGGCAGCGGTCGAAAGCCATGGCCAGGTGATGGCCAAGGAAGCAACAATCACAAGCAATATTCGCATTCCGGCATCCGTGTTGACCGACAAAGGCGGCAAGGAGCGATCCTTGCCGCCAACGCCGTCGTCATCATTGTTATCTCAGCATTGCTATCTCAGCGCGAAGACAACCAGGGCGCCGGTATTCTTCGTCATGCTCTTGTAGGGCTCGCCATAGAGCGCGACAAACTCGTCGGCCACCAGGCTTCCCCAGCCCGCCGGTACGGCGATGTACTGCTTGCCACCAGCCATGTAGCTGATGATGCCGGCATTATGGCCCGAGCCGTTGTTGCGTGACCAGAGCTCCTGGCCGCTCTCCGCATTATAGGCGTGCACGACACCTTCCGCATCCGGCACGAACACCAGATTGCCTGCGGTGGCGAGCACGCTGGCGAGCGGCGGCGCCTTGTAGTTGACCTCCCACTTCTTGACGCCGGTAACCGGATCGCGGGCGTCAAGATGACCACGGGCCGGCCCGTCCGGTGGCGCCACCAGCTTGAACTGGGCGCCGATGTTGAGCTGCGCCATCGGCTCGAGGATCGGCGTGGTCTTCTCCACGGTCAGATCCATGCACCATTCCTGGCCGATCTTGTAATAGAGCTGGGTCTTCGGGCTATAGGCACCAGAGTTCCAGCTGATGCCGCCGGCGATTGCCGGGCACAACGGACTATCCGCCTTGCCGGCCACGAGGTCCCGGCGACCGATCAGCTCTCCTGTCTTCGGATCTATGCTCTTGACGAAGTTGATGTTCTTTACCAACGGCCAGACATTCTCGATCTTGGCGTTGGAGCGATCATAAACGAACACGAAGCCGCTCTTGTTGGGGTGCACCACGAGCTTCTTGTCGCCACGGTTGATCATCACGAACTCGCCCACCGCGGAGTCGAAGTCCCAGGCGTCGTGCGGCAGCTCCTGGTGGTAGAATTTGAGCTTGCCGGTATCGGGATCGAGCGCGATGACCGATGTGGTATAGAGATTGTCGCCCGGCCGGGCGCCACTCTTCTTCCAGTCGGGGCCCGACCAGTCGTAAAGCGGTGCCGGGTTGGCGGTGCCCCACCACACCGAATTGGTCTCCGGGTCATAGGCTCCGGGCATCCAGCCGCCACCGCCGCCGGTCCGCCAGGAGTCGTTGCCCCAGGTCGCCATGGCCTCTTCGGTACCCGCGACCGTGAAGAATTCCCATTTCTTCTGTCCGGTCTTGGCATCGACGCCGAAGATCGGTCCGCGCCCCGGCCATTCGCCGCCCTGGGCACCAATGATCACCATGTCCTTGACCACCAGCGGCGCGCCGGTGAAGCCTACCGTCACCTTCTTGGAATCCAGCAGCTTCAGATCAAACACCGGCTTGCCGGTCTTCAGGTTGAGCGCGATCAGGCGCCCGTCGACCGTGCCGACATAGAGATTGCCCTGTCCGAGTGCGATGCCGCGGTTGTATGGCGAGTGCGTCTGCTTGGCGACCAGTTCCTCGTCGAGCTCCGGGGTATAGCTCCAGATCGTCTTGCCGGTCGCTCCGTCCAGCGCGTAGACATGGCTGTAGGAGCTTGAATAATACAGCACGCCGTCGAGGGCGAGCGGCGTCGACTGCAGACCTCGGGTGGCGCGCTCCGGAAAATGCATCCACGCGACTTCGAGATTCTTGACGTTGCCGGCATTGATCTGATCGAGGCCGCTGTAATGGTAGGACTTGTAGGTACCGTGATGCGTCGCCCAGTCGTTCTGGGCCGCCTCGGCATTGAGCGCAGCCGCGTCCTGGGCCTGCGTCGGCGAGGTGGTCAATATGGCAGCCAACGCCAGCGCGGCGCAGCCTCCAAGATATCGTGCATGAAAAGCCATCTGTATCCTCCGGTGCTGATATGTTTGTTGGACCGCGTTGTCGTCGCGACCTTTGCAATTCTGATGTCAACGCTTCATCGGGCCAAGGTCTCGACATAGATCGCATGGACCGACGGAACTGCCGTCATCAACAGACGGCTGCACTCCTTTCCGCCGAAGTACGAATAGGCAGAGGTTTCCGGCAAATGTCTTTTTTCGATGCGGGCGCCGTGGTGTGGATGCCATTCGGTGCATGTCGGCATATGCCGTCGTCGCCGGGGCTTACCTGCCCCATGCTGCACCCGACACTGCCGGCGATGTCGGTGCGGTGCACCATGACATATCCCCCAAAAGCCCCGGTATTAGTTGATCCGGATTGTTGTTTTTTTGTGAAGCGCAGGTCAGCCGTCGAGACCTCGAACCGAAATCCCGCCGTCTGAAACGGATGTTACCTGCACTCGCTGCCGTTGATCGCATCCAACGTAGGACAAGGCGTTGAACTGTCAAGCGGCAAGACTTGCAGCCTGCTCCTGCTGCTCCGTGCCCGCGGCGGCCGCGCGATTGTTGGAGACCGCGGTGGCTCAGCAGCCTGCAGCCTGACACCGCAGGCGATCGGTCGACTTCGCGCATGGCAGACGCTCGCGCCATGAGCGTCCCGTGACCGAAAGCGGTTTGCCTTGAAGCGTCGGGACCCGTAGTTTGGGATCAGCAGAGCAAACAAAATAGCGGTTCGGAGAGAAAACCCATGGCGCGCCTGAAGTTCGGAGCCTTCCTCGCCCCGCATCATCCCATCGGCGAGCATCCGATGCTGCAATTCCGCCGCGACCTCGATCTCGTCGAGCAGCTCGATGCGCTCGGTTACGACGAGTTCTGGTGCGGCGAGCACCATTCCTCCGGCTGGGAAACCATCGCGTCGCCGGAGATGTTTCTGGCCGCCGCCGGCGAGCGCACCAAACGCATCAAGCTCGGCACCGGGGTAGTGTCGCTGCCCTATCACCATCCCTTCAACGTCGCGCAGCGCATGGTGCAGCTCGACCACATGACCGCAGGCCGCGCCATCTTCGGTTCCGGTCCGGGGGCGCTCGCCTCCGACGCGCACACGCTCGGCATCGATCCGATGACGCAGCGCGACCGCCAGGACGAGGCGATCGCGATCATTCGCCGGCTGTTCAATGGCGAGCGCGTCACCGCCAAAAGCGACTGGTTCACCATGAACGACGCGGCGTTGCAGATTCTGCCGCTGCAGGAAGAGATGCCGTTCGTGGTGGCGTCGCAGATTTCGCCGTCCGGCATGACGCTGGCGGGCAAATACGGCATCGGCATCATTTCGCTGGGCTCGATGTCGACGCAAGGCTTGATGGCGCTGCCGACCCAATGGGGTTTTGCCGAGGATGCCGCCAGGAAGCACGGCACCACCGTGAGCCGCGCCAACTGGCGCGTGCTGCTAAGCTGGCACATCGCCGAGAGCCGCGAGCAAGCGCGGCGCGAGGCCGGCGCCGGGCTGATGCGCTGGCACAATGAATATAATGTCGGCACGCTGCAGCGGCCCGGCCTGCAGCCATTCACGTCGCCCGAGGATGCCGTGGAGAAGACCGCCGGCGGCGAAGGTGCCGCCTCCACCATCGGCACGCCGGATGACCTGGTAAAAACCATCAAGAGCCTGATGGAGGTCTCAGGCGGCGTCGGCACCATCGTCGGCTTCGTGCACGACTGGGCCAACCCGGAAAACACCCGGCGCAGCTGGGACATGGTGGCGCGCTACGTGGTGCCGGAAATCAACGGCTATACCGAGACCTTGCGCAAATCGCAGAAATTCGTGATCGAGAACCGCGCGGTGTTCGAGCGCGCCGGCCAGGCCGTGATGGCGAAGATCATGGAGAACGACAAGGCCGCGGCAGCGCTTCCGCTCACCGGCCCCGGACGCGTCGCGATCCCGACCATCAACGCACCGGATCTGCAGAAGGAAGCCGCCAAGCAGAAGGCGTGACGCGAGTTTGTCGACATAGTCACCCGCGCGGCCAATTCAAAATCACTTCTGATAATAGTCCTGCACCGTCTCCCATGCCACCGTCTGCAGGAACTGTGCTGTCGGCGCGTCGATACCCGCAAGATAGGCATTGCCGACCGGTGAGCGTCCGGTCAGCGCGGCAAAGACCGTGCAGGCCGCCAGATAAGTCCCGGCGAGGCTCGGATGGCGCTTGTCGGGCGCATAGAGATTGAGCTCCGGCTGCTTGCCGACAGCGCGGGCGAAGGCAAGGCCCGCGGGAATCACCAGCGCGTTGTTTTCATTTCCCGCCGTCGTGTAGGCCTCCGCCAGGAGCGCCGTCATTTCCGGTTTGTCGGCATAGGCCCATGACATGAAAAACACTGGCCTCGCGCCATGCCCGCGCACGATCTCACTGTTCTTCCTGGCGAATTCGGTGAACACCGTTTTGAGCCTGGGATGGATTGGGCACTGGCTGCAATCCATCATGACCGCGACGTCGAACAATTTGTCGAGCTTGTTGAAGACGACGTTGTTGTTCTCGTCGAAAGAATAGCTGCCGATGGCGTTGGGCCGGAAATAGCTTTCGACATCATGCCAGTCGAAGCCGGAGCCGCCGATTGTCACCATCGTCGCGCGATAGTCCTGCTTGTGATCGGGGTCAGCGGCTTTTTCCAGCTGTGACACATGGCCGGGCATGCCGTTGTTATAATAGAAGAAGCTGTTGCCGATGAAAATTTCGGATTTCGGAAAATCGGGACCCAGGGTCGTGACTGCAGGTTTGACTTGCGCCAGCGCCACCCTCGGCGCGACCGCGATACAACCGGCCGCGGCCAGCATGACAATGAAAACTCTGCCTGGAACACTGGACATATTCGCTCTCCCCGCCTTGGTTTTATTTTGTGGCAGCCTATCACGCCGCGCGGCTTTGTCGCGCCCTTTGGGATCGGCCGAGCCTCCCGCCGGCCGCGCACGAGCCTTTGCACCGGACCGACAAAGGGTTATTTAACTGCATGAGCGATGCCGACGCGCGTCAGCCCGCGAATCTTCGGCCGTAACAAAGTCGCGGTCCCCGGAAAACGGAGCAATTGCCATGTCGATGCAAAGTGTGGCCTCCCCCGCAGTCACCTTCACGCCGCCGAAACGCAATTCGCTCACGCATATTCCGGGCGACGAAGGCTGGCCGCTGATCGGCAAGACGCTTGAAGTGTTGGCCGACCCCAAGGGGCAGATCGAACGACAAGCCGCCAAATACGGACTGATCTATCGCAGCCATATCTTCGGCGAAACCAGTGTGGTGCTGCTCGGACCCGACGCCAATGAGCTGGTGTTGTTCGACCAGGCCAAGCAATTCTCTTCCACGCATGGCTGGGGCCGGATCCTTGGTCTGCTGTTTCCGCGCGGACTGATGCTGCTCGATTTCGATGAGCACCGCCTGCACCGGCGGGCCCTGTCGGTCGCCTTCAAATCCGGGCCGATGAAATCCTATCTTGCCGCGCTCGATACCGGCATTGCCGCGCGGGTCGCGCAATGGAAGGCGCAACCGGGCCCGATCCTGTTCTATCCGGCGATGAAACAACTCACCCTCGATCTCGCCGCCACCTCGTTTCTCGGCGCCGATATCGGACCCGAGGTCGACGAGATCACCCGCGCCTTTGTCGACATGGTGGCGGCCTCGGTTGCGGTGATACGCAAGCCATTGCCGGGTACGGCGATGGCGCGCGGCGTCAGGGGCCGCAAGCGCATCGTCGCTTACTTCTCGGAACAGATTCCGATCCGCCGTGCCAAGGGGGGCGAAGACCTGTTCTCGCAGCTATGCCGCGCCACCCACGACGACGGCGCGCTGCTCTCGACGCAGGACATCATCGACCACATGAGTTTTCTGATGATGGCCGCGCACGACACGCTGACCTCGTCGCTGACCTCCTTTGTGGCGGCGCTTGCCGCCCATCCGCAGTGGCAAACCAAGCTGCGCGACGAAGTCGCGGCGCTGGGCATCGCGGCCGGTGCGCCCACGACGTTCGACAATCTCGAGGCCATGCCACTGTCCGAGATGGCATTCAAGGAGGCGATGCGGCTGAAGCCGCCGGTGCCTTCGATCCCGCGTCGCGCCATCCGCGATTTCACTTTCAAAGGCTACGCCATCCCGGCCGGCACCATGGTCGGCGTCAATCCGCTGTTCTCGCACCACATGCCGGAAATCTGGCCTGACCCCGATGCCTTCGATCCGATGCGCTTCACCGACGAGGCGCAGCGCGGCCGTCATCGCTTCGCCTGGGTGGCGTTCGGCGGCGGCGCACATATGTGCCTCGGTCTGCACTTCGCCTATATGCAGGCGAAATGCTTCGCGCGGCATTTCCTGCAAAATCTCAGCGTTTCGCTGGAGCCGGGCTACACCCCGCAATGGCAGATGTGGCCCATCCCGAAGCCGCGCGACGGATTGCGGGTGACGCTGTCGCCGGTGTGAGTCCAACGGACTGTCATTGCCGGGCTTGACCCGGCAATCCATCCCCACGCGTTTACTCGATAAACGTCGTGAGCTGTGCGCCCTCGTCCGCCACGAACACCGCGATCAGTTCGGCGGGCTCGCTGTTGCTCGCATTAGCCGATGCCAGATGCGTCGCGCCGGGCGGTTCGAAGAACGACTGGCCAACCTTGAAGGTCTCAACCGGACCGCCGGCAAGCTGCGAGCGGATTTTACCTTTGGTGACATAAGCGGTAACGGAGCCGGCATGGCGATGCGCGCGGGTAAATCCGCCGGGCCCGTAGAACACGCGCACGATCGTCACGCGCTTGCCCGGCACATTTGGCAAAGCGTGCGAGGCGATCGGTTCGACCGTATCGAGCGCCGATCCCGTGGGATCGCCGACCGCGCATAGCGGCTCGACAATTGTCGATATGGTGTCCATCATGGCCGGCAGCGCTTTCCCGATCACGAAAGCGCAGGCGAGACCGGCAATGACGGCCATATAAAATGGCTTGGCTTCAGGTCGCGCCTGCATCACAGCGGATAGTGCGGACATGATGGTCTCCCTGAGTCTGGTTCGAAGTTTACACAACCCGGATTGGTCATTCCGGGATGGTGCGTCAGCACCAGACCCGGAATCTCGAGATTCCCCGATGTGCAATTGCACATCTGAGGTTCGATGCGGAGCCTGTCATCGGGCCGCGCTTTGCGCGGACCCGTTGGCATCGCCCCGGAATGACGGCGACGGTTACCCCGCGCCTTGATCGAACGCCTTGCGCATGGCGACATAGCCCTGCTGCTGCACGGTCCAGTTGCGGCCGCCGGTGATGGCGCCATCGACCACCAGATCGTGCCCGTTGATGAAACTGGATTCGTCGCTGGCGAGAAACACCGCGGCATAGGCGATGTCTTCGGGCAGCCCGGCGCGCTGGATCGGCTGCGCGGTTTTGTAGATCTCGCGCATCACATCGGGCGTCTTCTCAGCCGCCTCGACCGGAAGACCCAGCGCCTTGCCGAAGATACCGGTGGCGATCGCGCCCGGTGAAATGCTGTTGACCCGGATGCCGGATTCGCCGAGCTCCATTGCTACGCATTTGGTGAGGTGAATGACCGCGGCCTTGGCAGCGCCATACACCACCGACGACGAAAAGCCGGCGAGCCTTCCCGCGATACTGCCGTTGTTGATGATGCTGCCGGAACCCTGGCGGCGCATATGAGGCGCGGCATGCTTCATGCCGAGCATCACACTGCGCACCAGGGTGGCCATCGCGGCGTCGAAGCGGGCAACCTCAAGGCCCTCAATGCCGCCGGTTTGCGCCGGGCCGCCGGCGTTGTTGAACAGACAATCGATGCGGCCGAATTTTTCGACCGCCTGCCCGATCAGCGCGCGCACCTCGTCTTCAACCGTGACATCGGTCTGGCGGAAGATGCAATTGCCGCCGAGCTTCTCGGCCAGCGCCTCGCCTTCCGGCGCGCGCCGTCCGGCGATAACGATCTGCGCGCCTTCCGCGACGAAAATCTCAGCGGTGCGCAGCCCGATCCCGCTTGTCGCGCCGGTGATAACCGCGACCTTGCCATCCAGCCGTCCCATGTCGTCCTCCTGTTGATGTGCCGAAATTAATGGATGATGGCCGATCCCCGCCGGCCAGCAGCAGTGCCAGCGCACTGAATATGCGACCGAGACGGATCATCGGTTCCTTCCGCTTTTTGTTGGAGCCAATATTCCCGGCCCGCCGGAACAACGCAAGCTTATGCTTGTTGCTTGCCCGTGCCCCAGTATGGGCCGGGTTGCCGCCTTTCTCGGCCGCCTACCGGATATTTCCCCTATACTCGGCGTTATCTGAGATTCGCTGATCGCCTGACCCAATGTGATCCATGCTGAAATTGATCGACGAGTTTCGGCGAGCCTGGCACGGAACATCGCAGCCATCGCTGCTTTTCAGCGTTGGATTTGCAGCCTCCTGCCTCGCCTTGTCGACCGCGGCGCGGTGGTGCCTTTCCCTGATCCGACCGGACGTATTTTTCACGCCATATATTCCGGCCGTATTCTTTGCCGCCGCGTTCGGTGGTTATCGGGTCGGGATCGCGACTGCCCTGCTCGGGGGCGTGCTCGGCGCCACCGTCAACTTCAGCGACGCGCAGGCCGATTTTGCAAGAATGGCGCTGATGGTGATGTATCTGATCGTATGCGGCCTCATGATATGGGGCATCGAGCATTATCGATCGGTCGCGCTGCATCATCGGGAGATTTCCAAGCGCCTGATCCGGGAGGAGGAGTATCGCAAGCTTGTGGTCGACGAGCTTCAGCACCGGCTAAAAAACAAACTGTCGACAATGCACGCCGTCCTTCATCAGGTGCTGCAGGATCAACCACGAATCTGGGCCAGCATCGACCATCGGATACGGGCGCTGGCCGCGACCGACGATCTGATCGCAAGGGTCGACGGCAGCGGCTGCGACATCAGGGATCTGTTGCTCTCCGAACTCGGACCTTACGGCCATGTTCGATTTACCCTGAACGGCGAGCCGCTGTTTCTTCCGGCCAAATTGGCCGTGAGCCTTGCATTGATATTTCACGAGCTCGCCACCAACGCCGGAAAGTACGGCGCATTTTCTTCGGCGCGCGGGCTGTTGCAGGTGTCGTGGTCGGTGTCAGGCGATCGCCTCAACATTGCCTGGGACGAGACCGAGGGTCCTCCGGTCGCAAGCGTCGGGCCGGCCGGATTCGGGACCAAGTTGCTCAACTCGGCGCTGACGCCTTTCGATGGCAAGAGCGAGATTACCTTTCTGAAGACCGGGGTTCATTGCACCATGCAGTGCCGCATACCGCTGGCGTGAGTGGTCCTGGTCCGGATGGGAGTCTTCGCGTCAGCCGACATTTCCGGGGCTTCGTTGACCCTTTTTTAATGACAAGTCGCGGCGTTTCGCTCCGAATTGGCCGGCACCCCGCCGTGTCACCGTGTTTCTCGATGCCGCTTAACTAAAACTACAAGAGCTTTTGTCAGGCTCCGCAGCTATGCAAAACCTCCCTAAGCACGACCTGCAAACCGCGGCGACCAAGGCCGACGGCGCGCTCGCCGTGGATGCCGAACTGAGTATCCTGAGGGGTGTTTTCAAAATGCTCCCCGCAGGCGTGACGGTTCAGGATGAGCAAGGCCGCTTCCTGCTGGTGAGCGATCTCGCCGCCGCGCAGCTTGGGATCGCCGTTGACGGGGCGGGGGAGCCGGATTCGAAAGAGCTAACCCATCGCCGCGAAACCGGCCTTGAATTGCTGCGCACCGGTCGCCCTGCCGTTGCCGAAGAATGGGTGACCGACGGGGAGGTCAAACAGCTGCTTCTCACGGCGCATCGGCCGGTTCGTATCGGCGACCGCGATCTGTTGCTTTCGAGCTCCGCCGATATCACCGCGCGAAAGGCCCTCGAGGATCAGCTATTCCGGTCGGCTTACCATGACGGGCTGACCGGTCTGCCGGCGCGCCGCGTGATCGAACACCGCGCCGACAATCTTTTGCAGCACGACGAACCGCGTGCGAGGTTCGCCCTCGCATTTCTCGACATCGACAATTTCAAGCACATCAACGACTATTACGGGCACGCGATCGGGGATGCGCTTCTGGTGGAAGTCGCCAGGCGAGTGGGGTTGGACTTGCGCGAGTCCGACATGCTGTCGCGGATCAGCGGCGACGAATTCCTGCTGCTGCTCAATCCAATCCAGAGCGAACACGAGGTGGCGGAATACATCCACTTTGTCCTGCAGCGGCTGAGGGCGCCGTTTTTCATCGATGGATCGGAAATTTTCGCATCCACTTCGATCGGGGTCAGCTTCTATCCCGAGCACGGCCGAAGCTTCGACGAGCTGTGTCAGAACGCCGATATCGCGATGTATTGCGTCAAGAACGACGGCAAGGGCGCTGTGGCCTTTTTCGACGCCAGCATGGAGCGCGAGGCGCTCGCACGAATGAAGGTCGAGCAGTCGCTGCGGCTTGCCATTCTGGAAAAACGCTTCTGCTGCGCCTTTCAGGCCAAGGTCGACATCCGGACCCAGGATATCAAGGGCATCGAGGCACTGGTCCGGTTGCGCGACGACGACGGCATCATTCAGGCGCCCGGCACATTCATCAATCTGGCGGTGGAGCTCGGACTGATCGACGAGCTTACCCATCTGGTGCTCGCGGAGATCGTCAAGTCGATCGATCTCATCAACGAAAGCTTCGGCGCCGATACCACCATCAGCATCAACATCGCGGCGAAGCAGGCCGGCAATCCGGACTTCATGGGCGCGTTTGCGCAGGCGCTTGAGGCGACCGGATATCCCGCGCGCTTCATGATCGAGGTCACGGAAGACGCCTTCGTCGCAAAAACCCATTTCCAGACCGAAATTCTGCCGATGTTCCGGAAACTCGGAGTCGGGGTCTCGATCGATGATTTCGGAATCGGCTATTCCTCGTTGTCGGCGCTGGCCGACATCACCGCCGACGAAATCAAGATCGACCGATCGTTCATCACCGACATTCATAAACGCCCGCGTAGCCAGGGCATCCTGAGGGCGATCGAATCGCTGAGCGAAGCCCTCGGCATGACCGTCGTCGCCGAGGGTATCGAAACGTTCGAGGAACTCGCCTATCTGCAGGCCGCCACCAAGATCCGCTATGCGCAGGGCTTTTATTTCTCGAGGCCGATCTTTCTTGAAGAACTCAAGCCGCCGGTTCGGATGCTAAGCCATGCGCGCCCCAGCGCGGCAAGCCGCCCGCTGCAGGAAAACCGCTCGGTCTGTTCGCGCGGCGATCGCCATCGCCGCTGATCCCTGGGCAAGCGCGCCGCCTTTGTTTCGATAAGCGTTGTTTCGGCAGAGACCGTCCTGACGGGACCTATTTTGACAAGACCGGCAGCGGCGGCACGCTGTCGTTCGGCGCCTCGGCCTGCATGGTGATCAGCGTCATCGAGACCAGGCCGTAATAACCGATGATGCCGATGATATCCATGATGCCGCGCTCGTCGAACTTCTCAAGTGCGGCTTTGTAGACCGGATCCGACACCTTCTTGTCGCGGTAAAGTGCGGTGGCCAGATCATAGAGCGCGGCCTCGTCGTCCTTCATGTTATCGGGACGTTTGCCGGCCGCGATATCGGCGGCGACCTTCGGATCGAGCCCGGCTTTGAGCGCCAGCGGATAATGCGCAAACCATTCATATTGCGCGGTCCACTGCCGGGCGGTGATCAGTATCGCGAGCTCACTCAGGCGCGGCGGCAGCGATGTATTCCAGCGCAGATAGTCCGACAACGCCGACAGCCGGGGCGCCAGATCGGGGTTGCGGATATAGGCGCGATAGGGCGAGTTAACGAACTTCGCATTGCGCGGAGGGGCTGCGATCATGTCAGCCCATGCCTTTTGCGGGGGCGTCAGCTCATCGGCTTTCAATGGCGCAAAGCGGGTGATGTCCTCGGCGCGGCTGATATTCGGCGTCGCGATCAGAAGGGCCAGATAGACCGCGGCAAGCAGATATTTCATCGTTTCTCTCCCTGAATGTCGCGGACTTCCGCCGCGTTGACGTTCCGCAAGACTATTCAGATGGAGGAGCGGTTCAATGGGATAATGGCCTTCGGGGAGCCGACGCCTTGACCCGGGGCGCGCCGTCACACTATCTGTCGCGTGCAGACCATTGAAATCGAAACCAGGGAGAGTAGCCGTGCGAACGTCCTTCATCGTCCAGGCCATTGCGGTCGCTTTACTTGGGACAGCCGCGCAGGCGGATGATCTGAAGATCGCCCTGATCTATGGCAAGACCGGACCGCTGGAAGCCTATGCCAAGCAGACCGAGACCGGTCTGCGCATGGGACTGGAATATGCCACCAAAGGCACCATGACGCTGGACGGGCGCAAGATCGTCGTCATTACCAAGGACGACCAGAGCAAGCCCGATCTGTCCAAGGCAGCACTCGCGGAGGCCTATCAGGACGACAAGGTCGATATCGCCATCGGCACGACATCTTCCGCCGCCGCGCTGGCGGACCTGCCGGTGGCCGAGGAAAACAAGAAGATCCTGATCGTCGAGCCGGCGGTCGCGGACCAGATTACCGGCGAGAAGTGGAACCGATATGTCTTCCGCACCGGGCGTAATTCCTCCCAGGACGCGATCTCGAACGCTGTGGCGATCGGCAAGCCGGGCGTCACGATCGCGACGCTGGGCCAGGACTATGCCTTTGGCCGCGACGGCGTCGCCGCCTTCAAGGAGGCGCTGGCCAAAACCGGAGCGACGCTGGCGGCGGAAGAATATGTGCCGACCACCACCACCGATTTCACCGCGGCCGGTCAGCGTCTGTTCGATGCGCTGAAGGACAAGCCGGGGCGCAAGATCATCTGGGTGATCTGGGCAGGCGGCGGCGACCCGCTGACCAAGCTGCAGGACATGGACCCCAAGCGCTACGGCATCGAGCTTTCGACCGGCGGCAACATTCTGCCGGCACTGGCCGCCTACAAGCGGCTGCCCGGTATGGAAGGCGCGACCTATTACTACTACGACATCCCGAAGAATCCGGTGAACGACTGGCTGGTCGCCGAGCATCAGAAGCGTTTCAATGCGCCGCCGGATTTCTTCACCGCGGGCGGATTTTCCGCTGCCATGGCCGCGGTTGCCGCTGTCACCAAGGCGAAATCCACCGATACGGAAAAGCTGATCAGCGCCATGGAAGGCATGGAGTTCGATACGCCCAAGGGCAAGATGATGTTCCGGAAAGAGGACCATCAGGCGCTCCAAAGCATGTATCACTTCAAGGTCAAGGTCGATCCGAGCCTGGCCTGGGCCGTGCTGGAGCCGGTGCGCGAGCTCAAGATCGAGGACATGAACATTCCGATCCGCAACAAGCGTTGACCACAATCCAGGAGTCGTTCTGCGCCTTAGATGTTTGAACCGTCATTGCCGGGCAAAAGCGCGAAGCGCGTCTTCGCGCTAGGTGACCCGGCAATCCATCTCGTTTCCCGAATAACAGGTTTTGGGAAGCGGATGGATGCGCGGATCAAGTCCGCGCATGACATCGGAATCTGCCGCAACGCCCGCGATCGACCAGAGACAAACCTTCGATGATCCCCGAATGACCTTCACTCTCGAAACCCGCGATCTGACCATTCGCTTCGGCGGCCATGTCGCCGTCAACAGTGTCAGCTGCACCTTTCGTCCCGGCGAGCTGACCGCCATTGTCGGTCCCAACGGCGCCGGCAAGACCACCTATTTCAATCTGATCTCCGGACAGCTGCGCCCGACCGAGGGCAGCATCCTGCTCGATGGCACCGATATCACGCAGCTTTCCGCGCCGCTTCGCACCCGCGCGGGGCTGGGCCGCGCATTCCAGCTCACCAATCTGTTTCCGAATTTGAGCGTCGAAGAGAATGTTCGCCTCGCCGTGCAATCCGAAAGCGGCGTGCATTACGATATGCTGCGGCCGTGGATGACGCGCCGCGACCTGATCGCGCGCGCCGACGCCATTCTCGACAAGGTCGCGCTTGGCAACCGGCGAAGCGTGCCGGCGACCGCGCTGTCGCACGGCGATCAGCGCAAGCTCGAAGTCGCGCTGATGATGGCGCTCGAGCCGAAGGTCTTCATGTTCGACGAACCGACCGCCGGCATGAGCATCGACGAAGTCCCTGTTGTGCTCAATCTGATCGCGCAGCTCAAGCAGGATGCCAGCAAGATCATCCTGCTGGTCGAGCACAAGATGGACGTGGTGCGTTCGCTGGCCGACCGCATCATTGTGCTGCACAACGGCCAGCTGGTTGCCGACGGCAAGCCGGCCGAGGTGATTGCCTCGCCGATCGTGCAGGAGGCCTATCTCGGCATCGCGCCCGGAAAGAGCGCGGCATGACCGACCTCCTCACCCTCGCCGGCGTGCACACCCATATCGGGCGTTACCACATCCTGCACGGAATCGATTTCGGCGTGCCCGAAGGCCAGACCACCATGCTGCTTGGCCGCAACGGCGCCGGCAAGACCACAACGCTGCGAACCATCATGGGCCTGTGGCAGGCATCCTCGGGGCGGATATCGCTGGACGGGCAATCCATCGAGCAAAGCCCGACCCCGGATATCGCGCGGCTCGGCGTCGGTTATGTCCCCGAGAGCATGGCGGTGTTTTCCGATCTGACCGTGAAGGAAAATCTGATCCTAGCAGCGCGCGACGGACCGCTCGACGACACGCGTCTGGAGTGGATTTTCGGCTTCTTCCCCGCGCTCAGACGTTTCTGGCTGTCGCGCGCCGGCGCGCTGTCCGGCGGACAGAAGCAGATGCTTTCCATTGCCCGCGCCATCGTCGAACCGCGCAAGCTGTTGCTGATCGACGAGCCCACCAAAGGCCTGGCGCCGGCGATCGTGGTGGCGCTGATCGAATGCTTCGCGGAGGTCAAACGCCGCGGCGCCACGATCCTGCTGGTCGAACAGAATTTCCACGCCGCGCGGGAACTCGGCGACAATGTTCTGGTGATGGATAACGGCATGATCGTCCATCGCGGCGAGATGGCGGCGCTGGCCGGCGACGTCACGCTGCAGGAGCGGTTGCTCGGCCTCAGTCTGGAGACGCATCAGTGACCGACCTTGCCGCATCCGCCGCACTGCCCAAGCCGAGCCGGGATATGCTGCCGGTGCTGCTGCCGGTGATTCTCGCTCTCGCGATGCTGCCGTTGATCGGATCGCCAAGCTCCTGGGTGACGCTGACGGTGGCGAGCCTTGCCATGGGCATGATGATCTTCGTCATGGCTTCCGGCCTCACGCTGGTGTTCGGCCTGATGGACGTGCTCAATTTCGGTCACGGCGCCTTCATCTCGGTCGGCGCCTATGCCGCGACGCTGGTGCTGTTGCCGCTGGCGCCTTATGTGCAGGCCGAGTCGCTCTGGCTCAATCTTGCGGTGCTGGCGCCGGCCGCGGTCTTGTCGATGGCGGTCTCCGGCGCGCTGGGACTGGTGGTGGAACGGGTGCTGATCCTGCCGGTCTACGGCCAGCACCTCAAGCAGATCCTGATGACGACGGGCGGATTGATCGTCGCCGAACAAGCGCTGTACGCGCTGTGGGGGCCGCAGATCATTCCGCTGCCGCTGCCGACATCGTTGCGCGGCTCGTTCATCATCGGCGACATCGCGATTGCGAAATATCGCCTGCTGGCAATGCTGGTCGGCCTGATCGTATTCGCAAGCATTCAGCTGGTGCTGAACCGGACCAAGATCGGCCTCCTGATCCGCGCCGGCGTCGAAAACCGCGAGATGGTGGAGGCGCTCGGCTATCGTATCCGGCGACTGTTCCTCGGGGTGTTCATGGTCGGCTCCGGCCTCGCCGGCCTCGGCGGCGTGATGTGGGCGCTGTACCGCGAACAGGTGCATGCCTCGATGGGCAACGATCTCACGGTGCTGGTGTTCATCGTGGTGATCATCGGCGGCCTCGGCTCGATCGGCGGCTGCTTCATCGGCGCGCTGCTGGTCGCGATGGTTGCCAATTACGGCGGCTTTCTGGTGCCGAAGCTGGCGCTGGTCTCCAATATCCTCTTGATGGTCGCGGTCCTGATGTGGCGTCCGCGCGGGCTCTATGCGGTGACCAGCCGATGATGATCCTCTCCGGCGATCCGCCGCGCAGCCGCGTGCTCTCTATCCTGCTTGTCGTGATCATTGCGGCGCTCGCCGTGACGCCGCTGATCTTTCCCGGCGCCAAGGCGATGAACGTCGCTACCAAGATCCTGATCTTCGCAGCCCTGGTGGCGTCCTATGATCTCTTGCTCGGCTACACCGGCTCGGTGTCGTTCGCGCACACGATGTTTTATGGCATCGGCAGTTATTCGATCGCGATTGCGCTCTATTCCATGGGACCGAACTGGGCGGCGATCGCGACCGGCGCCGTTGTCGGCCTGCCGGTGGCAATGCTGCTGGCGCTCGGGATCGGACTGTTCTCGTTGCGGGTCGAGGCGATCTTTTTTGCGATGATCACCTTGGCGGTGGCTTCCGCCTTTCTGGTGCTGGCTTCGCAATTGTCATGGCTCACGGGCGGTGAGGACGGCCGCAGTTTCCAACTGCCGGAATTGCTGCGGCCGGGCACGGTGCTGATCTCGAAAAATGTATTCGGCTTCGAACTCAACGGCCGCGTGCTGACCTATTATGTCATTTTCATCGCCTGCGCGGCGATGATCCTGGCGCTGTTGCGCGTGGTGAATTCACCATTCGGCCGGGTGCTGCAGGCGATCCGGGAGAACCGGTTCCGCGCCGAAGCGCTCGGCTTCCGCACCGTGTTTCATTTGACCTATGCCAACTGCCTTGCCGCCCTGGTCGCCGCCAGCGCCGGAATGCTGAACGCATTGTGGCTGCGCTATGCCGGACCCGACACCTCGCTCAGTTTTTCCATCATGCTGGACATCTTGCTGATGGTGGTGATCGGCGGCATGGGCACGATTTACGGTGCGATCATCGGCGCCACGATCTTCATTCTGGCGCAGAACTATCTGCAGGCGCTGATGGGGGCTGCCTCCAACGCCGCAGCCGAAGCGGGCATACCCTTGCTTCCGGGATTGCTGCATCCGGATCGCTGGCTGCTGTGGCTCGGGCTGCTGTTCATCGCCAGCGTTTATTTCTTTCCCACCGGCGTCGTGGGACGCCTGCGAAGCGCCAAGCGCGCGGCGTCTTGAGGGCGGCGGCCGCCAGGCGGCGCCGGCCTTCCGGCCTCGGATTTTTCAACCCGGTCTGACCGCACTTCCAGCCTCCGCCGTGCGCCTCACCATGCGTCATCACGCCAGCGTTCCGGCAATGGAACTCGACGCGCTCAGCGGAGTTGCTTTCCGTCGCTCATCTAGTTCCGTGGAGGCTCCTTGAACCGTCGAGATTTTCTACAGGTCTCAGCTGCTTTGCCGCTGGTGGCATCGACAGCACGCGGGTTTTTAACGCCCGCTCAGGCACAATCGGCGCCATTTGACCGATCGATCGTTCGGCAGATGGCTCGGGATGCAGCCGGCAAACCGTTCAAGGCGCCGGACGGCAAATTACCGGATCATTTGAACGATCTGGATTACGACCATTACCGCGCCATACGGTTCCTGCCGGACCGCGCGCTCTGGCGCGGTGAAAAGCTGCCTTTTGAAGTGCAATTCTTCCACCGCGGCTTCTTCTACAAAAACCGGGTCGATGTCTATGAGGTCGCGAACGGCCAGGCGACGAAAATTATCTATCAACCGGAGGACTTCTCGTTCGGAGATACTCCACCCACCAAGCCGGGCGTCGATCTGGGTTTCGCGGGCTTCCGGCTTCACACCCCGATCAACAAGCCCGATCATCATGACGAGGTTTGCGTCTTCCTTGGCGCGAGCTATTTCCGCGCTGTCGCAAAGGGAGAGCTATACGGACTCTCGGCTCGCGGGCTTTCGATCAACACCGGCGAGGCCAAGGGCGAGGAGTTTCCCTCATTCAAGGCGTTCTGGATCGAGAAACCGGCCGCGAACGCCACTTCCATCGTCGTGCACGCATTACTGGACAGCGAGAGCGCTACGGCGGCCTATCGATTCACGATAAGGCCGGCCGAGACCACCGTGTTCGACGTCGAAATGGCGATCTATCCGCGAGTGGATCTCGATCACGTCGGGCTCGCCCCGATGACGAGCATGTTTTTCTTCGGTCCCAACGACCGAATTGACGTCGATGATTTCCGTCCCTCGGTGCACGATTCCGACGGCCTCGCCATCTTCAATGGCCGGGGCGAGGAACTGTGGCGTCCGCTCAGCAATCCGCGGGATCTTCAGATCAGCTCTTTTGCGGATCTCAATCCCCGCGGGTTCGGTTTGATGCAGCGGCAGAAAGATTTTCTCGACTACCAGGACATTGAATCGAGCTTTGAACGACGGCCGAGCCTGTGGGCGGAACCGATCGGAGATTGGGGCGATGGTTCGGTGCAGCTGGTTGAAATCCCCACCAAGGAGGAAGTCCACGACAACATCGCCAGTTTTTGGCATCCCAAAACAGCTCTCCAAGCCAAGGGTGAGTATACCTACACCTATCGGCTGCACTGGGGGCCGGACACTCCAAAGCCCACATCGCTCGCGCGTTTTTCGCGCACCGCCGTCGGCGCAAGAGGCGAAGGCATCAAAATTTTTGTGCTTGATCTGACCGGCGACAAACTCAGACTTGTCGACCCCAAAAAGATCCGGGGCGTCGTGACCGCGGAAAAGGCCAAGGTTCAGAACGTCGTCACCCAACCCAACCCCGCGATCGGCGGCTGGAGGCTGAGCTTCGAGCTCTCGGTCGAGGAAAAGGTCCCGGTCGAAATTCGTGCATCGCTGATGCAGGAGAACGATCCCATATCCGAGGTCTGGGTCTATCGATGGACACCCTGACTCCCGGTCCGGATTCGCAATCGAGGACTGACGTCCGGCGAAATGAATTCCTGCCGCCGGAATCGGCACTGGAAATGTCGACCCAGCCTTTGCGAGATTTCCAGAGGCGGAGGAACATCGCGGATTTCGGGCTGAAGTCCATCACGCTCCGGCGCTCCTGCATCTTTCTCGGCACCGCTACGCTAACGGTGGCCGGGTGCTACGAAATATATGAGGTTCTGCAAGTTGGCGGCATCACCGCGCTGGAAGCGATGGTGCTGGTCCTGTTCGTGCTTCTGTTCGCATGGGTTGCATTCTCGTTCATGTCGGCGCTGGCGGGATTTGTGGTGCTGCTGTTCCGGATGCGGGACGCGCTGGGGATCGACCCTGACGCACCTCTCCCGGCTGCGAGCCGACGTAATGCCATGTTGCTGCCGACCTACAACGAAGACCCTCATCGCATCATGGCGCGGCTGCGGGCCATCTACGAGTCGGTCGGGGAAACCGGCTGCGCTTCGCAATTCGACTGGTATGTGCTCAGCGACACCACCGATCCTTCGATCTGGATCGAAGAAGAGAAGCACTTCCTGCAGCTTCGCCGCGAACTGGGTGCCGGCCAATTATTTTATCGTCACCGCCCCGAGAATACCGCACGCAAGTCCGGTAATATCGAAGATTGGGTTCGACGGTTCGGGGCCGGCTATGATCACATGATTGTCCTGGACGCCGACAGCCTGATGACGGGCGACACCATCGTGCGGCTTGCCGCCGCCATGGAACGGCATCCCAACGTCGCTCTCATTCAGACGCTGCCGATCGTGGTCAATGCGAGAACGCTGTTTGCGAGATTGCAGCAGTTCGCCGGAAGGCTTTACGGCCCGCTGATCGCTGCCGGAATCGCCTGGTGGCACGGCTCCGAAGGTAATTATTGGGGTCACAACGCCGTCATCCGGGTGCGCGCATTCGCGGAAGATGCAGGCCTGCCCGAATTGCGCGGCCGCAAGCCATTTGGCGGGCATATTCTCAGCCACGATTTTGTGGAAGCCGCCCTGATGAGGCGCGCCGGCTGGGCCATTCATATGGCGCCCACGCTCGGCGGAAGTTTCGAGGAGTGCCCGCCGTCGCTGCTGGATTTCGCCGCGCGCGACAGGCGGTGGTGCCAGGGAAACCTGCAGCATCTGGCCGTTCTGCCGGCGCGGGGCCTGCACTGGGTGTCGCGGCTTCATCTGCTCACGGGAATTGGATCGTATCTGACCGCGCCGCTTTGGCTGATCTTTCTGGTGCTTGGGATCCTGATCTCGTTGCAGGCCCGGTTTGTCAGACCGGAATATTTCCCGAAGGGATTTTCATTATTTCCGCAATGGCCCGCGCAGGATCCGATCCTCGCAGCCTGGGTCTTCCTTGGCACGATGGGACTGCTGATTGTGCCCAAGCTTCTGGCTTATGTGCTGCTGCTTACCCAGTCCGGAAATCGAAGACGCTTCGGCGGTGGCCTTGTGGTCTTTGCAGGCATCCTGATCGAGACATTGTTGTCCGGCCTGATCGCGCCCGTCATGATGATCTTTCAATCCACCGCGGTCGGGGAAATCCTGCTCGGACGCGATGCCGGCTGGCAGGTCCAGCGCCGCGACGACGGCGACGTCACCCGTGGTGAGATCATTCGCAAATACGCACTGCCGACGCTGTTTGGTGTGGTGATGGCCGGCACCGCCTATGCGGTGTCGTTGCCCTTGTTGCTGTGGATGGCTCCGGTGATTCTGGGTCTGTTGCTGGCCGTTCCAATCGCAATT
>WNFC01002074.1_pt1 | contig 25459 bp, 23 predicted proteins | sample 5400541 | NCBI WGS metagenome assembly WNFC01 (sample SAMN13153342, study PRJNA577476) | soil metagenome | isolation source: 120 cm saprolite under Douglas fir tree site 2 hole 2 replicate 1 | place: USA:California | collected 2015-04-18 | reverse complement strand
CGCGAGTGCCTCTGAGGCGACGATGCCAGGACCCTGGTCAGGCTGATGGCTGGTTATCGTTACACTGCGGCGGCTCAGTCCGGCGTACGCGGTTCGAACATTACCGAGATCCTGGCCGGCCTCGATCGTTCCACCGCCTGGCTCGATGCGCCACGGGTCGCCTCAAGAGCCGCGAGCGCCTCGCGCATGACCCGGGCGCAGCGCTCGGCCAAGGGGATCAGATCCTGACCCAGCCGGTTGATGTACTCCTCCACCGTCAGGCCACGAATTTCGCCGTGACGATCCCGTAACCCGGCGCGCGGCCGGTCGCGGCCAAAGAACTCGGCCTCGACCATCAGCGCCGTGTTGCCGGTCCACCCGGTGACCCGAATGAAATCCTGGTACGCGGCGACGGCGCGGTCGATCAGCATCATTGGTGCCGGACCTCCGCCATATTCGTCGATGAGCCGACGGCGGAGGTCGAGCAGCACGACGGCGAGGTCCCGATCAATCACCAAGCCGGCTCCTAGTCTAGCCGGTCGATCAGGAATGAACCCACCTCGTAGCTCGTCAGGACGCGCTCGACCTGCTCCTGCTCAGTCTCGCTCCGAAACCGGCGCATGGCCCGAACCACCGCCAACGAGTTATCGGTGAGGGCCTGGACCACCAGCGCCCATTCGAGCTGGCGCTGGCGATCTCGCTCGTCTGCTTCGGCCTGAGCCACGATTTGCTCGGGGGTCAGCGGGATGGGCTCGGGCAGGTTCTCGACTGCCGGCTCATCCTCGAGTGGTGAAAACACCAGCGGCTCTCCGGCCTTTGTCTCGATCATTGCGCCGCACCGATCGGCAACTCGCGCAGATTCCGGAGCCGGCTCCGGTTCTCCCTGATGCTCGATTGTCTGCCGGTACTCGGCCAACCTGGCCCGAGCTCTTGCCACCAAGTCCAGCGCATCCTGGGCCCGCTCGTCCGGCGTCATCTGCGCGATCCGGTGCGCCACCGTCGCCGTCACGTCAACCTCTTGTCGCTCCTTCCACACGGCCGGCTGCCGGCGCGAGAGCCACCCCAACGCCGCATTCGTATCGGGGGGGTAATGCTCTACGTAGGGCGCATAAACAGGCTCCTGCGCCCCCGCTGGCATAAAGATCTTGGTCGCCAAATGCTCGTACCCCCATGCCCCGCCGATACAGGCTTTCTGCAATGTTTGCATCGGCTTGAGCAAGCCCGCGCGTGATGGCTTCGACTAACTCCGGGGGTCACCACCACCACCACCACCACCACCACCACCACCACCACCACCGTAGTGTAAGACATTTTTGCTTTATCCTATTGAAATACTTGATATATCCTTGACACGCGAGGGTCTCTCGCAATGACCGTCTCGAAGGCCTCGACCATCTGCTCGCGGGCGATCCCGTCGTGCTTCGCCGGCACGACGAAACTGTCGTGGATCGGCAACGCGGGACAGCCTTGGCGGATCAGCCCGAGCAGGACGCGCTCGGCCATGTCGGCGTCTATCCGTTGCAGCCAGCGGCCTGCACCTGAATGGAAGTACGCTTCGATCGGCGCATGCCGAGCCTTGATCGCCTCGATCAAACGCAAAGCGGTGCGAGAGTTGATCCCGTATCGCCGCCTGATCGCGCCGACCGCGCTCGGCAAGGTTGGCGCGTTTATCAAGACCAGCACCGCGAGCTTCACCATGCCGCGATCCCAGCCGTCGAGGACATAGGGATCGCCGGGCAGCGGAAGGTCGCACAGCGCGTAGAGGATCCTCAAATGATGGGCGGGATAGTCTGGCTCGGCGACAGGCTCGCCGCCGATCGTCAACTGCGCGCGAATGGCCTTTGGTATATTCTGGACGAAGTGCCCATACGAGCGGCCTCCATGCTTGAAATCGACGTTGAAGATGCGCCAGAGCTTGGTGCTGCCCAAGTTGACGCAAGACCCGCCGATCGTTAGGACGTTGCCGTATCGCTCGCCGCACCCGGCCGGTAGCTCGATCGCCAGCTCGCCGATCGCCTCGTTGATCTCGATCAGGTGACGGCGCATGCGAGCCGTTCGCTCGGTGTCGCGGAAGTCGATTAGCTGCTTGTTCTCGTCGCGGAGCCATATGAGCGCCCGTTCTTTCGGCTTCGCGAGTAGCAGCGGCGCAGCGCCCAGCGCCTCGATCAGGTCGGGCGCAGCGCGGAATACCGACTGCCACCCACAATGCGGATCGGCCGGGGCCACCACCGAGATGAGGTAGCCGTTGGCCGCCATCACGTCCACGGCGGGTGGGATGGTGCCGTAGCGGTACAGATCCGGCCTTTCGTCGTATCGCGGGCCACGCTGTGCGTAGTGGTTGCGGTTGCGGGAATACGAGACCCAAGGCTGTTCATGGCGCGCCTTGTCGAGCGCGATCGCGGCGATCTGCGCGCGAGCCGCCTTGAGCTCAGGCGAGACTTCGGGAAGGGCTAGCGGCGCGGTAAAGTCTTCTGGGACGAGATATCGCAGCACCAGCGGATGATGGCGTTCTGAAGGATCGAAGGAGACATCCTCGGCGTACTCGCCGGGCCGGCGCATCAGTTCGTCGCGCTGCTGCTCGCTGGCGCCGTTCATGCCGGCCCCCTGGCCTTGCGTGCCGTTTTAACCTTTCGCGCGACTTCCGAGCGCTGCGCCGTCTGCTTGGCCGGCAGCACGGAAAAACTCTTGACGCGGAGGAGCCTGGGCCGGGCGGCCTTCTCGCTTCTGAAGCAGGGGTCGGCCTCGTTCGAGACGGCACGTCATGCTGCGCGTCCTGCGTCAGCCCGGCCCCGGCGCTGAACGGACGGCTGGCGGGCTTTTGATAGGGTCGTGGCCCACCAGTTTAGAAACGGGTCGCGAACGACCAGCACTCGCGTCCCCGATCGGACAAAGCATTCCTCCGGAATCTCCCGTGCCGACCGCTTATTCTGGATGGTCCCCCACTTGATCGCGTCGCCGGTCAACTGGCCAATCGACGTTCCGGCAAATACGGGCGGCAGGACCTGTCGCAACTCCTCTACGAGGTTTAGCACCATAAGCTCCTGCTTGTGCGTGGTTCACTCCGATGCATGTTCTACATGAAAATTAGATTGATAGCAAAAAAGAACCGATAAAAAATGTTAAATGATCTCTCGGGCAAGGAGACGACGTTTTGGGGCGCCGACGCTCAAGCGCTATGAGGCGTGAGGCACCATCTTGTCGGGCTGGCGGTTGTCGATCGGCCTTCGGGGGAATGGCCGCGCCTGTCAGGGCATCGCGCTATCCCCGCCGGTTCGGCCTAGCTGTTCGCGAGCTTCGGCAGCTCGATCACGTTTGGCTGCGCGGCGCCCAACGCCTTCACTAGCGTGGCAAGCTGCTCCGTGAGCGCGCGCGCTTGCTCTTTGTCGGCGTGAATATAACTCATATAGGCGGCGTGCGATTTGTGGCCGGTGAGCGCCATTCCGACCCGCGGGTTGCTGACGCCGTTCGCTGTCGCCGTCGCGAACCAATGCCTAGCCGAGTGCAGACTGCAATTCTTGACGCCAGCGGCTCTTGCGATCCGGCCGAAAGCCTTCTCGACAGTGTTGTAGGGGAGCGGATTTGACGGCGCCTTGATGGCCCGAAAGACGAAGTCTGAGCCAGGCACCCGCTCCACGCTATCCAACACGCACAGCGTTTCCACCGAGATCGGGCGGCGCGAAAAGCCGGATTTGGTATCGGGCAGGTGCAACTCCATTTCCTCCCGACGAATGTGCTCCCAGCGCAGCGTGAGCAGTTCGGAGATCCGCGCTCCGGTCAGGATCGCGGCGCGCATCACCGCGACGACCTGCGGGTATTCGGTCTTCCCAGCCTCCGCACTGTCCAGCGCCCTCAACAGACTCCCGACCTCCCCAGGGGCCAAGAGACGCTCGCGGCGCGCGGTTTTCGGCTCGATCACGTTTTCCAGGGGGTTGCCTGCCTCCCTCGGGCGAAGGCCCCACGCGAGCGCCTTGCGAAACAGGTGATGCAGTAGCCGATAGACGTTGCCGGCCTCGGCTTTGCCCCCGACCACACGCCCGGCGGCGTCCAGACGGAGCGGCGCGCGCACAACGGCGCCCGCGTCCTCTTCGGTGACGTCGCGCAGCTTCAATTGACCCAAGGTGGCCTTAATGCGCCGTTCCCATAGCCGCGTCTTCTCTGCCGCGGTGCGGGGCTTGTTCTCGACCGCAACAACCTCCTTGCTGTAGCGGTCCCACAGGTCGGCAACCGTCTTTTCGAGGCGCGCGCGCTCCGCCTCCGCTGCGGCCTGCTGACGTTCGGCCGAGCGCTTTGCGTGAGCCCGCTCCCGCAACGTGGCCGGCCCTTGTCCCGTACGTTTGGCCTCGCGCAGTTTGCCGAGTTCCTCCTGCGCGCGGGCGAGGGTCCAACCCGCGGACGCCCACCCGAGCGCCTCTTCGATCTGTCGACCATCAACAGAGAACCGAACCGTGAAATAGCGGTCGAGCCTCACGCCATGCTTACGGGTTGTGTGGTCCCTGGCACGGATACCCGGCGCGACCGTGACCCATTTCGCTGACATTGCCGCCCTCCCGTGGCCCCGTCCCTATCCTGTCCCTAGTTTGATCGTGAAGCGGGATAGGGACGAGTGATGGTGAGTGATAACAATATCGGCAGATTGCGGTAGTTTACAACAGATTTTATGATGCTCTGTGATGCGGGGTGAGGCTAAACAGAACTAACTCAAAATCTGCTTCTCGTAAGAGAGTGGGGGTTCAAGTCCCTTCACCCGCACCAAGATTTTGATGGGTTAGCGGCGCCAGGGTCGGTTCGGCGCCGCGCCACGGGCCCGGAATCTCAGGTCAGCGGACCGGATCTTGATGCGGCCCGGGCCGGCGGCGCTGTGCGCGTCCGCCGAGCCGGGCCCGGCATCGGGCCCCCGACGCCCTATCGCGGCGGGCCGTAACCGGGCGGCGGCATCTGCCCGTAGGGCGGCGCACCGTAACCGGGCTGCGGGGGTGCCTGCCCGTATGGCTGCGGACCGCCGCCATAGTTGCATTGGAGCCGGCCGTTGTTATTGCCGATATCGCCGACGCAGCGGCTGACCCCGGGGAGCTCGGTGCGCCGCTCGCCGCCACCGCGCGCCCGGCAGACCGCGAACAGCGTGTCGCCCTGCATCCCGATATTGTCGCAGCTCTGCAAATAGGTGCCCTGCGGCACCCCCTGTGCCTGCGCCGGCGAGGCGATGCCGGCGACCAATAATGCGGCCAGCGCTCCGAATGCGATCTTCATGATTTTCCCCCTGCGGCGCGGGTTCGCTGGCCCCGGCGCCGCGCCGATTGACCTGCCGGGTCTACTCGGGCAGGCGCGTCGACTGCCACGTCACCATCTGCCACCGCCCGCCTTTGTTGGCATAGACGTCGGTGAAGCGGACGCCAAAGCTGTTGGGACGCCCACCCGCGTTGACGCTGATCCGGCAGGACCCGGTCAGCACGACCGTATCGCCCAAATCCTGCGCCTTGACGTCGGACGGGACGACCGAGGTGTAGACCGTGCTGCCCGACTCCATCGCCCCAATGAGGCTCTGCTTGGTATCGAGCCGCGCCGAGGAGTGCGTGTACACCAAATCGTTTGACAACAGCTCGTTCAGCGTCGCGATGTCCTTTTGCGCCATCGCATTCATCCGCTTGTTATCGAGATCGATAATCATCTGTCCATTGCCGGCCATGTCGGTTTCTCCTCTGGTTGTCTATGGGGTCACACCATCAGCACCAGCTTCCCTTGCAGGTGGCGCCCCTCGCTGACCCGGTGCGCCTTGGCAGCCTCGGCGAGCGGGAATTCGGTGATCGCCGGCGGCCGCACCGCGCCCTCTTCGAGCAGCGCCAGCATGCGTTCGAGATGGGCGCGGTCGCGGGCAACCCGCGGGCGCAGCACCGCGACATCCTTGCGCGGCGGGGTCGAGCCGGCCGGTGCCGGGGCGATCCATACGAGACGCCCGCCCGGCCGCAGCACGGCATAGGATTTGAGCTGGACCTCGCCGCCGACGGTGTCGAACACCACGTCGCAACCGGCGGCGGCGGCCGTGAAATCCTCTTTGTTGTAGTCGATGACCCGCGAGGCGCCGAGCATGCGGACATAATCGTGGTTGCTGGGGCTCGCCGTCGTGATGACTCGGGCGCCGATATGCTTGGCGAGCTGGATCGCAAACCCGGCGACCCCGCCGGCGCCGCCGTGGATCAGGATGGTTTCGCCGGCCTTGAGCTGCGCGGTATCTTCCAGCGCCCAGATCGCAGTGAGGCTGGTCAGCGCCATCGCGGCGGCCTGGGCATGCGTAAGCAGGTCGGGCTTTTTGGCGATGATCGCCGCCTTGATCGCCACCTTCTCGGCATAGCAGCCCTCGATCCCGGCGTCGCAAACGCCGAACACCGCATCGCCGACCGCGAGATCGGTGACCGCGGTCCCGCGCGCGGCAACGACGCCGGAAAAGTCGCGTCCCAGGATGTAGGGAAACTTCAGCTTGGAATCATAGCTGCCGCGCCGGACCTTGTAGTCGGCCGCGTTGACGCTGGCCGCATAGATGTCGACCACGACCTCGTTGGGCTCGGCGACCGGGTCCGGCGCATCGCCGTAGCGCAGCATTTCCGGCCCGCCATGGCCGGTCAGCAATACCGCCTTCATCGACGCCTCCTCTCTTCTTATCCGATCAAGCGGGCGGCGCGACCGACAGGCGGCCGGTGACGCCGTGCCGCTCGATCAGGCTTGCGACGACGCCCGACCGTTTCGCCTCTTCGACAAAATCGCGCAGAAAGGCAAATCCGGCGGCATTCTTCTTCGGCGTCCCGACCGCCTGCTGGACCGCGGTGAACTGCCCGTCGAGGATGCGAGAGCCCGGGAGTTTTGCCGCCACGTCGATGAGGCCGGGCCGCAGACCCGCATAGGCATCCATCTTTTGGTCGACAAAGGCCTTGATCGCCGCGTCGGCGCTGTCGAACTGCAGCAATTCGCCCTTCCTGAAGTTGTTTTCGAGCCAGAGGCCATAGGCGCTGCGGGCCGTCACCGCCATGCGCTTCCCCGGCTGGTCGACTTCGCCGACGCTGCGGATCGGCGACCCGGACGGCACCAGATAGGTCGCCTCGATCTCGCAATAGGCGGCGGTGAAGTTGACGACCGCCGCGCGCTGCGGCTCGGCGCCGATATTGCCGATGTCCCAGAGCCCCTTCTCGGCGTCGTCCGCGATCTCACCGGGGCGCGCATAGGGCAGGTATTTAACCGGGACGCCGAGCCGGGCGGCGATCGCCGCCGCGATGTCGGCCGACACGCCGGTCGGATCGCCCGACGGGGTCTTGCCGGTCACAAGCAGGAAATTGCCCATATTGATCGCGGCGCGCAGAACGCCGGTCGGGGCAAGCTCGGAGACGATTTGTTGGCTCGGCTGGACAGGCATGGGGGACGGGTCCGGTGTGGTGAATTCGATCGAGCCTGATCTTAATCATCACGGCCCGGTACGCACGTGATAAATCGAGGCAGCGCCGCGCCGGTCGGCGCACGGTCGCGCACGGCCTGAGGCGGACTCAACGGAGGGTTGAGTCATCGGCGACCCGTCACCTGTTCCTGTAGGCTGAGATCAGGTCGCTTTCCCGTGTCGATTGCATTCTTTCATTTTGCAGGGTCGCTTTGACTGGCGTTCGACGGACGGACGCTCGAGCGGCAACAGCCATGCGATTTTGCGTTTTTGCTGTTTTATCAGCATCAGGATCAGTCATCTGAAATCCCCCGAAACAACCTCATATTTTGCCTCGGCTTGCGATAAGGCGCCAGGGTCCGGGCAATTATGCGTATACCATTGTTATGCGCATTTGTCAATGATTCGCAATTACGGGTAGTGTCTTAAATTGAACCGCTCTAACGATACACCGCGTAAGCCGGATCGAATGAGGGAGCCGGATCGATCCGGTATTATGGCGCCAATGGGACTAGAGAATCCCTTTCTGACACTATAGTTCAGTGGGCCCGATGAAGAAATAAATCTGTTGCTTTCCCATGCTGTGTGTCCAGACTCTCTGGCCTTGGCAACGCCAGACCCAGAGGTAAATAGGCGGACAATCTGGAGGGTTGGGGCAGAATCGGCAGCGGAGGTATTTCGACAAAAGGTTGTCGAGTGCTGTAGACACAGTGATATTTCGGAAGTCAAAGTCCACGTCTACGATATTAAGGGCGATTTAACTTTGACAAAGCAGGAAACACTTGACGCTTACTTGTCGGTGGCTTGATTGTCGGCGCAAGCCGAATTTGGCGACCGAAGGCGGAAAAGCCTGAGTGTCGCAGGCTGTCGCATGTTGTCGCCGGCTGTAGCCGATACGGCTACATCGAGACTTGCACCAATTTGGTGCTTTGTGCATGGTGCGCACAGATGTGTCTTAGAATGACACATCCCAAACGCGAAGAAGGGCCGGCCCCCGCGAGGAGACCGGCCCCGGGTAGGATCGGCCCCTTATGGAAGGGGGCCGTAGGGGTAGCCAACGATGCGGCCTTGTGGAAGGGCCGCTGCCCCAGCCAGCGGTGATCGGGTGGTTACTTTTCGAGGGTAGGCCACCCGGCCCCGCAAACTCAGGGCTAAGCTGTCTGACATTTGCCGTCAAGCCAGTTAGCCACAAAAAGTGCGGCTATTTGATTCACAGGCTGTGGAACGCGGGGATGAAGCGTACCACCAAGCGCAAACCAATCCCGACAACGCCTGAACAAGAGGGAATCGACCTTCATCTCGATTCGTGGGAGCGCTTTGTGGATACATTCGACAAGGTCGTCACGTCCCCCCGATTCGCCGAACAGCGGCAAAACCAACTGCCGCGAATCGGAAGCCTCGCGCACCCAAACGCGGTGGCTAGTGTACCGTCGAGGCAGTTTCGGGCCGCTGACCAGATCGTTTATAAGTTAGCCGCTTGCCGACCATGCCGAGCGCCACCTTTTCGGTGCGCTGCATGTCATTAACGCCAAGCCCGACGCGGTTGCTGTAGCGGAAATCGAATTCACCGAGATACCGCTTTAGATGCGTCGGGCTGACGTGCTGATAGACAACCATAGATGCCGCGTTTGAGCTCCTGCAGGCGGGCGGTCGGCGAATGGCTCATGGGCGTCTCCTGCGGGCAAGACTCGGCAAACCTCGGCGAGCGCGCCCGGCCCCGTCAGTGCGGCGAGAGTTCGGCGAGCAGCTTTTCGGCCGCTTGCCGGTCGTCGAAAGTCGCGCGCTCGGCAATAAGCGACGCGAGGAGCTTCCTCGCCTCGTCGCGATGCCCGCTTTGATTGAGGGCGACGGCAAGGTGATACCGGATCGAAGGATCACCAGGAGCCGTAGCGCTCGCTTTTCGCAGCAATCCCACGGCCGTGCCGGGCTCGCCCTGCTGTACGAGAATCCATGCCAGCGTGTCCGCCGTTTGCGGCAGGTCGGGCGCCAGCATATAAGCTCTCTCAGCAAGCCGTCGCGCCCGGGGATCGCCGGCCTGTTGATAAAGCCAGGCCAGATTGTTGAGAGCGACCCTGTCCATCGGCCGCTTCGTCACCAGCGCTTCCGAAACGGCGCGCGCCTCGTCGAAGCGGCGTGCCGCGAGGTCGTAATTTGCCAAGGTCGACGCGACCTGGGTGTTGTCCGGATGATCGGCAAGCCATTGCCGCAAGACTGCCGTGGCCTCGTCGATCTTTTTTTGGCCCACCCGTGCCGCCGCCAAATGCAGCGCCAACTGCGCTGTCGGGCTCGCCCGAAACTCCTTCTCGTAGGCATCCGCGGCCTTGTCGAATTGCTGTGCCGCCATATACGCATCGCCGATCAGCAGCGGCGCGGCCGGGCCGAGCCGCTCCTCACGGCGATGCCGCTTGGCGGTCGCGAGGGCGGCGTCGACCCCGCCGGTCTTGAGATCTATTGCCAGCAAATCGGCCACCATCAGGGGTGTCGGTGTGAAGCTGGTGAGGGCCTCTTCGACGATCTTGCGGGCTTCGTCGATATTCCCGGCATCCACGAGGAGCCGCACAAGCTGGTGACGGGGCACCAGCGCCAACGGATTGATGGCGACCCATTGCCGATATGTCGCGATCGCGTCGTCGCTCAATCCAGCCGCCAATTCGGCCCGAGCGCGCGCGGCGATGATCGAGACATCGCCGGGCTCGGCCTTGCGCGATTCGGGGCGTGCGATTGCCAGCGCTCGATCCTTGTCGCCGACCCGCAGGTAAAGATCGACCAGGGCCGCAGTCAGCCTGGAATTCCCCAATGCCGCCCGCTGCGCGGCCTCCAGCGGCGCGACGGCGCGATTGCGATTGCCCTCTCGCGACCGCAGGTCGACCAACCTCGATAATGCATCGAGATCGGTCGGATCCTTGGCCAGGACTTTCCCGAGTTGCGCATCGGCCTCTTCGAGCCGTCCTTGCAGCTCGGCAATCCGCGCGAGGTTGAGGCGCGCCGAGGCAAAATCGGGATCGGTCTTGAGGATTGCGGCAAAGGTCTGCCCCGCGCCATCGAGATCGAAGCGTGCCAACTTGACGAGACCGTCGAGATTGCGCGCTGTCGGGTCGTCAGGCCGCAGCTTGTTCAGGTTATCGGCCGCCTTGGCCGCCGCGTCGAAGTGTCCGGCCGCCAACTCGGTCAGGATCAGGAACTGTCCACCCACCGGGCTCGACGGCGCCAGCTCCAGGGTTCGCTCGAGATCGCCGACCGCCGAGTTGAGGTCACCGGCGCTGAAATGGGTCGCCGCCAACTGCAATCGCAGCCCAGCGTCGTCGGGCGCACGATCGACAGCCTTCTGGAAGGCCTGGAGGGCCTGCTCTGATTTGCCGGCGAGGGCAAACGCCTGCCCGAGTAATTGGTATGTCTCAGCGTCGGCATCGCCGCCGCTGACGAGAGTGCTCAATACCTCGATCGCCCGATCCTGGTGCCTCGTTTCCAGTTCCAGCCGGGCGATCAGCTTTTGAGCGCCAAGATCATGCGGGTTGCGGGCGGCATAGCGAGTGACGGCGGCGAGCGCTTGATCAAATTGCTGGAGGTTATATTTGACCGCTGCGAGAAGATAATTTGCGCGAGGTACGGTGTTGAGGTCACCCGTTATCCTTTGAAGAATAGCATCCGCCTCTTTGTATTGCTTTGCCTTGGCGAAGAGCACGGCGCGAAGGTAGATTGCCTGTGCATTGTTGGGATGCACCGCCAATATGACGTCAACATCCGACACCGCTTGTGCATCAGCACCCTGCTCCAATAATAGGCCGGCCCGCTGCAACCGACCAGCGACGAAATCGGGTGAATCTGTCAGAGCCTTGTCCAACACGGCGACCGCACCCGCCCGATCGCCCTTGGCCAGAAGCAATTGCGCTTGTGCGAGCGGAACCGCCGGCGACTTCGCATCGATCTTCGCAGCACGCTCCAATAGCGCCCCAGCCGCCTCGAACTCAGTCTTGGCGATCAGAACTTTCGCTTCTCCGAGCACGGGCTCCACGGCATCGGGGTTTAGAAACGCCGCTTGGCTAAACGATTCGCGGGCCTCGGCGGGCTTACCTACGGCAAAGAATGCGTAGCCACGGGCGACCAGTACCGCCTGGCGTTGCTCCCGTTCCCCCTCGGTCGGCAAGAACTCGTAGACGATCGAGCGAAACTTGCCTTGCGCCAAATAGGCGTGCACGAGGAGTGGAACCGCACGCTCGGGGTCATAGCCTTGGTCCCTTGCAATTCTGCCTTCCTGCTCCGCGCCCGCTGCATCGTCAAGACGCAATTTCAAGGCTCCGAGCCGGTAGTGCGCCTCCAGATTGCCGGGGTCCGCCTTGACGGCATTCTCCAACTGAACCGCGGCCGCTCGGAATTCGCCAATCGCGGTCAGGCGCTCAGCCTCCGAGAGATAATCGATTGCGGCTGCGGACGGGAGGCAGCCTAAAAAACCGGAAACAACGATGACGCTTGCTGCGAGGTAGCGGTGGAGCATCATTTGCCGTCCTTAAGCGGGAGCGCCGGGGCGCAACGATCTAGATCGTTGCTCTTCCCTTCCCAAACCACCCCATGAGCATCGATCGAAGAATACACGGCGAGCGGCCTCGCTCGCGTCGCCGGCTACGACCAGAGCGACCATGCGCCGGCTATGAGCACAAACAGCGCAGTCAATCCATTCGTCGTAATATGTGCGGCGACCGCGTCGCCCAGCTTGCCGTGCCGATAAAACGCCAGGGCGTAGGCCATCCCCGCGACCGTTCCGGTCAGCCATCTCCCATGCAATAAGCCGAAGGCGGCGGAGGACACCAGGAACGAGACCCAGTTGAACCGGCTGGCTTCATTTCCTTCGAGACTCGCCGCCGCCAGCCGGCGAAGCAAATAGCCACGAAACGCCATTTCTTCCACCAGAGGGATGACGAGCGTCGACCCGACCACCCGAAACCCGACCCAGACCACGGCCTCGCTTTGGCCCAGCGCGGCAATCCCCGCGCCCAGCGTTGTACCGTCGCCCGTCGTGATCCGATCGACCGCCGTCCACAGAACGAATACGACACCGCCGATGCCTACCGATGGCCAGGACCAGCCCCAATCCCATCGCGCGTAAACGCTGCGAAACCAGAGCAACGCCGCCGCCACCGCAAGAACCCGCAGCGGATAGAGCCGATCGAACCCGGATGAGAGGGCTGCGGTTACCACCATCGATCCCATCAGAACCAGGAAAGGCACCAGCAATGCCGCGGCAATGGGATTGATTTCCTCCCCAGCGCCGTCCAGGCGAACCGATGCAAAGAACCTCATACGGTGAGTGACGGCGATAACGCTCAGGGCAAGGGCGAGAAACGAAATCCAGCCGGCCTGCGAATGGAAACCCCCTGCGGCCAACGCGGGCGAATAGGAGCTTCCGATGGCGACCAGCGCGGCGATCCGCAGTACATTTGCCAGCCAGACCGCCAGCGCCCCAATCGGAAACAGCAGGAAGGCGTGGGGGAAGCGGATGCGAGAGCGGAACAGCCAGAGATAAATCGCAAGAAAGATCGTGACGAGACCGATGCCCTCGTATCCCGAGCACTGCGGAGCGATCTGGACGACGAAGGTCGGCGTCCCGAGCAGCAGCCGCGACGGATCGGAGACGACGTTCGAATAGACAAGCCGCAGCAGATGCTCGGCCAGAAAAAATGCTGCCGAGGCCAGCGGCCTCCAATAGGCCTGGGCGATCTCTCCACCGAACCAGGCGGCCGTCGCGGCCGCGATTGCGGCCAGCAGGGTAAGGTGCTCCCTGGCACCGAAGACGCGCCAATAGTCGAAAGGCGCCAGGGCGAGCAACCAGAAGAAGAGGCTAGTGATCGCTAGCCCTTCGCATGCAGCCAGCCCGCCGCTCGAGACCTGCCCGCCGCCGCGGGTGGCGACGGCGAGGAAGGTGTAGAGCGCGGCGAAGGCCAGGAAATGCAGCACCAGCCAAGGCTGCCATCGGTGGTCCGCAGCGCATTGCCGGGCGTATTCGAACGTGATCTTGAAGCGAGGGGCGAGCAGCACGAAAAAAGCGCCGACGGAGGCAGCGCCGATCCGAATCAGCACCGGCGAAACGGCCGCAAGCCGCACCCACCAGTGATCGCTCGCTGATAAGGCTGGGCTTTCGAAGCTGACCGTGAGGAGAAGCCCCTCAGCCAAAAGCGTCGCCGCCAGCATGCACAAGCGGATTATCAGGCGGCGATCGAGATCGAGCCTCAGAGCCTCGCCGTTGGATTCAACTCTCAGGTCCGCCATGGCCGGTCCTATATTCTTTAAGATACTGAATTTTAAATTAAAATCTGGGACATGATGGGCAAATTCGCCGTTTCATACGCAAAGTGTCGGACATTAACCATTTATTTTATTGAAACTGCGGGGATCCTCGTCCCAATCTCTCGGAGCGTATCATCAGTGAAGGCGCCTGAGGAATGGCTAGTTCAATGGTCGAAAGCTTAACCCGGTGACGCTTTCGGGTTACCTCGGGTTTTTCCTCCGCCGATCAACCGACTCGGCCTATAGTTGCATCAAATGCGGCTGACTTTAGTCACAATTTCCGGATCGGGTAGCGGCGAGGGTCGTATCGTATCGCAGCGCGTACCGCGCGGGAGATGCGGTCCAAGAGTTCAGGGGGTATAGAAAAATGTCTGACCACCACATCATCAAAGCACTCGGGATCGCCTCCGCCTTGGCTCTTGGAGTCGCGACGCAGGCGTCTGCGAGCCCGATCCTCGGTATCGAGTTGATTGAGTCAGGGTTTGCGACGTTTTCGACGACCAGCAGCGCCGACCCGCTGATTGTTTCCCAAAGTTTTGGGACGTTCAAGACGAACGTCGAGGTTAACAACCTCGAAACGGATCCGCTGTCTATGGATCTCAGTTCAACCAATGTTAGTACCAGCACAGCCGGAACCCTCACGATCATCGCCTCGGCAACCGGCCTAACTTCGCCGTTGGGGTTATCGCAGCTCTTCTCGCAGTTCAGCGGCAACTATTCCGGCGCCGTGACGTCGGCCACATTTCAGACGTACGTTTCAAATTCGAACACAATGTTCGGCATGGATACGTTGCTGGCTTCGCTCACCGGTACCGGCACTCCGTTTGCAACGTCCGCTGATAGTTCTGTAACGACTAACGATCCATTTGCGATAACCGAAGTCCTCACCATATCAACAACCGGGCAAGCTACGATCAGCTTCGATGGCTCGATCGCGGCTCCCGAGATTGACGCTGGGACGGGCGGTGCTGCGATTGCGCTGCTCCTTGGCGCGCTGGGCTTGGTCGGCGAACGGCGCCGGCGGCCCGAAGCGACCGCGTGAAATCGGTTCGCATCGGCGTCGTAAGGCACGAAATTTCGCCACACGCCCCCCGGCGAGGGACCTTTCATCGTTAGTCGCTGTTGCGTCCAAAGCGAGGGCGCAGGTGCCGCCGCGGCGGGATGTCTAATCCATAGGGCTTAATCCTTTTGGCGATTTCGGGGTACCCCGGTTTTCTCCCCCGGCCGTCAATGGATTCGACCTACAATTGAATCGATGGAGACCAAAGTTTGGTCACAATTCTGGGTCGGGTAGCGGCGAAGGCAGATAGAGGCGAGGCCGTATCGCGTGGAAGATGCGTCCTAAGAGCTCCAGGAATCCCTACGAAAATGTTTGATAATCGCATCATCGGAGCATTCGGGATCGCCGCGGCGCTTGCCCTTGGCGTCGCGACGCCGGCGTCTGCGAACCCAATGCTCGGTATCGAATTGATCGAGTCAGGGTATGCGCCGTTTTCGACGACCAGCAGCGCCGACCCGCTGATTACCGTCGTCAAAAATTACGGGACGTTCAAGACGAACGTCGAGGTCAACAATCTCGTCACGAATCCGCTGTCGATTGACCTCAGTTCAACCGACGTTAGTACCAGCACAGCCGGAACCCTCACGATCATCGCGTCGGCAACGGGCCTGACGACACCGCTCGGATTGAACAGTTTTCTCTCGCAGCTCACCGGAAACTTCAATAATGGCGTGACCTCGACCACATTGGAGACGTACATTTCGAATTCGAATACAATGTTCGGCACGGACACGTTGTTGAATTCGCTGAGTGCCGCAAGCTCTCCATTTGCAACATTTGGTAGTAATTCTACGGTAACGACCGATCCATTCTCAATAACAGAAGTAATAACTGTAACGACATCCGGGAAAGCGACTATAAACTTCGATGGCTCGATTGCCGTCGCTCCCGAGATTGACGCCAGGTCGGGTGCCGCCGCGATCGCACTGCTCCTTGGCGTGCTGGGTTTGGCAGGAGAACGGCGCAGGCGGCCGGTAGTGACTGCCTGAAAATCGTTCGGCGTTCCCAAAGACCCATATCGGGCCCGACTACACAACCTCCCAGCACAACCGGCTTCGGTCCCCGAAAAGCGGGGAATGACGCTTCAATCTGATCGAACAGCGCGCCGCTTGCCCCGAAAAGCAAGGCCGGGCGGAATCGCGTCGATTCCGCCCGGCGCAGCCCCGGATTGAGGTGAGCGCTCCGGGACTCATTAGGCCAACATCTGACAAATCGGCCCGTCGTCCGGCTCACCCTGTGATATCGGGACGCAGCTTTGCGATCGCGTCGAGGTGGCGGCCGTGGTCGCCGGCGAAGCGCAGCACGAGGTGGCCGGCCCCGGCCCGCACCCAGCTCGACAGCCACGCCGCCGCGCCCTCGGCGGGGCCGGCATAGGTCGCCTGGCGGGTCCGCATCCCGGCGGCCGGGCGGCCGTAGTAGTTCTCGATAAAGGCGTTCATCCGCTCCTCGGCATGGGCAGCATTCTCGTCGATCGCCAGGGTCAGATAGACCGCACCGGTCAGCTGCCCGGGGTCGCGCCCGACCTCACGCGCGATATCGCCGATCTCGGCCCATTGCGCGCGCCAGCGCTCGGGGTCCGGCGAATTCGGGAACCAGCCGTCGTAGAGCCGGCCGACGCGCTCGAGGCTGGCGCGCACCATGCCGCCGATCCAGATCGGCGGGCCGCCCGGGCGGTGGGGCGCCGGGCCGAGCGTGGCGTTGTCGACGATCCAGCGGCCGTTCCAGCTGACCGGCTTGCCCGTCCACAGCGCGCGGGCGAGGCGCAGCCCTTCGAGCATGCGCCCGACGCGCTTTTCGAACGGCACGCCGCAGGCGACGAACTCGGCGCGGATATTGGCAACGTCGCTGGCGATGCCGACGCCGAGGATGAAGCGCCCTTCGCTGATCTGGTCCAGGGTCGCGATGCCGTGCGCCAAAACGACCGGGTTGCGCAGCGCCGGCAGCAGCACCGCGGTGCCAAGCTCGGCGCGCCTCGTACGCGCTGCGACCGCGGACAATAGGGTCAGCGGCTCATGCCGCGGCCGGGCCAGGATCGAATCGCCGACCCAGATCGAATCGTACCCGAGATCCTCGGCCCGTTCGGCGAGCGCCAACAGCGCCGCCGCCTCGGGGCGGCCTTCCATGACCTGCTCCCGGGTCGGCAGCAGGTATCCGATACGCGCGCTACACATCCGCATACACATGCGTCTCGGCGCGGGCGCCGGGGTGGGTGACGGCGCCCTTCTCGGTGTCGCCGACGGTCTGCGCGTATTTCCACAGCGTGCCCGACTGGTAGCCGGTTTTGCGCGGCGTCCAGGCGCGGCGGCGCTCGGCCAGCTCGGCATCGCTGACCGCGACGTCGATCGTGCCGGCGACGGCGTCGATCGTGATCTTGTCGCCGTCGCGCAACAGCGCGATCGGGCCGCCGACCGCCGCCTCCGGCCCGACATGGCCGATGCAGAAGCCGTGCGTCGCGCCGGAGAAGCGGCCGTCGGTGATCAGCGCCACCCGATCGCCGACACCTTGGCCGTAAAGGGCGGCGGTCGTCGACAGCATCTCGCGCATGCCGGGCCCGCCGCGCGGCCCCTCGTAGCGGATGACGATGATGTCGCCGTCCTTGTAGCGGCGCTGCTCGACCGCGGCGAAGGCATCCTCTTCGCAATCGAAGCAGAGGGCCGTGCCGGCAAAGCGCAATGTCTTCATGCCGGCGACCTTTACGATCGCACCCTGCGGCGCCAGATTGCCCTTCAGCACGACGAGGCCGCCGGTCGGCGCCAGCGGCCGGGAGGTCGGGCGCACCACGTCCTGCCCGGTCGGGAAGACGAAATCCTTCAGGTTCTCGGCGACAGTCTTGCCGGTTACCGTCATGCAATCGCCGTGCAGATAGCCGCCGTCGAGCAATGCCTTCATCAACACCTGCACGCCGCCGATATCGTGCAGATCCTTCATCACATAGCGCCCGCCCGGCGTCATGCTGGCGATATAGGGGGTCTTCTTGCAGATCTCGCCAAAGGCATGCAGGTCGAACTCGATGCCGGCCTCGTTGGCGATCGCCGGCAGGTGCAATCCGCCATTGGTCGAGCCGCCGGCCGCGGCGACGACGGTCGCGGCGTTTTCGAGCGCCTTCAGGGTCACGATATCGCGCGGCCGGATATTGCGGCGGAGCAGGTCCATGACCGCCTGGCCCGACGCTTCGGCATAGGCGTCGCGCGAATCATAAGGCGCCGGCGCGCCGGCCGAGCCCGGCAGCGCCAGACCGATCGCTTCCGACACGCAGGCCATCGTGTTGGCGGTAAAGAGGCCGCCGCAGGATCCCGATGACGGGCAGGCGACGCATTCCAATTCGTGCAGGTCCTCGTCCGACATATTGCCGACATTGTGCGAGCCGACCGCCTCGAACACATCGCCGATCGTCACGTCCTTGCCCTTGAACCGGCCCGGCAGGATCGATCCGCCATACATGAAGACCGACGGCACGTTGAGCCGCACCATCGCCATCATCAGCCCGGGCAGCGACTTGTCGCAGCCGGCGAGCCCAACGAGCGCGTCGTAGCAATGCCCGCGCATCGTCAACTCGACCGAGTCGGCGATGACCTCGCGGCTGACCAGCGAGGCCTTCATCCCCTCGTGGCCCATTGCGATGCCGTCGGTGACGGTGATCGTGGTGAACTCGCGCGGCGTGCCGGCCGCCGCCGCGACGCCCTTCTTGGCGGCCTGCGCCTGGCGCGACAAGGCGATGTTGCACGGCGCCGCCTCGTTCCAGGTTGTCGCCACGCCGACCAGCGGTTGGGCGATCTGCTCGGCGCTGAGCCCCATCGAGTAGAGAAACGCGCGATGCGGCGCGCGTTCCGGGCCGACCGTGACATGCCGGCTCGGCAGGCGCGATTTGTCGATGGCCGGATGGCGGACATCATCGGGCATGGGCCGATCTCCTATGGGGGCGAGGGGAGGGGTGAGGCACCGTAGCGGCCCGCCAGCATCCGATCAATGGCCGGCGCAATCAAAGCCTCGCTGTGTTTGCGTCTCGGCACGCAACGCGGCAATGTACGCGACGATTTTCGCCAGCGTCGAACCGCGGGCGTCTCGCCGGCATGCGGCCGGGACGGCCGCGGTCCGAGGCGAGCCGTTTTCTGGAATTCCCCACTCGCCCCGACCCTTCCGCCCCCGCGGCGGAGAGCGAGGGATGGGCAGGAAAGGTATAGGACATGCGGCATTGCGCGGGGCTGATGGCGATGCTGTGGGCGGCGGCGTGCTCCTCGGCGCCGGCCGGCACGGCGACGCTGACCCTCAACAATCCCTATTGGGACCGGGTCAATGTCCAGATCGTGATCACCAAGCGGGCCGATTGCGACAGCCGCGAGGAGGGCTATATCGAGACCAAAGAACTGGTCATGCGCAAGGAGCGCTCCGAGACGATCGACGTGCCCCCCGACGCCACGGTCTGCTGGCGCCATGACCGCAATCCCAACCTGCCGGTCGCCGGCGCCTGGTCGGGGTGGACCCGGGCGACGCTGCAGCCGGGCGGCAGCGCCCAGTCGGGTTTGTAAGAGACAGAAATATCGCATTCCCGGCGAAAGCCGGGCTCCACTCCTCAACCGCTCCGGGCGCGGGTAAGTGGATCCCGGCTTTCGCCGGGAATGCGGCTAAAAGGGAATGCCCTTGCACGTTCCACCTGTAGAAGCCCCGCCCAGAACCTTTCCCCGGAGCATCGGCATGCTCGCTCGCTTGGCGCCCGCCGCGCTAGCGCTGCTACTGGGCCCTGCTGTTTCGCTCGCCCAGCCGGGCTCGATCGAGCTGCAGCCACTGCCGCCGCTCGCACCGGCCCCCCAGCCGCCGAATGCGCCTTCTACGGCTGCGCCCTCGCCACCCGCTGCTGCCCTGGCGACTCCCGGCCCAACAGCGATGTCGGCGCCGATTGGGCGGGTGTTCTGCGAGCAGCCGGTCACGGTTCGGCTCGCCGACCGGGACACAATCGCCGAAGGCTTCCGGCCCTTCGTCGGGATCTGGAGCGATGCGTCCTGGACACCGCTTCTCTGCGCCGCGCTGATCGTCGAAAATGTCGCGGCGGATGGGACTGCGACGATCCTTTATGTCTTCGGGCCGATGGGTTCGAACGGGCGCGCAGCGGGCGGTGTGTTGCAGGGGACCGGGGTCATTCGCGACGGCGAGCTGAGGTTCCAGAACTCCGATGGAAGCCAATTCGCTTTCCGGCCGCTTTATGCCGATCTCGACGGCCGCCTCACCACGGCCAAGAACCAGAGCTATCAGGCCGTCTTCAAGAGGACGCCGTGAACGCGGCCCGCCGCGATCGCGGCGAGTTGACGCTGCGGGGCGGCATTCCTAGATCTTGCGGACGCGAGGGTTGGACAACACACGAGAATGAGCGAACAGTCCGTTCACGGTCGCGGGTCTCGTTTCAGCGGTGGCGGCGATATGACACGCGGTGAGCGTATGGGCCAGGCGACGACGCCGTCGCCGATCAGCGATCTGAGCGAGCGCAGCCGCGAGATTTTTCGGCTGATCGTCGACGGCTATGTGCAGACCGGCGAGCCGATCGGCTCGCGCACCTTGTCGCGGCTGTTGGGGCAAAACCTGTCGCCGGCGACGATCCGCAACGTGATGGCCGATCTCGAAGAGGCCGGGCTGTTGTATTCCCCGCATACCTCGGCCGGGAGGCTGCCGACCGAGGCCGGCTTGCGCCTCTTCGTGCACGGTCTCCTGGAAATCGGCAACCTCGCCGAGGATGAGCGCCACAATATCGAGAGCCTCTGCGCGGCGCGCGGCCGGAGCCTCAGCCAAGCGCTGGAAGAGGCGACGACGGCGCTTTCGGGTCTGTCGCATTGCGCCGGAATCGTCGTCGTGCCAAAGCAGGAACGCCCGCTGAAGCACATCGAGTTCGTGCATCTCGGGCCCGGGCGCGCACTGGTCGTCTTGGTCACCGAAGATGGCCTCGTCGAGAACCGGGTGATCGAGGTGCCGCTCGGGCTGCCGCCCTCGACGCTGGTCTCGGCCGGCAATTTTCTCAATTCGCGCCTCATTGGCCGCACCATTGAAGAGGCCCGCGGCGAGATCGACCAGGAGGTCGGGTCGCACAAGGCGCAACTCGACGAGCTGACGTCGCGGGTGGTGTCCAGCGGCCTGGCGTGCTGGGCCGGCGGCGAGGGAGCAAGCGCGCTGATTGTGCGCGGCCAGGCCAATCTGCTCGAAGACGTGACCGCATTGGCCGACCTCGAGCGGCTGCGTTCGCTGTTCGAGATGCTGGAAACCAAGGAGACCGTGCTGCGCCTGCTCGATGCCAGCAAGAAGGCCGAAGGGGTGCAGATCTTTATCGGCGCCGAGAGCCATCTGTTCGGCGTCGCCGGCTGTTCCTTGATCATCGCGCCGTATCAGAACAGCCGCGAGCGGATCATCGGCGCCATCGGGGTCATCGGCCCCACCCGGATCAACTACGCGCGGATCATCCCGATGGTGGATTACACCGCCAAGGTGATCGGCCGGCTCATAGGATAACCGAGCATGATCGAGGAAAAGGAGGAGGCGGGCGTAGGGCGCCTCGCCGCGGTCGAGGCCGAGCTTGCCGACACCAAGGACCGCCTGCTGCGGGCACTCGCCGAGACCGAGAATGTCCGCCGCCGCTTGCAGCGCGAGCGCGAGGATGCGCAGAAATACGCGATATCCGGCTTCGCCAAGGATTTGCTGAGCGCGGTGGACAATCTGCGGCGGGCGCTCGACGCCGTGCCCGAGGCCGAAGGGGTCGACGCGCGGACCAGGAGCCTCTTGGACGGGGTCGCGGTGACCGAACGCGAGCTGCTGGCCGCGTTGGAGCGCCACGGTGTGAAGCGCATCGACCCCAAGGGCGAGCGCTTCGACCATAATTTTCACCAGGCAATCTTCGAGGCCGAGCGGCCCGGCGCGCCGGCCGGGACGGTGATCGAGGTGCTGCAGCCCGGCTATATGCTGCACGACCGGCTGCTGCGCCCGGCGATGGTCGGCGTCGCGAAATCCGGTGCCGCATAACCCAACGAAGATGCAACGAGAAGGCTTCGTCAGACGGCTTGCGCGAGCCGGGCCGGGATCGGATAGCGCATATCGTAATGCGGTTCGGTATGGATGAGGAGCGTGAAGGGCCCGTTGAGCAGGGTGAAGAACCGCGTCGGGAGCTCGCAGTTGCCGTCGGTCCAGCAATAGCCGTCCTCCGGCAGGTAGCAGCCGCCCTGGCGCAATTGCGGCGCGTCGTAGTCGAAGCAGGTCGGGATGCCGGCGTGGTAGAGGATGATCCGCTTGATCGCCGCGCCGAGCGGCCGGTGGTCGCTGCGGCCCAGGCCGAGCAGCGAGGGCACGCCGCTGCGCGAGCAGAGCCGCAGCGTGCGCAGCGGCGGCTGCTTCACGGCAAAGCGGTAGACGCCGTCGTCGATCAGCGTCGGATCGAGCCTTCTGCCGTCGATGACGAGATGGATGTCGGCGTCATCGGTCGTATTAAGCTCGAGACGTCCGCCGGCGCGCTCGAACAGTTCGGCCCAGACCCGCTCGACGATCTCCCCGCCGGTCAGCACCGGCGCGCAGGCCGGTTTCCTGGCGCCGGCCTTGGAGCCTTCTCGCGTGTTCTGGAAGACCGCCCGGTTGCCTGCGTCGTGATAGGTTTCGGCCGGCGCGCCCTCGGCAAACAGCACGGCGTGGTCGGCGAGTTCGACGTGGTAGTACTCGACGACCCGGGCGGTCTCGTCCCACGCGATCGAGCGGTGATTGACGAGGTGCTCGACCGGGATCAGCACCCCCGCGCAATAGAGCGCATGCCCGTGCGTCAGATAGAGGTCGCGTCGCGGCACGCTGTCGGCGAGGGCGCCGCGGCGCACCACGATCGGCCGCGCCAGGTGGTTTGCACGGGTGACGAGGTCACGGCCGAAGCCAACCCAGACGATCGGCTTGCACTCGCCTGACAGCGTCTTGACCCGGTCGCCGACGGTCAACGCTTCGACCGCTACCTCGCCTCGATCGGTCAAAATCAGCGTGCCGCGGCAGAGGCACGGGATCGCGATCTCGGCGCCGGTGATCGGCAGGCGACTGGAGAAGTAGTGGTAGGCAAAAAGTGCCAGCTGACCGGTTCCATCCGCATTCATGACCCACGTCTCCAGCGGGCCCTCCCGAACGGACTCGAAGATGATTTCCTGGCCATCCGGCGACCACACCGGGTCGTCGCTGGCCGAGCTTGGTGGTTCGAAGGTCAGCTGACTCCGCCCGGAGCCGTCGGGATTGATCGTGAAAATATTTGCGAACTCGCCGACGCCGACCGCGCCGCCGGCATAGGCAATCTTGGTGCCATCCGGTGACCAGCACGGCGAGTTCGCATCGGGCGAGTTCGGGTTATCCGGGAAGGTCAGCTGCCTTTGATCCGAGCCATCGGCGTTCATAACCCAGATCTCTGAGTGCCCGCTCTGGGTCGAGGCATACGTGATTTTTGTCCCGTCGGGGGAGTAGGAGCCGTAGATGCTCCATTTTATCGGAGTGGTGCCGTCCTCCGAGACCGCGCTGACGGTCGTGTGGGTGATCGGATGAGGGTCCGTGCCGTCCGCGTTCATCACCCACAGCTCAAGCCCGACCAGCGGCTGGCCATTACCAGTTGCCGAACTACTGAACAGGATTGATTTACCATCAGGCGAAAAAGTGGCGGCTCCGCCGGTTACGTTTCCAAACGTCAGCTGTTGCTTGTCGCTACCGTCGGCATTCATGGTCCAGATGTACGGCCGTTCGTTCGGCGCCGTGTTCACGTAGACGATTTTGGAACCGTCATAGGACCATGCGGCGAGGACATTTGAGTAATCAGGACTGTCGTTGGTGAGATATGTCTTGTCGGAGCCGTCCAGCTTGATCGTGAAAATATTCCCATCACTTTCGAGAATGAGATCGCGTGCCAGGGTCGTGTTATCGATGAAAGGCGCAGCCGAAGTTCCGCCCGACGACACGGTCTTGCTACCGCTACTGTTTGCTCGTGGTCGAAAAGGCGCTGCCGCCCGACAACTCGGTTTCGGCGTCGCTGGAATTGAGGGTAATGCAGCTGCTCGCTTGGCCAGAGCCAAAAATATCGGGTGTCATATCAACTTCGCTCCTTCCTTGTTGCGCCTGGCGACGCGTGCATCGGCAGGTTCCGGTCGAAACGCGTTCTCTCTCCGCTGCTGTCGGTTTAGTGCCCGGTCACTCTAAACCAAAGTCGACGGGTCGCAGCGTTGTTGGAGCCTGCGCTTCGTGAGCCAGGTTAGCAGATGCCGGCGCGGCACTGCCATGCCCTTAGAGACGCGCAAGCCGAGACTACGTCCTCGGCGATGCCGCGAACGCAAGGCAAATCGACAAAGCGCGAGGCGAGGGGCATCGCCATTTGGCGGTGGCCACGGGAGCCGCCGCGCGGGGCGCGCCGCGTCTTCTGGGTTTGTCGGCGTCGCGCGGTTAATGAGCGGTGCACCACCTACGGAGATTTGATGTGGTATGCAGTTTGGCCGGTATAATGGTCCGAAGCACTGGATTAATGCGCCAACCGCCATGGTTGCCGGCCAGCACCATAGCTGAATGGCAGGATCTCGTGCTGATTGGTACCGTCTGCCCCCATAACCCAGGTATGTAGGCCCTCCCCTTGAGGGTAATCCACTGCACCCCGCTCATAGAGAATCGCCGATCCGTCGGGAGACCATGCTGGGTTATCCGAGGCCAAGCATGGGTAGTAGCACCGAGTCAAGGTCATACGGTTAGTTCCGTTTACGTTTATAACGCAGACTTGCTGATTTAAACTCGTGCTCGTGCTATTGGCCGCAAAGCCGCAGTAGAACGCAATGCGCGTTCCGTCAGGGGACCATGCTGGAGCGTTGGCGTCGGGCGCGCTGGGATCGTCAGAGTTCGTAAGCGCGTACTCCCCCGTACCATCAATGTTAATCACATAGATTTCACGATGCCCATTAGCCTGTCGCGTAAAAGCCAGCCTAGTGCCGTCTGGCGAGATCGACCCCTCATATGAGAAAGCGGCACTGCTAGTAATCTGCCGTGGCGTCGAATCTGGCGAGGCAGCAACCCAGATCGCAGCATTGCTAGGGAAGCCTACAGAGAAACTCACGAATGCCAATTGCCCTGAAAGCGACCACGATGGCATTATTGCAGGCTGCCCCTGGAACAGTGGCCTCGTGGATACTCCATCCATGACCCATACGTACGTTCCATCATCGTAGGCAATACGGCCATCATAGGATACAGCCGGCCTCAGCCCAGTGCCTATTTGAGTCAACTCAGATCCGTCCACATTCGCGGTCAGGATCGTGTCGTCATTAGCCACGACCAATTGAGCTTGCGCTGAGGCGCAAATACCTATTAGAGTAAGCACAAAGTAAAATAACCTCTGCCATCGATCTTGCATTGTAGGTGTCCCCTTTTGGCGTTTTCGGCTGTGAAAAAATCAATTGCGCGACAGCACACCCACCCTGCAACTGCCAAGTAAACCTTGCGAACTCGACCGCACTGGTCTTGACGATTGACGCGTCGACCTCGGCAAATCCAGCGCACCAAGGCCCCGGTGAGATGCCGCACGACGGCACGGATTCTATCGGGACGAACAGTGCGACCGCAAGAGGCGCCTCGCCGCGGTCGAGGCCGAGCTTGCCGACACCAAGGACCGCCTGCTGCGGGCACTCGCCGAGACCGAGAATGTCCGCCGCCGCTTGCAGCGCGAGCGCGAGGATGCGCAGAAATACGCGATATCCGGCTTCGCC
>WNFC01002813.1_pt1 | contig 25465 bp, 17 predicted proteins | sample 5400541 | NCBI WGS metagenome assembly WNFC01 (sample SAMN13153342, study PRJNA577476) | soil metagenome | isolation source: 120 cm saprolite under Douglas fir tree site 2 hole 2 replicate 1 | place: USA:California | collected 2015-04-18 | reverse complement strand
CCCATGGAGAGGTAGAAGCGGTCGGTGTTCGGCCATACGCCGCCTTCGATTTCGCCGATACGACGCCAGCGAAGATCGGCTGGAGTGTTGTTCTGCTCATTGCAGGCGACTTCGCAGGAGCGGCAGCCAATGCATTTCGTCATGTCGAAGTGGAAACGGTACTGCTCGCCGGGTTCGAGAGGGCGATCGGGGATGAGCGTGGTTTTGACCTCTACTTGTGGCGATGCAGGGAAGAACTCGATGCCGTTCTCCGTCAGGCGCACGATGGAGTTCGTGGGGTCTGCCTGCGCGAGTTCGTGGAGAGGAAGCGGCATATATTCCTTGCAGTCGTTGCGGCTAGTAGACGTCGCGGTGGTAGCGATGCTGATCTTTGAGTTGCTGAACGTACGCAATGGCGGACTCGCGAGGGAGGCGGGCCTGCTGCTCGACGATGGTAAGGAGCATCGCATCGACGTCCTTTGCCATACGGGAGGCGTCGCCGCAAACGTAGACGCTGGCTCCCTCCTCGAGCCATGCGTAAAACGTGGCGGCCTGCTCGAGCATGCGGTCCTGTACGTAGATCTTTCGGTCCTGGTCGCGCGAGAAGGCGAGGTCGAGGCGGGTGAGGTGGCCGTCGGCCTGCATGGCTGTAAGTTCTTCGCGGTAGAGGAAGTCGGTGCTGGCACTACGTTCGCCAAAGAAGAGCCAGTTGCGGCCGGTTGAGCCGAGGGCGCGGCGCTCGTGAAGGAAGGCGCGGAAGGGAGCAATGCCGGTGCCGGGGCCGATCATGATGATGGGAGCATCGGTCTGCTGAGGCAGGCGAAACTTCTTGTTGGGTTGGATGTAGATGGGCAGCCGTTCGCCGGTGGGAACGCGCTCGGCAAGGAGTGTGGAACAGACGCCGCCGCGATCGCGGTTATGGGAGCGGTAGCGCACGACAGCGACGGTAGTGTGGATCTCGCCTGCGTGCGCGAGCGGGCTCGACGAGATGGAGTAGAGACGTGGCGCGAGTTTGGGCAACATGGCGACTAAGTCCGCGGGGTCGAGAAGGATGCCGGGATAGCCATGCAGAAGGTCAATGAGGCCGCGGTCGTAGGTGTACTTCTCCAGGTGAGACTGCTGTTCGGGGATCAGGAGGCTGGACAGGGCGTGGCACTTGCCAATGGTCGCGTAGGCGTCGATCATCTTGCGGGTCAGGCGCGTGATCTGAAGGTGGTTGAGGAGAGCGTCGATGAGCGTTGTAGCGCCGGCATGGGGAAGTTGGACCGGAGCCTGCGGATCGAAGTTGAGAGTGTGCAGTATCTCTTCGACGAGACGCAGATCGTTCTGCGGGATGATGCCGCACGCGTCGCCGGCCTCGTATTTCAGGGCGGAGTCGTCGATAGAAAAAGCCATGTGCAAGGTGAGCTTGCTGGAGACCTCGTGCGTGAGCGGCCGCTTGTCGACAAGCGGGGCTCGGTAGGGGTTAGCGCGCGTGTGCATGGGCGTGTTGGCGGATGCAACGGGAGACGACGGGGTCGAGGAAGAGGAGATGGTAGTGGGCGCGTTGCTTGCGGGGCGAGCGGTGGCGATCTCGTCGAGGCGCGTGAGTAGCGTGCTCTGCCAGCGGGCAAAGGGTTCATCGAGATCCAGATCGCAGTCGACGCGCTCACCGAGGCGAACGCCGCCGAGGGCAGCAAGCTTCTGATCGAGATCGACGCCGAATTTGCAAAACTGCTCGTAGCTGGAGTCGCCAAGCGCGAGGACGCCGTAGGAGAGATCTCCGTACCGAGGGAAGTGTTCGAGGCAGAGCTGTTCGTAGAAGGGTCTGACTGCCTCTGGGGCTTCACCTTCGCCATAGGTGCTGGCGATGATGACAGCGTAGCGCTCTGCGGCTAACGCGGCGGGGGTGTAACCCTCAAGAGAGATAAGGGAGGCGATATATCCCTTGGCCTTGAGCGTCTTCGTGACCTTGCGAGCCAGGCCTTCGGCAGTGCCCGACTGCGAGGCGTAGAGTACGGCGATTTTGAGTGACGTCGTTGGCGGGGCGGAGACGGGAGTGGCCGGAGCGGCCGAAAACAGGCCCGCGAGAAGACCGTTGAGCCAGCTGCGCTGTTCGGGTGTGAAGGGCGCGTTGTCCGGGATGTACGGAATCATCGGCATCGCTATGCTGTCTCCTGCGGGCTGCAGAACGACTGGAGCTCAGCGATGTTGTGACGTCGCGTGAAATGGAGAAAGGACTCTTCGGGTTCTCGGCGCTGCGTGTAGACGGTGAAAAGGCTCTCCATTTTGGCGGGGAGGTCGGTGAAGCGGATGGCGGGCAGGAGTTCGCGGGCGAGGCCCTGGTCCTTGTCTGCGCCGCCGCCGATGAGGACTTGATAGCCCTCTTCGCCGGAGACTTTGATGCCCATGAGTCCTATGTCTCCGATGTAGTGCTGGGCGCAGGAGTGGTGACAGCCGGTGACGTGCAGGTTGATGGGTTGGTCGAGGATAGGGAAGCGCTCGTCGAGGAGATTGGCGAGTGCGACGGCGTGGGTCTTGGTATCGGATGCAGAGAAACGGCAACCCTGGTTACCGGTGCAGGCGACGGTGCCGCTGAGGACAGTGCCTGCTTTGTAGTTGAGGCCTGCGTCTGTAAGTGCCAGCTGCGCGGCTTCGAGATGTTCGTTGGGGATATTGGGGATGAGGAGGTTCTGCCAGGTGGTGAGGCGGACCTCGCCGGAGCCGAAACGGTCAGCGATGTCGGCGATGGCGCGCATCTGTGCAACAGGGAGGCGGCCGACGGGAATGGAGAGGCCGATGTAGTGCAGATCTGGCTGCGACTGCGCGTGGATGCCGATGTGTCCGGCGCGGTCGATGCGGCGGCGCGGTTCGCACTCGGACACGTCCACGCGGATGAGAGGGAAAGCAAGGAGCTTTTCGGTTTCGTTGAGAAATTTTTCGACGCCCCACTTGTCGATGAGGTATTTGAGGCGTGCCTTCTTGCGGTTGGTGCGATCGCCGTGCTGCGTGAAGACCCGGATCATCGCGGCGGCGACCGCGACGGTCTGATCAGGTCGCAGGAGGAGGCCGCAGTCGGTGGCGAACTGGCGATGGCCGGTGATGCCGCAGAGCAGGACGCGGAAGTAGATGCCCGCGGGCACGCTGCGGCCCTCGCGAACCTCGACAGCGACGAAGCCGATGTCGTTGGTGTCCGCGACTACCGAGATAGCGCCGCCGTTGTCGAAGGCGACGTTGAACTTGCGTGGGAGCTCGTACATGTCGCGTGAGTTGGAGATATAGGCCTGCAGCGCGTCGACGAGCGGCGCGACGTCGAGGAGTTCTTGGGGATCGAGGCCGGTTGTGGGCGAAGCGGTGATATTGCGGATGTTGTCTGCGCCGGAGCCACGTGATGTCATGCCGAGAGACTGAATGCGATTGAGGACGCGAACGATGTCTTTGGGCTGGAACTCTCGAATCTGAAGATTGCTACGGGTGGTGAGGTCGGCGCGGCCGCAGCCCCAGTCCTGCGCCATCTGCGCGAGGCCGCGGAGCTGATTGGTCGTGAGAATGCCGCCGGGGACGCGGAGGCGGAGCATGAAGGAGTCCTGCGCAGGGGCGACGTAGAAGAGACCAAAGTACTTGATGCGGAAGCGGTCTTCCTCGGTTGGCGGCTGGTTCTGGTTGGAGTACTGAAGAAGCTTGTCCCAAATGGCGAAAGGATCCTGCTCGAGCTTCCACCGCTCTTCTCGGGACAGGTCGGAGACTGGAGTGTTGAACCAGAGGGACTCGGTCTCCACGGCTTGATTGAGCAGGCCGGAGGCCGGATCGCTGGTCATGAGGCCGTCTATGGTCCGGCCAACGAGTGGGGGTTGGCCGACGAAGGGAATAAGGCCGCGCCGGGCGATACCGCCGAAGAACCCCTGCAGGTATTCTTTTTGCTCGGTGGTGAACTCTGCCGAATCGATGACGGTGTTGTTTGTCATGCCGAAGATCCTCATAAAGCGACACGCCCCGCGTGGATGCGGACGGATGTTCGTGCGGTCTGCGAGTCTGTCAGAAATGGGGGACAGACAAGCGAACGCAAGCCAGAATGAATCGCAGCAGATGATCCGTGAGGAATCTGCGGACTACGATCAGGCTCTTCGTGGAGCTTAGGATGAACTGGTATTGGAAGCGATGCCAGACACGTCTCGGTGTCTGCACTTGTTTCGAGCGTCCCGGACGGAACCGCCGATGAGCAGAGCTTAGCGTGAATTTGCTATCGGCGCAAGCCCCATTTGCAAAAAACCGTGGAAATGATCGCAAGATTGAAAATGCATGTTGCTTGATTGTCAGGTCCGTGTCACAATATCGAAACTTCTCTTCATCATGTGACACCTTGACGTGTCATAGATAGTCCAAACGTTGCGGGAGCCACCCACGCCGGTGGGCCTTTCCTGAACGTTCAGCCTTTAAATCTCTGTTGATCATGGCCTTTGCGAGCCAGCGGTGAGAGTTGCGCTTCGCCCACAGATTCGGCGTATGACAGCCCGTTGCTGCGCCTGAACTACGGATGCGCGCTGCCACTCTGGTGTGCGATCGGCCTACAGTCGCCTTTTCCCGAGGCCCTAACGATATGTGGAGGTACGTGATGAAAAATGCAATTCTGCTTACGTTGTTTTGCTCGCTCGCTCCCTCGACCGTTGTCGCCCAGACAGACTTCTTCCATGCCTGGGAGAATCGTGTACGCGCGACCTCCGCGAAACAACCTGCGTGGCCGGTGCCGGTGATTGGCTCGCCGTCGACGATTGTGCAACTCGCACGAACGGACTTCGTACGGCAGTACACGTCGACGCACACCCTGACGTGGAACTACGACAACGGCAAGGGCGTGAACTTTATCCCATTTGCGCGGACGGAGTTCGACATCAATCTGGCGCCGTATATCCAGCACAATACGCCGAAGGTGCTCGATGGCGTGGGCGACTTCTCCATGATCGCGAAGTACCGGCCATTCGCGGGCGATAAGGAGAAAGGGAACTACTCGACGCTGGTGCAACTCGCGTTCTCTGTGCCGACAGGGAGCTACAAGAATGGGACCGCGGTGTCGACCATTACACCAACGGTAGTTGCGGGTAAGGGCTTCCGCAAGTTCGACGTGCAGTCCGCTCTGGGAGCGGTGCTGCCGACGAGCTCTGTGCCCACGATCGGCAGGACGATCCAATGGAATACGACGGCGCAGTACCAGATCGGAAAGTATCTGTGGCCGGAGGTTGAGGCGAACGCGAGCTACTTTCACGGCGGTGCGAACGATGGAAAGAGCCAGGTCTTTGTAACGCCGGGGGTTATGGTGAGCAAAATCAAGTTTCGCAGAGATCCTAAGAACAGGCTTGGGCTAGTGCTCGGAACGGGCATGCAGATTGCGACTTCGAGTTATCACAGCTATAACCACGGGTTGGTTTTGACCGGGCGCATAGTGTTCTGAGGGAAGTTAGTGTGAGTGGTGCGCGCCTGGCTAGTGTTTGAGCCCTGGCTTGGTTCCTCCGGACAGTCGAGTCTATTATTAAAAGACAATCCTTTTTTCGGAATAGATGGTTTTGAACGGACGCTCCTGTCCCGACGATGCGCTGACGATAAAAGGAGGCTGAGACCCCGACTAAGCCGGATCTGGAGGAAATGTGGCGCATGCGAGCTTCAATGGACTTCGCGTACTTTCGCTGGAATCTCGCCGTGCGAAAGAGGTCGAGAAGCTGATACGTACCTACGGCGGCGAGCCGATTGTCGTGCCGTCGATGCGTGAAGTAGGGTTGGAGTCGAACCAGCATGTGCTGGATTTTGCTGCAAAGGTGCTTGAAGGCGGCTACGACCTTATCCTCTTCATGACAGGCGTCGGTGTGCGCGTGATGGTGGAGATTGTGGAGACTCGCTATGACCGGGAGGAGTTTCTCGCGGCGCTGCGCAAGGTGAAGATTGCTGCGCGCGGGGCGAAGCCAAGCTCGGTACTCCGTGACTTGAAGGTCGCTGTGGATGTTACATCGGAAGAGCCAAGCACCTGGCGTGAATTGCTGCAGGCGATCGACGACAGATATGGCGATTCACTTGGTGGAATGCATGTGGCTATTCAGGAGTATGGCGCCTCGAACCCTGAACTGCTAGCTGAGTTAAGCAGACGGAGCCGAGAGTTGACAAAGGTTCCGGTGTACCAGTTGGCGTTGCCGGAGGACCTGCAGCCTCTGCGGGAGTGCGTCCTGGGGATTCTGAACGGCATGGTGGACGTGGTGATGTTTATGACTGCAGTTCAAATCATCCATTTGTTCAGGGTGGCGGAACAAATGGGGGTGCAGGAGAACCTGCGCGAGGCGTTACGTAAGACAGTGGTGCTTTCGATTGGGCCTACGACTTCGGAAGAGCTGACGCACTATGGGATTGAGCCGGACTTCGAGCCATCGCGGCCGAAGATGGGTTTCCTGGTGAACGAAGCGGCGCAGTACTCCAGCAGATTGCTGGAGAAGAAGCGCGATGGCGACATGGAGGCTGTAGCGTCGCAGCCCGCCGGCCCAGAGAAAGAGAAGCGGAGCCGGGTTGCGGGAGTACGCCGCGTTGCCGCTTCTACCTCGACCATGGCCGGGTTTCGCGATGGCTTGGCGGAGATGGATTTTCTGCATGAGATCAGCAGCCGCATGGCGGCCGCGGATTCGCTGCATCTGGTGCTGGACCGGATCGTGGACTTTATCACAAGCGTGATTCCGTGCGACTCCTGCTTTATCTACGTACTGGAAGGCGAGAACTTAATGTTGCGCGCGTCGAAGAACCCTCACGCCGACCTGATCGATCACATTCGGGTAGAGGTGGGACAGGGCGTTACGGGATGGGTGGCGAAGCATCGGCAACCTGTGGCGATTGCGTCGGCGGCTTCGAACGATCCGCGGTTCAAGGCATTCAAGAACATTCCCGAAGACCATTTCGAGGCGATGTTGTGTACGCCGATTCTCTGTGCTGGACGCGTGGTGGGGGTCATCAACTTGCAGCATCGTATGTCGTACCGGCATACGAATGAGCAGGTGCGGCTGCTCTCGACTCTGGGCTTTCTTGTAGGTGCAGAGATTGAGCGGGCGAGGCTGGAAACGGAGAATACGCAGCTGACCAGCAGGCTTGAGACGAGGAAGGCAGTAGACCGTGCGAAGAGCGTCCTGCAGCGTGATCTATCGTTGAACGAAGAAGACGCCTACCAGATGATGCAGAAGGAGAGCCGTCAACGACGAAAGTCGATGCGAGAGATCGCTGAAGCAATTCTTCTGGCAGAAGATTTGAGACGGGGCCGATAAGCTAGCTAGCAGGCACGCGACAAAAAGCAGGCTTTTATACTGTCTCGATCTTGGCAATCATGACAACATCGAAGTCAATCTGTACGCCGAACGGTGGTTTTTCATTTCCAAAAGTACACATCGACGATTTTTGGCGAACTGGGAGTAGTTCCTATAATGTTGGTTTCGAGCACAACTTGCAGGTTCATTTTCTCCCAGCCCACTGGAGCGCTGCCGGCCAGCTCGTTCCAGGATGACTCCTGCGAGACAAATTCGCCCGCGATCTGGTTGCCGAAGCTGTGCAGGCCAGCAAGGGACACGAATGGCTCACGGGTGACTGGATCAAAGGTTCGTGTGACTATGGCATAATCTTTGGTCTGCGGCTCGGGATAAATATGGGGTAACGACCATGATCGTTGCGGATTGAGAGTGTCCCTTATGCGCGGCGCCTCTCTGTCGGAGGCGCCGCGATCGAAGGTGAAGCGCAGGCTGGCGACATTCTGTTGTGTCCAGGGATTGGAAAATGAGCCTATAGCGATGATCGGGTGGCCGCGAAGTTCGTCCATTTTCAAATCCGTTCCCAGGCGGACGAGCGGCGTCTTGCCTTTCCGCTCCAGCGCGAGTGCGACTGAGAGTGTAGCCTGAAGAACCGGCTGTGAGACATGCCAATTATGAAAGGTTTGCACATCGCCCAACCGGAGCTTCACCGATTCGCCCGGCTTCAGTTGGCTGAACTGTTGCATGGCGTCCGGTTGGAACTGAAAAGTATCGGTAGTAGGTAGGCTCAGGACCGGCGAGGACGACGCTTCAAGCACGGGCCGCCAGAAACGATCAAAATTGCTCGGCTGAGGCTGGAGGATCAGCGCCAACAATGCCGCTGCGGTGACGGCGGCCGCGACACAAATCCACCAGAATACTCTGGAACGCCAGCGAGCTTTCGTAACGTGGGAACGCGCCTCTTCCGTTCCAGGTGCCAACAGTTGGTCGCCCGACGTGCGAGAGGCCGGGATCTGACTTGCTGAGCCAGCGTTCTCCAATCCTGAGGAAGTATCGGCCTTTTCCTCAGTTCTCCAATGGAATTCGGGGATGTATCCCCCGGCGTTCAGATCGATCCTCACCGCTACGGCAGATCGCTGGCCGGAATAATACTGGGCTAATCTCCGACGGACATCGTTGGCTCTTACTCGGACGATCGAATCCGTCGCGGTCTCATAGTCAACCGCCCTTCCAAAGAGTTCCACGCCCAGGAACCGTTCCGTCAGGCTCTCGTAGTCTCCTGCCAGGGCACGTTTGACAACAAACTCGAGAAAATCCTGGCATCGCTTGCTACTAGAAAAACTGTCGCTGGCGGTCATCGCCGAAAGTTCGGCGATGACCGCGGCGGCTTGTTCCTTAGAAGGGCTGCGCGACAGGGCTTGAGCTAGAGAGAGGGTCATTTCCTTTTCCGCTGAGAAAATCACAAGCTTATCACGCTCGTAACGTGCTCGTAACGCTTATAGGACGGCCGTGCAAGGCATTGATTACAGGAAGTTAACTCAAAGTCTCTTAAGGCTGAACTGTTCCAAACGTTGACAGTCCTATTTCCAGGAAAAGAGACTCAGCGGCGATTCGTACAAGTTTGATCGAATTACTTTCGTTGGGACGAATGAATGTGCACTACGGAACTGACGCGGAACTGGGAGGCTCCACATGAAAGCGTTTACGGGTAATTTCGAAAGATGCTGTCAAAATCGTGTCGACAGGTGCTTTGAAGGGCTGATGTTCTGCCTTCTGGTTCTTGGTGGAACAACCATATTGTATGGGCAGGTAGCGCAGCAGTTGCTGGGGCGTGTGACCGATGCCAGCGGGGCTGTAGTAGCGAATGCCACTGTCACGGTTACCAATGAGGCCACTAGAGTAGCGGCAACCAGTCATACCTCACAGACGGGCGATTGGGTCGTGCCTTATCTCTCGCCCGGGAGCTATGCCGTCAAAGTCGAAAGCACTGGATTCAAAACTGAGACCCAAACTGGCATCAAGCTCGATGTAGGGCAATTGCGGTCGGTGGATACTCAATTGAGCGTTGGCACAACGACGGAGAAGATCACGGTCGCGGCAAATGCACTCGCTCTGGACACCATCTCGGCGGATAGAGGAGGGGTTATCTCCGGGGAGAGCGTCTCCGCACTGCCTTTCAATGCCAGGAATGTGATGGTGAGCACCATTGCGGTTGCAGGCGTCGGAAGTAAAAATGGCCTGAACAACCAACAACCCTATGGAAATATTACAAGCGGCCTTGTCGTCAACAGCTCAGCTCTATCCATCAATATGGATGGCGTCAATAACATGTCGACTGGTTTTCAAACCATGTCCTATCTTCCGCTGGTGGACACTGTACAGGAGATGGTGGTCGATACGACGCCTTACGATGCGGCTGCCGTCGGCTTTGCGACCGCCGGTAACCTGGACGTGCATCTGAAGAGCGGTACCAATAAGTTTCATGGAACGGTTTACGAGTACTACAAGAGCACTGGGCTGGACGCGAACAGCTATCAGAACAACTATCTTGGAAAGCCAAGGTCAAGCCATAAGAGCAACCAGTTCGGTTTTGAGGCTGACGGCCCTGTGCGCATCCCATTCCTCTACGACGGGCGTGACAAGACCTTCTACACGATTGCGTTTGAGGACTACCACAACACCATCCCTGCCAATGTCACGGCTTCAGTGCCTGGCGTCGTTGGCCAGCCATCGTGGCTGACTCCGGTGAACGGCTACTATCAGTTCAATGGCCTGGTGCAGGCGAACGGAGCACCGATCACGCTCTACGATCCCACTTCTCCAAATCCTGCTGCACGCAAATCCTTTGTCAGCGAGGGCGCTCCGAACGTCTATTCGATTCCGTCATCGAGGGTAAACCAGGCCGCGCTCAATATTCTGAAATATTTCCCCGCGCCAAATGTTACCCCTCCCGCAGGCACGCCACCCTGGCAGAATAACTACTTTGCCTTACTGTCGCAGCCGAGTATCTATAAGAATTTTCTGATCAAGCTCGACCACAACCTGAGCGGTAAGGACCGGCTTTCCGCACGCTGGGGCTGGTGGAACCAGTTTCAAACCACGAATTCGAATGGCTTCCCGACAGGCAATCCCGCAGTGTATGGCCAGTTCCCAAATGGTCAAAAGTTCCAAACATTCATGGGGGAGTGGGTTCATACCTTCAACTCTCACTTTATTTTTGATTTCAGGGCCAGCGTCAATATGGACGAGGCGGAGAACAAGATTGGCCCATCCTTCGACCAGAGCTCACTGGGACTTCCCAATGTATCGGGTGGAGTGACCCAGCCGAGCCTGCTGGGAATCTTCCCGCAGGTCAATCTCAGCAGCTTCGTGCAAATGGGTGGCAGTGGATTCAATGCCGGCAGCGGAGCGAATGGAACAAGTATCAATATCCACAACCAGCTCAGCATGCTGCCGTCGTTCACGTTTGTCCACGGCCCTCACGACATTCATATCGGTCTGGACAACCGGGAGTATCAAATCTCCACAAAACAGGCCGCTGGTGGATTGGCGCTCACCTCGAACCAACAATGGACGCAGGCGGGCAATGCCAACACAGCAGACGCCGCCTCAGGGCTTTCAGTTGCGTCTTTTATGCTGGACAACGGTTATCTATCCGGCGGAAACATAAACCAGCCGGCACAACAGTTTGAGACTTATCACTATTGGGGAGTGTTTTTCCAGGACAACTACAAGGTGAGATCGAACCTGACGCTCAACCTGGGATTGCGCTATGACTTCCCGACCCAAGCGGTCGAGAGGCACAACCGCTATACCTGTGGCTTCAATTCAACTGTGGTGAGTCCGGTAAGTGCGGCGGGGGTCGTCAACGGCTATCCGTATGGGCAAATATCGGGTGGAGTTACGTTCTGTGGCGTCAACGGCACTCCAAGAACGCAGATAACGCGGGCATGGTATCTGTTTGAGCCGAGGTTTGGATTCTCCTACTCGCTGAACACGAAGACGGTTGTCAAAGGAGGGATTGGAGGAACCTATAACTGGGCCGCGTATATCGGTGCGCAAACAGGCTTCAGTGCGGCGACCTCGATAACAGCCTCTCCAACTACTCTGTATACGACTCCGACTTCAACCCTGGCTAACCCGTTCCCGTCGGGCTATGTTTCCGCACCCGGAGCGTCACTCGGATATCTCGCGGGCGTGGGCGGAGGTATCAGTTTCTATAATCCTGCGACAAGGTTTGGCGAGACCTGGAACTATTCCCTGGGTGTTCAGCGGCAATTGAGCCGAGGTGATGTCCTTGATATCAGCTACGAGGGCAAGAATTTTACGAAAGGCCCAACGGGCGATGCCATCAATCGTCCCAGCGCCGGCTGGTATTCCCAGTGCAATGCCGAGACAGGCGGGAACCCTGCCTTGTGCACTGCCGCTAATGCGACGAACCCCTTCGTGGGTGCAAACGGATTTCAAGGTACGTCCTTTTACAACACAGCGAAGATCCAAGGTGAGCAACTCAGCCTGCCGTTTCCGCAATATACAACGGTTGGGGAAAATGGTCTTGAGAATTTCAACGGTCTCTGGCTTAACTCCTTCCAGGTAGCCGAAACCCACCGCTTTGCCAACAGCCTTACGTCAACCGCGACCTATGCCTATTCAAGGATCATGGACAATAATGGCTGGCTGGACTATGTCTATCGCGTACTTGAGAGAAGCCAGGACTCGAATGATCTGAACCATAGAATCACGTTCACTGGCGTGTACCAGCTCCCTGTCGGCAGAGGACGATACCTGCTCGGCAACGCGAACCGGTTCGTTGACACTCTCATCGGCGGTTGGAAGGTAGGGGCTCTGTATCTGTACGAGTCGGGCAGACCCTGGCAACCCAATATTACCGGTACGTGCGGCGCCGGCCAGCACAACGGCCTAGGCGGCACCACTGGCTGCTTCGAGACGCCTTATGGGATCAACCCTATCAAGACCCCGAGGCACACTGTGGCGGGTACCCCTTCTGTCATCCGTGGCGCCACGCCATGCGTGGGCGATCGCAATCCGACGACTGGAGCGATCGTGCTCCGGGCAGGCGCGATTGCCTATGGATGCACTCAGGCCAATATCGTTTACAAAGCGCTCTATGCTCCTGTCCAGAACATTGTTTCAATGGGAATCAGGCTCGGAGCTACATCGGAGTTCGACGCAAATCTCAGCAAGGCATTTCCTATCGTTGAAAGCTATAGCTTTATCCTCAAAGTCGATGCCTTCAATGCCCTGAACCATGCGGTATGGAATAACAATTACCAAACTACAAATGACATAAACTTCGGCGCTCTTCTTAAGGGTCCCACGGCCCAAGGTAACAATCCACGTCAAGTCCAACTTTCAGCTACGCTCCGCTGGTGAGTACGAGGGGCACGTCTTTCTTTTCTGAAAGACGCGCCTCATCGCTCATTCGGGAGGTGAAGTGAAAGTTTCCACTCGCCAAAGTCGCCATCGCTCGTGCCCGCGCAGGATTGCGGTTCATGTCGGACTTCAGGGGAATTAATGGTAAAGAATTCGTTATGGGGATTCCGGAGTAATTTCGTTATGCACCTCTTCGCATTCTTGTGCTGCTTGTCGATTGCATCCTCGGCACGGGCAGCGGGGCCGGTAGATCAATTGGTGGTCTATCCTGTCACCGAAGCGATGCCGCGGAATACCGACTTTAACGTCAGAGTCAGAATCGCGGGGCAGAAGTGGCAGGATCTTCCCGCGTATCTCGTGAGGGTTGCTCAAGGGGTGGACACCCGGCTTCCAACTCAGGGGACCGAGCTCTCCAAAAACCAGCAAACCTCTGGACAGAACTCGCCCAGAGTGAGCCTGGGGCCGATGAACTCCTCCGTGGCTTCGTTCGATTTCTCGGGCGTCGTAGATGTCTCGATCACCTACAACAAGGGAGCCATTCAATCTGCGAAAGTGCGGCCGCTGTCTTACGGGATAACACCTCTGGTGAAAGGGAACACGATCACCTTTTCGCTCACGCAACATCGCAATCTGTCTGTGGAGGTCAATGGGGACATCTTCCACAACCTGCAACTGTTCGCCAATCCTATCGAAGTCAATCGTCCCGATTCGAACGATCCGAATGTCATTTACTACGGCCCCGGAGTCCATCGGGTGGGGAGAGTCAACGTTGCAAGCGGAAAAACTGTCTACCTTGCTGGCGGCGCGCTCGTTGAGGGCGCATTACTGGTTAACCATGCCGAAAATGTCCGCATCGTCGGCCGTGGCATCTTGTTTCAACTGAGCGTGCAACCATCGAGTCCTGTGAGACCGCAACAGCCCAGGTCGCAGGGTGCAACTCCGCCACAGGGTGGGCGTGGTTCCCGACGTGACGCCATACTGATTGAGTTTTCAAAGAACATCGAGGTGGATGGGATTATCGTTGTGCCCACGAGCTACACCGTTCTAGTGGGGCAATCGCAGAATGTGGTCATCAAGAACATCAAGTCTTTTAGTGCGGGGGGAAACAACGACGGCATCGACGTATTTTCCAGTTTGGATGTTGTGATCGACAACGTGTTCATGCGGAACTCGGACGATACGATTGCTATTTATGGGCACCGATGGAGTTACTACGGCGACACAAAACACGTCACGGTTCAAAATTCAACACTATGGGCAGACGTTGCGCATCCGATTCTAGTCGGAACCCATGGCGACTCAACCAATCCCGATACTTTCGAAGACATCAAATTTATCAATATCGATATCCTCGATCAGCGTGAACCACAACTCGATTATCAGGGCTGCATGAGTCTCAACGCAGGAGACAGCAACCTGATACGCAATGTCTTGTTTGAGAACGTCCGCGTCGAGGATTTCAGAGAAGGACAATTGGTAAATCTGCGGGTCTTTTATAACAGGAAATACAATACATCTCCCGGCAGAGGTATAGAAAATGTCCTCTTCAAAGACATTACTTATAACGGGACTCACGCCAATCCGTCCATCATCGCTGGCTTTGACGACACGCGTGAGATCAAGAATGTCATTTTCGAAAACCTCAAGATCAACGGGAGACTGATTTCAGACGAGATGCAGGGCAAGCCAAGCTATTACAAAACGGGGGATATGGCGGGCATATTTGTGGGAGAACACGTCGAAGGCATTCAGTTTCGCGTGAGCGACGGCCATAAATTGGCCACAGTCGGCGATGATACACAGCCGCTCAATTGAAGCTTCCTTGAGTAGGATGGGCGGAATGTGGAAAGTGAGATACTTTCAAACTTGTTGTTCTGATTTCGGGAAGGAATAGGGTGGAAAGTGATCACAGCTTGTAAAGCGGTAGTTACCGGATTGTTATTTGCGACGACGTTACTTTGCGCCGAGCCTCCCCTTGTACGTCCCGGTGAGGCATGGCTCGATAATCGCGGCCAACAAATACAGGCACACGGCGGGGGTATGCTTCGGTGGAAGGGCAAGTACTACTGGTTTGGTGAAGACCGCACAGAGGGGAACGATCCAGAGCGGCGCTACGTGGCCTGCTATTCATCCATGGACCTTGTGCACTGGAAGTTTCGTCACCAGGTGGTGGCGCTTCCGGATCCAGAGCATCTAGGGACGAAATGGATATTGGAACGCCCGAAGGTTTTTCACAATGCACGCACAGGCAAATTTGTCATGTACGCGCACCTTGATAATGGAAGCTATAGGGTAGCCCGGGTGGCCGTGTTAGTGAGCGACCGCATCGATGGCGATTATCAGTATTTAAAAAGCTTTCGTCCGCTCGACGAAGAGAGCGAGATATGGCCAGTTTATTGACGATGACGGCGCGGCGTACATCATCTTCGAGTCGAGGCCAACCAAAGGGTTCTTCATTGCACAACTTTCTGGCGACTATCTGAGTGTGGAAAAGAAGATTAGCTTTCTTGAGGCTCCCCTCGAGGGTGGTGCGCTCGTTCACTACGGCGGTCTCTACTACGTGATAGGGTCTCACCTAACCGGGTGGCGTCCTTATCCGAACGTGTATGCAACAGCACCTTCGCTGAGCGGCCCATGGACTGAGTTCAAGGACATTGCTCCGCCGGAGACGAATACGTATGGTTCACAGTCCACGATGATGCTGAAGATCGCTGGCTCTAAGAAGACGACGGTCGTCTATCTGGGCGACATCTGGCGTCCAAAAGCGCTGTGGGATTCTCGGTACTTGTGGTTGCCGTTAGAGATAGGCGACGGCAATCTTCGCCTGCCACCTCCTCACGATTGGACATTGAAAGTCAAGACCGGTGAGGCTGCTTTCGCGCAGTGAGACATCAGCTTATTAGATAACCTCGAGTTTCGGCGCCCTGTTGTTTTAAAGAGGATGGAGAAACGGTTCCAGAATGAAGAATTTATTCAATCGAAGGCAGTTTGGTAAGGGGCTGGTCGCTGGCACTGCGTTGGCTTCGGTCAGTCATGGTACTGCCACTGCTGTGGCCGCAAGAGGGAAGAATAAACCGGATGACCATTGGCAACTCGTGGCTCCGGGCACGTGGAAAATGACAGCTGGATCACCCGAGGCAATTACGCCGGTGACTTCCAGACTAGTCCAAGCCTCGATCGAGGCGATGCGTCGTTTGCCAGTTGTTCCAGCTCCAATCATCGAGATCCCAATTTTCAATATCAGCCGGCGAGGGGCATCTCTCGCGCTTCCGCTTGCGCCGCATGAGGAGATCTATGGCTTCGGCTTGCAGTTCTTCAGCGTGGCTCACCGCGGCAAGAAACGCGCCATCCGGGTCAATGCAGATCCGTACAAAGATACTGGCGACTCTCATGCCCCTATTCCGTTTTATGTGAGCAGCCGCGGCTATGGTGTTCTGGTGGATACGGCGCGATACGCAACTTTTTATTGCGGAGAGTCGCGGCCAAAGCCAACAACGCCTGCCGGAGAGACGCCGAGCGGCATTGTGCCGCTGTATACGAAGACTCTGAAGGATGAGGATAGGTCGCAGGTGCTTGTCGAGATTCCTACCGCACAAGGGGTCGACGTCTATCTGTTTTCCGGTCCTTCAATGCTGGATGTGGTGCGCCGCTACAATCTATTCTCCGGCGGCGGAGTCTTGCCGCCAGAATGGGGTCTGGGCTTCTGGTATCGAGCGGCGGGCAATGCCACGGATAGCGAGATCGCGGCCCTCGCGGAGGAGTTTCGCAAGAGAGAGATTCCGTGCGATGTAATGGGGCTGGAACCCGGATGGCAGTCTCATGCATACTCGTGCTCGTTTTCATGGAACAAGTCGCGCTTCGCGCATCCTGAAAGTTTCGTTCTCGATCTTAAGAAACAGAACTTCCATGTCAATCTGTGGGAGCACGCCTTCATTCATCCTTCGTCACCTCTCTTTGATCCCATGCGGAATCTTGCTGGAAACACGGCTGTATGGGGCGGTCTCGTGCCGGACTTTCATGACCCCCAAGCACGTCGGGTCTTTGGCGACTATCACCGAAGACACTTGATCGACATCGGCATCACGGGATTCAAACTCGATGAATGCGATAACTCTGACTTTACTGGCGGGTGGTCCTTTGCCGAGTTGAGCCAGTTCCCATCGGGAGTCGATGGTGAACAGATGCACAGCCTCTTCGGCCTTCGCTACCAGCGCGCCCTTTGGGACCAGTTTCTTGAGCGAGGCCAGGAAACCTATTCGCTGGTGCGCTCCAGCGGAGCACTTGCAGCGCCGTATCCATTCGTGCTGTACAGCGATCTCTATGATCATCGGCAGTTTGTTCGAGCGCTGGTCAATTCCAGCTTTGGCGGCTTGTTGTGGTGTCCTGAAGTCAGGGACGCCAAGAGCGAGGAGGATCTCATTCGCCGTTTACAGACCGTTGTCTTTTCACCGCTTGCAATGATCAATGGATGGTACATTAGCAACCCGCCCTGGAAACAACTCGATCGCAAGAAGAACAACGCGAACGAACTTTCTCAAAACTGGGAGGAACTCGAGGCGCGTTGCCGCGAGATCCTGGGCTGGCGCATGCAGCTAATCCCCTACTTGCGTGCAGCGTTCGCTCGATATGCGTCCGATGGAACACCCCCGTTTCGCGCACTGGCGTTGGATTGGCCCGAGGTGCCGGCGCTTGCAAAGACAGATGATGTGTGGATGGTGGGGGATCGATTGCTGGTTGCCCCGCTGTTTGCGGGCGAGACTGGCCGCAAGCTTACTTTACCGCCAGGGCTCTGGCACGATTTCTGGACGGGCAATGTAGTTACAGGCGGAGTTGTGGTGGAAATTGCCAGGGACACTCGGAATATACCGGTGTTCGTAAAATCTGGTGCTGTGCTGCCGCTGGCAACCGTCACAAACTCAACCTCGGATGCAAAAAGTCGTGAGCTGCAGGTCAGGATCTTTGGCGACGGCAGTCTGCCATTTCTGTGCGAGACGCCCACAGAAAAGCTTCAGATTTCCTGGAGCGCGATAAGCGGCACAGGTTCTGTAAAGCAGGAGGGCAATGATCGATACTCCATCTCAAGCTGGGCTAAAGCGGGCCAGAATTTCGCATCCTAAGGGGGATTGCATGCCTAGAGGACAAGCCATCCGGAGTCCAGCTCCCTGGGAGCGATCGGCGTATCGTCTCGCCTTAATCGCGTCCATTGGGATGTTTTTCTTAATCTTGAATAGCGAAATCCATGCGACACAGCAGACGCAAGCGAAAGCGTGGCCAGATCCGCTCGTTCTGCAAAGCGGCGTAGCTGTTCGCGACCGCGCTGAGTTTGAGCAACAACGTCGCGGTGAGATCCTTCACCTCTTTGAAGAGAACGTCTACGGAAGAACGCCATCTATCAGCTTGCCTGTGCGCATCCTGAGAACAGAGGTGGAGGAGGATGCGCTTCATGGACTGGCACGGCGCAAACAAATCACATTCGCAGTTGGCCGAAATGGTGAGCATACTTGGCACCTGCTGCAGTATATGCCCGCGCATCCAAATGGTCCTGTCCCGATCATTGTTGGATTAAACTTCGGCGGTAATCAGACCGTCGACGCCGATGCAGGAATTGAACTGAATTCGATCTGGATACCTGATCCCGCACTTAAGGATATCTCGCTTGCAAGAGAGCTTTCTGGCCATGTGCTGCGACCGGCAGAGGGGGCCACTCGGGGAACTGCAGCCGCGCAATGGCAGGTGGAAGAGATTGTCGCTCGCGGTTATGGTCTAGCGACAATCTATAGCGGCGACATCGAGCCTGACTATATTGGTGGCATCGGCTATGGCATTCGACCGCTATTCTTCACAGGCACGCAGAGCTTGCCCGCGGCGAACGATTGGGGCGCCATCGGTGCTTGGGCCTGGGGCATGAGCCGTGTAATCGATGTACTCTCCAAGGACCCAGCAGTCGACACGAAGGCATTTATTGCTTTTGGCTTTTCGCGCTTCGGCGCCCAAGACAAGCGCTTTGCGATGGTTATCTCAAACGAGTCAGGGCAGGCAGGCGCGACTCTGTCGCATCGCGAACAAGGCGAACCAATCGATCACTTGATGCTGGCCTTTCCTTACTGGTTCTGCGGGAACTACCAGCACTATCTTGGACGCGTTCAGGACCTGCCGGTAGATGGGCATCTCTTGCTCGCGCTCATCGCTCCGAGGCCCCTCTACATTGGCAGCGCGGTTGCTGATCCATTTTCGGACCCTGAGGGAGAATTCCTGGCGGCAAAGGCCGTCTCGCCCCTATATGCTCTCTATGGAAAAACGGGCATAGCAGATTTAACTAAGCCTGCGCTCGAGCAGCCGATTGGCGATACCGTTGCGTACCACGTGCGGCGCGGTGGCCACGATGTAACGGCCTATGACTGGGAGCAGTACCTGAATTTCGCTGATCGACAGCTCAAGCATACTGCTGTGAAGCCGCAATGAGCATACTTTCCGTTCTCCGGCCTAAAGCGAACTCGGTATACGAATCTTTTGCCATCTGCGTTTACGCGCTGCCACTACTCGCATCCGTCTGCACGGGCATTGCACAAACGCAAGCAACGCAGGACAACACATGGCAGTACTCGGTTGCGTTGGAAAAGGGCACGGAGCGCCGCGCCTACCTATGGATCCCTCCTCGATGCAAACATGTTCGGGGCGTACTGATCGGCTTGCAGAACATGCTTGAGAGGCCGATGTTTGAAGACTTAGAGATCCGTGCAGCAATTACCGCATCGAATATGGCGATCGTATGGATTTCGCCTGGAGCATGGCCCGGCAAACTAGACGGCCCGGAGCAACCAAGTTTGAAGTTTTCTCCTCCGGCCGATGCGATCGAGGGTGTTCAGCACGCGCTCATCGGACTTGCACGCGAATCGGGATACCGCGAGATTGAATTCGTGCCATTGCTGGTCACCGGACACTCCGCAGCATCACCGTTTGTGTGGGGCATGGCATCGATGCTACCCAACCGGGTATTCGCTGCCATTCCCTATAAAGGCTATACGGTTGGCCTTACACCAGATGAAGTACCGACGCTACAGGTCGCTCAGGAATGGGCGGAGTGGGGACGGCGATGGGGTGAGGTCTGGCGCAAAGAACTCAATACGGCCGCGGAAATGCGCAAGAAGGACGGTGCTCTGTTAATGGGAGCCTTTGCGGATATTGGTTCCGGGCACTTTGATTGGCATCATGAATCTGCGGATGTACTTGCAATGTTCATTCGTAAAGTCGCCGAGTATCGCCTACCTGTAAACGGGCCATTGCGAGGCGTCATCAAGCTTAAGCCAATTGCGCCGGAGGCTGGTGTCTTAGTGGAACCTGCATCACTCGGGACCGCACGATTCCGGACCGTGTCATACAAAGCGTGGCATGGAGACCCAAAGAATGCATTCTGGTATTTTGATCGTGAAATGGCGGAAGCTGTTCAACACTTCATGATGGAACAGCTTGACAAAAAGCCACAGGTCATAGGCTTCATCGTAGATGGCAAACCCGTGCCGCTTGTCAGCAATGGGTTTGCAGCGATCAAGCCCAAGTTCCTGGCAGATGGAGTCAGCTTCCACGTCCATGCTGAAACACTGAAGGCGTCACTCACTGCGAATCTCTACAACGGTGCGGCACTCGGCCATGCAGCCGGATCAATCATGTATCGCGTGGGCAGCGGAGCTTTGCTTCAGACCGGGCCTAACACCTTTCAGGCTGCAGCACGCTCCGGCGGACTCACACGACAAGGCCAGCCATGGGAACCATGGATCATGGCCTATCAACCCGGTGACATGGAATATCGTTCGGCGGACAAACCCGCACACATCATAATTGATGTTCGGAACACGCAAGGCTCATCGCAAGAGATCGCGTTTCAAAAGATTCCCGACGTAGCTCGAAGTGAGCGACAGATTACTCTCACCGCTACATCCAGCTCAGGACTTTCCGTTCAATTTTATGTTGAGTCTGGTCCAGCCTTCGTGGAAGACAATACACTGCATTTGCTCGCCATTCCACCACGCAGCCGCTATCCGGTGCGGGTGATTGTGTCCGCCTATTAATGGGGCCGGATAGGAGAGCATCCCATACAGAGCGCTGGGCCGGAGACTCAGGAGTTCTTCATTCAGCGTTGAGCCGGCCGCAGCTTTCAACCAAACGCAGAAAGGGCAAATGGAGAGTAAACTCACACGCCGCAATTTCAATGGTCTCGCGTTGTCCGCAGGCATTGCGCATTCCCTCATGCCCTTCGGACTTCGCGGCCTTTCCCACCCGGGTGGACATGAGGATGGACACAAGCTTGTTCATCCCGGTATGCTGCACAGCAAAGACGACCTAGCCCGAATGAGGGATGGCGTGCATGCACATCGCGAGCCGATTATGTCGGGCTTTGAGGTCTTCCGACAGCATCCGAACTCTCAATCGACTTATACGCCACGCGGTCCTGTGGCCATGATTGGTCGCAATCCCACCGTGCATGTCGACCTCTTCGACAGCGATTGCAATGCAGCGTATCAGTGCGCCCTGATGTGGTGCATAACCGGTGACCATGCGTATGCGAAGACATCGATCCGCATCCTGAACGAATGGATCTCAACTCTCAAGGAGATCACCGGCGCGGATGCGGTTCTATGTGCTTCCCTGGGTGGATTCAAGCTGGTAAATGCGGCCGAGTTGATTCGACATACACGTGCTGGCTGGGGTGCGACAGAGGTTCAGGCGGCAATGAACTTTTTCCAGCGCGTACTTTTTCCGGTGCTTCACAACTTTGCTCCGTTCGCGAACGGTAATTGGGACACCGCAGCCGTCAAATGCATGATGGCGATTGGCGTCTTCTGCGATGACGTCGATCTTGTTGACGACGCTCTGCGGTATTATTTGCATGGTTGCGGTAATGGTCGGCTGGAGAACTACGTCTATGCCGGCGGTCAATGTCAGGAGAGTGGCCGTGACCAACAGCATACCCAGCTTGGCCTAGCGCACATGGGTGATGCCTGCGAGATGGCGTGGAATCAGGGGTTGGACTTGTACAACGCTGCGGCGAACCGACTGCTTGAAGGTTTTGAATATGCGGCGCGATATAACGTCGGATTGGATGTGGTCTTTGCCCCGGATCATGATAGAACGGGCAAGTATACCCACCAAGTGATCTCCCCACGTGGTTCCCTGCGGCCCGTCTATGAACAGATATACAACCACTATGTTCATCGCAGGAATATGACGGCTCCGTACACGCAGCGCGCGACGGAACAGCTGCGTCCCGAGGGCCCCGCTAACGGCGCCGACCACACGGGATTCGGTACATTGCTCTATTCGCGCTCTGCCAATGATTCCGTGTCTACGTCTGATCGAGTGACTCTGGGATCACTTCATGCGACCGGATCCGCCCCCGAGGTTCTGCTTGAGTGGGTGCCATCGTATCGTGCGACAACCTACACGATCAGCCGCTCGGATGTAGAAAATGGCAACTATAGAACCATCGCTTCGGATATCACTGAACCAACGTTTACCGATCGGAAAGTGATTGCCAACCGATCATATTTCTATCGTGTAGCACCAACTGGGGTCGTGCATGCTGCCCGCCAGATTAGTACTACGGCCGGACTGCCGCGCAACTGGTCGGAACGCAGCTATGGGGACGCTTTCCCGATTGGAAACACAAACGTTGTCGCCGACGCCTTTATAGTCCAAGCTTACGGAACTCATCCTTTCGGCCACTCAGATGAGCTTCACTTTGTTCACAGCACTCTTATCGGGGATGGGATTTTGACCGCATGCCTCAGTCCTTTGTTGGCCTCTCAAGTAGCTACCATTGGTCTTATGCTGCGTGCAGAAGACACTGTCGATGGTCCTATGGTCGCTCTTTCAGTATCGACGAGTTCCAGAAGCGAGCGGCCGCAGTGGATCTTGTCGCTCCTGTCGCGTGAGAACACAGGTGAGGTTGTCCGTACGCTGAATGCTTCGCCCCTTAGTGCTCCACTGGTGACCTGGGGACGCATCGTAGGATCGGTGTGGTTGCGACTATCCCGGGACGGTGGTGAGCTTCGTGCTCACCTCTCACAAGACGGGCTAACTTGGATGGATGCAGGAAAGACACCCGTAACGAAGGAACAGGTGCTGGCTGGTTGCTTCGCATGCTCAGGCCTGGGCTCGATCCGTGCGCAAGTCACCTTTGAACAGCTAACATTGAAAGTCAGTTTGCCATCGTAGTGCTACGACTGCAGCGTCACAGAAACGAATGGCCACCTAGTTCTTCTATTTCGATTTTTGGAGTATGGGGAGGTCATGATCGGCGTTATGCCGCGCCCTGGGCGAACTGGAGACCCTATGGCTCGCGCCTTCTTCAACGGCCTCTGTCATGCCGATGCCGCTACCGGAGGTACGGGTGGAGTTTCGCTTTCGCCCGCATGCCCGAGATTGAGGAGATACACGCCTTCGGTTTCGGCAGAGGGCAATTGCCGCTCCTCAGCACCACGGTTCGATTCAGGGTCAATCGCGGCTCGGAACAGTACCATGTGATGAATTGCTCCATTCGCAAACTTATAGTTGCGTCTCGAGCGCGGTGAACTCAGGCTGTTGAGCACTGAAGATTTCGCATGATCCAGATCGGGCAGACGCAGGACGATCTTACGGCGAAGCCGCTTCTTATTGTTCTTTTGGGCATTCGAGCGGCATCCGCGCCGCTGGCATGCGAAGGTATATTCCAGTCTGCTGGACCGATCAGGCTAAGCTTGGACGAGTGCACGGACGATTTGGCACCATCTGATATGGCGAGCAGGCAAGAAAATGCATTCCTATGGCCTGGTCTACCTTACTGAAAGGAACCGTTTTGCGGTGAATCATACGTGCAGATTCGTTAGAAGATACTGCTGGTTCTCTCCCCTTGTTGCTGGAACTTGGGATAAGCTACTCGAAATGTAACGCGCGCATAGGGTCTACCCTCGCAGCGCGGCGGGTGGGTACGAAGTTCGCCAGCAACCCAACGCCGAGCACGCCGAGCACGACGGCGGCGTAGATGACTGGATCGTGCGAACTGACGCCGAACAGCAATGTCCGCAGCAATCTCGTTACCCACAAAGCGCCGGCCAGACCAGCCGTCACCCCGATCGGCACGAGCGTCATACCGCCTCGCACCACCTGCCCTAACACTTGCCCGGGCCGCGCACCCATAGCCATGCGGATCCCAATCTCTTGTGTGCGCTGACTGACCGCATGCGAGATAATGCCGTAAACACCCGCTGCGGCCAGCATGATCGCAATCATCGCGAACACGCCGAACAGCCAGGAGTACGCCCGCCGCACCCCACAAGAATCGATCCAGGCGCTCTGTCATCGTCTGAACGTCGAACATCGGGACATCCGATCCAGTTTACGGGCGATCTCACGCGTCGGCCTAACGAGCATCGTCGGGTCGATCGAGCCCCGCAGGACGATGCTCATCGCATGCAACCCGCGCGCATCATTGCGGTCCGCTGTTAGTATCGCCATAGGATACGGAAGGAACACGCTCGGCATCATCTCCTGGTCGGGCCCAAAGTGCTTCTCATCGCGCAGCAAGCCGATCACTTGATACATCCTTTCCCCCGGGAGGGCGGACGCGTTTGCCGACAGGACTTCCCATCCACCAGAAGTGCTTTGCGAATGTCTCGTTCACCATGACCGTGATTGGGGTGTCAGGCTTGCCATCCTGTTTCTCGAAGGTGCGGCCGTCGAGCAGCGTCATGCCGATCGCCTCCAGATAGCCCGGCGTCGCGGCGACCTTCAACACCGTCGGATTCTCGCCCTGCGCACTGAAGCCGCGTCCTCCCTCAGCTTCGAAGATGCCGCGTCAGGACACCCTCTGAACGCTCTTCGATGAGCTTGCTGATCTCATAGCCGTGTCGGGGACGATTTTCAATCAGCGACAGGATGAGCAGCTCTGTGCTGCCCTTTTTTAGTGCGTGATCGAAGGTCAGCTTTTAAGTAAGTTCGATTCTCACTTGATCTAAACAAGGCTTTTCGCTCATTGAGCCAGAGGAGATTTGGCGTCAAGTGAGACTTGCAGCACTTTATTCAAGAAAACGCAAGGGCCTTCGAACACAAAACGCACGTGCGGCGGATGTATCCCATCGGATTGTGTGGGCACTTGTTATTCAGTGCGGAGAGCGCGAACCGGATCGACCGATGCAGCCCTTCTGGCAGGTAGAAACTGGCTATTAGAGAGATAAGAAAGACTACGCCCACGACACTTAATTATTTTGCGGAGCTATTGGGAAATGGGGTCGCAGCTGAGTTCAGCTACAAAACGCCACGTGCTTTTCGCTGACTTAACATTCAAACAATACGGGAGCCGTGAGGCCCTCTAGCGTAGCGGGCTGAAGAATTCCGGGTATCCTGTGCGAGAAGACCGGGTTGCTCCATGGCGGCAAAGTGGCCGCCTCTGCGCATGACGGTCACTTTGCACAGTTGGATCATGATTCCGAGTCCGGAACGGAACATGCGCAGTTCCGGCAGTACTCGTCAACCCAGGGCCGATGGATGAGCCCTGACCCCCTATGACGGAAGCTATAATCTCGGGAGTCCACAGAGTTTTAACCGGTAAATCTACGCTCGAAATAACCCGCTCACGTTCGTTGATCCTCAGGTTGTTAACCGATCCCCCCAACTGTGGAACATTTGCGACGGGAGCCTTGTGACTCTCCGGAGGGGCAGTACCGGACCTAGCGATCCGGTCGAATCAAATCCGTGTTTCATTGGAATTTTCTGCTCTATTTCACCGCCACCAACCTCAGAAACTTCAGATTCAAATGGACCCGGTGCTCTCCTTGATCCATTGGGTTAGACTCCTAATTTCAGCTTGTGTATCGACC
>WNFC01001792.1_pt1 | contig 25465 bp, 26 predicted proteins | sample 5400541 | NCBI WGS metagenome assembly WNFC01 (sample SAMN13153342, study PRJNA577476) | soil metagenome | isolation source: 120 cm saprolite under Douglas fir tree site 2 hole 2 replicate 1 | place: USA:California | collected 2015-04-18 | reverse complement strand
CGCGCAGAGGAGCGCCGCCGCCCGTCGTGTCACTGGAGCACCCGGTCGGCTTGCTGGAGCAGCGACGAGGGAATCGGCAGGGCGAGCGCGCGGGCGGTTCGGAGATTGATCACGAGCTCGAAGCGCGACGCGCGCGTCACCGGAAGCTCCGAAGGTCGGGCGCCTCTCAGGAGTCGATCGACGAGCCCGGCGGCTTGACGGAAGACGTGGGTCCAGACCGCGCCGTACGAGAGAAGGCCTCCGGCGTCGACGAAATCGCGGAGCGGGAAGACCGTCGGCAGCCTGATCCGGCTCGCGAACGCCGCGATCGGTTCGCGGCGCGCGAGCGTGAGCTCGTCGGCAAGCACGATGAGGCCCTGCGGTCGCTGGGCCTCAATCTTGGCGACGACTTCCCGAAAGTCGCTGTCGCCTCGGACCTCGACCGACGTCAGCTCCACGTTGCGAGCCCGAGCGGCGGCTTGCGTCGCGCTCAGGTCCATGGCCGCGCTCGCACTGGTGGGATTCCACAGTGCCGTCGCCCGTACGACGCCGGGCACGACCTGCCTCAGGAGCTCGAGGCGGCGCGCGCTCAGCTCGGCGACAAAGGTCGTGAGTCCCGTCAGATTCGCGCCGGAGCCTGCGGGCGTGCCGGTGAGCCCGGCGGCGACCGGGTCGTCCAGCGACACCATGACGATCGGGATCGTCTTCGTCGCGCGCCGGGCGGCCTCGATCGCCGGCACGCCGACGGCCACGATGACGGTGACGTTCAGGCGTACGAGATCGTCGGCATGCTGCGCGTAGAGTTCAGGCTTGCCCTGCGCGTAGCGGTACCAGATCTTGACCGATTCGCCCTCGACCCAGGCGCGCTCGCGGAGCCCCGCGCGGAGCACCGGGATCGAGTCCGGCGTCGGCTCGTTGGCGAGGTAGCCGATCGAGGGGATGTCGGGCGGCACCGCGAGCGCCCCCGTTGCCCCGACGGTCAGCACGCTGACCAGGAGCGCGCGGCCGCCGGTCGCGATCCGACGCGCGACGATAAACGCACGACGCGAATCGCCCGGCATGCACGGAGCCTATCAAAGCGGCGGGGAAATTGGTATGATCCGCCCGATGGCGCAAGGGCTGCGTGAACTGGTCGGCCGGGTCATGATCGATCCGGAATTCCTCGCGGAGTTGCAGCGTGCGCCCGAGCCGCTCCTGACCCAGTACGAGCTGAGCGACGCCGAGCGAGCGACCGTCCGGCAAGCACTCGCCCGGCTGGCCAAGACGCCCTCGAGTGAGCGGCGGCACGAGTTCCGCAGCACCCTCATCAGCCGCGTGGCCACCTAGGCCCCGGCCCGCGCGCGCGTGCCGGCGTCCGCCGCAACACTCGCGTTCCTGCGCGACGTTCGCGTATTCGAAGCCTTCTCCGACCCCGACCTTGCCGCCGTGGTCGACCGGTTGCGTGAGCGGCAGCTCCGCAAGCGGCAGATTCTCTTCCGCGAGGGCGATCGTGGCGAGGAGATGTTCATCGTGCAGCACGGCACGATTCTCATCTCCAAGGCGGTCACCGGGAAGGTCGAGCAGGTTCTGGTCCGGGTGGAGCCCTTCGACTTCTTCGGCGAGATGAGCTTGTTCGACGGCTCGCCCCGCTCAGCCACCGCTCAGGCCGAGACGGACGTCGAGCTGCTCGTCCTCGGGCGGGATAGCCTGCAGGCGATGACCGAGACCACCCCGCGTGCCGCCGCCGCGTTCTTCTACGCGATGGTCCAGGTCTTCATGGAGCGACTTCGGCGGTCCACCCAGCAGGTGGCCGAGGCGACCCGCTGGGGCCTCGAAGCCACCGGCCTCGACGTCGAGGCCCGGTGATGGAGCGGCCGGCCCCGGCGAAGTTCGAGCTGCTCGTCCGTCGCGACGGCGACGAGGACTTCGAGCTCCGTCACGTCGCGAGCGTGGTGGGCTACCTCAACTCGCGGCCCCGCCGCGTGGACCCGGAGTCGTTCGAGATCTCCGAGCTCCGCTCGTCGGTCGCCGCCGCGCCCGGGTTCATCCTCAAGAACACGACGACGGAGCGATTCCTCCTGCTGTCCGCGCACGAGCGGTTCCTCTGGGAGCAGATGGACGGCGCCACGTCGCTGCAGGAGATCGCGACGGCGTACGTCCTGAAATACGGGGAGTTCGACTTCGACATCATCCCGAGCCTCCTCCGCAAGCTCCAGCGGGGGCAGCTCTTGACGTTCGAGCCTCGGTCGCGGCTGCGCCAGGCGCTGGCGCGCAATCGAGGCCATCTCGTCGTGAAGGCGATCGAGATGGCGCTGACCAGCCTCGAGCGCGTCCGGATCGCGAGTACCAACGTCCACCCGTTCTTCCAGCGCCTCTACCGGTACGGCGGGTTCGCCCTCTTCACGCCCGCGGCCATCGTCGCGTGCGTCGGCCTCGCCCTCGTCAGCGCCGGCGCCGCCGTCGCCCTCTCGCGCGAGATGCACGACGTGCTCGAAGGCTTCGGCGGCCGGGCCCTGCTCGGCCTCGTCGCGGTCAAGCTGCTCTTCTTCGGGAGCGTGGCGCTCCACCAGTTCGTACACGGCCTCGCGTGCGTCCACTATCGACGGCGCGTGCGCGAGTTCGGGTTCACCTTCCTGCACGGCTTCGTGCCGACCTTCTACGTGGACGTCACGCTCAACGCGGGACCAGGCTTTTTCCGTGCCTTCGCGGCGGCGTCGGGCATCATCCAGTTCCAGACCTTCGTGATCGCCCTGTATCCGTTCTGCTTCATCGAGATGGACGGCTACCACGTGCTCGTCGACGTGCTCGGGGTCCCGACGCTCAAACACGACGCGCTCGCGTACGTGAAGGGGCTCCTCACCGGCGCCAGTCGGATGCGGCTGGGCCGCGAGGAGGGGCTCTGGCTCGGCTACGTGGTGCTCTCGACGCTGTCGGTCTCCGCGTTCATCGCGTTCAACGTCTGGATCATCGCCAGCGCGACGCGCTGACGCTCAACCCGCGACCTCGGCCAGCAGAGCGTCCACCGCCAGGGCGATGTCGCGCGCGCGCGCGGCGCCGCCCCGCGGCCCGAGCCTCCCCGAGCCTTCGAGCGCAGCCGGCTGCGCGGCCGGCGGGAGCCCGAGGATCGCGGCCTGCGCCCGCCCCCGCAGCTCGTCGCCGACCAGCGCCGCCATCTCCGCGATCGCGGCGAGCCCGAGCGCGGCGCGGTCGGCCCGGGCCGGCACCGTCGCCAGCCGCCCGGCCAGCGCTTCCCGCATCCGCTCGGAGATTCTCACGCGGCCCCGTCCGATCTGTACCAGGTCTCGCGCCACGGGCCCCCACTCGAGCGAGAATGCGCCGGCGACGGACTCGACGAACGGCGCCAGCGGTTCCGCGCAACCCGCCGCGACCGCGGCGACAACGCCCGACCAGATGCCCGGCGGGAGGAGCCGGGTCGGCGCCGTCGAGGGCTCGTTCGTGAGGATCGTCGCGAGGTCGCCGTTGGGATGGAGGAGGAGATGGTCCTCGAGGCGCAGCCCGAGCGCCCAGAGCGCGCAGCGCACACCGTCGGGTGCGTCGACGATCCGACGCGGACAGTGGCGCGCGACGCCCTGCCAGTCCGGGCGATAGTAGGCGACGCCCCGCCAGACGACTTTCTCGATCCGCTCCCGGAGTTGCACGTAGAGGTCGTCGGCGACGAAGACACGCTCGCTCGGCGCGGGCCTCCACTCGAGGCCGCCCCGCATGAAGGCGGCGAGCGGATCGGCAGACGCCGGCTCGTAGCGGAACGCCTCGAGCAGCGCGAGGAAGAGTTGCTCGGTCGGGTAGGGACCCCGGTACGCGAGCCGTCTGGCACCCTGCTCGGCGGCGAGCGCGGCGATGAGGTTGAGCACGGCGGTGCCACCACCCCGCGGCAGCCGCGCGGGCTCGCCGAGCGCCGGGATCCGATCGATCCCCGCCCAGTCGAGCGCTTCGAACACAGTGAGAGGCGTTCCGTGCCACACGCCGCTCGACGGCTCGGCCGCGTGCCACAGCCGATCGGACAAGCCCCACGGCGCTTCCCGCGTCGCGCGCGGCTCGATGCCGAGCCACGAGCCGTCGGGGATGCGCACCCAGGCGCTCTGCAGGGACCCGGTGGCGGAGCGGTGCAGCATCGCGACGACAGTCCCGCGGCGGTCGACCACCTGCACGGAGCGCAATGATACAATGCGAGTCGTCAATGGTGACCTGGTGCTCGGCTCTCGAGCTCGCGAACCTCGTCCGGCACAAAGAGGTGACGCCGCTCGAGATACTCGACGCCGTGCTGGCGCGGCTCGAGGCCGTCAACCCGACGATCAACGCGTTCTGCCTCGTCGCCGTCGACGCCGCGCGTGCTGCCGCGCGTGAAGCGGAGATCGCGGTCATGAAGGGCGAGCCGCTCGGTCCCCTCCACGGCGTTCCGGTGTCGATCAAGGACGTCTTGCCGACGCGTGGTCTCACGACCACCGGGGGCTCCCGACTCTTCGAGGATTTCGTGCCGGATCACGACGCGCTTGCGGTCGGCCGCTTGAAGGCGGCCGGAACGGTGCTCTTCGGCAAGACCAACACCTCGGAATTCAGTCACAAGGCTCTCACCGAAAACCCGCTCTTCGGCGTCACGCGCAATCCGTGGGATCCGGCCCTGACGCCCGGAGGCTCGAGCGGCGGCGCCGCGGCGGCGGTGGCGAGCGGTGTGGGCCCGGTGGCGCTCGGAACCGACGCCGGGGGCTCGATCCGGATTCCCGCCGCGTTCTGCGGCGTGTACGGCTTCAAGCCCTCGCTCGGCCGCGTGCCGGATCGTGCAACGTTCGGCGGGTTCGAGCGCGTCGGCCACGTGGGGCCGATCACGCGCACCGTCCGCGACGCGGCGGCCGTGCTCGACGTCATCGCCGGCGGTGACGACCGCGACCGCGGGTCGCTGCCGCGCGAGGGCGGTTCGTATCTCGAGGCGTGCGACGCCGACGTGAAGGGACTCCACGTGGCCTGGGCGCCGGATCTCGGCTACGCGGCGGTGGACCCGAGGGTCCTGGCGGTCTGCGAGAATGCGGCGGGCGCATTCGAGGCTCTCGACTGTCACGTGGAGGTCGTCAATCCGGGCTGGGAAAGTCCCGAGGAGCTCTTCACCACGATGATCGCGGCCCAGTTCTACGCCGCGTGGTCTGATCGGCTGCCGGACGCCGAGCCGCTGATGGACCCGTCGCTCGTGAGGTTCATCCGGCGTGGCGGTGCGGTCAGCGCGCGCGACTACCTGCGCGCTGTCGCCGGGGTCGAGGAGTACTGGGCGGAGGTCCAGACCTTCCTCGAGCGCTTCGACGTGTTGCTCATGCCCACGGCAGCGGTGCTACCGTTCGCGGCCGGCGCCCTCCCGCCGCGCGAGATCGCCGGGCAGGAGGTCTCGGTGCTCGGCTGGATGCCGTTCACGTATCCCTTCAACATGACGGGCCAACCCGCGGCGAGCGTGCCCGCCGGATGGACCGACGACGGTCTCCCGGTCGGCCTGCAGATCGTCGGACGCCGCTGCGCCGACGGCACGGTGCTCACGGCGTCCGCCGCCTTTGAGGCGGCTTCGCCCTGGAGGGATCGCCGTCCGGGGCTGTGACGTCGGGTTTCGATTGCGCCGATGACGGACCGCGCGCGATGGGCGATCGTCACGGCGATACTCTTCACGCTGCTCGCCGTCGTCGTCTGGCTCGTCGCGGTGGACGCGCCGATCGTCCGGTTCCTGATCCGCCTCTACCGGGACAAGAAGTTCCTCAAGGACACCGTCAGGGCATGGGGCTGGATGGCGCCGATCGTCTTCATCGCGATCCAGGCGCTCCAGGTGATCATCTCGCCGATCCCCGGCGAGATCACCGGGCCGGTCGGCGGGGCACTGTTCGGAACGTGGCTCGGGCTCTTCTACTCGACCATCGGCTTGACGCTGGGCACGCTCTTCTGTTTCTGGGTCGGGCGCAGGTGGGGCGAGCCCCTGGTGCGGCCATGGCTCAGCGAGCACAACTGGAACCGGATGACCTTCGTCATCGAGGCGGAGGGGGTGATCATCTGCTTCATCATCTACCTCCTCCCCGGCTTCCCCAAGGACATCACCTCGTACCTCTTCGGGATCAGCCCGATGCCCTTCTGGATCTTTGCGGTCGTCTCGACGGTCGCGCGGATTCCGGGCACGTGGGCCTCCTCCTACTTCGGCGCGCACGTCGCCGAGCAGCAGTACATCTACGCGATCGCCTTTCTCGCGGTCGTCGTCGCGCTGTGCCTGCCGCTCTACTACTACCGCGAGCGCTTCATCAAGCGGTTCCACAAGCCGAGAGCGGATAAGGACAAAGCCTAGAAAACGCTTGACGGTCAGGGCCGCCCTCGGTAAACTCGCGACACGTCATGAACACCTCCACGCGCCGGTTCGGGTTCTTCGGGCTTTACTACTTCACCGAGGTCCGCCCGGGCGCCCTGACTTGAGATAACCAGGGAGCCGCGGGCGGACCGAGAGCCCGCGGCGCCGAACGCATCCAGGCCGCGGCTCACCCCGCGGCCTTTAGTTTTTTCACCAACGGAACGAAACGAGAACCGGAAAGCGCCGTCGTGAACGGTCGAACGGGCGAGCGGAGCCGGGTAAAACGGGCGTGTCGGAGCCGGCAAGTGCCTCTCTCAGGCCACCCTCGGTCTGACCCGGCCTCAAGGCCCCCGCTACAAAGGAGCCAGTCATGATCATCGTGCTCAGATCGGAAGCCACGGACGGCGAGGTGGACGACGTCTGCCATCGGATCGTGGCGATGGGCTACAGCCCCCACACGATCCGCGGTGCGTTGCGGACCGTGATCGGCGCGGTCGGCGACGATCGCGGCAAGGACGCGCTCCGCAGCCTCGAGTCCCTCGAGTGCGTCGAGTCCGTCACGCCGATCCTCAAGCCCTACAAGCTCGCCAGCCGGGAGGTCCGCCAGGAGTCGACCCAGGTCCGCATCGGTGACGTGACGATCGGCGGGCGGTCGATCGTGGTCATGGCCGGACCGTGTGCGGTGGAGTCGCGCCTGCAGCTTCTCGAGGCCGCGGAGAAGGTGAAGGCCGCGGGCGCCCACATCCTGCGCGGCGGCGCCTTCAAGCCCCGCACCTCGCCCTACGCGTTCCAGGGGCTCGAGGACGAGGGGTTGAAGCTTCTCGACGAAGCCAGGCGCGAGACCGGATTACCGATCGTCACCGAGGTCATGGAGCCCGACAAGGTCGATCTCGTCGCCGAGCACGCCGACATCCTCCAGATCGGTGCCCGCAACGTGCAGAATTTCTCGCTGCTCAAGCGTGTCGGCGACGCCGGCAAACCCGTCCTCCTCAAGCGCGGCATGGCGACGACGATCCAGGAGTGGCTCCTGTCCGCGGAGTACGTGCTCGCGCGCGGCAACCCGAACGTCATTCTCTGCGAGCGCGGCATCCGGACTTTCGAGGCCTCCACGCGCTACACCCTCGACCTGAACGCGGTGCCCGTCGTGAAGAAGCTCTCGCACTTGCCCGTCGTCGTCGACCCGAGCCACGGGACGGGCCACTGGGAGCTCGTCGAGTCGATGGCGATGGCCGCCGTGGCGGCCGGCGCCGACGGGCTCATCATCGAGGTTCACCCGCGACCCGAGGAGGCGCTCTCCGACGGCCCCCAGTCGCTCAAGCCCGAGCGTTTCGCCGCGCTGATGGAGCGCGTGCGCCGCATCGCGCGGGCCATGGACCGGGACCTCTAGTAGCGGTTCCGGGGCTATAATCCGTGGTAATGCCCGTGAACGCGTGGAAATGGGTTAGGCGGCGCCCCCTCGCCGGGGTGGCCGCTTCGGTTGCCCTGCATCTCCTACTCGTCGGTGCCCTGCTCTGGCTGGGGGGGCCGTCGACCATCCTCACGGTCAAGCGGGGCGAACCGCTCTTCGTCGAGTTGCCGCAGGCGGACGAGCAGGCGCAGCGAGGCGGTCCCGCTGCCCCGGCGCCGGCCGCTCCAGCCCAGAAGGTCCAACCGGCGCCCCCCGCGCCACGGGTCGCGACGGCTCCGCCGCAGCCCAGATTGGCGCCCAGCCGGCCAGAGCCGCCCGCGCCCGAGCGGCCGAGCGTCGCGAGCGCGCCGAGCGCGCCGGCAGTTCCCGAGGTGCCGGCACCGGACGCCCAGGCGCCCCGAGTGGCCGCGGCACTGGCCCCGGACGTCCAATCGCCCGTGAGCGAGCCGGCGCGCGCCCCCGAGGCTCCCCCGCGCGAAGCGACCCCGGCAAGCCCGGCGCCGCGAGTTGCGGCCGTGCCGGAGCCGCGCGAGCCGCTGATCGACAGTCGGTCGGCGCTGCGCCGAGGCGGCCCGGGGCCGGGCGGCGCCGGTGGCAAGGGAGAAGGATGGGCGGGCATCGAGGGCGAGCCGATCCCGCTGGATTCGACCGACCCGAAGTACAACGACTACCTCGACCGTATCCGGCGAATGATCAAGGAGAAGTGGGGCTATCCTTGCGTCAAGGACGCTATGAGCGGGCACTGCGACTACAAGTCGGCCAGGCTGGTCATCGTCTTCGGTATCCTCAAGGATGGCCGCGTGCCGATGCTCGAAATAGCCCAGCAGTCGGGCTACGGGATCTACGACGATTACGCCGCGAACGCGATCAAGCTGGCCTCCCCGTTTCCGCCGGTGCCCGCGTCGCTGATGGCGACGGTGAAGTCGGGCAGCGCCGGAGTGAAGATCGTCGCCGCCTTCCAGTACGTGCTCGTCGAAAGCTCGCTCACCAACATCCTTCGTTGAAACGCTTGTAATTCCGGGCCCTTGTCTTGACAGGCTCGCCACACCGCATGTAGCATGAGCGTCACTCTGGATAGGCTCGTAGCTCAGTGGGAGAGCGCCTCTCTGACGCAGAGGAGGTCGGCGGTTCGAAACCGCCCGAGCCTACCACTCATACTGACTGACTGACGAGCGCGCCACTGTCTGAAGAAGAGCGACATCTCAAGCTGACCGGCGACTTCGACTGCGATCCCTCGCCGCTCGCGACGCTGCGTCATTCCACCTCGCACGTCATGGCCCAGGCGGTGAAGCGGCTCTTCCCGGCGGTGCGCGTGGCGATCGGCCCCGCGATCGAGGACGGCTTCTACTACGACTTCGCGAAAGCCGAGCCGTTCACGCCCGAGGACCTCGTGAAGATCGAGGAGGTCATGCGGGAGATCGCGAAGGCGGATCATCCCTTCGAGCGGCAGGACATGCCACGCGCCGAGGCGATTGGCTTCTTCCGCGAGCGCGAAGAGCCGTTCAAGGTCGAGATCCTCGAGGGCATCGACGCCCCGCGCGTGTCGCTCTACCGGCAGGGCGACTTCATCGACCTCTGCCGCGGGCCGCACGTGGCCTCGACGGGCCACGTGAAGCACTTCAAGCTCCTCTCGTCCTCCGGCGCCTACTGGCGGGGCGACGAGCGGAACCCGATGCTCCAGCGCATCTACGGCACCGCCTGGCTCACGCAGGAGGAGCTCGACAAGCATCTGTGGCGCCTCGAGGAGGCCAAGAAGCGCGACCACCGCAAGCTCGGCCGCGAGCTCGACCTCTACGCCTTCCACGACGTCTCGCCGGGAGCGCCCTTCTGGCTCCCGAACGGCTGGATGATGGTGCGCGAGCTGGAACGGTTCGTGCGCGAGGTGCTGGACGCGCGGGGCTACCAGGAGATCTCCACGCCGATCCTCGTCAACAAGCGGCTCTGGGAGCAGTCCGGACACTGGGAGCACTACCGCGAGAACATGTTCCTGGTAGAGTCCGAGGAGCAGGTGTTCGGTCTCAAGCCGATGAACTGTCCGGAGTCCACGCTCGTCTATCGACACGCCCTGCGCTCGTACCGTGACCTGCCGCTGCGCTTCTCGGACATGGGTCGCCTGCACCGCAACGAGCGATCGGGCACGCTGACGGGGCTTCTTCGCGTTCGGCAGTTCACGCAGGACGACGGCCATATCTATTGCCGCCTCGACCAGATCCAGGACGAGATCACGGCGCTGCTCGAGCTGGTCCGCGAGTGGTACAAGACCTTCATGCTCGAGCCGTTCTTCAAGCTGTCGACGCGGCCCGAGAAGTCGCTGGGGACGGACGAGCAGTGGGAGACGGCCGAGCGCTCGCTACAGGATTCGCTGCGCGCCAACGGCCTCGCGTTCGACCTCAACCCGGGCGACGGGACCTTCTACGGACCCAAGATCGACGTCGACGTCCAGGACGCGCTGGGGCGGCGGTGGCAGGTCGCCACGATCCAGATCGACTTCCAGCAGCCGGATCGCTTCGCGCTCGAGTACATCGACAGCGACGGGCAGGCCAAGCGCCCGGTCATGATCCACCGGGCGATCTTCGGCTCGTTCGAGCGCTTCGTCGGCGTCCTGGTCGAGCACTACGCGGGCGCCTTCCCGACGTGGCTCGCGCCCGTCCAGGCGCGCGTGCTCCCGATCAGCGAGAAACACATCGAGTATGCGCGCGCGGTGCACGGCCGGCTGCGCGCCGCGCGCGTCCGGGCCGAGCTCGACGACCGCAACGAGAAGCTCGGCTACCGCATCCGCGACGCGCAGCTCCGAAAGGTGCCGTACATGCTCGTCGTCGGCGCCCGCGAGGCCGAGAACAGCACGGTGAGCCTCCGTCACCGCACCGGGGATGACCTCGGCGCCGTGCCGCTCGAGCGCGTGCTCGCCGACCTTGCCCGCGAGATCACCTCGCGCGACGCCAGCCTCATCGTGGGCCGCGCGTGATCGGCCGGCCGGCCGAACCTGTCGGCCGTTTAGAGTCGCGCCTCGGCCGGCGGGGCCCCAGCCCCGCGACGGCCTGCAGCGCGCACCACCACGCCGCGCGACGCGGCTAACGAGGAGTCACACCTATCAGCCAAGCCAAGGACATCCGTATCAACGAAGGTATTCGCGTCCGGGAAGTCCGCGTCGTCAGCGCCAGTGGCGAGCAGCTCGGCATCATGCCGACCACCCAGGCCCTGGAAACCGCCCGCCAGCAGGAGTTCGACCTCGTCGAAGTCGCGCCCGACGCTCAGCCGCCGGTGTGCCGTATCATGGACTTCGGCAAGTACAAGTACACGCAGGCGCGGCGGCTGAAGGAAGCGCGCAAGAAGCAGACGACGATCCTGGTCAAGGAAGTCAAGATGGGCCCCAAGACGGAGAAGCACGACTTCGACTTCAAGCTGAAGCACGTGCGGCGCTTCCTCGAGGAGGGCCACAAGGCCAAGGTCACGGTGCGTTTCAAGGGGCGTGAGATGGCCCACACGGAGCTCGGCTGGAAGATGCTCAACAAGATGGTCGAGGCGACGCAGGATATCGCCAACACCGAGAACAATCCTCGGCTCGAGGGGCGGATGCTGCACATCATCCTGAGCCCCAAGGCCCACAACTAGGGCTCAGGCGAGCCTCGGAAGGAGACCTCGATGCCGAAGATGAAGACCAAGCGCGGGGCGGCGAAGCGGCTCAAGCGGACCGCCTCGGGAAAGCTCATGCGGGCGGGCGGCTGGAAGCAGCACAAGCTCGAAAAGAAGGATCCCCAGCGCCGCCGGAAGCTTCGCGCGTCAAAATTGATCGACAAAGCGGACGAGGCCCGGCTGCGGGTGCTCGTGCCCTATCTGTGATCGAGGAGGAGCCGGAGCATGCCACGGGCAAAAGGTGGAGCCAAGACGCGCCGGCGGCGCAAGAAGATCCTCAAGAAGGCGAAGGGGTACGTCGGCGGGCGCCGGAAGCTCTACAAAACCGCCGCCGAGACCGTCCTGCGCGCGGGGGCGTTCGCGTACCGCGGCCGAAAGCAGAAGAAGCGTGAGGCACGATCCCTCTGGATCGTGCGGATCAACGCCGCCTGCCGCCAGGTGGGACTCTCGTACTCGAAGTTCATCGCCGCGCTCAACCGGGCGGGGATCCACCTCGATCGCAAGGTGTTGGCGGAGCTGGCGGTCACCGACCCGTCGGCGTTCGCGAAGCTCACCGAGACCGCGAAAGCCCAGAGCCGGTAGTTCGTGGGGCACCCCCGCGTCGACGCCATCGTCCAGCAGGCGCGGGAGGCCGTCGCCGCCGCGCAGTCGGCGGCCGAGCTCGAACGGATCCGCGTCAGCGTTCTCGGTCGCCAGGGCGACTTGACGCAGCTTCTGCGATCGCTCGGAACGCTCGCCCCGGAGGAGCGGCCGCTCGCCGGCGCGGCGGCCAACGAAGCCAAGCGCGAGCTCGAGGCGCTCCTCGACGCGCGGCTCGCCGCGACGCTCGAGGCCGAGCGGCAGGCCGAGCGCCGGCGGCAAAGGCTCGACCTCACACTCCCCGGCCGCCGGCCGCCCCGGGGCTCGCTCCACCCGCTGACGCGCGTCCACGACGAGATCGTCGCGATCTTCGCCGGGCTCGGCTTCTCGGTCGCCGAGGGTCCGGAGATCGAGACCGACTACTATAATTTCGAAGCGCTCAACATTCCGCGCGACCACCCCGCCCGGGACATGCAGGACACGCTGTATCTCTCGGAGAGCACGCTCCTGCGCACCCACACCTCGCCCGTGCAGATCCGGGCGATGCTGGCGCAGAAGCCGCCGGTGCGCATCATCGTGCCCGGCAAGGTCTACCGCCGGGACGTCGCCGACATGACGCATTCCCCGATGTTCCACCAGGTCGAAGGGCTCGCGGTGGAGCGCGGGATCACGATGGCGGATCTCAAGGGCACGCTCGAGCTGTTCGCGCGCGAGATGTTCGGGCCGCGGTCGCGCATCCGCTTCCGGCCCTCCTTCTTCCCGTTCACCGAGCCGTCCGCCGAGGTCGACGTGCTGTGCTTCGTCTGTCACGGCGACGGCTGCCGGCTCTGCAAGCAGGGCGGCTGGCTCGAGATCCTCGGCTCGGGCATGGTGCATCCGCAAGTCTTGCGCAACGTCGGGTACGACCCCGAGGAGGTCACCGGCTGGGCGTTCGGCATGGGGATCGAGCGCATCGCGATGCTCAAGTACGGCATCGACGATCTCCGCCTGTTCTTCGAGAACGACCTACGTTTCCTGAGGCAGTTCGCGTGACGGCTCCACCACGCATCTGTGTCAGGCCACCCTCGGTGGCACCGGGCTCCCGGCCCCCGCTACCATGAAGATCCCGTACGCGTGGATCAGAGAGTTCGTCGACATCCGGCTGACGGCCGCGCAAGCCGCCGACCGCCTCGTCAACGCCGGTATCGAGGTCGCGTCCGTGACGTCGCTGGCGCCCGACTGCAAGGGCGTCGTCGTCGGCGAAATCGAGGCGATCGAGCGCGAGCTCGGCGAGAGCCCCGGTGGCCATCCGCTGTTCGTGTGCCGCGTGAGCACCGGGCGTGAGCGCTACGCCGTGGTGTGCGGCGCGCCGAACACCAAGGTCGGCGCCCGCGCCGCCTTCGCGCCCCCCGGCGCCGTCCTGGCGGGTGGCCGCCGGATCGCCACCGCGAAGATCCACGGCGCCGAGTCGCAGGGCATGCTCTGCTCGGAGCGTGAGCTGGGGATCGGCGAGGAGCACGAGGCGGGAATCCTGCTTCTGGACGGCGCCCGGCCCGGCGCTGACCTGATCGCGGCGCTCGGCCTCGACGACCACGTGCTCGAGGTCGAGATCACCCCGAATCGGCCCGACTGCCTCTCCGTCGTGGGCATCGCGCGCGAGCTGGCGGCACTCACCGGCGCGCGCTTCCGCCTGCCGACGATCGCGCTGAAGGAGTCGGGTGAGGCCGCGCGAACGCTCGCGCGCGTGCGCATCGAGGCGCCGGATCTGTGCCATCGGTTCACGGCGCGCGTCATCAACGGCGTCACCGTCGGCCCCTCGCCGGGCTGGCTCCGGGCGCGGTTGCGCGCGGTCGGGCTTCGCCCCATCAGCAACGTCGTGGACGCCACCAACTACGTCCTGTGGGAGCTCGGCCAGCCGCTGCACGCCTACGATCACGAGACCGTCGCCGACGGGACGATCGTCGTGCGTCGCGCCCGGGCCGGCGAACGCTTCACGACCCTGGACGGCCAGGAGCGGGCGCTGGATGCCTCGATGCTCCTCATCGCCGATCCGCGCCGGGCCATCGGGCTGGCCGGGGTCATGGGAGGCGCCAACACCGAGGTGACCGACCGGACGACGCGCATTCTGCTGGAGAGCGCATGGTTCGCCCCCGCCTCGATCCGGCGCACGTCGCGCGCGCTCGGCCTCAGGACCGACGCCGCGTATCGCTTCGAACGGGGGGCCGACATCGAGATGCTGGTGACGGCGTCCGCCCGCGCGGCGGCGCTCATCGCCGAGCTGGCGGGTGGCGCGATCGCCCGCGGCGTCGTCGACGCGTATCCCCGGAAGCGCAAGCCCCAGCGCGTACGCCTCAGGATGTCGCGGGTGAAGGGCGTCCTCGGCGTGGCGCCGCCGTTGGCGCAGGCCAGGAAGATTCTCGCGGGTCTCGGCCTGCCGGGGAAGGCTCGGGGCGCCGGCCTCGAGGTCACGGTGCCAAGCTTCCGCCGCGACCTCGCCATCGAGGACGATCTCGTCGAGGAGATCATCCGCGTCTGGGGCTACCACCGGATCCCGTCCACGCTGCCCGGCGGCGCGATCGCCCTCGTCACGCACCCGCCGACATTGCGCCAGAGCCAGACCGTCCGCCGGGCGCTCGTGGGCGCGGGGCTCGCGGAGGTGATCACGCATAGCTTCAGCGATCCCGCGCGCGCCGCGCTCTTGCGGCGGCCGTCCGATCCGGCGCCCGTCGAGCTGCTGAACCCGTTGGCCCAGGACGCCTCGTGGCTGCGCTCGAACCCGCTGGAAGGGGTCCTCGGTGCGGTGGCGACCAACGTGAGGCGCCAGCAGCCCGACGTCAGGATCTTCGAGCTCTGCAAAACCTACGCCCGCACCGCCGAAGCGGGCAAAACGGGCGTGTCGGAGCCGGCTCGCGCCGTCGTAGCGGATAAAACGGGCGTGTCGGAGCCGGCTCGTACCTTTCTCAGGCCACCCTCGAAAGAAGCCGGCCTCAAGGACCCCGTTACAAAAGAACCGCGCTGGCTCGCGATCGCCCTCACGGGCGCGCGGGGCGAGCCGGGCTGGTACGGGCCGAACGAGCGGGCCGACGTCTACGACGCGAAGGGGCTCGCCGAGCACGCGCTCGACGCGCTCGGCGCGCGGGCGAGCACGGGCGACGCCGGCGCGCTCGGTGGATTCGAGCCCGACTGCCACGGCACGCTCGTGGCCGACGGCGGCGCGATCCTCGGCGAGTTCGGCGAGGTCGCCGCGGCGCTGCGCGAGAACCTGGGCATCCCGGCGCCCGTCTTCGCCGCGGTCCTCTCGCTCGACGCCGTGGGGGCGGTGGCGCCAGCGCCGACCCGTTACCAGGCGCTCCCACGATTCCCCGCGGTGGAGCGCGACCTTGCCTTCGTCGTCGGCGGCGGCCAGGCGCCGACCGCCGCCCAGATCGAGTCGGCGCTTCGGGAGGAGGCCGGACCTCTTCTCCGCCGGCTCGTGCTCTTCGACGTCTTCCCCTTCCCCGACGGCCGGTCGAGCCTCGCGTGGCGGCTCCTCTTCCAGGCCGAGGACCGCACGCTGACCGACGACGAAGTGAACGCGATCCAGGAGCGTGTCGTCCGGCGGATCACCGAGACCTTCCACATCACCCTGCGGAGCGGATGATGGGCGACGGCGTCGTCGAGCGATTGACCGAACTCGAAGAGGCGGTGAAGCGCGCCGCCGCCGCGATCGGCCGGCTGCGCGAGGAGAATGCGCAGCTCAAGCGCGAGGTCAGGCGCCTCGGCGAGGAGCGGCGCCAGGTCCTCTCTCAGGTGGACACGATCCTGAAGGACATCGGCAAGCTCGATCTCGACAGGCCCCAGGAATGAACGCCCCGGGACGTTGGCCCGAACGTCGGGCGCCGGAGGCCCGGCGAAGGCGCCCCGACGGAGAATCCGAATGACTGAGCCCCGACGGATCGAGCTGAACCTGCTCGGGCAGACGCTCACGATCCGGTCCGAGGCGTCGCCCGAGTACCTGCGCACGCTCGCGAAGTATCTCGAGGAGCGCGTGACGGCGCTCAAGCGGTCGGGCGTCAAGGACCCGATGACGGCGCTGGCCCTGGCGGCGCTCGACATCACCGACGAGGTGTTCCGCGCCCGCGACGACAAGACGCGCGACGAAGGCGACGTGGGCGCTCGCCTCGGCGCCCTGGTGACGCTCCTCGAGAAGGTCGCGCCGCGCGAGCAACAATCCTCTTGACGCGAGGTCGCGCCGTAGGGTACCAAGACTTGTCCCTGCGCTGCTCGTGATGCCGGGGGGAAGTTTCAACCTCGTAATCAAATTGGGAGCTGTGGCCGAGGGTCGTGCGCAAGCCCCTCCAGAAGGGGAAGCCTAACGCCCTCCAATTAACGGCGCCCACCTGGTGATACCAGGTTCGAAACACCGTCGGCACACGGCAGAGGTGGGGATTTGACTCCCCCGCTCGGTGCCCCCTATACTGCGGCAATGCAAGGCATTTGGCTCATTCTCGACTCACTCATCGCGGTGCTCGCCCTCGTGCTCGGATTCATCCTGCACAAGTGGATCAGCGATCGCAAGATCGGGGAAGTGTCGAGTCGCGCCGAGCGCATCGTGCAGGACGCCGAGCGCGACGCGGCGAACCGTCTGAAGAGCGCCGACCTCGAGGCCCAGGAAGCCGGGCTGAAGGCGCGCACGGCCGTCGAAGCCGAGACGCGCCAGCGCGAGAACAGGATCCAGCAGATCGAGCAGCGCGTCCTCTCGAAGGAGGAGGAGCTCGCGCGCAAGCTCGACCAGCTCGAGCGGCGACTCACCGAGTCCGGCACGAAGGACCGTGAGCTCATCGGCCGCGAGAAGACGGTCGGCGAGAAGGAGAGCCGGCTCGCGGTCGCGCTGGACGAGCAGCGGCGCAAGCTCGAAGCGATCGCCAGCCTCACGGCGGAAGAGGCCAAGCGCCAGCTCCTCGCGCAGATGGAAGTCGAGTCGCGGCGCGAGGCGCAGCTGATCGGGATGCGTCTCGAGGAGGAGGCGCGCGAGACCGCGCAGATGAAGGCGAAGGAAGTCCTCGCGACGACGATCCAGCGCCTCGCCCCGGACTACACGGTGGAGACCGCGGTCTCCGTGGTGGACCTCCCCTCCGACGACATGAAGGGGCGCATCATCGGCCGCGAGGGGCGCAACATCCGGGCGCTCGAGCAGCACACCGGGGTCGACCTCATCGTGGACGACACGCCCGAAGCGGTCCTGATCTCCGCCTACGATCCCTATCGCCGCGAGGTCGCGCGGCGCGCCTTGCAAGTGTTGATCGCCGACGGTCGGATCCACCCGGCGCGCATCGAAGAGGTCGTCGAGAAAGTCAAGAAGGAGATGGATCAGTACCTCCGCGAGGAGGGCGAGAAGGCGTGCTTCGAGGTCGGTGTCCACGGCCTCCATCCGGAGCTCGTGAAGCTCGTGGGCCGGATGAAGTTCCGGACGTCGTACGGCCAGAACTGTCTGCAGCACTCCAAGGAAGTCGCCTGGCTCGCGGGCATGATGGCGGCCGAGGTCAAGGCCGACACCAAGCTCGCCAAGCGCATGGGGCTGCTCCACGACATCGGCAAGGCGCTCACGCACGAGCAGGAGGGCAGCCACCCCGAGCTCTCGCTGCAGGTGCTGACGAAATACAACGAGTCGGCCAAAGTCATCAACGCGGCGCTCTGCGGTCACGAGAACGTCGAGCCCGAGACGATCGAAGCCGTGCTGGTCGAGGCCGCCGACGGCATCTCGGCGGCGCGTCCCGGCGCCCGGCGCGACGTGCTCGAGTCGTACATCAAGCGGCTCGCGAAGCTCGAGGAGATCGCGCTCTCCTACAAGGGCGTCGAGATGTGCTACGCGATCCAGGCGGGGCGGGAGCTGCGCGTCATGACGAAGGCCGACATCATCTCCGACCTCGACGCGCACCAGCTCGCCAAGGACATCAGCAAGCGCATCGAAGCCGAGATGCAGTATCCCGGCCACATCAAAGTGGTCGTCATCCGAGAGACGCGCGCCGTCGAAGTGGCGAAGTAGACCCCCATGAACATCCTGATGGTCGGCGACGTCTACGGCGAGCCCGGCCGGCAGGCGGTCGCCAAGCTTCTGCCGCGCCTGCGCCAGGAACACGCGATCGACTTCGCCGTCGTCAACGTCGAGAACGCGGCGGGCGGCTTCGGCGTGACCGCGCCGATCGCGCGGCAGATCCTCGAGGCGGGTGCCGACGTCATGACCTCGGGCAACCACATCTGGGACAAGCGCGAGATCATCGAGTACATCACCAAGGAAAATCTATTGCTGCGCCCGGCCAATTTCCCGGCCGGGACGCCCGGCGTCGGCTACGTCACGGTGAAGACCGGTCCTCACAAGGTCGCCGTGCTGAACCTGATGGGGCGCGTCTTCATGTTGCCGATCGACTGTCCGTTCCGGAAGGCCGACGAGATTGTCCCGGAGCTGCGGAAGGAGACGTCGATCGTTCTCGTGGACATGCACTGCGAGGCGACGTCCGAGTCGCTCGCGATGGGCTGGTACCTCGACGGACGGGCGAGCGCGGTCGTCGGGACGCACCGCCACGTCCAGACGGCGGACGAGCGCGTGCTCCCGGGCGGCACGGCCTACATCACCGACCTCGGCCTCACCGGGCCGACCGACGGGGTCATCGGGGTCGATCGTGACCAGATCATCCAGCGCTTCCTCAACCAGATGCCGGTCCGCTTCGAAACCGCCAGGGGCCCCGCGGCCCTCCAGGGCGTGGTGATCGTGGTCGAGCCCGACACCGGCCGCGCGACGTCAATCCGCCGACTCCGCGTCCCGGCTTGATCCTCGACGGCAAGCTCGTCGCCCAGAAGGTGCTGGAGGAGGTCCGCGCGGGCGTCGCGCGCGTGAAGGACCGGTCCGGCGTCGTCCCGACGCTCGCCGTCGTCCTCGTGGGCGATTTCGCGCCGTCGAAGGTCTACGTCGCGAACAAGAAGCGGGCGGCGGACACCGTCGGGATCGCGTCCCAGGACCACCTCCATCCCGAGGGGCTCGACCGCGGGGCGCTGCTCGCGCTGCTGCGACGGCTCAACGCCGACCCACGCGTTCACGCCATCCTGCTTCAGCTTCCGTTGCCGGCGGGGCTCGACGAGGACGAGGCGATCGCCGCGATCGCCGCCGAGAAGGATGCCGACGGCCTGCACCCGGTCAACCTGGGGCGGCTGCTCGCCGGAGCGCCGACCGTCGTGCCGTGCACGCCGGCCGGCTGCCTGGAGCTCCTCGACCACTACGGGTGCGATCTCAAGGGCGCCGAAGCGGTCGTGATCGGCCGCTCGCGCCTCGTCGGCAAGCCTCTCGCGCAGCTCCTCCTCGCCCGGCACGCGACCGTCACGATGTGCCACACCCGGACCCGCGATCTCGCCGCGCACACGCGACGCGCCGACGTTCTCTGCGTCGCGGCCGGGCGCCCGCGCACCGTGACCGGCGACATGGTGAAGGAGGGCGCGTGGGTGGTCGACGTCGGGATCAACCGCCTGGAGACCGGCAAGCTCGTCGGCGACGTCGACTTCGCGAGCGTGGCGGCGCGGGCCCGCGCGATCACGCCGGTTCCCGGCGGGGTTGGCCCGATGACCATCGCGATGCTGCTGCGCAACACGCTGCGCGCGGCCGAGCGCCAGCTGGGCATGGCATGAGCACGGGCCGCGCCGTGCTGACCGTCTCCGAGCTGACCACGCGCCTGCGCGAGGTCCTGGAAGAGCGCTTCCCGGCGGTGTGGGTCGAGGGCGAGATCTCGAACTATCGCCTTTACGGCTCGGGCCACGCGTACTTCACGCTCAAGGACGCCGACGCCCAGCTCCGCGCCGTCCTCTTCAGAAATCGCATGCGGCGGATCAGGTTCGAGCCGGCCGACGGCCTGCACGTCATGGCCTTCGGCAGCGTCGAGGTCTACCCGCAGCGGGGGGAATACCAGCTGGTCGTGGAGCTGCTCGAGCCGAAGGGGCTCGGCGCCCTGCAGCTCGCGTTCGAGCAGCTGAAGGCCCGACTTCAAGCCGAGGGCTTGTTCGATCCCGCGCGGAAGCGAGAGCTTCCACGATTTCCGCGAAAGATCGGCATCGTGACGTCGACCAGCGGCGCCGCGATCCGGGACATGCTCCGCGTGATCGGCCGCCGCTTCGGCGAGCTCCACATCGTGATCGCGCCCTGTCGGGTCCAGGGGGAGGGCGCGGCCGAGGAGATCGCCCAGGGGCTCCGCGACCTCAACGGGCTGGGCGACGTCGACGTCATCATCGTCGGTCGCGGCGGCGGCTCGCTCGAGGACCTCTGGGCCTTCAACGAAGAGGTCGTCGCCCGGGCCATCGCCGCCTCGAAGGCCCCCGTCGTGTCGGCCGTCGGCCACGAAGTGGATTTCACGATCGCCGACTTCGTCGCCGACCTGCGCGCGCCCACGCCCTCGGCCGCCGCGGAGCTCGTCGTTCGCGAGAAGCAGGCGGTGGTGGACACCCTCGCGCAGCTGCAGGCGCGGCTCGCGCGGGTGGCCGCCCGGCCGCTCCGCGACCTCGAGCGCCGGGTCGACGAGCTGACGGTCCGGCTCCGCCGCGGGACGCGCGGTGAATTGAGCCACGCCACCCATCGGGTCGCGCTGGCGACCGCCGCGCTTCGCGCGTCGGATCCCGTGGCTCGGGTGATCAACGACCGTCATCGCCTGGCGGGTCTCGAGGCGCGACTGGTCGGCTCGTTCACCCGTCGCTGTGATCGCGCGCGCTACAGTCTGCGGGCGGCGGTCGGGCGCCTCGATTCGCTCTCGCCGCTGGCGGTGCTCGGGCGCGGTTACAGTCTGACGAGACGGCCCACGGGCGAGGTCGTGAGGAGCGCGCGCCAGGTGAAGGCCGGCGACGATGTTCGCGTGCTGCTGCACCAGGGGAGTCTCGACGCGCGCGTGACCGGGACGAGAGAGCAGGATGACCGACCTCAAGTTTGAGGACTGTCTGGCGCGGCTCGAGCAGATCGTGAGCCGGCTGGAGGCGGGTAATCTCCCGCTCGAGGAGTCGCTGACGATCTTCGAGGAGGGGATCGGGCTGGCCCGGAGCTGTGCCCGGTACCTCGAGGAAGCCGAGAAGCGCATCGAGGTGCTCGCCAAGGACGACGCCGGCGCGCTCAGCGCCAGGCCTTTCGTCTGGGAGCCCGAGCGGGACGCGTGAGCGCATTCGACCTCGAGGCCTACCTGACGGAGCGGCGCGCGCTGGTCGATGCGGCGCTCGCGCGGCTCCTGCCGAGCGAGGACACGCCGCCGCCGACGGTGCATCGCGCGATGCGCTACAGCGTCATGGCCGGCGGCAAGCGGCTGCGGCCGATCCTCGTGATCGCGGGGGCCGAGGCGGTCGGCGCCGCGCCGGCCGTGGTCATGCCCACAGCATGCGCGCTCGAGCTGATTCACACCTACTCGCTGATCCACGACGATCTGCCCGCGATGGACGACGACGACTACCGCCGCGGGCGGCTGACGAATCACAAGGTCTTCGGCGACGCGATCGCGATCCTCGCGGGTGACGCGCTGCTCACGCTGGCCTTCAAGCTCGTCGCCGAGAACGCGGCGCTGGTGAAGGACGCCCGGGTCGTCTGCGACGTCGTCGCCGAGATCGCGGACGCGGCCGGTACCGGCGGCATGGTGGCCGGCCAGGTCGTGGACATCGAGTCGGAGGGCAAGGCGGTCCCGCCCGAGACGCTCGAGTACATTCACACCCACAAGACGGCCGCGCTCCTCCGCGCGTCACTCTCGGTGGGCGTGCGCCTGGGCGGCGGTGACGCCGCCGCGCTCGCCGCCATCGGCGACGCGGGACACAGCCTGGGTCTGGCGTTCCAGATCGTCGACGACATCCTCGATGTCGAAGGCAGCCTGGAGGCGCTGGGCAAGACCGCCGGCAGTGACGCGCGCAAACAGAAGGCGACCTATCCGGCGCTCCACGGCGTCGACACCTCACGTCGCGAGGCACGCCGATTGATCGAGCGGGCGAAGAGCCGGCTCGCGGTGTTCGGCGCCCGCTCGGCGCCGATCTGCGCCCTCGCCGACTTTGTCGTCGAAAGGAAGAGCTAGCCGTGTCGTCGATCACCGGCCTCTACGCCCGCGAGATCCTGGATTCGCGCGGCAATCCGACCATCGAAGCGGAAGTGCAGCTCGAGTCCGGGGCCTGGGGCCGTGCGGCGGTGCCCTCGGGGGCCTCGACCGGCAAGCGCGAAGCCATCGAGCTGCGCGACGGCGACGGCCAGCGCTACCGCGGCAAGGGCGTGCGCCAGGCGGTGCGCAACGTCGAAGAGACGATCGCGCCCGAGATCGAGGGGATGGACGCCTCCGAGCAGGCGGCTCTCGATCAGGCCCTGCTCGAGCTGGACGGCACCCCGAACAAGTCGGCCCTCGGGGCCAACGCCATCCTCGCCGTGTCCCTCGCCGTCGCCCGCGCTGCGGCCGACGACGCCGGGCTCCCGCTCTACGCCTATCTCGGCGGCGTCGGCGCGCGGCTCATGCCGGTGCCCATGCTGAACGTGCTCAACGGCGGCGCGCACGCCGACAACGGGATCGACTTCCAGGAGTTCATGCTGGTGCCGGCGGGCGCCGAGAGCTTCTCGGGCGCGCTCCGCATGGGCGCCGAGGTCTTCCACACGCTGAAGGAGCTGTTGCACGAGAAGGGCCTCTCGACGGGCGTGGGGGACGAGGGCGGCTTCGCGCCGAACCTCACCAACAACACGGCCGCGCTCGACCTTTTCCTGCAGGCGATCGAGAAGGCCGGCTACCGGCCCGGCGAGGACATGCTCATGGCGCTCGACGTGGCGGCGAGCGAGTTCGCCGAGTCCGGCGGCCGGTACCGGTTGCGGCGCGAGAACCTCGTCCTCTCGAGCGAGGAGATGATCCACCGGTACGAGCAGCTCCTCGACCGCTATCCGATCGTCTCGATCGAGGACGGCCTGGGCGAGGACGATGTCGCCGGGTGGGGAGCGATGACGCGCAAGCTCGGCGGCCGGGTCCAGCTGGTGGGCGACGATGTCTTCGTGACGAACCCCGCGATCATCCAGCAGGCGATCAAGAACCACCTGGCCAACGCCGTGCTCATCAAGGTGAACCAGGTCGGCACGCTCACGGAGACGCTCGAGGCGATCGAGCTGGCCAAGCGCGCGGGCTACGGCACGGTCATCTCCCACCGCTCGGGCGAGACCGAGGACACCTTCGTCGCCGACCTCGCCGTCGCCGTCAACGCCGGCCAGATCAAGACCGGCTCGGTCACGCGCGGCGAGCGGACCGCGAAGTACAATCAGCTCCTGCGCATCGAGGAAGAGCTGGGCCACGCCGCGTCGTGGCCGGGGCGCTCCCTCTACACCCGCGTCGCGCGGTGAGACCCCGCCGCCCCGCCGATCGAGGGCTGAGCCCGCAGCGGCTGGGTACCGTCGCCATGGTGGCGCTGGCGGTCGGGCTCGCCGTGTTCGGCGTGAAGGAATCGGTCCGCGCCTGGCAGATGCGGCGCGACATGCAGACGGTCGAGCGCGATCTGACGACGCTGCGCGCGCAGCAGGACCAGCTCGCGCGGACCGTGGACCGCCTGCGCAACGACCCGCTCTACATCGAGAAGCTCGCCCGCGAGGAGATGGGGATGGTGCGCGAGGGCGAGACCGTGCTGAAATTCCCGTCGCAGAGCTCGTCTACGAACCCCCGCTGAGCGGCCCGTGGACGCGATCTGGGCTTGGCTCTGGGGCACCGGATGGTTCTGGTTCGCGATGTTCTGGCTGGCGCTCGTGGTCAACGGCCGCGCCGCCTTCAAGCTCCTGCTCGACTGGAAGGGCATGCTCACCACCTGTCGCTTCGTCGAGCGCGCGTACGCGACCCTCGACACGCTGCCCGACGAGGCCGCGCTCGAGCACGACCCGGTGGCGCCGGTTTTCGTGCACCTGGTGCCGGCGTGGCAGGAGCCCGGGATCGCGACGACGCTGCGCGCGCTGCTCGGCTCGCGCTATCCCCACGCCAAGCTCCACGTCGTCGTGGCGACCCGCGAGGTGGAGGAGCGCTCGCCCCATCCGACGATGGAGGCGCCCACCGCCGAGCTGGTGCGCCGCTTCCGCGACGGCCTGCCGCCCTGGCAACAGAAGATGCTCTCGATCGTTGCGATGCCGGGCGAGGGGAGAAAGGCGCACCAGCTCAACTGGGCCCTCCGGCCCGAAGTCCTCCAGCCGCTCCTGGGCGGCCAGGTCGATCCCGCCGGCGTCTGGATCGGGCTGAGCGACGCCGACTCGATCCCCGACCCGAACGTGTATCGATGGATCGCTGCCGATCTCCGGTGCGGCAGTGGGCGCCTCGCCTACCAGGGCGTGACGCTCTCGCTCGCGAACTTCGATCGCCTCGCGGTGCGGGGCCGAGTGTGCGCCGTCCAGCAGTCGTCCATCTTCATCCGCGTGTCGATCGCGCGGCTCATCAACGAGCGCCGGCGCGTCGACGCGTTCGCGCGGCTGGCGGCGCGAGCGCCGCGCGTCGGCCGTCTGCTCCGTCCCCTCTTCGAGCTCTGCTTCCGCCGGTCGCAGATCTGTCTCGGCCACAACCAGTTCGCGCGGCTGGACACGCTGCAGAGCCTCGGGGGCTTTCCGACCTCGGGTGCCACGGAAGACTCCACCCTCGGCTACGCGCTGGGCGCGCGCGGGGTCCTCATGGGAGCGCTGCCGATGCTCGAGCTGGTGGACATGCCCGAGACGACGGCCGGCATGATTCGCCAGAACGCGCGCTGGTACAAGGGCGTGCTCGACGACGTCCGGTTCCTGCGGGCCACCTGGCGCGCGCGTCCCTCCCCGTACAATGCCGCGCAACTCTCCCGGCACGTCGGCAACAAGGTCGTCGAGTGGCCCATCGCCGCAGTCATTTATCCGGTGCTCGGCTTCCTCGGCTGGCACCTCGCCTATCGGTTCTCCGGTCACCTCGTGTGGTTCGCGCTCGGCGTCACCTTTCCGACGATCTCGCTCGCCCTCACCGTGTGGGTCGGCGGGATCGCGACGCAGAATCTGATCGAGAGCCTGACGCCGCATTTCCCGCGCCGCGTGGACATCGCCCGCACGACCTTGAAGGCGAAGTTCTGGGGGATCTTCCGGTGCCAGACCTACTGGCTGCTCGCGACGCGCGGGGCCTGGCGCGTGCTGTGGGCGCTCGGCCGCCGGGGCCGCTTCGAGCCGACGAAGACCGACCGCGTCGCGCGCCAGCGCTGAGCGCCGGTCGCTGGGTGAATCAAGCCGGTTCGGCTCGTGCGTGAGGGTCGCGGTTGACAGGTGCCGGCGGCTCCGGTAAGGTGTGCAGGTCACCGCGGGGTGGAGCAGCCCGGTAGCTCGTTGGGCTCATAACCCAAAGGTCGCTGGTTCAAATCCAGCCCCCGCAACCAACAACCACAAGGGGTTAGCGATTCAGGTCGCTAACCCCTTCGTGATTTCTGCTCCCGTTCTGCACCCGTTCCACCGGCGTGCCGACACCCACGACGGCCAGATCTCTTGGCCGTGGCACGCTCCCGTCTCCGAACACGAGCCGATCGAGCTTTCGCGCTTCCGCTTGATGGATCTCGGGCATGAGGTGCCCGTAGCGGTCGAGCGTCGTCTGGATCGA
>WNFC01005603.1_pt1 | contig 25470 bp, 16 predicted proteins | sample 5400541 | NCBI WGS metagenome assembly WNFC01 (sample SAMN13153342, study PRJNA577476) | soil metagenome | isolation source: 120 cm saprolite under Douglas fir tree site 2 hole 2 replicate 1 | place: USA:California | collected 2015-04-18 | reverse complement strand
CCCGGAACTGATTGCCGACGCGCAGAACGACCGCCGGCATTACTCCGAGGTCGATCGCAAGACCGGCATGAGTACCGGCTCGTTGCTGGCAGTGCCGTTAATTAAGGGCGAGCGGCGGCTGGGCGTGATCGAGGCGGTCAGACGCAGCGGCGAGACCCATTTCACCCCGGCCGATATGGCAATGCTCGAGCAGCTCGGCCACACGATCGCGATCGCATTGGAAAATGCCGGCCGCTTCGGCGAAATCAAGGCATCGGCCGACCAACTGCGTGCGCAAGTCGGCGCCCTGCGCCGCGAATTGGCCCGCCATGACCGCTTCTCGGAAATCATCGCGGTGAGCCCGGCAATGAGCGAGATGTTCCGCCTGATGGAGGCCGCAGCGGCATCGTCGATCAGAGTATTGATCGAGGGCGAGACCGGCGCCGGCAAGGAATTGGTCGCCCGCGCGATCCATCGTACCAGCGACCGCGCGAACGGCCCCTTTATTGCCCTTAACTGTGCCGCGGTACCAGATGGGCTGATGGAGAGCGTGCTATTCGGTCATCGCCGAGGCTCCTTTACCGGCGCGCTCGAAGATCAACCGGGACTGTTCAGGGCCGCCTCGGGGGGTGTGCTGTTTCTCGACGAAATCGGCGATATGCCGCTGGCGATGCAGGCCAAGCTGCTGCGCGCCCTCCAGGAGAGCGAAGTAACTGCGGTCGGCGATACTCGTCCGCACAAAGTCGATGTGCGGTTGATTTCTGCCAGCAATCGCGATCTGGAACGGGCGATCGCCGACCACAGCTTCCGCCAGGACCTTTATTATCGGCTGGCCGCGTTCATTATCCGAGTGCCAACCCTGCGTCAGCGGCGCGAGGATATTCCGTTGCTGACGGCGCTCTTTCTCGAAGATGCTGCGGCACGGCATCGGAAGCGGATTCCAGGCTTAAAGTCCGAGGTGGTCGAATTACTCACCAATGCCGAATGGCCGGGCAATGTGCGTCAACTACAAAACGAGATCGAGCGCGCAGTGGCGCTCGCGCACGATGGCGACTCGATTTCGCTGCATCACTTGTCGCCCGAACTGGTGGCGTCGAGCGTTGGACGCCCGGCTGTTGCAATTGAGCAAGTAGCTAACGGTATATCATTGCGGTCGACTTCGCCGGCATCGGCAAAGTTCTCTTCGCTCGCCGATGCGCGTGCGGCGTTTGAACGGAGTTTCATCGCTGAACGCCTCTCGGAGCATAATCACAATGTGTCCCGCGCTGCCGCCTCGCTGGGGATTTCGCGTATTACCCTGCAGAAGAAGATGAAGGAATATTCGCTGCGCGACCCGTGACGTTCGCACCGGTTATTTAGCAGCTCGCGACGTTACTGGGATCTCGCATCACGTGATCAACTTGCCCGTTAGTCAATTTCACCAGCGGCCCTGAATTGGGCGACGCGCGGATCCTGGGTCAGCACGCCTGTTTCAGTTAATTTCGCTACCTGATGATTGATTATCTGCGCGATGTCCAGTACGGGCGCAGATAGAATACGTGCCTTCTCCAGTATGGCGATGGGTTCGTCCCGCGTCGCGAAGGTCTGGAGCCATTCTTCCAGCAAGTTTGCTAAAGTCAGCCGGTTATCGACGCGCGCTTCGCGTGTGGCAAAACGAGGATCGTCGAGCCAGTTGCGGCGTCCGATTGCATTGCAGAACGTCTCCCATTGATGATCGAGCACAGTGATCACAACGTAACCATCGCTGGCTTTGAAAATACCACAGGGCGCGAGCAGGTAATGGTGTGAGCCGAAGCGATTGGGATTCAACTGCCCCTCGCTCATTACATAGAACTGAATGGCGGTATCGTGCAGATGGAACATGCATTCGAGCAGTGAGAGGTCGATATACTGGCCGATGCCGCTCCTCTCGCGATAGTACAGCGCAGCGCATACCGCGGCCAGGCCGTGCACGCCGGCGTTTTCGTCAGCGATGAAGAGTCCAACGTAGACCGGGGGGCCATCGGGGTCGCCGGTCAAATGCATCAGGCCGCTCATCGCCAAGGCGACAGTATCGTTGCCGACGCGATGCTTGAGCGGTCCGTCCTGCCCAAATCCGGAAATCGAGCACATGATCACGCGCTGATTGATCTTGCGAAAATCCTCATAGCCGAGACCATATCGGGGTAGTACGCCCGGACTGTAGTTCTCAGTGATTACGTCGGCGTGGCGTGCGAGTTCGCGCACAATTGCCGCTCCTTCCGGTTTTTTCAAATCGATGCAAACGCTCTGCTTGCCGCGATTGTGCTGAATGAACCCACCGCTGTAACCGTTCTTGACGATCGGCGTGAACCGCGTCAAGTCGCCATGCGGCGCCGCCTCGACCTTGATAATTTCAGCGCCCAGGTCGGCCATCATTCGCGTCAGGATCGGAATCGCAATGTAATGGCCCAGGTCCAGCACGCGCACGCCGCTGAGCGGTCCTGGCTTATCGGAATTTTCCATCGTGCCCTCTTTAGCCTGGGGCTGAAATCCCCGCCGCCCCAGCATACTGCATCAGGGTTGCCCTGGTTCCAAGCCGCCCCTCGCAAATTCGGGCAGGTTGTATAAGCCGCTGCGCCTGTCTGGCGCATGAAGAATCCTGGAACAGCGAGGGCGAATTGCTCTGGCGTATCGTAAGCGTCGGCGAGGGCTGGCCTGGCTGGGGAAAATGGCGACGACGCGGGATTCTTCTGTGCGCCACGTATCCAGTGGATGAGCCTTCCACCCTGGCAATGGTCGGTACGGCTAGTGGGCTGTAACATTGAAATCGGTGTCCGGCTTCGTTTCGATACAACACGTGCAATATCGTTTTCAACGTTACAGGCCACTAGATAGCTATCTGGACTGAAGTGCGAAAATCCATGCACGAAGCTTCAGAGACAATGTCCTTGTAGGTGATTCACGCAAATCGGTGGGCAGCAACGTAAGTGAAGCGTGATCAAGCCCTCGATAGTGCAGACATGGTAGCCGACCCTCTCGACGAAAGGGGAAGGCCGCCGTGGTCTGGAGAAGCCTCAAAGATCCAAGCTTAAACCAGTGTTCAACCGGAGTTACGGGACATGATCAGTCAGGCGCTATCGGAGAACTAAAGGAAGGAAGCCCTTCTCGCAGGGTGTGCGGACTTTTCATAAAGAAAATAAGTTTTTGTGCACCGTGCTAAACGAGCTCGATTGGGAAACGTCCTCGCTGAGCGACGTGTCCGATAATGGCGGCCTCGGTGTTGCCGGATTGCTGAAGCTCCGCCAAAAGGGAATGAGCTTCGCTCTCCGCCAGAGCTATGAGCAAACCCCCGGAGGTCTGCGGGTCGAATACAATTTCGGCAATTTCGTCGGCCACCTCTTCGGAGATCTTGACACCGGCTCCGAAAAATTCTCGATTGCGCTTGCCGCCACCTGGTGTCATCCCTTCGCGACTTAGCTCCAGCACTCCCGGCAACAACGGCAAATCGGATTCCTCAATTAGCAGCGTGACACCACTCCCGTCGGCCATTCTGGTCCCGTGTCCGGCCAGGCCGAAACCAGTGATATCGGTGGCGGCATGCACATCATATCTGAGCATCGCGTGAGCCGCGGTAGCATTCAGTTCCGCCATCCAGCGCACCGCCGCGGTGTAATACTCAATTGCAAGCCGATCGCGTTTGAAGGCGGTCATCAGGATGCCAGTGCCGAGCGGCTTGCTCAACAACAACGCATCGCCCGGGCGAGCGCCAACGTTGCGGACAATACGGCGGGGGTCGATGACACCGGTGACCGCCATTCCGTATTTGACCTCCTCGTCGGCAACGCTGTGTCCACCGACGACTAAGACGCCGGCCTCGCGGGCTTTTTCGATACCGCCACGCAGGATTTGCGCGAGCATCTCGCCCGGTAGACCCGATTGCGGCCAACACACGATGTTCAGCGCGGTCTGCGGCGTTCCACCCATCGCGTAGACGTCCGAGAGCGAGTTGGCCGCCGCGATCTGGCCAAAGGTAAAGGGATCGTCGACTACCGGGGTGAAGAAATCGACGGTGTTCACCACCGCGAGATCGTCACGCAGGCGAAACACGCCGGCGTCGTCGCCGGTCGAAATACCGACCAGCAAGTCAGGAGAATTCCCGAAGTCGAGCTTCGAGAGCACCGCGTCAAGGTCCGCCGGACCCAGCTTACCAGCTCAACCCGCCGCCTTACATCGCGCAGTTAAGCGGATCGTATCGTCGCGCGAGGCGTTATTGTTCCCGCTTTGAGGCATTTATTCAGTAGTTTATCGCTTCGTGATTCTGCGCTCAACGCGAGCAAGGCTTTTAGCGGGCCGCTCGCGAGCTGCCGTTAGTCTTCTCAGTTTTTTGGAGTAAGCGCCGAGGAGGGCAAATTTTGGTGATGTAAACTCTGCTCCGTGCGATTCCGGCTTCTTCGAGTGCTTTATCGAGCAACTTACCGGCGGGACCGACGAACGGATGGCCTTCGATATCCTGTCGGTTGCCGGGCTGGTCGCCTACCATCATAACCTAGGCTCCGGGGCCACCTTCGCCGAGAACCGCTTGCGTGGCGCGTTCCCATATGTCGCAACCGCGGCATTCCTGTGCCGCTTTGTGCAAGTCGCTAAGCGATGCCCCTGGCCGTATGAGATCGGCGGGCGAGCTGTTGTTCTTTTTGGGTGGCATAGCCCAGATTTGGATGGAGATTTGTGTCTGTGTCTGTTCGTATTTTAAGGACAGCTTTGACCCGAAGGCACGCAGGATCCAGGAGAACGCTGTCTGAAGCTCCCACGCAATTTCTACGCGCAGCCGGTTCTTGAGGTCGCTCGCCAATGTATCGGCAAACTGCTGGTCTCTCGTACCGCCGACGGCGAGGCGGCCGGGCGCATAGTTGAGGCCGAGGCATATCGAGGGCCTCACGACCTCGCCGCTCATAGCGCGCGTGGCCTGACCAAACGAACCGCCGCAATGTTCGGTCCGCCAGGACACGCCTATATCTATTTACTGTATGGAGTTAGCTGGGCGCTGAACCTGGTCGCCGCATCGGAGGGCGAACCGCACGCGGTGCTGATCAGGGCACTCGAACCGGTACGAGGGTTGGAGCTGATGGCCCGCCGCCGGAGTAAACCGGCCGTCTCGCGCGAACTGACCAACGGGCCGGGAAAGCTCACGCAGGCGCTGGCGATAACCGGTGCCTTGTACGGCGCAGACCTGTGCGGCGATGAAATATTTTTGGAGGAACCAGAGCATCCTCCCGGTCCAATCGGGCGCTCTCGGCGGATCAACGTTGAGTATGCGGGTCCGTGGGCGAACAAGCTCTGGCGTTTCTACGAGCGTGGCAACCGCTTCGTGTCGGTGTCACCACGCGAATAACTCAATGTAGCCAAAACCTGTAACCGGCTCCTCCAGCGAGTTCCTGAGCCCGAGGATTCCCCGACCGCGCTGCTGGTCGGTTCTTCGCAGAGTGAGCGGCGCGACGAAGCTCGTATCGAAATAAAACATCAGCAGCTCTCGTCGCGCGGCTCACCTGGCAGCGCTGCGGTGGCACCGCGCCGGCGCTATTACCCGGCACTCCCGCCGGCTTACTAAGCAAGCCCCGGCGCCGGTTATTCTAACCGGCGTCGGTTCGAATCCCAGCCCTCTGCCAAGCCTCTCCAATGCGCAATCGAACATGCTCCCCTCGGCTGGGAGGATCATATTCTCGCCGCTATTAAGCTCTGCGTCGGTATTTACCCCAATGCGGCATTTAATCGACATCAAACGATGATAATATCGTGCTGCGCTTGGAGGTTGAACGGTGCGTACTACACTCGCACTCGATGACGAACGGGTGGCCAAGGCTCAGGCCTTTACCGGCATAAAAGTCCAACTTGATCCGCGAGGCGCTCAAGGCGCTGATCGAGCGCGAAAGCGCGCGGCGGCTAGCGCGTCTGGCGGCAGCGAACCTGGTCTGAAGGCGCCGCCGCGGCGACGACCGCCCCCAGCGTGATCCAGCTCGAGGGCGGTCGATATAAAGCTTGGCGCGGATGAGCTTGGGGCGTTAGAAAAGCCTTACCGGCCACACCCCATCATCGGCCACCAGCAACCCGGGGCTGCAAAAATGATGAAGTAGAAGGAGCACGGCGGAGGCTCAACATGGAAAGCTCGAATCGACAGGGCTGGATTATCGCTGCCGGTCTGTTCGTGTCGCTCTTCTTTCTGTGGGGCGGGGGCTACAACACTTCGCCGGTGTTTCTGGGCGGGCTACTCAAGGCCTTTGGCTGGAGTCATTCAAGGGTTTCATGGTTGCCGGCCGTGCTCGTGCTTGCGGTTGGAATTACGGGTCCGATTGCTGGTTGGCTGCTCGATCGGTTTGATGTGAGGATAGTGATGGGAGCAGGCGCAGCGCTCTCGGGCGCAAGCTTCATTGCCGCCAGCCAGGCCACCACCTTTAGCCAACTGCTTATTGCCTATCTGCTTATAGGTATCGGCCTGGGAGCGTCGGCCTGGATGCCAGCGTCGGTGGTCATCGCCAACTGGTTCGGCGAGCGTCGTGGCACGGCGCTTGGGCTGGCGACCGCCGGAATGGAGTCCGGCGGAATGGTAATGGCGTTGGTTGTCGGTCACATTATCGCGCAGCACGGCTGGCGCGCCGCATATTTTGCTCTAAGCGTTCCGGTCCTGGTGCTCGTTCTGCCTTTTCTCGCGATCGTCGTTCGAGGGCGGCCCGCCGAGGCCGCTGGGCAGAAAGCGGGTGAGGCACGCGATCCCATGCAAGGCCTCGAAGTCGCTGAGGCAGTGAGGAACCGTGTCTTCTGGGTGCTTATGGTTGCGCAACTCGCCTGGGGGCTTTCCGCTGGTGCGGTCATCCATATCGTCGCCTACCTGACAGGTCTCGGCTATACGCTACAGTCCGCCACGACGGTTTTTGCCGTGCTTGCGGGGCTGGCTGCCGTTGGCAAGCCGACGATGGGCGTTCTTGGCGATCGTATTGGTGGCAAGAACGCGCTCGGGATAGCATTACTCCTGCTAGCAGTGTCTCACATCCTGGTGTTGGGCATTGACCACGAGTGGTTGCTTGTACCCTATTTGTTAGTGGTCGGGATTTCAGTTGCTTCGCCTGCCGCATTGGTGCCGCTGGTGTTGGCCGAGGCAGTGGGGCTGAAACGTTTCGGCACGATTTACGGCTGGGTCCAGGTAGCTGGCACATTGGGCCTCTTCGGCGGTCCGCTCATCGCCGGCCAGCTTTACGACTTGACTCGCAGTTACAAGGTGAGCTTTGAACTGGCGGCGCTGATTGCCGTCGCCGGTGCCGCGGCAAGTTTTCTGTGCGTTGCTCCGCGGGCGTCGGAGGTGGCGTTAACCGCGCCAGCGCACGGCTCAGCAGGATAGATTATTTCGCCGGATCACGCAATGCGCGTGCCTTGCTCGGAATGACAGAGAAAAGAGCGCCAGCCTCAGACCGGCGATGAAGCGAATGATCGGTCACTGATACGCCAACCGGAGGAAGTGATCACCAGCCTCCGCCCACCGCGGGTCAGGCAATAGCTTTATTTCGACGTCATCTGCGCAGCTTCCGCGCTTGCGCCATGCCTTTCGTCCCGTCTGAGTTCCGGCAAGACCTCCGCAGCGAAGCGCCTGATGCTCTTTTCAGCCAACTCGATTGGGATCCCGCCGTCACTGAAGATCGCCGCGATGTGATCGGTTTGGAATTTGTCACGAAGCTGGCGGAGCCGCTGCAAACAAGTCTCCGGGGTGCCGAAGATGTGCGGGGCCATGGTGGTTTCGATGATTACCTGGGGATCCAACTGCTTGAGCATTTCGCCAATTTTGCTGTAATGCTCGTAGCCCTTGATGCCGTTATGATCGCCGCGCGAGATGCCGTAATGGCGGTCTGCCATATCCCAATGACCGCCGATATACTGGCGCGCCAGCTCGCGTGCCTCCGCGTCGGTATCTCCGATAATTACTCGGGCTGCCACCACTGGCGGGACCGGCTCGCGGCCGTTCAATTGGCGATAAATGGCGTCGTAGCGCTGGATTTCCGCGGCCGTTGAATCCCAGTCGCGCTGCAGGATCGCAAGTACTCCGATTCCCAGCCGCGCCATGATCTCCGCTGACTCCGGGCTGATCGCGGCACCATACAGTCGTCCGCTAAAATCCGCGTACGGCCGCGGGCGGATGCTCATCTCAGGAATCTGAAAAAACCGGCCCTGATGCGAGAAACGCTCATTCTTAAGTGCTTTGACCACAACTTCGGCGCCTTCGATGAATCGCTCGCGGGCTTCATCCATCGGGATGCGAAAGCCGTCGTACTCGAGCTTGGCAGCGCCGCGGCCGAAACCCACCAGGAGCCTTCCATGCGACAAAATGTCGAGCATCGCGATTTGCTCGGCGACTCGCACGGGGTCGTGCCAGGGTAAGACGATAACCGCGGTGCCCAGATTAATCCGGGAGGTGCGCCCGGCGATGTAGGTCAAAAACTGCACCACGTCGGGGATCATGGCGTAGTTGTCGAAGTGATGTTCGACTGCCCAGAGAGAGTCGAAGCCGAGTGGTTCGGCCAAGTCAGCCAGCCGGCACTCTTCCCAATACAACTCGTGATCGGCGTGGTAGTTAGCCGGGTGATTTTGCATGGCGATGAGCATTCCGACCTTCATGAGCGTCCTCCCTGGTTGGTCTTTTTCAAATGCCGTAAATGCCGCCGGTTGGTGGATTCATAGTCCTGTACGTGCGGAAATTCCAGTTGCCTGGTCTCCGGTTCGTTTTGGCGCCCAGGGCCTTGAATGACAGGTTGGACAGGCTGTCCCACTTTTCGCCGATTGTTGTATTGTCGAAGCAGAGGGAGGACGCCGATGAAGTTCGGGCTTCATTATCAATTGCCCTGTCGTGACTTCCAATCGCCGGTGCAACGTTATCGCGACACGTTGGAACAGGCCGCTCATGCTGAAGCATTGGGCTTCGAGTCGGTCTGGCCGGTCGAGCAGCATTTCGATCCGGAGTTGTCGATCCTGCCTTCGCCCCTGTTGCTGCTGGCGGCGTTGGCCGAACGCACCCATAGCCTGCGGCTCGGGATTGCGATCGTCTTGCTGCCACTGTCGCATCCGGTGCGTATAGCGGAAGAGATTGCAACCCTGGATGTGCTCAGCAACGGCCGGGTGGAATTCGGCATCGGCCGCGGCTCGCTGCCCGAACATTTCAAAGGATTCGGCATCTCGCAGTCCGAAAGCCGTGATCGCTTCCTCGAGGCGCTCGATATAATCCGCCGGGCCTGGACCAACGAGCGCATTTCGCATCGTGGCCGCTTCTTCCAGATCGGAGAAGTGGCGGTCGTGCCCAAACCGGTGCAGCAGCCCCATCCGCCTATTCGCGTGGCCGCCAACAGCCCGGATACGTTCGAGATGATGGGGCAACTCGGCCTGCCGATCTTTGTCGCCTCCCAGGTCAACCCGTTTCCACGTATCCGAGAATATTTGCCGATTTACCGGGCTGCGCGGGCAGCCGCCGGACATCCCGACCACGGCCCCGATGATGTCACGGTTCTAATCCCCACCTACGTGGCCGAGAGCCGCGCGCAAGTCAGGCAGGAGATGGAGCACAGCGTTATGCGCTGGTTGCAATCCGTGACGGCGCGTTACAAAGACCGCGACGCCGCTCCCCCCCTGATGCGGGAGCGGCTCGAACGTGTGCGGCGGATGACCTACGAGCAGGCCGGCGAAGTGATGGGCGTGTTCGACACGCCGGACGCCAGCGTGGAACGGCTGCAACGCTTCCGTGAGGAATTTAACATGGGCCGGTTGATTTGCTGGTTCAATCAGGGCGGCCTCGTCCCTCACGCGCAGGTGATGCGCAGCATGGAGCTGTTCGCAGCGAAGGTGATGCCGCACCTGGTCTAAACCAGCAGAGGCTGGCGTCACGGACGGTCGATCCTTGCTGCGCCGGGAGGGCGGCTAGTTTAGTCCTAATCTTTAGAAAATACAGTGACGTACCCGGAGCTTGGAGGCCGTTACGCTCAGGTGAGGATTCTGCCAAAATGGAAACCCAAGCTGGATTAGACGGTTCAGCAATCAAGGAGAAACGGTAATGGCTTTGCAAATTGGCGATACTGCCCCGGATTTCGAGGCGGATACCACCGAAGGGCGCATCCGCTTCCACGAATGGATTGGCGACTCATGGTGCGTGCTGTTCTCCCATCCTAAAGACTTCACCCCGGTTTGCACCACCGAACTTGGGTATATGGCCAGGCTCAAACCGGAGTTCGATAAGCGCAACGTCAAGATCATCGGCCTCAGCGTCGATCCTGTGCAGGATCACTCCAGATGGGCCAACGACATCAAGGAGACGCAGGGCTACGCGCCCAACTATCCGATGATCGGTGATCCCGATCTGAAGATCGCCAAGCTCTACGGCATGCTTCCCGCCAGCGTTTCGGGTGACGCTTCCAAACGCACGCCCGCTGATAATCAGACGGTGCGCAATGTATTCGTCATCGGGCCCGACAAGAAAATTAAGTTGCTAATCGTCTATCCGATGACCACTGGGCGCAACTTCGATGAGGTCTTGCGGGTCATTGACTCGTTGCAACTGACCGCAAAGCACCGGGTGGCAACGCCGGTGAACTGGCAGCCCGGCCAGGACGTGATCATTGCCGGTTCGGTGTCCGACGATGAAGCCCACAAGATCTACCCTCAGGGCTGGAAGGCGCCGAAGCCGTACATACGCCTCGTGCCGCAACCGAAGTCCTGAAACGTTCCCGAGACCGACGTACTGTAGGGGGGCGGCTCTTGAGCCGCCCTCGGGAATTCCTGCTTTTAACTGATTTGATCCGATGCCGTTGTTTGAACGAGTCGCTTATTGGTCGAGCAACCATGTTGGGTTCGCACCGGCTACCGCAATTTTGTCATCCCGAGCGAGCCAAAGGTGACGAGGGATCAACGCGAGTGAGCCGAGGCCTGGGCGCAGCCGGCCGAAGCCCTGAGCGAAGCCGAAGGGGATTCATTTTGCTCGGTCGTTCCAGGCAAATCGCTCCGCGTTGATCCCTCCGCTACGCGGCAGAAGAATGCCGCGGAGCCTGCCCTGAGCGCAGCCGAACGGGGTCGGGATGACAAAAAAGCTCCGCAGAGCCGATTGTTCGGCCCAAAAATAGAAACTCGAGAGGGCGGCTCTTGAAGCCCGCCCGCTTAGGAGCGCGCCGATGCTCTTTCGCGAACTCAACCGCGCCGGCTGCAAGACTTATCTGCTGGGGTGCGAGGAAACTGGCCGCGCTGTCCTGATCGATCCGCTCAAGGACCACGTCGACCGCTACCTTGCGGTCCTCGCCTACTATCGGCTCACTCTCGATTTGATCATTGATACCCATACCCACGCGGACCATCGCACGGGCGTCTGGGACCTGCGCGAGCTGACCGGGGCGAAAGTCGTGATGCATCGGCGGGCCCCCGCCCCGCATATCGATATTCATGTCGATGACGGCGGCCAGCTCGAGGCCGGCAAGCTGCGGCTGAGCTTCATACACACCCCTGGGCATGCCCCGGACGGCACCTGTGTCCGCGTCGATGACCGGCTGTTTACCGGCGATACGCTGTTGATTGGCGGGACTGGGCGGACTGATTTTCCCGGCGGCGACCCCGGCGCCCAATATGATGCGATTACGCACAAGCTGTTCATGTTGCCGGATTCGATGCGGGTGTTTCCCGCCCATGATTATCGCGGCAATGTCTGCTCGACTATAGGAGATGAGAAGCGCTCCAATGCGCGGATCGCCGGCCGTTCGCGCGATGCCTACATCACGTTGATGAACAATCTCGGCATGCCGTTGCCGACGAAGATTCAGGAGGCGCTGCAAGCCAATGAATCCGCCATCGACGATGATTCACTGAAATTCCCCACGTTGGCGCAGCTCAACGAGGTGCGGCAGCTCGAACCGGCTGAACTTGATAGCCGGCTCCATTCGGCGAGTCCGCCGGTATTGCTCGACGTGCGCGAGGCCGAAGAATTCAGCGGCGAGTTGGGCCATATCACCGGAAGTATCCTCATCCCTCTGCGCCATTTGCCCGAACGCGCCAAGGAACTGGAGAAATACCGCGACCGCGAGATTATCGCGATCTGCCGCGCCGGCGTGCGCAGCACTACCGCGGCCGCCATTCTGGGAGGCCTCGGGTTCGAGCACGTCTGCAATCTAAAGGGCGGAATGCTCGACTGGAACGACGCCAAACTCCCGGTCGAACATTGAAGTCACTGGATCGAAGCTCGATGTTTTGCCCCTCGCCCGCTCTCTTGCGGGAGCGGGTAAGGATGAGGGTGTTGCCTTTTGCCTCTGAGCCGGCCGGTGAGCTCAAGCCCTGAGCGAAGTCGAAGGGTTGGGTCCGCTCTACCTCCAATACCTCTCCCTGTCGGGAGAGGTCGGCGCGCGCCGCGCGCGGCGGGTGAGGGACTCCAAAAGATTCTTTTCTCGTTATCGGCTCGGGTTCGTGTCGATACACTCGCACTCCGGCGCCGAGCGCCTGCAATATGTGCTTGCGTTCCTTTCCTATTGGTCCCTCACCCGCGCTGGCTTCGCCTGCGCGACCTCTCCCGATAGGGAGGGGCAGAGAGGGTGACACTGTCACCCGTAACATCCTCTCTAATGCTCGCGCTAAACTCTACTGTGCTACGGGTGGAGAAATGAGGAGGCAGGCGGCGACCACGGGCGGATTGTCACCTCAAACGAAACTATGACTACGCGCGCGACGTTCGCTCCGCCCGAGCAGAAGCTGGAAGGCGTCGCCGTCGTCGAGCCGGAGCATCAGGATGCCACACCTATGACGCCTGACCGGCGACGCCCCCGCCCGAGCGCCAGTCGCACGCATATAGGACTCCAATGGAGGGTGGTTTGCGTAACCGTGCCGAATCATTCAACCGTGACCAGCAGCCTCTCGTTACCGCATCGCGGCTCTCCGCGGGTAGCCGCGGATCTCCGCGGATAGCCATCTGAATCGCGGTTTCCAATTCGGCTCCGCGTGTGGCCAGGATCGTCGTGTTGAGGAACCTGTCACACCTGGCTTACAGTGTTGCGTCTTTTTTCGGGGATTCCCCATCACGAACGAGAGAAAGGAGAGCAGGGACCGGCTGATGCTCCCCTTGAGCGTTTGTCGCTGGCCACGCGGCTGTTGCTCTTTTCACCGCTGACCAACCCTCGCCGGAGCGCCGAACGCACCTCGACGCAGATCGACGCAGATAAACGGACATGCCGAGGCTTTCACAACGCAGCGCAGATATCAGGGACACGCCGCAACAGCCCGATTTATGGACTCGGCTCACCGGCTCCGCCTGATGTTTTTCATTCCCGTGCGTGGCTGCCGCGCGAGGAATCCCGCGTCTGCGCCGCTTGGCACCGCAGCAACCGCCGCGCATTACCGCACGGGAGCGACCAGCACAACTGCGATGCCCGCTCCGGGATTCTTCGCGCGCCAGACACGCACCGAGAATGACAGAACTCGAGCGTACCAGTCTGTGTCCGATCCCGCGGTCTGTGGGCGAGTGAAACCAGCCGAAACCTCGGCCCGATTGCTGCGTAGAGATATTAGAAGGGATGCACCCGCACGCTTTGGCAGGGTAAGCTTATCGACATGTCCTCAAACGGACTGAGCTAAGTGAGAAATAAAGGGCTGGTTTCAGTTTTAACGCTGCTCGCCGTCGCCATCGGAGTCGCCTTATTTGCCCTACGGTCGGAGCGCGCACGCGGCGCGGTGTCGTCGGCTCCGAATGCGTCGCCGCATCGAGTACCGATTCCGGTGGTCGCGGCAGAGGCAAAGCTCGGCGACCTGCCGCGCTACCTGTCGGCGATTGGCACCGTAACGCCGCTCGCCACCGTTACCGTCCAAAGCCGCGTGGCCGGACAAATAATGGCGGTCTATTTTCGGGAGGGACAATTCGTCAAGCAGGGGCAGTTACTGGTCGAGATCGATCCGCGTCCGTACCAGGTGCAGCTCGAACAGGCGCGCGGCCAGCTTGCCCACGACACCGCCGCGCTCCGCAATGACAGCGTCAACCTGGAGCGTGATCGCGCACTCTTCGAGCAAAACGTAATCGCTCGGCAGACACTGGATACGCAACAGGCGGCGGTGTCGCAGGACCGCGGCACGCTGCAAACGGATAAAGCCAATGTCGCCAGCGCCAAGCTGCAGTTGATCTACAGCCGAATCACCGCCCCGATAAGCGGCCGAATCGGACTCCGGCAGGTGGATCCCGGCAATATCATTCAAGCCAATTCCACCCAGGGCATCGCCATAATTACTCAGCTTCAGCCGATAACCGTCGTTTTCAGCATTCCGGAAGATAACCTCGAACTGGTAGTCGCGGCCATGAAGACCGGAGATGCGCCGGCAGAGGCCTACGACCGTGCTTTTCACAATCAACTCGCGACCGGCTCGCTGCTGACGATGGACAATCAAGTCGATACGAACACCGGCACGGTCAAGCTCAAGGCCGAGTTTCCGAACCAGGAGCAGACCCTGTTTCCTAATCAGTTCGTCAACGTGCGCATGCTCGCACAAACGTTGCGCGACCAGGTGCTCATACCGTTGCCGGCGGTCCAGCGCAGCTCGCTGGGCAGCTTCGTGTACGTCGTCAAGCCCGACAAGACCGTCGAGTTGCGAAAAGTCCAAGTGGGCTTGACTGAAGGCGAAGCCGCCTCGATCACGTCCGGTTTGGCCGCCGGCGAAACTGTCGTGACCGATGGCGTCGATCGGCTGCAGGAGGGCAGCCTGGTTTCTCTACAGCCACAGACTCAAAAGAACCCACTCGCGGTGAACGTCGCCCAGTGAACTCCAGAATGGAGTGTTCAGTCAGACAACTCCCTCCTACCCTTCCCCTGGTTAGATATTTCACGGGTCCGTTGGACCCGCCACGTTGCACGAAAGTACACCGTATATGTCCGTCATCCCGAGCGCAGTCGAGGGATCGCGCCCCGTCCTCGGGGCGCATGCTCGGATCTCTGCACGAGCGAGGCAGCCCGGCGGGGCGAGAGGCTCGCGCCTGCGCGCCGTTGACGGCGCGCGATCCCTCCACTTCGGCGGGTGAAAGAGTCCGTGAATCCGTCCCGCATCTTTATTCTCCGGCCAGTCGCGACCTCGCTGCTGATGGCCGCGATCCTGTTGGCGGGAGTAGTGGCGTATCGCCTGTTGCCGGTTTCCGCCCTGCCCGAGGTGGACTATCCGACTATCCAGATAGTCACGTTCTATCCGGGCGCCAGTCCGGATGTGATGGCCTCGTCGGTCACGGCGCCGTTGGAACGTCAGTTCGGGCAGGTGCCGGGACTCCAGCAGATGACTTCGAACAGCTCGTACGGGAGTTCGGTCATCATCTTGCAGTTCGCGCTGAACCTGAATATCGACGTGGCCGAACAGGAGGTCCAGGCGGCGATTAATGCCGGATCGACCTACCTGCCTGCGGATCTGCCGAATCCCCCGGTTTACAGCAAAACGAACCCGGCAGATGCGCCGATCATGTCGCTCGCGCTTACTTCTGATGTGCTGCCGCTGGAAAGCGTCGAGGATCTCGCCGATACCAGGTTAGCGCAAAAGATGTCTCAGGTTCCGGGAGTGGGTCTGGTCAGTGTGGGAGGCGGGCAGAAGCCGGCATTGAGGATTCAGGCCAATCCCACCGCCCTGGCCGCGTATGGGATGAGCCTCGACGATCTCCGCAACGCGGTCGCCGCCAACAATGTCAATCAGGCCAAAGGCAGTTTCGACGGGCCCTCCCAGGCGTACACCATTGATGACAATGATCAGCTGCTTTCCAGCAACGACTATCGGTCGTTAATCATCGCCTACCATAATGGCGCGCCGGTGAAGCTGACCGACGTTGCGCGCGTGATCGACGGCGCCGAAAACGATCAGGAATCGGCCTGGATGAACACCACGCCGGCGGTGATTCTGAACGTGCGCCGGCAGCCCGGCGCCAACATTATTACGGTCGTTGATCGTATCAAAACGCTGCTGCCGCAATTGCAGAGCGCGCTGCCCGCATGGGTTCACGTTGCCGTGCTGACCGATCGCACCACCACGATTCGCGCCTCGGTAAAGGATGTTCAGTTCGAACTGATGCTGACAGTGGGATTGGTGGTGATGGTGATTTTCCTGTTCCTGCGCAGCGTGTCAGCGACGGTAATTCCCAGCGTCGCGGTGCCGCTCTCGCTGGTCGGGACCTTCGGGGTGATGTACCTGTTGGGCTACAGCCTCGACAATCTTTCGTTAATGGCGCTGACCATCTCGACCGGCTTCGTGGTCGACGATGCGATCGTGATGATCGAGAACATCAGCCGCTTCATCGAGGAGGGCGATCCGCCGCTGACTGCGGCGTTAAAAGGCTCCGAGCAGATCGGCTTCACCATCCTGTCGTTGACCGTTTCGCTCATCGCGGTGTTGATTCCGCTGTTGTTCATGGGCGATATCGTCGGCCGGCTGTTCCGCGAATTCGCCATTACCCTCGCAACAACGATTATTATTTCGGCGTTCGTGTCGCTGACCTTGACCCCGATGATGTCGGCGCGGCTCCTGCGCTATTTGCCGCCGGAACAGCAAGGCCGTTTCTATGCAGTTTCCGAACGTTTATTTAAGCGCACCATCGAACGCTACGGCAGCACGCTCCAATGGGTACTGCGTCATCAGGGCGCCACGTTGGCGGTTGCGATTGCGACCCTGCTGTTGACAATCGTGCTCTACATCTTCGTCCCCAAGGGGTTTTTCCCGGTGCAGGATACGGGCGTTATTCAAGCCATTTCGGAGGCGCCGCAGGCGGTTTCGTTCCCGGCGATGATAGCGCGGCAGCAGGCGGCGGCACAGATTATCTTGCAGGACCCGGCGGTAGAGAGTCTCTCTTCATTCGTCGGCATCGACGGCACCAACGTATCGCTCAATAGCGGCCGTTTTCTGATTAATCTAAAGCCGCTCGCCAGTCACCCTCTGCTCACCGCTCTCACCCAGTCACCTTCACCTCTGCTCTCCCGCCCAGTCACCCTCACCTCTGCTCTCCCGCAAAGGAGCGGGAGAGGGACAGAGCGAGCGGGAGGGGGACAGAGTGAGCAGGAGATGGGCAGAACACGGCGGCTCAGCGTGCAACAGGTTATCGGCCGGCTGCGCTCACGACTTGCCGGCTTAACCGGAATAACCGTGTACCTGCAGCCCGTCCAGGATTTGACGGTCGAGGATCGCACCAGCCGGACCCAGTACCAGTACACCCTCGAGGACGCGAACGCCGCCGAGTTGAGTCTGTGGACGCCCAGACTGTTGAGCAAACTACGGGAATTGCCGCAACTCGCTAATGTGGCCAGTGATCAGCAGACCGGCGGACTGCAGGCGTTGCTGGTGATTGATCGGAGCACTGCGTCACGGCTGGGTATCACACCAGCGCAGATCGACAGTGCACTTTACGACGCGTACGGACAACGGCAGATAAGCACTATCTTCACGCAACTGAATCAATATCACACTGTGCTTGAAGTCGAGCCGCATTTTCAGGTCAATCCCGAGAACCTGGACGATATCTATATTCCCTACAGCAATATTTCCACAGCTTCCGCCGGCGGAGCGGTTTCCAGCTCCGGCAACGGCAGCTCAAACAGCAGCAACGGTACCGCGGTCTCGGCCGGTTCCCTGCATGGGGAGGTTCCGCTCAGCGCGATTGCTCACTGGGAGGAGCGCTCGATCCCATTGGTAGTCAGCCGCCAGGGGCAATTCCCTGTGGTCACCATCTCATTCGACGTTGCTCCCGGTTACGCGCTCGGCGACGCGGTTCGCGCAATCGAGCATGCGCAGACAGAGTTTCATATGCCGCTCAGCATACAGGCCGCTTTCCAGGGTACGGCTGCCGCATTTGAGGCGTCATTAACCAACGAACCGCTGCTGATTCTCGCCGCACTCATCACCGTCTACATCGTGCTCGGCGTGCTGTACGAAAGCTACATTCATCCGATCACAATTTTATCCACGCTGCCGTCGGCTGGGGTCGGCGCCCTTCTCGCTTTACTCCTTTGGCACGACCCGCTGAACGTTATCGCGCTCATCGGCATTATCCTGCTGATCGGCATCGTCAAGAAAAACGCGATCATGATGATTGACTTCGCCCTGGATGCGCAGCGTAAAGAAGGCAGATCCGCAGAGGATGCGATTTACCAGGCCTGTCTGCTCCGCTTCCGCCCGATCATGATGACTACGATGGCCGCGCTGCTGGGCGCCTTACCGCTGGCGCTCGGCGGGGGAATGGGCGCGGAATTGCGCGAACCGCTCGGGATCGCGATTGTCGGCGGCCTACTCGTCAGCCAGGTACTCACTCTCTATACGACGCCCGTCATTTTCCTGGCGTTCGAACATTTGTCGATGCGTTGGCGGACACGCTAGCGCAACGTTCCCGAGATCACAGGCTAAAGCTGGTGCCATTGCGAATTACTGCACGGAGTCTCAACTAGTTCTTGCGAGCGAGGATCGTACCGGTCGTGCGAAACAGAGCCGCGACAGTGGAGCGGCGGCGAATGCTGGGTCGGTGCAAAAAATGAATTTCTCCGAGAGCTTCATTCGCAACTCCGTCGGCACCGCTCTGCTGACCGCCGCTCTGGCGCTCGCCGGCCTGGTCGCCTTCCGGATGCTGCCCGTCGCGCCGTTGCCCCGGGTGGATTTTCCGACGATCCAGGTAAGCGCGTCGCTGCCCGGCGCGAGTCCGCAGGTGATGGCGTCGGCAGTGGCGGCGCCGCTTGAACGGCAGTGTGGGCATATTGCCGGACTGACCGAGATGACGTCGGCGAGCGGAAAGGGGACCACCAACGTCACCCTCCAATTCGATCTCAACCGCAGCATTGATGCGGCGGCGCGTGATGTTGAAGCTGCGATCAATGCCGCGCGCGGCCAGTTGCCCTCCAATCTGCCGAGCAATCCCACATACCGAAAAGTCAATCCGGCTGATGCCCCGATTGCGATCATTGCGCTTACTTCGGATACGCTCGATCGCGGCCAGATGTACGACGCTGCGTCGTCGATCCTGGCGCAGAAGCTTTCACAGATTCAGGGAGTGGGGCAGGTAATGGTTGGCGGCGGAGCACTGCCGGCAGTCAGGGTCGAACTGAACCCGATGCAATTGCATGCTTATGGGATCAGTCTCGAGCAAGTCCGCACGGTGCTGCAGGGGGCCAATGCCAACCGGCCCAAAGGTCAATTCACCGGTCCCGCTCAGTCGGTTGCGATCGGGGCCACTGACCAATTGTTCAAGGCCGCCGAGTATCGTCCATTGGTAGTGGGCTTTCATGGCGGTGCGCCGGTGCGCCTCGAAAATGTCGCGGAGGTTGAAGATTCGGTCCAGGACGTGCGTAATGCGGGGATTGCCGACGGCAAGCCCGCCATCCTGCTCATTGTTTCCCGCCAACCGGGCGCCAATATCATTGACACCGTCGACCGGGTGCGCGCCGCAATGCCGCAGTTGCAGGCATCGATTTCTCCGGCGATCAAGCTGGCCCTCGTGCTCGATCAGACCGTCACCATCCGCGCCTCAGTGCGCGATATCGAAATCACGTTGTTCATCTCAATCATGCTCGTGGTGATGGTAGTCTATCTATTTTTGCGCAGCATGCGGGCGACAGCGATACCAGGAATTGCGGTTCCGCTGTCGCTTATCGGCACGCTCGGCGTGATGTACCTGCTGGGCTACAGCCTGGACAATCTGTCGCTGATGGCGCTTACGATCTCGACCGGCTTCGTAGTCGACGACGCAATCGTCGTACTCGAGAATATTTCGCGCTACCTGGAACACGGCTATTCGCCGCTGCAGGCCGCCATCCACGGCGCCAGGGGCATCGCTTTCACGGTCGTCTCGATCAGCATCTCACTGGTTGCGGTATTTATCCCCATCATGCTGATGGGCGGTGTCGTGGGACGCCTGTTTCGGGAATTTGGCATGACACTCTCGGTCGCGATTGTGGTCTCGATGGTGGTGTCGCTCACCACCACACCGATGATGTGCTCGAAACTGTTGCGCTCTCGCCGCCCACGCGAGCGCGACACAGAAGGGTTCAGCACGGGCCTAATCCCTCCCCCTGACCAGGGGGAGGTTAGGTGGGGGTTGTCTGGTCCGCTATTTTCGGGACAGAGGCCGGAAAGCCCGTCCCACAACCGCATGTTCGAAAGCTTGCTGCGTGGTTATGACCGAAGCCTGTTCTGGGTGTTGCACCATCCGCGTATTGTGCTCACGGTTGCACTGGGGACGTTAGCACTGAGCATTTATCTGTTTGCTGTCATCCCTAAAGGTTTTTTTCCGCAGCAGGACAATGGCCGCCTGATGGGTGCGCTGATCGCTGACCAGGATACTTCGTTTCAGGCGATGAACCGGCTGTTGACCGCGTATGTCGACGGCATCAAGGCCGACCCCGCGGTGGAACATGTTATTGGGTTTGCTGGTGGCAACGCGGGCGCGTCGAACACGGCGCGCATGTTCATCACGCTAAAGCCGCTTGACCAGCGCAAATCAAGTGCCGACCTGATAATCGCGCGCTTGCGCAAGAAGCTGTCGCATATCGCAGGCGCAACTCTCTATTTGCAGGCCTCGCAGGACGTTCGAATCGGCGGCCGCATGAGCAATGCCCAATATCAATACACTTTGCAGAGTACCGACCTGGTTGAGCTTGACCATTGGGCGCCGCGACTACTCCAAACTCTGCACCGTGTGCTGGGCAGCGGCTGGTTTCCACTATGTATACACCGCTCAATCAGTACTACGTCGTGATGGAGGCCGCGCCGCAATTCTGGCAGAGTCCCGATACCTTGAAGGTAATTCACGTCGCAACTCCGAGCGGCGGCCAGGTACCACTAAGTACGTTCACTCATTATGTGGCTACCACCACGCCGATCTCTGTGAACCATCAGGGACAATTCCCGGCAGTCACGATGTCGTTCAATCTTGCCCCCGGAGTTCCGCTGAGTCAGGCGGTAGCGGCGATTCAGCAGACCGAGTTGAAGCTTCGGCTCCCCGCCGATATCCATGGCAGCTTTCAGGGAACAGCGCAGGCCTATCAGGCCTCGCTGGCGAATGAAACTGCATTAATTATCGCTGCGCTTGCCAGCGTCTACATCGTGCTGGGCATTCTCTATGAGAGCTACATCCATCCGATCACGATTTTATCGACGCTGCCGTCGGCCGGCGTCGGCGCGCTTCTGGCGTTAATGCTGACGGGCACGGAGCTTACTGTAATCGCTTTGATCGGCATCATCCTGTTGATTGGGATTGTTAAGAAGAATGCGATTCTGATGATCGATTTCGCGCTGGAAGCGGAGCGCATCGAGCACAAAAATTCGCTGGACGCGATCCATGAGGCATGCCTGCTGCGCTTTCGCCCGATTATTATGACAACCATGGCTGCGCTGCTGGGCGGGCTTCCGCTGGCAATCGGGATGGGGATGGGTTCAGAGTTGCGGCGTCCGCTGGGAATCGCGATCGTCGGCGGGCTCATCGCCAGCCAGATGCTGACGCTTTATACCACTCCGATAATTTACCTTTATCTCGATCGCATGCGGTTCTGGGGCACGCGCGCACGCGCCCACCTGGCAGCCAACCTGAGAGTGCGCCCGCATGATGCGTCGGCGTGATCCTTAAAGACTGGAACAGTGCGGCAGGATTCATCATCAATCATCATGAGGGGCAGAGGCTGAAGCCCGTGTCCGGAGTTTATACATTCCGGGGGCTAGCGCCGCTAAAGACAGCGCGGTCCGCTGCCCGAATTAGTGGGACAGGCGTCTCTGCCTGTCGAAGATGTGCGAGCGTCTTTGGCTCGCGCCACCTTTCAACCGCTCATCGGTAAGCCCAGACCCAAGGGTAGTCACCAATCTCAGGCCAGCGCTTCCAGGGATTTCCGGCAATGTAATCAAGCTTCTCGGCAAAACTCCGCATCATCGCAAACGAGGCGCTGAATCGAAGCTCTTCATCGCCGCCACCACCAAGTCACGCTCGCTGGCGTCCAGCTCCTCCCGACCTCGGCCGAGCCGCCAGGTAACAAAAGGGTGACTTGGTCTTGCCTCCGGTGAGGAAGGTTTCTTCGGTAACAAAATTCCATGACCTATTCGCGGTGGCACGGGCGCGGACGCCCGCGCATCGTCGACAGGCAGGGACGCCCGTCCCACTAATTTCAAGCCACCAAACTCTGATGCCGCCGATCGCGATGACGGTGCAAAAATGTGCAAACTTCAGGCAGAGGCTAAAGCCTCTGCCTGAAGACTTCACGATCTCACCCCCCGTGTTTTTTAGCCGGCGGTGGGCAGTTGCGACACGTGAACGGCGACCTCGCGCCAGTTGCCGTCGGTTTTGGCGAAAATAAAGGTGAAGCGCGCAAACAGCGTCGTGAGTGGACCGTCTTTGGGTTTCCTGGTCAATGCCGTATGTCCCCACACAATCCCAGTACTGCCGATGACGCGGCATTGCGGATTGATCGGCGAGAAGGTCACGCTCTCGTTCTGAGCAAAATTCGCCTCCGCCATTTGCCGCAACGTGCCTTTTCCCTCGACCGCGAACGGCGATAATGGCGGGAAGGCCACGATCTGCTCGTGCCAGAAGTTTGAATAAGCCCCCGCATCACGGCGGCATATCGCCGCCACCACCTGCTCGAATGTTGCTTTCAGATCATCGATGTCTGCCATGGGTTTCGTATCCTTTGCGATTAGTTGTTATGCGCAGTGAACAAGACCGCTATACTCTCACGCGCTCCAACGGACAACGATTCCGGGTGGACCAATTGCGCGCTTGGGCGGCTCTCGAGCCGCCCTTGTCTGGCGCGGGTGAGTTCTCGGCGCGTGACGAATCACCGTCGATAGAGTACCCTTGCTTAAGCGCGAGCGAGGAAAACGCCCGCACGAGCGTCTGAAACTCGTCCGCAAAGATGGAGGCTGGTCATGGCCGTTTCCAATAAAGCGCCAGGCAATGGTTTCAAGGTCATCGGTACTCGTCCGATCCGGCATGACGGGATCGACAAAGTAACAGGGCGCGCCAAGTACGGCGCCGACTACGCCTTCCCTGGGATGCTGCACGGCAAGGTTTTGCGCAGTACAAGGTCAATGCGCGTCATTTGTCATTCAATGCGATGGCACGGGATAAGGTTTTGTACGATGGTCATCCGGTCGCCGCCGTCGCGGCGACCAGCCCGCATATTGCGGAGGAAGCTCTCGGCCTCATCGAAGTGGAATACCAGCCGCTGCCGGCAGTCATGACGCTGGACGATGCGATGCAGCCCGATGCGCCGATTCTGTTGCCGGAGTTGCGGGAGAAGCGTCTGGCCAGCCGCACCGACGGCGGCCAGACTGAGAATCCCGACCGCCCGACCAATATTGCGGCGCATATTACCCTCGAGCGTGGGGACGTAGCAGCCGGTTTCCGCGCGGCGGATTTCGTCGTCGAGCGCGAGTTCAGGACCTCGGCGGTCCATCAGGGATATATCGAGCCACTTAACGCAGTGGCGACTTACAACGCGGACGGCCACGTCACTATCTATTGCTCGACGCAATCCCATTTCCGCGTGCAGCGCCTGACCGCATGTTTACTGGCAATGGAAGAGGGCAGCATCCGAGTTGTCCCCGCTGAAATTGGCGGCGGCTTCGGCGGCAAGACTACAGTTTACCTCGAACCGCTCGCCGTGCTGCTCTCAAAAAAGACTGGACGCCCAGTCAAGATGGTGATGACACGCTCGGAAGTTCTACGCGCCAGCGGACCGACCTCCGGCACTCATATCAAAGCCAGGATCGGCGCGACACGACAAGGTCAAATCACCGCCGCCGAAGTCTGGATGGCGTATGAGGCGGGCGCCTTTCCCGGCTCGCCTTTTGCCGCGGCGGCGATGACTACGCTCGCCCCATACAAGATCGAAAATCTAAAGATCGATGCGTTCGACGTCGTGCTGAACCGGCCCAAGGTCGCCGCCTATCGTGCACCGGGCGCACCGAGCTCTGCATTTGCCTGCGAGAGCGTAATCGATGAGGTTGCCGAGAATTGCGGTATCGATCCGCTCGACTTCCGCATCATGAATGGCGCGCACGAAGGAATGCCGCAACCCGCCGGCCCCAAGTATAAGCGTATCGGGTTTCTCGAAACCTGTGAGGCGCTCCGCAACAGCGAACACTACCGCTCGAAACTCACCGGGCCCAATCGCGGACGCGGGGTCGCGTCGGGGTTCTGGTTTAATGCCGGCAACCAGTCTTCTGCCACCGTCAATATACATACAGATGGTACCGTTAGCGTTGTCACCGGCTCGGTCGATATCGGCGGCTCACGCGTCTCGATGGCGATGGTCGCCGCCGAAGTACTTGGCTGTGATATTAACGATGTCCGCCCGCTGATCGGCGACACCGACTCCATCGGCTTTACCGACGGTACCGGCGGCAGCCGTGTGACCGTCGCGACGGGTCTCGCGGTCTACGAAGCCGCGCACGACGCGTTGCGGCAGTTGAAGGAACGCGCAGCGAGGCTTTTGGAGAGCACGCCTGAAGAAATCGAATTTGATAGTGGCACTTTCACGTCGAAGAAGGGCGGCAGCCCACTTACGCTGAGGCAACTAGCCGGCAAACTCGCCCGCACCGGCGGCCCGGTAATGGGCCGCGCATCGCTCGACGCTACCAGCGCGATCGGCAATACATTTGCCACGGTATGCGTCGATGTCGAGGCCGACCCGGACACCGGCAAGGTGGAAATACTGCGTTGCTCCATAGCTCTGGATGCCGGCCGCGCGCTCCATCCGAGCTACGTCGAAGGGCAGGCGCAGGGCGGCGTCGCCCAGGGCATCGGCTGGGCATTGAGCGAGGAATATGTCTACGACCAGAAGGGTGTGCTAAGGAATGCCGCGCTGCTGGATTACCGCATGCCGACCTGCCTCGACGTGCCGCAGATTGAAACGCTGGTGGTCGAAGTCCCGAATCCGAACCATCCACTCGGCCTTCGAGGGGTCGGAGAAGTTGCGATAATACCGCCGATGGCCGCGGTGGCGAACGCGATTTACCGCGCGATCGGCCTGCGCATGAAGGAGTTGCCGATGTCGCCGCCGCGCGTCTTGAAGGCGCTGCTGGCGAGAGCTGGTGCGACGGAGAGCCAGGCAGCCGCCGCGGATTGAGCCTTTACCTCGCCCAAGATCGGGAGAGAGCCTGCCCTGAGGAGCCGCAGGCGACGAATGGGTCGCGCGGCGGCTTCGCTGCGCGGGTGAGGGACCGCCATGAAAAAATTCTGATGCGGCCCGGCTCCGCAATTGCACGTGAGAAGAGATTTCCGGTTCGGGCGCTTTTACTACGACAACAGCCAGTGCTTCAAAGGGCTGTGTTTCTGGAGAGACTATGGGGTGCTCGCACCGATCTCAGAACTGCTTTAAGGTCCCTCACCCGCGCGCCGAGGACGTCGCACGGCCTCTCCCGACAGGGGGAGAGGTATTGAGTCCCTCACCCGGCGATTCGCGCCGACCTCTCCCGATAGGGAGAGGCCCAATCGGGGAGCACAGACGATGGAATTTCGTACTGGTAGCGTCACCGCGAACAGCATTGATTTTCATT
>WNFC01012761.1_pt1 | contig 25479 bp, 30 predicted proteins | sample 5400541 | NCBI WGS metagenome assembly WNFC01 (sample SAMN13153342, study PRJNA577476) | soil metagenome | isolation source: 120 cm saprolite under Douglas fir tree site 2 hole 2 replicate 1 | place: USA:California | collected 2015-04-18 | reverse complement strand
CTACTTTATACATCATATTAGGCAGTCGAATATGAATAGGACATGCATGTAACGACGGCATGAGAAGAAACTAGACAAGTGGGAAATTGAGTATCCTTGTAAGTAAACACCCAGATATTGGTATACGGGATGGAATGGGTATGAGTGCGGACTAAGTAAGTAGTACCCGAGTGTTGGCAAATATGTAAAGAGAGATAACAGTGCCCAAGATGATCCTTTTCCAAGCCAATCAAACCAAAGAGAATGGATAGATGGGGGCAAAGAACACACCAACAACGTCTAGACAGATGATGGAGCACTAGCAACATCGTCGTCCGGTTCCCGGTACCCAATCCCTCAATCTAAATTTCCCAGGGCCTCGTCTCCGCCCGCCGCTCAAGCTCCCAAAGCTTCCAAAGCTGAGCCGACTGGAACTGCTCACGCGCTGCAGCGCGCGATCCCCGTAGCTCACACCGCTTCCCGCCTTCTCGGGATCCAGCACTCCGGATTCTATCGATAACAAGACGGATCGTGTGGCGAGCAGGAAGGGCGCCTCCACGTTGTCGCCCGTCAGCGAGGACGTCTCGAGGAAGTGGACGTCTGGGCGTGCCACAATTAACCAGGTCAGCCCAAGAGGGGCCGTCGAACGGACACGTACTATGCGCTGCTGCCCATCTGCTCGCCTCTTCCCATTCCACCTCCCGGTCCTCTTCTCGGTGCGACTTGTTCCCGACCAAAACGACGACCAGATGCGGACTCGCCAGTGCCCTCGCATCCTCCAACCATTTCGACAAATTCATAAATGACTCGCGACTGCCACGCGATGATCAGCCGCCTCCTCGTCCTGCACGATGAGATGATGATCAAAATGAGAGCCTTACTTCGTGATGTCGTACACTAATAACGCCCCAGCGGCCCCTCGGTAGTAGCTGCGGGTCACCGAACTAGAAACATAGAGAGAAATCGTCACGAAGAGATTTCACTTTCGAGTTGTCGTACTGCGTCACGGACCGGAATCGTTCTTGTCCTGCAGTGTCCCAAAGCTGAACGGTCGTTGAGTCCGAAGTAGACGGCGAGACACGATGATAGGAACACACCTGTAACTTGATGCGCTTTTCCCCTATGTTGATGGTACGACTTGAGAATTCGACCCCAATTGTGTGTTGTGAATGGGCCTTGTCTACAATAAAACGGTAGTTCATTCGTCACGGTTGATTGTAGAGGGGCACGAATAGTCGTACAAGTGTTGTGAGTAAAATGGTGCAGCAAGCATGATTTCCCGGTCCCTGCTTCACCTAAAGACCCAATCATTCCGTAAAAACAGGTTAAAACGCACGAGAAGGCTGAGTACGGACCAACAATGATATACTTCATGAGGAAGTCTAGGGACAAGAGCTCAGCTTGAAGGCCTGGGAGGAAGACACGGACAAACCGTATGTCTCGACAAGTTCTGTAGCTTCCGTAGCGTAGTCGTCCATGAGATTGTGCGGTGATTTGTCGTTAAGGAGCGGCGACTTTGAGTCTGTCAACAAAGCTGTGCTGGATGCAGGCATCCGAATTGTTCGCATCCGCGGCCGCCTCCTGCCCTCCGAGACACACCAACCCGGTGCGTGGGAATCCTTCCCTGGACCGACCCTTCCGCAACACAACTTTCATTTACCAGCCCTTCCAGGGAACCCAACAGTATCATCCCCGATGCTCGAGTCCGTGATATAATACCAAGGGTGCGCCGCAGCTATGAGGCATGCGTGTTGCCCAACTATTTCCACTGTGCTCTCCACTTGCAACACTTCAGGACACTGGTCACGCGAGCATGTCAGGATCCCATGCTCTTGCGATATCCTCCCGAGTCTCCATGGTTTTTCAATCACTTCTCCATAGCCCTCCCTCGGACCCCTATCCTTGCTCATGGCTATTGCAACCGCATCGCACAAGGATTCGTCGGTCCCGTCCGCGCCGCGCCCGGGATAATACGAGATGACGGTCGCGAGAACTTTCTGCGATGCCACCGGGGTTAATGAGGCCGGTATTGAGCTACTGGAGGTCTAACATGGGGTAATTGCCTAACAAAGTTAATTTAGTTCCGTGCCGCTTTCCCATGGCAAAACCGCAGGTGACGGCATTACTTACCAGCGTGAAGTTCCAAGGTACCTTGAAGCAATGATCCCAACTGCGCCCTTGTCTCAGCCGACGCGCTGTGTGTTGTGTGCTGTGGGCGTCGACCCGACCGATAACACGAACTTGGGTGGTTCGCCGTTCCCACCTGACCAACTCGATGTCAAATCCAGTGCCAACTTGTGGCTTCGTTGGCGGTCTGAACCTCGGAAGAAAGGAAGCGCGATGCCTGGGACAGTCCGGTCGACCCGTATGAGTCTCCTGTATGGCAATAGAAGCCGTGCAGAGTAATCGCGGAGGACGTATAGATGGCTTTCAACAGGGATTCAAAGGCCTGTGAGCCTGGCACGACCCCTGCGCGTCTGTAAGGCGTCGTATCAATTCTCCGACTCACGAGGAACAAAAAGGTGCTCACTTCTGTTTCCCATCCAACTTTACGAACACGGACTATTGCCGCTTTGTGATCCTCCCCTTTTCAAAGTCCTCCAGCGCCTCGACTTGCCTAGGATGGTCCACCAAAACACGGACAATCGCCCTATCTTTCGCCGCCTCATCCCACAGATCCGATAGGTCAGTAATTTCGTTTATCGCTATGGGCAGCCCGTATAAAACCTATTTGGTTCATTAGGTTATCTCGGCGTCCGTTCCTGATGCTCTTCGCGCGCACGTCTTTGACAACGCCATCAGATACGAGACCTGACCTGACGACTTCCCAGGCTTCAATTCCATCAGGGTAGATACGACAACGGCATGGGTGGTAGCAAAAGAGGAAACAAGCTGGAGCCTTGTTCCTTCCACAGTCTAATGAACGGACCCAATGGGCGAATGAAAACAAAAACACGGGCGCGTAAGAGGTGCAATGCCGCCAATTAATTACCTTGTGCGTCTTGAGGTGAGCCCCGAACGCTGCGCCATATCCTGCCGCATTAGCGTGCACTTCGAGAAAGAAAGCTTGGCGGTCGATCACGAGCGCGGGAGTCCTCAGCGCCTCAGCTCCCGCAGGTGCTTCCAAGCGAATTGGGCAACGAGGCCAGACTTCTGCGGGCGTGCAGCCAGATGAAGGATGAAAGGGGGCGGCGCCTGCATTCGGGCGTTCGGACCGACTCTGTCACCCTGTCGGAACCCAGGCCCGTTGGCCCGCGCCCTTTCAAGTGCGCTCGTTTCAATCTATTTGAGGGCCCCTTTGCCCCACCGAAAAGCCCAGAGCTGTTCGACGACTCATGGCAAAGCCGGCCACCCTGCACCCTTCCATTATTTCCCGACTCGATCCCGAATATGCCGCTTTTCACAACGACCTCCTCGTCCATCTCCCACAAGTGCAAGTGCACCAACTCCCGTGGGACCCTTCGGTCCGCAACGCGCAAGTAGTCCCCGGTTCTTCTGACCCTCTCCCCGTCGGGAAAGTGGAGGATTTCAACCTCAGTAGGTGCCGCGTTCGCGTCTTCACACCCGAAGGGGGCCGGTCAGAGCCAGGATGGCCCGTATTCATATTCTTCCATGGCGGTACGCAATGGACACTATTTCACATGGGCATAAGCGTTTCTCACGTCGGACCTGTAGGTGGATGGACACTCGGTAACATCGACACCAATAATACTTTCTGTGCAAATGCGTGCAAGGGTAAGCGGCGCTGTCGTCATTCCGATCTGAATTACACAACATATATTTCAGGTGCCAACTGCGTGGTCGTATCGGTCGATTATAGGCTCGCGCCAGAGAATCCGTACCCCGAGGCCGTGGAGGATGCCGTCGAGGCACTGCAATGGGTATGGCAAAATGGGACATCCATGCTAGGGATCGACACGAAGCGCATCGCCGTCGGCGGTACCTCCAGGCATGTCGTCTTTCGTCAAGAAATTCTCACGAATGCTGACAGCTGACATGCAGTGGGGGTAACCTAGCCGCAGTGCTCACGCACAAAGCGGCTCAACTATACCCGCCTATCCCGCTCGCCTTCCAATTGTTGATAGTCCCCGTGACGGACAATACGGCCTCAGCCTCGGGTGTTCCGCACGCTTCCTGGCACGAAAATGAGCACACTCCTTGGCTAACACCAGACAGGATGTTCTGGTTCCGTAAACAATACCTTCCACAGGAACCAACCTGGGCACGTTGGGATGCGTCGCCGCTTCTCGCGCTGGACGAGATGTTCCGTAGGGTACCCAAGGCTTGGATTGCAGTAGCAGAGCTAGACATACTCCGAGACGAGGGGATAGCATATGGCAAGAAGTTACAGTCCGCTGGGGTTCCTGTCGAAATCAAGACCTACGAAGGGGCACCACACCCGATTATGGCCATGGACGGTACGTACCGCCTTTACCCATGACATCAATCTTGTGTACTCAATGTGTTCGCGTTCTGCGTTCAGGGTAAGTTGGTGCAGTTCATGCGGTGATGTCCGAGCTTACAGCTTCGCTCAGCGTGTTGAGAGTCGGGAAACAATTGGTCTCAGACGCAGTAGCTGCACTGTCCGAGGCGTTTGGGGCGGCGTAACAAGTGTCACGAGGAGCGCAAAGATAAGGACGATGCGAAGCGGGATGTTTCGCAGCAGTTGTTCAGTGTTCCGTGCTGTAAACAAGTAGAACTAGGACAACACATAACATATCAATCTTAGTGAGAAGGCAGACCCGTGACCTCGAGAAGACACCTGATATGCCCCACTGGTCAATGTCAGATGTCTACCTGACTTGTGTGCAAAAGCTCAAGCGACGTGAGCTAACAAAATAACACCTTGGGGAACTGCATGGTTGCCGCGATCTACTTTTGACAAGAATCAAGCGCATTGATATATTTAAAGAATGCATTAAGACCTGCCTCTGTGCATGTGTCCGTTTCATGAGCCATGAGACTCAAGGCATACACCTGCACAGAAGAAAAGGAAGAGTGAAGCATGATCAGCAACAAAATATAGTTCTATGGCCTATTTCGCCCAAGTCTCTGTTCATTGCGTCCCAGTGAATCAGTAAAATTGAAATAGGATTTGAGACCTAGCAGCTAGAAAATTGATCGTTCACTGGTGTGCCTGCATGATGGCGTCGGAGATGAAGGCCGCTGAGACTTGTTTGCCGCCAAACCAACGCCCATTTAAACCCTGCAGGGCCTTTCGGGCAGCATCGACGTTGCCGAACTTCATGTAAATTTCCCCCTAATCATTGTTTAGCAGCTGGCTTAGGAAGGGGTGACATCGGCTTTACCTGTGACTCCTTTTCAACTTTAATACGGTCCACTGGTCCATATTTTGATTCGCATTCGCCCTTAACATCCTCGGCAAGTTCCCTGTCCCAGTCGGCGTCCGTCTCCCTGTAAATTGATGAGAGTCAGACGGATTCTTACATGTATCAACGCTGCGTACTCTTCAGGATCGAACATATTCTTGAGCAAGACGCAACGAGATTCCATAGCCTGAATATTTAGCTTCGTTCTATAGGTTATGTTGGTCAGTCACGAATGAATTCTGACCAGAGCTCGAACTGACACAGGCTCAAGTTTAGAGGCGGGTTCGATCCTAGCAAGTTTCTGCATCAGTGCTTGACGAGATGCTGCATTCAGATTACCGCCTAGAAAAAAAAATTAGCGTCCAAATGCCGTTGTAGGGATTATCTATTCACCGCCCGCTTCATCCAAGGAATCCTGGGCAGTGTATTTTGTGGCTCCCTTCTCGTGGACGGTATTGACACGGAGCTGACAGGGGAATGACGCAGGTCAGCGGAATATCAACAACTCGGTAGACTTATTACCGTCCGACCAGCCAGTTCAAAACCATCCATCTGCTCCAACGCCATTCTTGCGTCTTCTGACTTCTTATACCTGAGTAAAAATGTTGCGGCATACCAAATGGACCAACAAAAAAAATAGGAACGTACTGCACGAACGCATAGCCCTTGCTTCGCCCAGTTACGGGGTCTTTATGAAGGTCGACAAACTCCAATTCCCCGAAAGGTTCGAAAACTTGCTTAATGTCGCCTTCCGTGAGGTTGAAGTGGAGTGAACCAACATAAAGTCTAGAGTGTACAAATAAATGGAAGTAGGCTCAGATGTAATCCACACAAGACTACATACTGCATGGCCCCTCCGTGTGGAGCACTGACGCCAGGGGGAAGATTCAAATTACTGTGGCAACGTCGATCAGAATAGCATCGCGGTCCACCTAGCTACGATACGTACCCGTCTCCTGGGTGAAGTCTGTTCCTTTCGGCCTCGGTCAGCTGGACCATGATTGGCAAACCCATCACTACCGTGCCACTGAGAGAAAGAGCCTTATCGACCGAGTCAATTGTTCGGAACTCCACATAGCCGATTCTGGGTTAATCAATGTCAAAGTCAGAGCGGACGGCGCGAGCGATAGTAGGACTGACCCTTTAGAACGTCTCGACAACCGGTCTGTGACAATTCGAGCATCGAGAACAGTGTTCTCGCCCAATTTGTCCTCAAAGAAGTACCCCAGATCACGAGCCGTGAGACGAGCAGCAAGTTGAGACACAAATACCGACCGGGCTTCAGAATCATCTTCCCTAGGCTCATCGTTCATAGGATCTTCGGACGGGGGCTCATATGTAGGGGATTTCCGCCTGAAATGTTAGTGGAAGTCTATGAGCAGACCGCTGGAATTATCAGACAAATGACTGAAGGCGTACGTCAATGGCGGCGGGGTTGCCCTACGTTTAACGGCGTCATCTTCATTGCGAGGGCGACGCTCGTCGCGGCGTCCCCCACGATCCCGCCCGTACTTGGGCGAGTCATCCAATTCGTCTCGGGGATCACGAGAATGCCTGGAACGTCTATCACCAAAACGATCGCGGGAATGGGCTCTCTCAGAACTCCTGCGTGGACTTTCCCGAGCAGGGGGCTGAGAGGGGGTCTCGTCCGCACTTTCGTCGCCACGTTTCTTCTTGGGACGTTCTTCTGCCTCGTCACTGTCGTCTTCACGCCTGCGTCGGCGACGGTCTCTCTCGTCTCCATCTTTATCGCGATGGCTTTGTCGGTCGTGGTCGCGGTCACGATGCCTTCGCTCTCTGTCTTTTTCTCGTTCCCGGTCCCGGTCCCGGTCCCTGTGAGACCTGTCACGCGAACGGCTACGTCTGTCGCGCCTCTCGTGGCTACGACTAGACCGTTTCCTATCATCAGACCCCCGTTCACGGCGTCTATCATGGCGGTCTTTGTCCCTTGACGGCGACCGATGAGACCTGCGTGTTCGCATAGTGTCAGACGAGTGGTCCCTGGAACGAGCGCTAATATGCGTCAGAAATGTGTGTAGGAAGTGAGAAGAGATGCATACGAGGGTTGGTCCAAATTCATTGCTGTACCATTTCCAGACATTTTGAGATTGCGTGAAGAAAAGGGTCAGCGTCAAAAGCAAACCACCACGAGTCGCTCGCCTGGGAACATCCCAGGACACCCTTATGTAATGGCGAGCGGTCGGTCCGGGCTCCGCCAGAAAGTTCGCACGTTCGCCTGCACTCTCAGCTATGAATCATAAACTAAGCGGGGACGGGGACAACTCTTCGGAAACGTAGGTGATGTCGATAGATACATCATAAGAGCATCGTAACGAGAACAGCGTATGGACGATACCGTAACTAGCCATAAACTACGTACAGTCGAGATAGAGATAGGGCACGAACAATCGCGCGCATAATTTATGACTCGATATCCCAGCAGGATTAATAGGGTAGGTGTACAGGGACGTGAACCAAGACTACGTGGATGTATCTGCGTACGAGATAAGCGCAGGAAAGGGGTTCGATGGTGACCGAGACTCACAATAGTGATACTCATCAATGAGTGGCATCCAGTCACGTAGGAAGGCACCAAGAATATTCAATATAGGCCATTGTGCACTGCTGTCAGCGAGCGATTCCAACTTGGGCCTATGAAATATTCAGGATCGTCGAATCATGAAGGTGACTCATGGTGCCATACCGCGTCCAGCTCTCCCAAATCGAGCCCCGGAAAAGATACCATAAGAGATCCCGGTCCCTCCGAGCATACTCCTGGCGCTCAAGAGTAGATGAGTGTGAGGTTGGACGGCGCAGATTGCGAGATACAAGCTCGAGGGCTAGGGAAATCATGAGCGGCCGACTCGACTTGCGTTCTCGATCTGACGAAAGAAGAATCACTAGCAGGGTGTTGGTTAACCAAAGCAAGAGACGAGGACAAGCGATCCAACCGTATATGAGGGGCCGTAAGATATAGACGCTCTCAGAGATCCACTCTTGAGGAGATAGCAACGGTTTGACGAGCGATGTGGGGGCTTTCACAGATGATGTTGACAGGGCCTTGGATAGAAGGAAATCCTCGACCACAGATGTCTTGTTGGTAGGCGGGGGTGACGTGAGAAGTGGATGGGGTGGCAATGGCTCATGGTTATTTAGCAGGTGTTCAGGGGTACCTGGTGGCGACGAGCCCAACGAGGACGGGACAAGGGTCGGTGATGATTGGGTGGAAGGGGGAGGTAAACTCTCTGGGTCAATGTCACGCTCGGGAATAGGTGGCGACATTAATGGTCGACGGGTGATACGCAAAAGAGTGAATTTAAGTACGACCCTATGTAGGCGACAAGACGTGAGCAGCATCGAAAGGATTGGACATTCACTACCACTTACTTGATTGCCTCTAACAGTGTAACTGCTCTCCACCGACTCTTTGCGCTAACCCTTCTTCGAAGCCCCATCTCCAGGAGAAGTTCGACAAAGCGGATAAGCTCGAGTGTCCTCGCGGTCCATCTGTATCGGGTATGAGTGTCTGCCCACGCACGAGTGAATCGCGAGTGTAGACTGGGGGGAAGCAGAGGTCTATATTTTGGCTCGTTCCCGACGGCTCTGTTGAGTAAAGTGTCGTGGTACAAGCTCAGGGCATTGAGGGACGCGGATACTATGACAAAAGAGGTAAGTGGATGGACGATGGAGAGGGGATGAATGGACGGACAGGCCTCTGAGACGAGTTCGGCGTCTTTGAAACGGCCAGGGAGGAGCCAAGTAAGCGAACGAAGGGTTGATTCGAGAGAAGAGATTGTGGAAACGTTATGGATCAGGAAAGATTCATAACGAGCGAGGGTAGAAGACATGGAAGGAGAGCGAGGAGAGGAGAAGGAGGAGAGAGGCAAAGGCCCGCTGGAAAGCACTGAGCACTGAGCGGTACCAGCTCCGCTCCGGACTTTGTCGACTGACACTTTCCAACGCACCTGCTCTGTGCTGACTCGAGGCCCTTGAACTGCCTCCATCCTCCTCCCCCACCTCCCGCATCAAGCGGGTGTACAGCCAACCAAACTCGTTTCCATATTTATATGAAATCCCCCCCGTGCCAGTTCATCCATCACCTTCTAAATTAACAAACAACATGTCCTCCGCCCACCGCGACCACGCGGCCCTGGCATACTTTCAAACCAGCCCCGTCCGAGGTCAACTCGAGCCTCATGAACCCCAATCGCGAGCAGGGTGGCGTTATCTTCAATGTACCGATACTCCCAACGAACTCAAGGTGTGTCACTCACTGCGCTCCGATGCCCGTTCTAACTGCTCTCCAGGTTTTGTTACCCCCCAAGACCGCGCTGCTGTACAACCAACTTCTCCAGTACGAGTCTTCGGAACTGGAAAGGGGCAGGGCCGCAGACTGGGACCGCATCCTCTACATACGGCACCTCAAAGACCGTATGATACGCAAATGTCAGCGCCTGTCACGAATGACGCACACCGCGGGCACGGTCCCCGCTGCCTTTCGCATCGTTCATGCGCCGGCCGACTTTCGCCTCAAGGAAATGGAGCGCTGGCTGCGCGATCAGGAGCCCCGTGGTAAGGGTGCAAAGGAGGTTCGCCGTCAGCCATCGGCCGAGACGACCAACACGCAGTCTCAGTCCTCGCACCCAGCATACACCCCTGCACAATCGCCCCGCGTCCCTCGCTCGTCTCGCGTTCCCGCGTCACCCACTCCAGCGCAACGTGCGCCATCGTCTCGTGCACCAGGCACCTTAAGGCGTCATGGCTCCGGCTCGACTCGCAGTTCGAATCCCGTCGAATCACGCACGTCTCTAGAATCACCCCGTCAACGGCCCTCGGCGCAAACCCAGACCGCCCCGCCACGCAACCCTTACCTCTCTCCAGTAGAGGAACTGCCCGAGTCGCTCCAGCCCCCCGACGTGCTCCCAAACCCATACAGCGACACGCCCCAAGGCGCCGCTGAGTTCGCTAATGCTGAGGCTGTGCACTCGGACACCCTCTCTCCAGACCCACTCCCACACCTCTATCGCCCGCCAAGCATGCTTGCGCCGATGGGCGAGCTTGCCGCTGCCATTATGGTGGTGGGTTCTCCAGAGCAGCCCGCACAACCTCCGCTGGGGCCGAGTTTCCCCGAGGAGCCTTTCGCCGAGTCATTTCTACCCACAGGGGCATTTGGCATGCCCGAGCCCGCCGTGCCCCTTGACCCCATCGCGGGGCCATCGCGTCCACCACTCGTACGGCGGCGCAGCAGTCTCCGGAATGGGCGTTCCAGTGCGAATGGCACGCCAAAGGGGGTATCGTGGGCCATGGACCGCGATTGGGCGGATCATCTGACCAAGTTCGATCACATGGTATTTGCGACTGAATTTGCTAGTTCGTCCTTTTCTTTTTCCTCGTCTCCTTTGTGTGCGCGTTGTCGTTGGGTTTCTGACCTCCGGCTCAGACAGCGAGCTGGAGGATGCCCGCAAGAAGTTCCAGGAAGAGATCTCTAGCGTGCAGAACTTGCGTTCGGCGATCACGGGCGCCCTTGAACGCCTGCGCCTCGAGTCGGATAAGTTGCACCACGAGGAGACCGCTTTGCGTGCGCACGAGGAACGCATCGTTGCGAGCTTCCAGCGTTTGAGAGAGAAGGAAGCGAATTACAAAGAAACAGGTAAAAAAAACCCCCATTTCAAACATCTATTATTCGCTCTATTTCCGCTGACGATTTTCTTCTTCAACAGTTCAAGCCCTCGTTGATGAAAGCAAGCGCGCTGTTATCGCCGCCGACAACAGACGCGAGAGCGCAGCGGTCAGCTGAAACGTGCCGCTCTTGCGTCAATCATAGTTGTGCCGTGCAAACGTTAAACCTATTTATGAGCCCTCAGGCTGATCCGATTACCATCTATCATAAGCCAAGATTCCCTCAAACCCTTGCGACTATGCCGCGGCTCTCTCTTTGGCTTCCATGTAAGTTATACCCAGTAGATTGGGCGCCAAGCGATAAAGGAATGCAGTTTGTGATCCAAAATCTTCCCGAGGATCGGGGCCTTTTGATGTTTCATGTAACATAGGTGGTTATTTTGTGTTTTCGTTGAATCAAGGGATTAAGCTTTGCTGTTTCAACGGTTTTCTGGAATGTCGGGCTACGCGTCGTGGTGCGCGTGCGTATGATGCGCAGACTCCAGAGCGTTTCGGACGCAATGCAACCAGCACAATTGGGGGTCGTGCGAGGGCCGCTTCTCGAAAGTCGCGCGCGACCCAGCCCTGAACAAATGTTCCGAGTCCACCGTGACTTCCACGCCCGACCTCGAAAGAAGGCCGAGGTGAAGTTGACGCCGCACGTGTGCGGCGCACCATCCATCCAGCCGCCACCCTGGCAAAACGACACGGGACCCGTATCAAACGGAGCACAGGAAGATCCGACATGATTCCAACGAGAATTTCTCTTCTTTTCCCTTTTTTTTTGATGTGCAGACAAGGGACAAGGCTGCCCCCCCCCGTTACTTACTGCTACCCTTACCGTGACCCTTCAAAGTTACCTACGGTAATACTGTATGTACCACGCGTCCCTGCGCCGCGCGCACCGCTGAGATTCCGTTTTGACCGGATAACCCGGATTTCTGGCCCGCCCTTTAATTGAACAGAATTGGCCGAACGGATCTTCGAGAAAAAAAAGGGCTGCGCGGAGCGCTCTATCTCTCTCTCTCTCTTGTTTCGATCTGCATCCGACGGCGCGCACATAAATCAAAAAAAAAAAAAGCCTCTGCGCAAGCAAACTTCAACTTCTTCCCACACACATACATAACACGTACTGCCTGCACTGTGCACGCTCTCCAATCAAACTCGGAATCGGACTCCCGCCTATACTGTAATATTATACTGTCCGGTTCGGTAAGGTTGGTAAAAAAAAAAAGAAAGGAAAAGAAAGTGGAAAAACTCGGCGCAAGAATCGCTCGCTCAGAGCCCTTTTTTTTCTCCGCTGCGCTGATCAGCAAAATCGGACTTTTTTTTAATTTTCTATTTTCCCCGTTTGGTAATGCCAACGCAACGCGCGACGTCAACAACAAACAACGACAACAACACGACGACGGCTCACAGCAGTTCCTTCCCTTCTATTTTCTCTTCCAGATAATAATCAACCATCTATCCCCCTTTTTTCGTTGGCGTAGCCTCCCACAGTCAACGATATGGCTGCACGCAGACCACTGACTTCTCGACCGATGGATCTTTTCTACTTTATCTTCTTCTTGGTACGTCTGCGGCCCCCATGCACAACCCCATGATCCACCGCCATCCATTACGCCCCATCCCGCCGCAGCACCGGCAAAACATATCATTTCCCGACTCACCAATCGTTCCCTCACGCATTTTCTTTCCTTTTTTCTGAAACAATTTTTTTTTTTGGAAATAGTTCCACATACCTACCACGCTGCTGATAGACAGCCTGGCCATATGGCCCAAACACTTCGTCGGTCCCAAAACCTTGCGAGCTATCTCCCATTGGTATGTGAGCGTGTCGGGGGACTCCCTCGTGGGCGGTTCCATGGGCATCCTGGGGAATGACTCCGAGCTCGCGTGGTTCAAGTCGCTCGTGTATCTCGAAGTGTACGGCCCGTCCTCTCTCCTCGCCCTCTCTGTCCCCCCCTCTGACCAGACGCCACCGGCATCCCGAAACTCTGTAGTCTGTTCCAGGTTCCCGTTTTCATTCTCGGCGCCCGTGGGCTCTGGCGAGGTAAGCCTGCACGTTCGGCGTGCATCCCCTCCTTTACGTATCGTGAACCACGGTTTCAGACTCGCCGGGAATATACGCCCTTCTTATGTTGTACGGCGCATCAGCCTGTACGGCCACTTTTGCGTGCCTTGCGGCCATCACCAATATCCCTACGACATCTGCCGCAATCATTGCGCAAAAGGTCGTCTCTATAACGCCTCAACAACGCGTCATGCTTCTCTTTAGTTATGTCCCATTTTTCATTATTCCACTATATCTTGCAGTCGATATGGCGCTCCGGCTACAAAAATTGGCATCTGTGGGCATTCGTGCACTGGAGAGTTCCAAGGAAAAGTGACGAAATCTAGTTCTACTTACTACATATAACCATAAGATTATGAGACTCGGTGTCGCTTCGTTTTTTTTCAAACAAGTGATTAGATACTGAACTCTTTCATGGATACCGTGAATGAGTTCTGAGAATTGTTCACAGAAGCTACGTTGAGAAATAGTCTAGGTTGATCCTAACGTGATAACATTTCCATCGAATCCACCCTAGTGAGACTCCAGTGCAACTACACGCCTCCGCTCGGAGCTCACCCACCAGTACCTTACCAAGGACAGAAAGAACGCCTGAATACACAGAATCATCACGAGGGTCACCCCAAACATCCAGAATTCTCCACTGTTATAGTTATTGCGCGGAGTCGTCATGTTCAGCGATGCTATCCCTATAAATCATTCAACAACCTGGCTGGCAAACAAATACGCATAGAGTGTACACATACCGATGAGTACGTTGGGTGGTAAGACCACCACTGCGACAATGCCGAGTACAAAGGCCGCGTAGTCAGTCTTTCCACGGGCGCGCAATAAGTCGATGCGCAAATTCTGTAGGTACATTGGATGCGATTCGCTCAGCATCCGTTCATGGTGCATCAAGGATTGTTGTAACGTGAGGATATGGTCTACACCGGGCCATGTTCAGCTCATACGCCATGCACTCCAATTCACCTTGGTCTCACCTTGGATGTCGCCAAAGTAGATGGCGACTTCCGCGTCGTCACTGGAAGCTGGGCCATCCGAGGCAAGCAGTCGTTTACAGATTCCGGCGACGACCTCCGGTTTGGTTGCCAACACGCGTGACACGGATGTAGCCAGCCGCCTTGTCCGTGCCATGCGGTGGAGATCGAGAGCAGCGCGAGTAAAACTCGGTTTGACTCTGCGGGGTTTGCTTCTCAGACAAAAGGTGGTCAATCGCGAGAAGGCACGCCGCAAACGCCGCAACATCAGACCACAGGTCAGCCTGGGAGGCGAGAACTGGGCCCTGGCCGTTCTAACGGGAGCTACGTCTCTAGAAAGGACATGCTTTTCGTCGATGAAGGAGATTGAGGGGACAGCTTTCTCCTCAGGTGGTAGGGCGTGCACCGTCTGCGAGTTGACTGAGGGGAAAGGAATGATGGTGGAAGCCGGGCTATCCTCGTTATGTACGGCGGATTCGATGCCTGTAACATGTTCTCCAATCTGTTCCACGAGAGGGAAAAACGAATCAACGACAGAATCCAGTATTCCATGAGCAATCCAAGCTGGGGATGGCGCGAAGTGTCAGAACAGAGAAACAATATGGACAACGTTTGGCATACAAGACGACCTGCGAGTGGCTTGTGCTGCAGTTTGGAGCTTCCCACGGACACGATCGAGATGGTCTACACCGCCGCATTAATGATACGCATACATGCAGCCAGAAGGATTCACCTGAGACGTTTGAAAAATGAAACTACAGAGCATTATCAGCAAAGAGTAGGCATAGGGGAATGCGCAATCACGACTCACAGTGCATATGCCATCTCGGAATACAATGAGGTATATGCAGATCTCATTTGCAACACTTTGAAATGGAAGGGAACTGCCAGTCCTCTGACTGATAATGTCAAGCCGATCATGCTGGGTCGGGGATTCGATAGCACGAAAGACGATGAAATAATAGCCGAGCTTTGGGAACAACTCAAGTTTCTCGCGCGGTTCCTGCTGTAGGATATCCTCCAGGGTCAGTGGGTGAAGGTGCAACAGCTGTGCCTCGAGTTAACCTGACCGTCAAGAGAAGAAACGGTGAGCTACTCGCCTTGCCGAGGGTCCCTGGGGAGGGTGAAGATGGCGCAGAAGATGGGGTTGATCGTGCTCAGTTCGTGGTGCATGCGCGCGGTGTCGAGTCCGACGGGGTTTGGCCGGTTTACGCCGTATATGCTCTAAATGCGGGAGCATCACGTCCAACGAGAACGTGCGTATGACCCGCTGTTCATGCTTGACAAGGTCCGCATCCTGCGAGACTGATGGTGGCGGGGGAGAATAGAGGTTGAATTCGCGAGGGACGATGCGACCAATCTCGCGGGCCCTTATGCGCGCGGCGACGGCTCGCTCGGACTGCTCGCGTTGCTGGATGTTCGCGAGGCTGGGAGGGCGGCGCCTGCGGCGTGACGACTTCTTGGACTTGTTGGATGTGCGGAAGGACGAGCGGGTCTCCGAAGAGGCGCTCGAGGCCAAGGAAGACGACGAGTCTGCCCAGTTTTTGTGCGCCCAACGAGTGATCGCATGCTCCAACCGAGTTGCGAGAGTGCCAAGACGTCCACCGGCAAGGCGGAAAGAGCCGGAGGACATGGTGGAAAATGATCTTAGGGACGCTGCCGACCCCTGCTCTGCTGAAGGGGGGATTGAGTGTGTGGACGCTAGCTCTGGCGTTTGGCAGATAGAGTGTCGGTCTCCACGGAGGATGTCGTCATCGTCGACGAATTCTGTACCGATGAACTCGTCACCATTGATAAAGATTTTGGGGGGTAAGTCTTGCGGAGAAGACTGATGGTCCATAGTGGGCGAAGGGGACTACCGAAAGGGAGAGGGGGCCTGCAAAGAGGCAACAGTGCAGTAGCAGGTGGGGAGGTGAGGCCATGAGAGAAAAATGAATTGGATGGCCAAAGGGCACCTTTTTATTATTAGGTCGTCGTAAGCACAAAAAAAATGAGCGAATCATTGTCGCACACGTGCAACCTCTGGTCAATTTGCTTTCACAGGCGAATATGCCGTATATCATTATCGACGTCCTAGAAACATTGGTACTGCCAGTTGGGGATGCGAACGTGGTCAAAGAAAAGAGTAACAACACAGCGGCCAACATATAAATACAACAACATGCCAAGAAGAACAATGAAACGCGAGACCCAAGAGGAGATAAATATCAGAAGCTACAGACAAGCGGTCGTCACCGTCGACGCAATTGCGATCTATCCTCGCACACCGAATCGTTCTGCAATGAGCCGTCGACATCATCGCGCGGTTTCCGGGCATCTACGGACAATAAAGACCCAATCGCCATGGCATCTCTCGAGCGCGGGGACCGATCGACGGAAGCACTACGCGAAGAATATGGCGATGAAGGTCCAGGAGGCGGTGAAGGCGTATAGGAGCTCGGGACGGAGCGATGCATGGATGGCGGAGATTCTGAAGTCCGAATACGCTTATGCGAATGTGCATGGGCAGAACGTTGGCTCGGCGTGTCATTTGGATTGCACGGAAAATGCGGGGTCGGTGCAGCGGGTGAACCCGAGGGCTGATTGGCGCCACTCTGGTAAGATGGCCCTGTTGGGTTGGACGTGGAAGGGTACGGAACCTCTTGCGTCTGCCTCGAGGAGATTTGATAGTATTCGAGCATAGAGCGATGGAGGGAGGCGACAGACGCTATCCTCTGTGAAAGAATAGATAATTAGCCGGCGGCAGCAGCAGGTTGAGAACGCTGATACCTGGTCCTCGGCGCTCTTGGCGTTGAGCATTGCCATCAACATCTCGCGATCACCGTCCCCTCTGGAGCGGTAGGCGCGGAGAATTTCACGGAGGCTTGGCGGTGGAGGCTAAGAGGAAATGGTTGGGATGGGGCTAGATCAAGCGTGCGGAAGGAGAGGGGAATACCTGGTCGAGAACTTGCCATGTGGAGGCGAGGAGAGATCTTGAAGAGTGCGGTGGGAGGTGGTCAGCAACGTTGTGAGGATCGGGGGGATGCGAGGTAGAGGCGAGGGATGTCATGGGAGAGCGAGAGAAATGTGGCGAATAGCAAAATACAAAAGCCAGGTCTTTTGAGCAAAGCCAAGGTCGAGGAAATCTATCTTTACCCATCCGTGCCAGGGTATATTTAGAATGCCAAGCCAACGCGCTATTTTTTCATTCAATCACTGCGTTGGGCCGAGGGGTTACAGTGGACTGCTGCATCTTGTCTGTCCGTCTGTTCGCTGCACGCTCTTGTCTGATGGCCATGATGTTGCTGAGAGAGGCGAGTAGTGGGGACAACGGCGGGTCAAGTCGGAGGAGGGGAGAGCTCGGGAGAACTGAGAACGCCGTGCACGTGCTATTTTTGTCACACAGTCTTGGCACGGATATTCTTAGACTGAAGCGAATCACACACTTACGTTTCTTTACGGCTGTCCCCGCCCTTGGCTTAGTCACGCCCCTCCTCCGTCATGTCCCTCCTACAACAACATGCTCTCACTGTCTCGCCGCGCTGCATTCTCTCCCCGTTCATCCCCGTAAATGCCCTTGCTGTGAAACCCGACCGCGATAAAGGAATCACCGACATCCGTGGGCCATACTATTTTCCCGTTACCCGCACCTACCTGGACGAGCTCTTGTTTGATTGGGGCGACTATGTCGATGGAATCAAATTTGCGGGCGGCTCATTTTCTCTTATGCCCGAAAAGCGGTTGCGTGACCTGATCGAGGTCGCTCACAAGCATGGTGCGCGTGACCTCGTCTATCCGACGCATCCATTGCCCACGTGTATTTCGGCCCCAGATTGTTATGTGAGCACTGAGGGCTACATCGAGCGAGTCTTGGCTGCCTCCGCTGGAAACAAGGACGTTATCACCAGCTACCTTCGCAAGTGCAAGAATCTTGGCTTTGACGTGCTCGAGCTCTCTTCTGGCTTCTTGTCTATCCCTACTGATGACTGGGCCTCACTCGTTGAACTCACCGCCTCTCACGGCCTGAAACCCAAGCCGGAAGTGGACTTCCGGCTATCCAGTGAATAGACTTACTTCCATCCCGCACCCACACAACCTGACACCTTTTGCCAATAAGGTGGGGTGCCGGAGGTGACGCGTCTGTCGAAGAACTCGAGTCATCTGGGACTAGAGATCCAAAGTGGTTGATTGATCGTGCAAATACAAATACCTTTTCTCCAGGCAGGCAGGCGCATTCAGCATTCCTGACAAACGATAGGCTGGTGATAGACCTGAGTCGATCAGATGATCATGATCGACGGACGTGATCTCGGCCATTTATGCTGCCCTTTCCAGCAACAAAATAATGTAAGTCATACACGCCCACCGTGCGTCTATCAGCGCGCTCTTATGGCACATCCTGGTTGCCATCAGGTTCGAAGCTGCTGATCCAGAAGGTATGCCCCAATTAGTTTTTGATACGGGAAGCCCACTCATTGGCGCACCCTTGCTTTGTCCTTGCCCGCCCAGTCTTTGCGTATCACATCCAGAACCAGGGGGCGCACGCCAACCCTTTTGTTTTTGTTGATCACAGCCAAATTGTGCAACTCGCTTATCTGCGACGAGGTATCTGGGGCACAGGACCCACTTTTGGGCGAATTGTTACGTTCCGAAAATGAGCGCCCCGGAGTTTGCGACCAAAACGTGATCTCATCCGGTTTCCATTCGGAAACGCCAAGGGGCGAGCTACACACGGTGCTTGTTCCATAGTTCCATATCGATCCTTGTATGGCGCCTGGGTCCCCATGTACAGTAGTATGCTTGTATGTCACCCTGTTTCAGAAGATGTCTTGTTGTTTACATAATCAGCCACTTGCATTTTGACAACGACTTAGTAGGTGTGAGATCTTGGCCCGCAGAAGCCTGAGAGAGCTGGCGCCCGACTCTTATCACCGCGCCTTGTCTATGACAGGGCTGAAGGAAGCCGACGGTGTGGCAGGGACACCTATGCTCAAGGCAGCCAGACTTCTTCAACTGTGCGGGGGTTGCCAAGTCGGTTATCAATCCAGTCTCCACCCACCTGCACCCAAGATAGCCGCCATCGCGTCATCAGCGCCACTAGGGGCGGCATCATCGAACGCGACGTGCATCGGACTATTCTAAGCGGCCAGTTTTGGCTCTGCTGTGGCTCAGAGCACTTGCTCATTTATTTGTGCCAGCCTGGCTCGGATTTCGATGCCTTCAGGTCGGAAACTTGAACCTTGGGCCGTAGGTGCATGAGAGCTGTCTCGGACACCCAAGTACAACCCATATAGTCCCTACCACCCTAGGAGGCAGGCAAAGGCAAGCAGGAGTACAAGGCCAACTGAATGCTCCCCTCTCGGTGACCAGTGCATGGACTCTTGATGCCGAGGTCCTAATCGTTGACTATGGGGCTAATATGGGGCGGTCAGCCCCAAAATCGTAACTGCAGGTCACTGTGTGCCCGTCAGCATCGAAACAGACATGGTAATACTTCAAAGGACAGGGACTATTCCTATTCCTCATCTTCATGGCAAGGCCGATAGGAGTTCGCGTCCAACCCCCAACGGCAGTACTGTTCCTCCATACATGAGCGACATCGATGTTCAGGTCCTTGTTGGAGCTAGGGGCCCTCGCCCAATTATCCCTAGTGTAGCAGAGGGTCATGAATACGGCATAAACAACCGGTACACGGAACACGTATTTGCGTCTCTAATTCTCACCCAAACACCGAAAACCCCAAATCCTGTCTAACCCAGAATCAGAAAAGCCTGGCCGAAACCGTGTAACCCGTAAAAAAAATTTTTTTTTGGTCTTGTCCACCCCGGGGTATTTTCTGAATATCGGACTAGGAGACAGAACTGGAATTGGCCATCAGCGCGGGAGGGGGAAAGGAAAGGCCGGTAAGAGGGGTCCTTGCATACACACTTGTACGTAAACCCGCGTCAAAATTAGGTTGTGTTCAAGAGGCGGGGTACAGGCCGGGGAGAAGCCAACCTGGGCCAGGCATTGCGGAACCGCCAAAATGCGGGTAGCTACAGAACACTAAACTTCAGTCGATCTAACCCGCCGAACAAGGCTTCAAAAAACTTTCACCGCTTGCACGGCGCGGTGCACAACTCGCAAAAGTGCTATACCTGGCTGGTGTCAGTGCGAGATCCCCGCCACGCTCGATATGATTAAATGAAGGCGGACCCTGCAAGGAAAGGGGAAGAAATCAAAACCATCGCCAACCCTGGTAATACGTATCGTGCAGGATTCGGTCGGTCAGATCAGAAAGGCCACATCGAGCCTACTCCCACCAAGGAACAGACGTCGGATGGAGCTGTGCCCTGGGCTGTCACCATTAAACCCGTATCCTGTCCCCGGGTACCGTTTCCATACACCGCCATACGGTTTTACCTTTTGATTGGCAAAAAAAAAACTGAATTTAAGAAGCAAGAGACCCACGACGAAGCACCGCCGTCCCCGGAAAGGCGAGATTACCATTAGGATCACTGGTGTTTGTAAATCTGCGGAACCAGTCAAATGTTGGGAATGGTAGAATTCGGTTCGGAAAGTTCTTCCTTTAGCCAGATTTAGGGACGGCGGCCATCCTTGCTGCAGATAGCATTGACAAACGTGACTGAGATGACATCTAGTCGAATTACCCTGATCGACCCCCCCAGAATTCGATGGTCGGAGGTCGGAGTATGTACTAGTATGACACCGACTTGGAAATAATGTAGCAAAGCCTTTTTTGTTTTTGGAAAATCGCTGCGCCATTGCTCTAAGAGTCGACGTCTGAGTTCTGGCCTCAGCACCTACGCGAGTTTTTAGATTGTCAGACTGGGCAGTTACAAACAACAGGGTTATGTGTAACGGACTAAGAACGACGACCATGTCAGAGGAGCATCTGATGCTGACCATAGAAGGGGCCGACATAGGTCGTTGAATCGGGTAGGGCAAAAGAAACCAATTTGGGTGAGGTGGAGCGTGGAAAGTGCAAAGAAATGGGTGGTCCATCCAGAAAACCAAAATCTCGTACGAGACACTGCGTGCGTGGTCATATCGTAAGTATCCATAAACCAAGCATACTCAAAGTACCTGCGGATTGGCGGAGATAACTGATATGGGAAGGCAATGAACTCATGCACTGCAGAACGGAGAGGTAAGAAATGTTGTCCTTCGAGAAGAAACGTGACCATGCGCCCCGGAAGAGAGATTATGCTCAGAAAGAGTATGGATTGAGTCGAAAGGTGTGTGTTGTCACGTCGTACGATCCCCGCACAGAATCATGTCACGTGTAAAGGGCGTCAAGCTACGAACAGGTCTGATGCACGCATACAGCCAACCTTTCACAGTAGAAGTGCAGTCCCAAGAGGAATGATATGTCATTATAGCACGTGTCCCGAGTGCCTACAAGGCTGTATCCGATGCCTGCTGAAAGACAATTCTGGATAGAATAAGTACAGAGAGATTACAGTGAGTGCCGCTAACAACCTGGTCGGGTCTATGAATAGACCTTTGAAGGTGATGATGGTCTACACCAGAGTTCCTTCATTCTCCTCGACCGTTGAAGAGTTTCTAACGGGGTCTGGATTGCCACATTCAACATCCATGTGCAGACGCGAATAGGAGCATACCAAAATAGGGGTGTGCCTGCGCTTCACGAGCAGTCAGACGGTCCTGATGGTCGTAACGGAGGAGCTTGTCCAGGAAATCGATGGCTTCGTTCGTGATATACCGTTGATTCTCGGAAGTAATGAAGCGAGTCCATGGTTTCCTCTGGTACCTGCGAACCGAGTATGGTGACGAGGTGCGTCTTAGCATCGTATGGCTTTACCCACCTTCCCAGGATCTCATCGTACTGTGCATCAAGCTCGATATCATATTTTTCAAGGTATGCGTATAGCTCGTCCGTTCCTAAGACCTTGGTAATTTTCACAAGCTGGTCGTAGTTATCATGGCCATGGAAGAAGGGCTCCTTTCTGAAAATCTGTAATTCATAGATTGGCGGAATCAATGCGCCTGACAAGCGGACAGCGTACCATTGATGCGAACATGCAACCAAAGCTCCACATATCCAGACTATAGTCATATTCTTGGAAGTCTACGAGTAACTCCGGTCCTTTGAAGTAGCGTGAGGCGACCCTCACATTGTACTGAGTCCTTGGATGATAGAACTCAGCCAAGCCCCAATCTATAAGTCGCAGCTGCAGCGCGCATCAGTTATCTGGAAGGAACTTGGCGTGATGCAAAGGTTCATGCCTTCCGCCGTTCATGATCAATCATGACGTTGTGTGGTTTCACGTCACGGTGCATGATGCCCTTGGAATGACAAAAATCCAATGCCTACCAGAATCAGAGTTAACGAGGTGGTGGGAAAAAAGATCAACACAAAGCTACCTTCAAGAGCTCCAGCATGTAGAATCTAACATCCATGTCACTAAAACGAGGATAGAGGACTTTGAAGTCGATGTTGTTGACGTATTCGGTAATAAGACTGGGAATCTTTGACAGCGGATCCCGCACGACGTCAAGCAGAGCGACGATGTTCGGTCCACCGGCGAGATTTTGCAGGATCTTGATTTCACGTTTGATTTTCTTCTTCTTGACTGGTTTTAGCACTTTGATAATACACTTTTCGTCATTTGCGATGTTGATCCCTTCGAAGACCTGAAGAAGATATTCGATGACGGCGGACGACGTGGCACAAAAAAGAAACAGACCTCGGAGTACTTCCCACGTCCCACCTTTCGCACGATTTCATAGTGGTCTTGAGATCCCCATTGCACTTGCAGGTTGTCTGGCAGGTATAAGAGACAACACACGCTAGACCGAACAGATCGTTCCAGGCTCACCGTATTCATGCCATGATGGACCGAGCTTCGCATTCACATCCGTATAAATCCGCGCTACCGAGGTGGCCGCTACACGACCCATCGTGGACCAACCAAGGAGGAACGTGGAGGTCGGAGCAGTCGTCGCGAGAATCATAAGGAGAACAGATTTAGGCAACGTTTTCCCACGCATCCACCTTCTCTGCTGACTCAGCCAGAGTGCCCTCTTTACAAGTGACTTACATTTCGCCTAGAGAAAGGATGACCCGTCCTCCGAAACACTGGCCCACTCATGTTCAGTACTTGACAGTTCCCCACTTCCACTCCTCAGTTTCGAGTGATGCCCTGTCGTTTCTGAGAGGAGGTAGCTCAAAGGGGATCTCGCTCACACCGGCCGCACAATCACTTGGTGTGATCCGTCCAATCATTGACCCTTCACACCCTGCCAACGGGCAGCATGGTCTATTCGCGGCCAGGAAAATTCCCGCGCGGACACTTATCGTCGAGTATATTGGGGAAGTACACTCGGACGAGCGACCAACATCTGACTACGACATTTCACTCTACCGCTTCCCAGGTGAAAGCGTTGGGGTGGACGCGGCCATCATGGGGAATGAGGCCCGATTTGTGAATGATTACCGTGGCGTACGACCAAAGCCAAACGCCCAATTCGCAGATCGGTGGACTGTTGGTGGCGACCTCAGGATGGGTATCTGGAGTCTCTCCGAGGGGATAAGAAAGGGTGACGAAATCGTGGTATCGTATGGGAAGGCCTGGTGGGCGGCTCGGTCACCATCCTTAACTGGAATAGGGTCCGCGGAAACGTTTCGCATTGACTAGTTCATTGTTTCCCGTTCACCCCTGCCTCTAGAGATATTGCATTACAACGGTACAGTAAACCTAAAATCAAGGATAGACCTGGAAACTTTAAAAGGGCGCCATGGGAATCAACATCAGTTTTGGCGATACTGTACGATGCGTTCTAGGCATTGCGCAGTTTGTCATGATGAAAGAGAACAATGGAGGAGCCGAAGGCGTAATCACCTCAGAATCCGGGGTGGCAAAGCCTGGTAGATTGAGCCGGCAAACGTACGATCGACAATTTACGGGAAGCCGGTAACTACAGTGCCGCATCCGGGACAGGATTTCATAGAAAATCGGCATGTTACAACGGCCGAGAGCGCAAGTGTTGATGAAACGGCGTTCTAATATGCGCAAGTTGCGCCAAGGTGGAATGCAATATTGTGGGCGGTAAGGGATTATGTGTTAATGGATAGATCATAGATGAGACCTCATGGCCTCGTGGGGCGCCAGCGGAGACAAGTCGCCGGGAATCCGAGGGTACGGAACATATTGTGTAAGAGTTGCCAGAAACAAGAAAAGTGAGGGAGTTGGAACTAGATGAGTGCCAGGAATTAATGATAAGGTGGCTGACAGCCGAGAGTTAGACGAGTGCGGTGCGATGACCCGGAACTGAATGTAATCCCGCGGAAACGGGTAAACGTCCTGCCACGCACGTGATGAGCCCCTCAACAACGCCAAATAATTAATCCATTTTCCACGACAAACACACGCAAACAAACGCGACTCACGCGCCGCATTCTTCGACCTCGTCACGGTCGCCTCGCGTATGATGTCCCTCCGCTTGCCTTCTCAAGGGGTCCATTCCTTAATCTCATATTACTCATGTCCTCGCCGCCCTCCAATTAACCCTTCATCAATGAGGCGCTTGCTATCCCTCTATCATGTACGAGACCCCAAACTGCCAAATTGCATCCACAATCAATTCAGCAAGGTGTCTTGCCATCCTTATCCTCCATTCTCGTGACCCCTCTCATGCCCGTGGTCTTGCAGCGGTCTTTTCATGCATCTAGACCGCAATATGCCCCAAAAGACCCCTACCAAGTCCTTGGTGTGAACAGGGACGCAACTCCGGCTGAAATTAAGAAGGTCTACTTTTCCGTGCGTGACCGCCTTGACTCCTAGCGCGTGCCTTTCAGTTGACATCCAGCTCAGCTGGCCCGCAAATACCATCCAGATACAAACCCCGACAAGAACGCTCAGGACAAGTTTGTTGAAATTCAAGAGGCATATGATGTGTGTTACTGATCGCTGTAGTTGCCGCGGCTGCCCTGACCGGCCGCCTAGATTCTGAAAGACGAGAAGAAGAGGGTGGCTTTCGATCAGTACGGTGCAGCCTCTCAACAGCCCGGGTTTGACCCAGATGCATTTGCCCGCAATCCTTTCGCAGGCGGTTTTGGGTCGACATTTGGGCGCGGTGGTGGTGGTGGGCATTCTGACCTCTTTGATCAACTCTTTGGCGCTCTAGGAGGGAGAGGCCGTGGAGGTGCTTCTGCATTTACGCAGAATATCAGGGGTGCAGATATTGAAGCTAGCGTTGGAGTGAGCTTCATGGAAGCAGCAAAAGGCACCTCGCGGACCATCAAAGTGAACCCAATCGTCGACTGCAGTGCATGTACGGGAACTGGACTCAAAGCAGGGTCTCAACGCTCCAAGTGCCCTACATGTAATGGTTCAGGCACTAGGACATTCGTGATTGATAGTGGATTCCAGATGGCCAGCACGTGTCCGACTTGCCAGGGCGTGGGGACGGTTATCCCGCGTGGACACCACTGCCGGGAGTGTGATGGCATCGG